>Ga0181537_10004284_pt1 | contig 11879 bp, 9 predicted proteins | sample PEATcosm2014_Bin_39_FD_119765 | JGI IMG/M metagenome (GOLD analysis project Ga0181537, IMG submission 119765) | Peatland microbial communities from MTU Mesocosm Facility, Houghton, MI, USA - PEATcosm2014_Bin23_10_metaG | ecosystem: Environmental > Terrestrial > Soil > Wetlands > Peat | place... | reverse complement strand
ATGTCGGTCGTATACATGCCGAGATAGGCTTGCTGATTGTTGTTGTCGACGGGCGTGCTCCACAATCCGCCGTCGAGCAGGCGGGTCGCGTCGTTGAACACAACGCCGGCCTGATCCAGGTCGGTAGTCTGCGCCAGCGCATCATTTCGCGTAAGCGTGGGGAGAGTCGTCATCTTGGTTTCCTCCGACTAAAAACATACCGCGCGTGCCCGGGAGGATCGGCGGATGACGTGTCGCAACTATGTCTGCACTTTGGCCCGGCTCGTGTATGAATGCGGCAATTATCGAAATGCAACTCGGCTTACTGCTCGACGAAGGCGCGGCGCATCTGATCGGCGATCGGCTTGAACAGATAGCTCATCATCGTCCTGCTTCGGGTCTGCATGAAAACCTCGGCAGGCATTCCCGGCACCAGCTGTTGACCGGCAAGCCGCCGGCGCTCTTCGTCCGACAGGACAACCCTCACCGTGAAATAAGGCGCGTTGGTCTGCTGGTCACGGCTGGTGTCGGCCGAGACATATGCGACAGAGCCGGTGAGTTGCGGTGTCACGCGCTGATTGAAAGCCGAAAACCGGACAAAAGCGGATTGGCCGGCGCGCACCTGGTCGATATCCTTGGGCTGCAACCGCGCCTCGATCTGCAAATCTTCCGTATCGGGAACGATTTCCATGATGGTATCGCCGGCGCGGATGACCCCGCCGATGGTGTGCGCGGCAAGCTGGTGAACGATACCGGCTACCGGCGCATGGATCTCGATACGATCGAGCAGGTCGCGCGCCGCAATGCTGCGTTCGACGAGTTCGGCCTCCTTGCCCTGGGCTTCGCCAAGCTCTTTCACGACGTCGGTGCGAAAATCCTGCTCCGCGCGGACCATCTGCAGCTGGGTCTCGCCGATCTTCGATTTGGTCTCGGCGATCGAGGACACGATCTGCCCGCGTTCGCCGTCGATCCGCGCGGATTCCCGCTGCAACGTCGTCAACCGGGTCAGCGGAACCAGATGCTTGTCATACAGCTCCTGCACACCGGTCAGTTCGCCCGCAATCAATTCCAATTGCCGGGCCTTTGAATCGAGCTGGGCCTGGAGGCCGGCGATTTCCTGGGTCAATTGCGCAACCCGGCCCTGCAACAGGTCTTTCTGGCTCTGGCGCGCGATCAGGCGAGCCTTGAATAGCGAATCCTCCGACGCCAGCCGGCTTTTTACCGTCTCATCGGCCGAACGTGACGCAAGCTCCGCCGGAACTTCTATCCGCGCAAGACCATCGCGCTCGGCAACGAGACGAGCGATCTTTGCTCCCAGTTCATCAAGTTGCTTGCTCACCATTTGCAAGCCGGCTCGCGCCTGGGTCGCGTCCAGCCGCAACAGGCGCTCGCCCGTCTGCACCCGGCTGCCATCCTGCACATCGATGTCAGCGACAACGCCTCCGGTCGGGTGCTGGATATTCTTGACGTTCGATTGCACGACGAGATTGCCGGGCACGACGACCGCGCCCGCAAGCGGCACGAACGCGGCCCACCCTCCAATCAGGATTCCGCCAACGAGAAGAACCCGGACACCGACGCGCAGCTCGTGTTCGAACGCCCATCGAACGCGCGTCTGCAGGGTGTGGTCGGCCACGTCATCGGGAGGCGCAGCACCGTCACGATCGAGAATGAAGGCCGCGCCCGCCGTCAGACTGTTACGGCACCTGCCGATCAGCTCGGTAACGGCCGTGTTGACCTCGGGCCGGGCGGCTGGCGCGGCGGTGCGGTCGCCTCCGACTTCCGGCAGCGCCGCGTCCTTGCGCGCGGCGACGTGCGGCGCGGGTTTGCGCAGATCCATGTAGATGGTATCGCTCGGAAAGATAGGGGGACTTGGCCGGTGGGGCGGCGGCACGGCTGGCTCAACCAGGGGATGGTGGCTGCCGTCTTCGGCCTCGACGGGAGCCTTGCTGCCGAACGACTTCATCCAGAGATCGATCGCAAGCTTGACGGTGCTCTTTGGTTTTCGCCTCGGACGGGGCGGTTGTGACTTGCGCGGCGCCTGACGTTTCCGCGCTTCGCCACGCCCGGACGGGCCAGGCGGATTCCGGCCGTCGCCGCGCTCACTGTCGAGCGCCTGGCGCAGGCGCTGAAGCTCGAGAATCAGCGCTTCACCCTGCGGTCCGATGCGTTCGACATCCGTCTCGCCACGCCGGTTCGGATCGGATCCGTCGAGGTGTCGATGATCTTGCGAGTGCGGCATAGCTAGACGCCTTCCGGGGCTACGGCTTGGCGCGGCACGGGATCGGGTGCGGCGCGCGGCTGCGGCCGGGCTGGCGCACCTCGCGTCTTGGAAGCGCCGACGCGCGCGAACACCTCCCGGCACGAGCCGAAGGCGATCGACTTTCCTTCGTAAAGCACGAGCGCCATGTCCAATGCGGCAATCACGCTTGGACGATGCGAGATCACGATAACGATGCTCTTGTTCTGGCGCAGGATCTGAATGGCGCGGCTCAATGCGTTCTCGCCATCGGCATCCAGGTTCGCGTTGGGCTCGTCGAGCACCACCAGAAACGGATCGCCATAGACGGCGCGCGCAAGCCCAATTCTCTGCCGCTGACCGGCTGACAGCGACGAGCCGCCCTGGCCGATCTGGGTCGAATAGCCGTTAGGCAGCCGCACGATGAGATCGTGCACGCCCGAGATCTGCGCCGCCCTTATGATCGCCTCGGAGGTCGCGCGCTCGTCGAAGCGGCAGATATTTTCGGCGATCGTACCGTCAAACAAAGCGACATCTTGCGGCAAATAGCCAATATGCCGTCCGAGTTCCTCGCTTCGCCACTGATCGATCGCTGCGCCGTCCAATCGAACAGCGCCGCCCTGGGCCGGCCAAATTCCCACCAGCGCCTTGGAGAGCGACGTCTTGCCGGATGCGCTGGCGCCGAGCAAGGCCAGTCCCATACCGGCCTTGAGCGAGAAACTGACGCCGGAGACGATCGGCGTATCGGTAGCGGGCGCTGCGACCGTGAGCTGTTGAACGGCGAGTTCGCGGCACGGGCGCGCCAGATGAACCGCCGGGACGGCAGGCCTTGCCGTTACCTTGCAAACCTCGCGCAGGCGCGCGATGCCCTGGCGCGCGGCGACAAGCTGCTTCCAACTCGACAATGCGACCTCGACCGGCGCCAATGCCCGTCCCATCATGATCGACGACGCGATCATGATGCCGCCCGATGCGCTGTCGGTCACGACCAGATAAGCCCCCACGCCCAGCATCCCGGACTGCAGGACATAACGCAACACCTTGGCGCAGGCGCCGAGATTGGCAAACAGGTCGCTGGCGCGCATGTTTTCCCGCAGATATCGCTCGTTCGATTGCGACCACCGCGCCCTGAATCGATCCGTCATGCCGAGCGCGCGGATTACCTCGGCGTTGCGCTGGATGGTGCCTACGAACTCCTGGCGCTGCGCGCTGGAATCCGTCGCGGACCTCGCCGCGTCGCGCGACAGGCGTTCCGTCACGAACATCATCGCCACGATGGAAATGGTCCCGATCACCGCGGTTACGCCGATCGCGGGATGAAACAGAAACAGTCCGATCAGGAAGATCGGAATCCAGGGCATGTCCAGGAACGCCGTCGGTCCCATACTCGACATAAAGGCACGAACCTGTTCGAGATCGCGCGATGGCTGCTGCATGGCCGACGGCTTCACGCCGCGAAGCGGCAAAGCTACCAGCGCGTTGTGGATCGCTTCCTGAAGGCCGACATCAAAAAGCGTCGCCACACGGCACAACATCCGTGATCGCAATGCTTCGAAATATCCTTGAATCAGGTAGGCAACCAGCACCATCAGCGACAGACCCGACAGTGTCGCGAGATTCCGGCTCGGAATGACGCGGTCATAGACCTGGAGCATGTAGAGCGAGCCGGACAGCGTCAACAGATTGATCACGCCGCTGAATGCGGCGATACCGGTCATCCGTCGCGCGCTCTCGCGCAGACCCCGCGATACCGGATCATCCGCCGCCGGCGTCGCCGGCAAATTGAGCGATCCGGACCGTAAAGTCGGTCGCAAACGTTCTTGCACGCCGTTCCCCCTCTCCGCCGTCTCCTCGTGCGTCTGTCCGGCCTTCTTTTCGCGAGCGATGCTGTCCATTTTCCGGCAGCAATTGGACCGTGGACAGTCGCTGCTGCGGCTTTCTAACTGCGAGACATCACGCGCGACAGGGGCCGCGCGCCGCAATTGAGGCCATAGAATCGTCCGGCTATCACCTTGCTTCAGTACGCATTGGCCGCCGTCTCGGCCGAATGACGCCACGAAACTGAATAACATTTGTACCGTTCCACCGGCGGCGTTGATCGATTTCTCCGATGCAGACGGCGGCACGAACAACAAGGAAAAACAAAACAAGGAAAACAAAATGGAACGCTTGGCGTACGATGGGAATGCACCCGATCATATGAGGATCGGCAGGTAACCAGCCACGTGCAGATCGGTTCGTCTTCGCAGCGGGGCGTCGCTGTTTGGACGGCAGGGCTGCGCGTCGACAAAAAGGGAGACTATCTTATTCGCCGGCCAGGCGATCTCTGATTTGGGGAACGGACAGTTGAGTAAGTGTCACGATGGAACAACCGTAGAGGCGCGCCCGGAAAACTCCGGTGTAAGGTCGCGTTACGCATCCGCCCGGCGCGCTGGAATCAAGACTCGCCGCATTCATGAAAAGGGAGCGCGCGAGTGAGACAACGCAAAACCGATTACGGCACAATCTTCTTGCACTGGCTGCTTGTCGTGGCCGTCGCCGCCGCCTTCGTCTCCGGGCTTCGTATCGCAACGGAGGCGCCAGGCCGAACATGGATCAATCTGTTCGACGTGCTGTTGCCCCGGGCCAATGTCTGGACCCTGCACATCGAAGCAGCGATCGCGCTGGTCGCGATTGCGGTCGCCTATACGGTCTATTTGATCCGATCCGGCCTGAGCCGCCGTGTTCAGCTGGACAAGATTCGTCTATGTGCCTTGATTGGACGAAAGCAACGCCGGCTTGGTTCCGTCAGCGTCCTCCTGTCGTGGTTCTTCTTCTTCACGATGGCGGCGCTGATCGGGAGCGGCAGCTTTCTCTATTTTGGTCTGCTCGCGGGCCGAAGCGTAGCGGCCGCACACTGGTACGCGAGCTGGGCAATTCCGGTCTTTGTCTGCCTGCATATTCTCGTCCAGATCATGATCGGCGGGACCTCGCAGCTGTTTCGTATTTTTCGGCCCGGACGCCTGCCGCCTCCTCCACCTCGCCTCGATGCCATAGAGCTGCTCACGTTGCTGGTCGAACAGTCCGAGCAGTCCGCGCTGCAACCCCGGCAACAACAGCCGCAGCGGAAGCCGACGCCCGGCAGCGCCGTAAAGCAGCGCGACGTCACACTGCAAGCGCATCCTCTCGTCGTTGCAGCGTCTGTGGCGATCTTGAGCACCTGGCTCGTGATCGCGACGGACTGGTTGATGATTGACAGCCTGCGCATCCACCGCATCATCCGCACGCAGGCCCCCATTCTTGACGGCGATACGTCCGATCCGGTCTGGCGCAACGTCCAGCCGTTCTCCGTGACGACCAATCAGGGCGACAATTTCGACGGCAAAGGCGAAACCAGGATTAATATTCGCGCGGTGCATGACGACACCTGGGCGTATTTCCTGTTCGACTGGGAGGATCCGACGCGATCGTTAAAGCAACTGCCGCTCATCAAGCGGAATGGCGGCTGGCAATTGCTTCACGACGGTTTCGAGAAGAGCGACGAGCATGCCTATAATGAAGACAAATTCGCCGTCCTCTTTACGACGCTGGACCTGACATTGGCAGGCGACCACACCTTCCATGCAAGTCCGCAGCCGATCGACGGTGTGCCCGAGACGACGACCGGGAGAGGCTTGCACTACACACCTACCGCCGGAGTTTACGCTGACGTCTGGCAATGGAAGGCCACCAGCACCGGCCCAAGCGGTTGGATGGATGACGATCATTTCGGTCCGCCGCTCGAGCCAACTCCTGCCCAGTTGCATAATGCCGCCCCGTACCGCGGCGGGTTCGAGCCCGACCCGGGCACGGCGAACTATTCCAACAATTTCGAGGTGTCTCTGGATCCGGCGGACCCCGATCAATTGGTGAAGCCGCTTCGGCTGCCGAAAGATCTCGCCGCTACGTCGGCGGCGATGGGAACCATCGATCTCAACCCGGAGGTCGGCGAGAACGACGGCGCGCGCTGGTTCATGACGGACGCCGACTCCGTCCCATACACCAGGGAATTCGACCGTCAGATACCCGTCGGCACCGTCATTCCCGGGGTCATCATAGCCGGGGAGTTTTCAGGCGATCGCGCGGATGTTCGATGTGCGGGACGATGGGCCTCCGGTCACTGGTCGCTCGAGGTCGCGCGCCGGCTCGATACACACAGCCAGTTCGACGTACCGATCAAGACGGGCGTCTTCATGCGCGTCGCGGCATTCGACCACAGCCAGATCGCGCATACGCGGCACGTACGGCCCATTCGGATTGAGGTGGAGTAATGACAAAGATCTGCAAGGTGACCTTCAATAACGAAACGTTCCTGATGAATTGCGGCGATCTCCTGCTCGACGGCGCGCTGATGAGCGGCGTCGAGATGCCCTATGACTGCCGCAGCGGCATTTGCGGGTCCTGCCGGGTACGTCTTGTGGACGGCAAGGTATTCGGCGGCATCGATGAGAGCAGCGACATGATCCACGCCTGCCAGGCGCGGGTCGTCTCGGACCTCCAGGTGATCGCCGAGCCGACCCCCGAACCAGTTTCGATGCCGGCGCGGGTTGCCGAATTGACCCGGCTCGCACCCGATGTTGTCGGCGTCAGCCTTGAACTGCAGCAGCCGTTCCGGCGTTTGCCGGGCCAATATTGCAAATTGCAATTCCGCGGTTTCGCCGAGCGGTGCTATAGCCCGACCTATCCGCTCGAGGGTGCCCCGAACAATCGGCGGCTGCATTTTCATATCCGCCGCCTGCCGCACGGAGCCGTATCGTCGGCGATTGGAAGCAAGATCGGTGTTGGCCACCGCGTCCGGTTGTCGGGTCCCTACGGCAGCGCATTTCACCGGCGCGAACATCGCGGTCGCGTCGTCCTGGTCGCCAGCGGGACCGGGTTCGCGCCGATGTGGGCGATCGCGGCTGCGGCCATCACCGAACGGCCGCAGCGTGAACTGACGTTTATCGTCGCCACTCGAAAACTGAAGTCGTTCTACATGCACGGCGCGCTGTGCCGGCTGGCACGATTCCCGAATGTCACTATCGTCCCTGTCGTATCGGAACCGCAGAGCGTCTCACTCGCCATCCGAAGCGGCCGGCCGGTCGATTACATGCCTTCTTTGTCGCCGGACGACGTCGTCTATACGGCGGGAGCGCCCGCGATGACCGAGGCGGTGGCAGCGATCGCGAAGGCGGCAGGCGCCACATGCTACACGGACCCGTTCTCTCCAAACGATCCTGGCGGAGAGCCCTCCAGCCTGATGGCGCGTTTCGTCGGCTGGCTGGACGGCTCCAGCAAGGATTCCGAAATTCTGCACGCCGCATAGGACGCTTTGCGCTCGCAGCCGTTACGAGCCCGATCCGCCTTCCTGTTCTCGATGAAGCGAATCCAATGACCAAGATAACTTTCATCGATCGCAAGAATAACGCCAAATGCGTCAGCGTCGATAACGGCGACACTGTCATGCGTGCGGCCGTCAGTCAGGGCATCAAAGGTATCGTCGCCGAATGTGGTGGCAACGCGATTTGCGCAACCTGCCATGTCTATGTCGACGAGCCCTGGATTTCGAAAGTCGGTCCCGTTGGGAACGATGAGGGCTTGCTGCTGGACATGACCGCTGCTGTGCGCCGTCCGAACAGCCGGCTATGTTGTCAGATCAGGATCACACCCGCGCTCGACGGCCTGACGCTCCGCCTGCCGGATAAACAAGTGTGATGCCGAGACGGGCTTTTTAGTTGCGCCGGCCCGCCCCTAAAGTTCGATTCATGGGGTTTGGGATTGGACGGATAGTGCCATCACCGCTTATTGCCTCATCAGCGCCAGCCACCTGAGTATACCGACCAGGAAACTCGAAAGGCGGCGTCGCTACGCCGCGGCCGCCATGCCTGCGCGGTGGCATTGTTGTTGCAACGTCAGACCGTCCTCCGGCCGCACTTCAAGCGGGGGCCAAGGATTGAGCCAGGGAGACACCATGGAACATCACCTGCCTTCGACACCCGGCAATCTGCATTGGGGCCTGTGGGACGCCGCGCTGCCGCCGGTCCTGACGATCAAATCCGGCGATCGCGTCACCATCGACACGCTGTCCGGCGATCCCGAGGATTTGCCGGAGCCGGATTCAGGATTCCAGGTTTTGCCGGAACACAGGGAAGTCCTCGCGACCACGTTTCGCGGTCCGGGGCCGCATCTTCTGACCGGCCCGATCCACGGCGAGGGCGCCGAGCCCGGTGACGTCTTGGAGGTGCGTTTGCTCGATATCAAGTTCCGCGCCGATTGGGGCTGGAATCTCCAATTGCCGTTCATGGGCACCCTGCCGGAGGATTTCCCCGAGTTGCGGCGGATCCATATCCCGCTCGATCGCGATCGCAACGTCGCCAGGCTGCCATGGGGACAGGAACTGCCGCTTGCGCCTTTTTTTGGCAATTTTGGCGTCGCACCAGCCCCCGGCTGGGGGCGGCTGTCGTCAACCCAGCCACGGGTCTTCGGCGGCAACATGGACAACAAGGAGCTTGGCGTCGGCACCACGACCTATTTCCCGGTGTTCGTTCCCGGCGCCTTGTTCTCGGCCGGCGACGGCCATGGCGTGCAGGGCGACGGCGAGGTTTGCCTCACCGCGATCGAGACGCCGCTCACCGGCACCTTCGAATTCCACGTGCGCAAGGACATCAAGCTGACGACGCCGCGCGCCGAAAAACCGGACGCCTGGATCACCATGGGCTTCGACGAGGATCTCGACGATGCGGTCAAACAGGCGCTGCGCGATATGATCGCGCTGGTCTGCGAGCATTCACATCTTTCTCGGCAGGATGCCTATACGCTTTGCTCGCTGGCCGCCGACCTGCGCGTCACGCAAATGGTGGACCTCAACAAGGGAATCCACTGCATGCTGCCAAAAGCCCACCTGCCCTTCCGGGAGCGCTAATGGTCTTACCACGACTTGAGTGGGCGACCCGGCAGCACTACCGGCACATGCGCTGACGAGCTGACCACACGCGGTGCACCATCGGAATAGGTCGGGACTCGATCGCCCTGGCCCTTGATCAGGGCCTCCAGGACCAGAAAGAACTTTTCCGCAAGCATTGAAAGAACTCCGTTGTCCATCAATTGCCGCGATGCTGCGCCGGCTCTGTTTCAGCGCTGTTTCACGCCCGCCGCGAAACGGCTTCATCCGGCCCCGTCAGGCTTGACGCACCGTCACATCGCCGTGATCGGGCTCAATCCGGCGGACCAACCGCTCTCTCTCAACGGTCTACTATGCCGACCGGCAAAGAAATTCTGTGAAATCGCCGCCCTTCCGGTATTTCTTCCATAGTGAGTCGCGCCCGTGCTTTCGTTTGACGGCAGGTGTGCAGGGGTCACCACCCCGGATAGGAAGGAAAACGCCATGAAGATGACGCGAAGGGCCCTGTTGGGCGGCGTCGCGGCTGGAGCCGCGTTCGGTCCGGCCATCGCAGCGTCTTCAACCGGAGAGTGGCCAGCCCGTCCGGTGCGGTTGATTTCGACCTATGCGGCGGGCGGCTCCAGCGACATCTCGCTGCGTATCCTCGCCGAATATTTCGAAAGCAGGATGGGCCAGAAATTCTTTGTCGAAAACAGGCCGGGCGCGGGTTCGACGATTGCCAACCAGACGGTCGCGCGGGCCGAGCCGGACGGCTACACGTTCCTGTATGCGGCAGCGCCTTATGAAACGGCCGAAGCGATGTTCGGCAAGCTCACCTATGATCCGCACAAGGATCTGCGTCCCATCGCGATGGCGATGATCGTCCCGCTGTTTCTGATCGTCAACGCGAACGCCCCCTACAAGACCCTCAAGGAGTTCGTCGCCTACGCAAAATCGAAGCCGGATGGCGTAACCTTCGCCACGCCGACGCCGGGAAATCAGCCGCACCTCGCCGCAGAACTCCTGATGCGAGTTGCCGGCTTCAAGGGCGTCGCCGTCCACTTCGGCGGCGATGCACCGTCCTACGTCGAGCTTCTGGCCGGACGCGTCGATGCGACCACCACCGCGCTGCCTGCGGCCCTGCCCCACATCAAAGCCGGCACTTTGCGCGTGCTCGGTTGTTTCTCCGATGAGCGCAGTTCCGTCTATCCGGAAGCCGCAACCCTGCGCGAACAAGGCGAAGACGTGGTCTCGCTCGGCTGGTACGGCTTCATGGCGCCCGCGGCCACGCCCGATCCCATTATCACGCGGATGCAATCCGAAATCGCCCAAGCCCTCGCCGATTCAACGATCAGGGAGAAGCTGGCCGTGCAGGGCCTCGATGCGCATTATCTGCCGGGCGTGGAGTTCGGACAATTCATCGACCGCGAAAGCGAGAAGTGGGGCAAGATCATTCGCGACGCCGGAATCAACAAGCAGTAGGCGTCGATCACGCCGCAGAACTATCTTCGACGAATTGAACTAAAAGCAGACCCTCGCCCCGTTGGGGCGAGGGTTGCCGGCTTATTTCAGCTGATCGGCGACCTTGTCGAGTCCGGCCTTGATGCAGGCTTCGTCCTTCTCGCCGCCGGGGGCGCCGGACGCACCGGCCGCGCCGAGCACGTCATCGCCCAACTTGATCGGAAGCGCGCCCTGGTTGGCGATGATGTTGCTCAGATGGATCAGCGGCAAGCTCGGATCGGCCTTCACGCGGGCGGCGAAGTCGCCTGACGGCGAGCGGAAGGTGCGCGCGGTGTAAGCCTTGCGAAAGCTGTTCTCGACCGTGTGGGGTCCGGTATTGTCTCCGCGCACCTGCAAGATGATCTCGCCGCTTCGGCCGACCACGGTCACCGACACGGAATAGCCATTGGCCTTGCAGGTTTCGATCGCCGTTTCCGCGATGGTGAAGGCGATGGAGGAGCTCAGATCCTTGTGGCTGAGCAGTTCTGCGCTCGCCGGCGTGGCCGCGGCGAATACGCCGGCGGAAGCAAGAGCCATAGCGGCAAAACGAATCCCAAGCGATCGCATCGTTGTACTCCCTGAATTTTTTGACGCCCATTTTTAGAGGCTTATGGTGCCCCGTTTATGCACCGGTTCAGCAGGATAACTCAATGGTCCTTCCGATCCGCCGAAACAATTTCACGACCTGAAAAGGGCGCCGATCGGTTTGGCCTGACTTCGACGATCAAGAGCGACTTGTCCGCGAAAGGACACCGCCGATCAGTAGGTTGACGGATCGGGCGAGTCCGTCGGCTGCGCGAAGGCGTGCTTCAGCGAGGGGCTGATCGGGATATTGAGATTGACGCCCTTCGGCGGGATCGCCTGTGTGAACCATTTGGCATAAAGCGCCGCCATCTCCGGACTTTTGTAGAGCGCAGATGTCGCGGCATCGGCAACGGCCTTGAACGCCTTGTCATCCTTGCGCAGCATGATTCCATACGGCTCAGGCTTGGAGAACGCATCCTCCGAGATCACAAAGGCCTTCGGATCCTTTGCGTTGGCAATCAACCCCGCAAGCACGATATCGTCCTGGACAAAGGCCACTGCCCTGCCGGTCTCGACCATCAAGAACGCCTCGCCCTGGTCCTGCGCCGGGACGATCGTCATCCCCAAATTCAATCTGCTATTGAATTCGAGCGCCTGCTTGATGTTGGTCGAGCCGGCCGGAGCGACGACCGTCTTGCCCTTCAGATCGCTGATTGAGCCAATCTTGGATTCGACCTTGGAGACGAAACGGCTCGCGGT
>Ga0181537_10004283_pt1 | contig 11881 bp, 6 predicted proteins | sample PEATcosm2014_Bin_39_FD_119765 | JGI IMG/M metagenome (GOLD analysis project Ga0181537, IMG submission 119765) | Peatland microbial communities from MTU Mesocosm Facility, Houghton, MI, USA - PEATcosm2014_Bin23_10_metaG | ecosystem: Environmental > Terrestrial > Soil > Wetlands > Peat | place... | reverse complement strand
TGCGCCGGAGCACGACAGCGACAGGTTGTAGCCGCGGAAATGCTCCTCGCGATGCACGGTCACGGGACAGCCCTCGGCAAGACAGGTCCCGATGCCGTTGGTGCCTTCATGGCGCTCGTCCCACAGCGCACCGAGCGACAGGCCGGCGTGGCGGAATTCGCGCTGCAGCGTGGGATCGGTGATGGTCGTCAGTACCACGCCTTGCGTGTCCGACAAAATCACGGCAAATCCGGATCCCGCGATCTGCTCATACAGACTCTCCATCTCGGCGCGCGCGACCGGCAGCAATTCCCCCATGCGCTGCTGCAATTCCTTGAGCGATTGGGAATTGAGCACGGTATTTTGCCGGGGGGCGGAGGGCTCGATGCGGTACTCGCGCAAGCACCGGTACCAGGAGCGCGTGACGTGCGGCTCGATTCCTGCGGGTTGAAGTCCGTTCTGAACCACATGCAGGATGCGCGACGCGTGACTCGCGGCGACATTCAAATTCGACATTGACATCCCCCGCTTATCGCTCGCCCATGCTCCGGCGACGAGATCGCTTGTTGTACAAAGTCAACAGTAGGACCACGCCCTCGCGAAAGTCCAGCCAGCCCGGACGGAGCGTCGCCTTTTTGCGTGCTCAGCGCAATCTGCACTGCAGCATTTACTGCTGGTCGGGCGGAGTTCCAAATTTATAGGCGGGGTCGCCACTGTATTTAGAGCGGACGAAGGCGAGAATCCGCCACAAATCGTCGGCGCTTTTGATGATGGTGCCGAAGGGGGGCATGGGGCCGACGACGTTCTCGCGGCCTACACGGGTGTAGCCGGCCTTTTGCAGTTCGTCGCTGCCCAAGGTGACCAGCCGAAACAGCGTGTCGTCATCGCCGCCGTAAACCCAAATGTCGTTGGTGAGCGCGGGGCACATGCCGCCGCCGCCGCCGCCGCCGTGGCAGCCGCTGCAGGAATAGCTCAACAGAAATTTCCCGCCGTCCGCGACGACATCGGCCTGCGTGTCTTTGTAGGGATTGTGCAGCTGACCTTTCGGGGTATTTTTGACCAGGTCCGCCGGCAAGATCTTCGTATAGTCCACTGGCGCTTTCGCGTCGTCGGCCCACACTCGACCGAGCCCGCACAACGCGGTCACTCCCGCGCATACCGTCAGCACCATGCCGACCAACAACGCACTTCTTCTCACGCCGATCTCCTTTGTCAACCTGATTTGGCACCGCCGGCCGCATCTTTGAGAATCTTGACGACCGCGTCGCTGTTGTTTGCCTGCGCGATGCTGAGCGCGGTGCGCCCATCCTCGCTGCGCGCATTGACGTCGGCGCCCGACTTGAGCAAGTAGCCGACGATCGCGGAGCGGTTGCCGGCAGCCGCGATCATCAGCGCCGTGACTCCGCCGGCATTGGTGGCATTTACCTTGGCACCGCGTTCGATCAACATGGCGACGACCTCGGTGGATCCCGAGATCGCGGCCAGCATCAACGGGCTATAACCGCCCTTCGCCACCGGCGCGTTGACATCGGCACCGGCGTCGATGAGCGCGCGCGTCGCCTTGGACTTGGCGTTTTGCACGGCAATGGCGATCGGCGTGAGCCCGTCGTGTTCGGTGGCATCGAGTTTCGCGCCGTGCTTGAGCAGCATATCGATCATCGCCGGCTGATCGTCCCACGCGGCGTACATGAGCGGCGTCCAGCCGCTTCGATCGGTGCCGTTGACATCTGCCTTATGCTCCACCAGAAAAGTCGCCACATCGATGAATCCAAAGCGCGCGGCATTGGTCAGCGCCGGATTGCCGTCGCCGTCGACCGCATCGACGTGGGCGCCGTGGGCCGCGAGGTAGCGGACGCGATCGAGGTCGCCCGCCACGATGGCGTTGTGCATCTCCTCATCGGGTTTCGCGCCGTGCGCGAGGGATTTTTTCAACTCCGCCATGCGCGTGCGCTGTTCGGCCGCATCGTAAGCGGTGCGCATCTGCGGAGTGGCCTGGTTATAGGGCCCGTGCTCGGGCAAATCCCCCGGAACATAACATTCGCCGCACTTCACCAGCGGCACGCCGAATTCGGTGAGGATTTGCTGAATCTCGGTCTTGTGCTGCTCGAGCGCCTGCTCGATGGCGGCCTTGATGTCCGGCCGGCCGCGCGGCACCGCAAGCGCCATGTCGAATTCCATGGGCACGTTGTCCTCCATGGTATTGACCGGCTGGATGACCAACGGCGCTTTGAGCACGGCCTTGTAATAACCCGCCATTGGTCCCCACGCCGCGGCGATATCGAGGCTGCCATCGATGACCTGCTGGATCTGATACGAAGGTTGGTTGCTCGCGACGATGTCGGCGTTGTGACTCAAGTAATGGACGACCGTGTTTGAAACCACCTTGTGGTCGGCGAGCGCCTGGCGGATTGCCGACACCTGGAACACCCCGACGCGCAGCTTTTTGAGCTCGGGATCGTCCAGATTCTTGATGTGGATGCCTTTGTCGCTGCGGTAGGCCAGCACGAAGGTGGAACGGTATAGCGGCTTCAGCACCACGGCGCCTTCGGTGTCGGTCGCCATGTCCATCCACAAATCGCAATTGCCTTCGCTCAAGGTGGTGCGCATCAGTCCCCGTTCGATCGATGGGCGCCAATAGTATTGAACGCCGGTGCCGAGGGCATTGCCGATCACCTGCGCAATCTTGTTCTCGAATCCTTCGCCCTTCTGATTGGACAAGGGCATGTTGCCCGGATCCGCGCACACGGTGAGGGACTTCAGATCGTCGCCTACCGCAAAACCTGCGACGCTCATCAGGGCGGCGGCAAGAACCGCTTGCCGGACGTTTTTGCTGTTCAAATGCCAACTCCTAGAAAGAGGCGTTTCACGCCCGCGAGCACTCAAGATTGGACTTGCGCGAACCGCGAAGGTTGCAATGCGCGAGCCATATTACGCCGCGCGAGCCCCAAAAAAAGCCCGGTGACTTGCGTCACCGGGCATCTCTCTCCAACACGAATGAATCAATATCGGCCTTTCAGTCGCCCAAACGGAACGTGTACAAAGTACCGCCCTGTGGGATATGACTTAGGTTGGCCGCCTTGGTCATCGCCGTGGCGCCGATCGCGCCGAACTTGTCGTTCAGGTCCAGTCCCGCGGTGACCGGCAGGCCGATCCAGCCGCCGATTCCCGACCATACCGACACATACTGCTTGCCCTTCACGGAGTACGTGATCGGGTTGCCGATGATGCCGGAGCCGAGTTTCTTCGACCACAGTACCTGACCGTTCGAGCGATCGACGGCGCGGAAATCGCCGCCCAAGCTGCCGTAGAAGGCCAAGCCGCCACCGGTTACCAGTGCGCCACCCCAGTTCGGATACGAATCCGGGATTTCCCACTCGGTCTTGCCGGTGTCGATGTTGAACTTCTTGAACTTGCCGGTTACGCCTGGCTTTTCCGGATACATATACACATTGGCGAACACGTACACCGTGCCCTGCGTGGTGTGCGAACGCTGTTGCGGTTCGAGTTCCATGCACCAGTTGTTGGTCGGCACATAAAAATTGAGCGGATCGTTCGGATCCACCGCCACCGGCTGCTGGTCCTTGCCGCCCATCGCGGACGGACACGCCTGCGTGTTCTCACCCACCTTGAGCGGTGAATGCTCGGGCACTTTGACCGGACGGCCGGTCTTCATGTCGACCTTCTCCGCCCAGTTCGCGGTCACGTACTTGTTGGCGCGCAGCAGCGTGCCATCGGTACGGTCGAACACATAGGCGAAACCGTTGCGGTCGAAGTGCACCAGCATCTTGCGCGCCTTGCCATCCATGGTCCCGTCGACCAACACCACTTCGTTGATGCCGTCATAGTCCCACTGGTCGAACGGTGTCATCTGATAGACCCATTCGGCTTCGCCGGTATCGACATTGCGGGCGAATATGCTCATCGACCACTTGTTGTCGAACTTGCCGCTGTTGCAATTGGCTTGCGTCAATGGCTCGGCACAGCGGAACTGCGGCGACCACAGGCCCGGGTTGCCGGTGCCGTAGTACACGAGGTGCAGCGCCGGATCATAGGCATACCAGCCCCACGCGGCGCCGCCGCCACGCTTCCACTCATCGCCCACATAGGTGCTTATTCCCAAGTCCTTGCCGAACTTGCCGTATTCCGGATGCTTCTTGTTGGTGTTCTTGGTGAGGCACACATCGGCATCGCTGCCGGTGGAATGACACTCCCACACCTTCTTGCCGTCCGCGAGATTGTAGGCCGTCATGCGTCCGCGTGCCGCAAACTCATCGCCGCCAAAGCCGATGATGACCTTGTCGTTCGCGATGATCGGCGCCGGCGTGATGGTTTCGCCGTGAGCCGGGTACGCATGCTTGACGACCCAGATCTCCTTGCCGGTCGCCGCATCCAGGGCGATGACATAGCCGTCCAAGGTACCGAACACCAGTTTGCCGTCGGCATAGGACATGCCCCGGTTCACCGTATCGCAGCAGGCGCGCGGCACGGCCGATTCATCGCGTCCGCTGGTCTTGGTGTAATTCCACACCTGCATGGGATGATCGGGATCGGAAAGATCGAGTCCCTGCAGAATGTTGGGCCAGCCGCTTTCGATGAACATCATCGGCTTGCCGCCGACATCCTCGATCACCAAAGGCTGACCTTCGTGACCGCGCAAGGTGCCGCTCGACTGGGCCCAGATCATGTTGAGGTTCTTGACGTTGCCCGTGTTGATGTCTTTCAGCGAGCTATATCGGTTCTGATTCAAATTGCCCGCCGGCGCACCCCACTGATTGGGGTCTTGGAAGCGCTGGAACTGTTCGGAATCCGAAGCGCCCATCGCGGCACCACAGGTCGTTACTAGCGCTGCGACGGCGTAAATTATCTTGACCTGACGTTTTGACGTAAGCCATTTCATCGAAATTCTCCTGCTGCGTGGGGTCCGATCTGATCGCCGCTGCTGTTGCAGACGGCGTGCACACAGTCCGTGATCCTGGGTGCCGTGCGGTATTTGCGTGGATCGTTGTAAGTCGTTACTGCCAAAACTCCCTCCTTCTCGATGCTTAGCCATTGCTTATAGTTGTCCAGCCGCGATCCTGCCGCGGCTAGTGTGATCCCAATGAGATGGCAAGTCAGCGAGAGGCACCACCGCCTTGGGCCGCCATGTGGGAATAGCAATGCCTATGCCATCTTCGGTAAATGACAAAAGAAAATCGTGCGCATTAACAAACCTTTCCAAATCAGGTATTTACGAATCGATCGGGAAAGGCTCATGGCGGCCTCCCGCACGAACTGTGTCAGGCCCGTGACAGTGGAGCAGTGGCGATTGCGCCGTTAGTGAGGCGCAGCGCCGCAATTTATTTTCGGCGCCTGCGGTGCCATCTGTTGCCGCGGCGACACATGCGTTCTGATAAATTCGCACGCGCCATGTCAACGAAAATCAAAACGCGCCGCACGCTGGCCTTCGCACTGTGTCTCGCGTTGCCACTGGGCGCGGCAGCGCCGCGCACCGCGGACGTGCCGGAGGTGCCGCCGCAGGAGCTGTTTCAGGATCTGTTCATCGCCGTGCAAACCGCGCGGCTCTACGCGGATGGCAAGGCGTTTCCCGATGCGGTGCCGAGCGCGGCGCCCGCCGACATACTGCGCGAGTACCATGCCGCACGCCCCGATTCGCCGGCGGCGCTCAAACATTTCGTCGAGGCGCATTTCACCGTGCCGTCCGAGGTCGGCGCGGCGCCGTCGCCGCCGGACCGGGTATCGATCGTCGCGCACATCGATGGATTGTGGAACGTCCTCACGCGCAAAACGACCACCGCGCCGGCCTACTCATCGCTTCTCGCGATGCCGCAGCCCTATGTGGTTCCCGGCGGCCGATTTCGTGAAATGTACTATTGGGACTCTTACTTCACGATGCTCGGTCTCGTGGACAGCGGCCGCAGCGATTTGGTGGGCGACCTGACGCGCGATTTTGCCTACCTGATCGACACGTTCGGCCACGTGCCGAACGGCGCGCGCACCTATTATTTGAGCCGCTCGCAACCGCCGTTCTTCTTCGCCATGGTGGGGCTCAACTCGCCGCAGGATCCCGCCGCGTCCTTTGCCAGGTTCCTGCCGCAACTGCGCCGCGAATATGCCTTTTGGATGGAGGGCGAAACCGCTCTCAAGCCGGGTACGGAGCATCGGCGCGTGGTGGCGCTGCCCGACGGCTCCATTCTCAATCGCTTCTGGGATGACCGCGACACGCCCCGCGATGAGTCGTACAACCAGGACACGGATCTTGCGCATCTGAGCGGCCGTCCCGCGCCGCAATTGTTTCGCGATATTCGTGCCGGCGCGGAGAGCGGCTGGGACTTCGGCTCGCGCTGGTTCGCGGACGGCCACAACCAGGCGACGATCGATACCACCGAAATCCTCCCCATCGATTTGAACAGCCTGCTGTACGGTTTGGAGAATGCAATCCGCTTAGGCTGCGCGCGCAGCGGCGATAAAGCCTGCGAGAGCGAGTTCGAGCACCGCGCGCGGGCGCGGCACGCGGCGATCGACCGCTATCTCTGGGATGCATCTCGAGGTGCCTATCTGGACTATCGGTGGACGCAAAAAGCCCGCTCACCGACCTTATCCGCGGCGACCCTGTATCCCTTGTTCGTGTCGTTGGCCTCGCAATCCCAGGCGAGCGCGGTGGCCACGACCACGGCGCGAGAATTGCTCAAGCCCGGCGGGATCGTCACGACCACCGTCGAGACCGGCCAGCAATGGGACTCCCCGAACGGCTGGGCGCCGCTGCAGTGGATCGCGGTTTCGGGGCTGCGCGATTACGCGCAAACCTCGCTCGCCGCGACCATCGCGTGTCGATGGATGGCGAACGTCAATGAACTTTACCGGCAAAGCGGCAAGCTGGTCGAAAAATACAATGTCGTCACCATAGGACGCGGCGGCGGCGGCGAGTATCCCCTGCAGGACGGCTTCGGCTGGACGAATGGCGTGATGCGGAGGCTGATGGTGCTGTACCCGGCGGCGGCGGATGTATCGGCACCGGCACAGTGCCCGGCCGCTGCGGCCTAGTCATTGCGGACAATTGGAGCGCCCTGACAAGGCGCAATCCTGGACTTGCGCCATCGAGTGCAGAATGCGGGTGAGCGCCAATCCTGCGGCCACCAACGACAGCACGACGATGAGGCCGATCAGAGCGCCGCGGCGCGTGGCGGGCGGGCGCGGTCTCGACTCAGGCTCATCCGGCTCCATCGGCGACCATTTATCGGGATTGCGCACCGGCTCATTCTGCTGACTTTCGCGCAGGCGTTGCAAATCCGGCGCAAAGGCACCCGTGGCCCCAATGCGACATATGAATGCCGCGCTTGCCGCGGACCCCCAGGCGGCCCCTGGAATGGCGCCGAAGGTCAATAGATTGACGCCTGAAGCGCGATGTAAAGCCCACCCTTCCCGTAGGCTCGATACAGAGCTATTGTGGCGACCAGCCCACATAAGAGCTGGGTTTGCGCGGTACAGCGAATCCGCGCTCGCGAGACGGCGGGGATGGACCGATTCTCTGGCTAAGAATCACCCCGTTGAATGGGTAATTTGCTCAGGGGGGAAGTATGACAAAACGATGTATGCCCGTGCGGCAAGGCGTTGCGTGGGGTTTGGCTATTTCGGCCGGCTTGGCGGCCGGCTCCGGTTGGACTCAGCAGGCCGCGACTCAGCCGGCACTGACTGAGATTATCGTGACCGCCGAGAAACGCTCCGAGAACATTCAAGATGTGCCGATTTCGGTGATCGCCCTGTCCGCACAACAGCTCAAGGATGCCGGGGTGACCGACATCAAGGACATGCAGGTGTTGACTCCCGGGCTGACGGTGACTTCCACCACGAATGAAGGCTCGACCACCGCGCGCATTCGCGGAATCGGCACGGTCGGCGATAACCCGGGGTTGGAATCCTCGGTGGGTGTCGTGATCGACGGCGTCTACCGTCCCCGCAATGGCGTCGGGTTCGGCAACCTCGGTGAAATCGAGCAAATCGAAGTGCTCGAAGGCCCGCAAGGTGAGTTGTTCGGCAAGAACAACGACGCCGGCGTGATCAGCATCATGACCAAGAGACCATCGACCACTTTCGGTGTAACGGCGGAAATCACCGGCGGAAACTTCAACGATCGCGAGGCCTCGGCCTCGGTGACCGGGCCGATCGGTTCGATGTCGGCGGCACGACTGTACGTCGGCTATCAGAAGCGGGATGGTTGGATGGACGTCGATACCGGTCCCGGTCCGAACACCAACGACCGCGCCAACGATCGCAACATGTTTACCCTGCGCGGCCAGTACTTGATCACCCCGAGCGACGATCTCGACGTCCTGTTCATCGCCGACTTCTCGAAGCGCAATGAGGTGTGTTGCGACGCCGTTGCCACCGATCTCGGACCCTTTGCCGGCATTGCAAATGCAATCGCATCAGTCCCCGCTCTCGGTGGCACCCCGGGCGCTACTGCCATCGCGGCGAACGGCGGTTACCAGGCGTATTCGAACTACCCGTGGGGTCAGCAAGTTCGCGATATGGGCGTCTCCGCGCAACTCGATTGGAATTTTGGCGGGGCCAAACTGACCTCGATCACAGCGTGGCGCGACAACACGGTCGAGGCCGGCGACGACACCGATTACACGGCACTCGATGTATTGTGGCAACCCGACAACAACTCCAATCAGACCGACTTCAAGGAATTCAGCCAGGAGCTGCGATTGGCGGGAAAGGCAGGCCCGCTCGACTGGCTGGTCGGAGCATTTTATGCGGATGAGACTTTGAACTCCACCCAGACTCTGTGGGCGGGCAAGGACTTTGATTTGTATGTCGGCGGATTGGCCGCAGCCGCCGGAGGCAACCCGAATCCGTTCTCGGTGCCGCCGTACGGCTTTCCCCTGATACCCACTCTCACGGGCAAACCGCCCGGCGAGACGTTTGTGCCGGGCGTGGCCGGTTACAGCGACGACTTTCGTCAGAACTCCAAGAGCTTCGCGGTCTTTTCGAGTGAGACTTTCAACATCACCAATGGCTTGGATCTCACCGGCGGATTTCGCTACACCCACGAGAAGAAAACCCTGCAGTCGAACTACTTCGACACCGACGGCGGCGCCGCCTGCGGATCGTTGCTGTCCTCTCCCGGTCTGCCGTCGATCGCGACCAACCCGGCATTGGCCAACGAGTACGCGTTCCTGCTTGGCTATGGCTGCTCGGTCATCTTCAATCCGTTCTTCGCGAAGCTCCCGGACAACCAATCCTTGAGCGAAAACAATCTGTCGGGCACCATCAAGCTCGCGTATCACTTCAACGACCAGGTGATGACCTACCTCTCGTTTGCAGACGGTTACAAGGCCGGCGGATTCAATCTGGCGCGCGTGACGAATCCGGCGGCGGCGAACCCGCTGGCGCCGGTTCTCGACACATCGTTTCCCGAGGAAAGCGTCAACTCCTTCGAAATCGGCATCAAGACCACGTTGTTGGACCGGACACTGCGCCTCGATGCAGCGATATTCGATCAGCAATATAAGGACTTCCAGCTGAACACCTATACCGGCATCCTGTTCGTCGTGAGCTCGATCCCCCATGTGTCATCCAAAGGCGCCGAATTCAATGTGGCATGGGCGACGCCTCTGTCGGGCTTGAGTCTCTCGACCGGGGTGACATATACGTTTACGAACATCACGGAGTTCGGAGACGCGCTGTACTTGTTCGCTCCCAACACGGCCGACCCTTACCTGCCGCGCTTGAACAATCGCCTGTCGTTTGCGCCGCTATGGTCGGGGGTGGCGGGGCGACCTACACGCTGCCGCTCTCCGCGTCGTTGCAATTTCACATGAGCGCGAGCGAGAAGTACAACTCCTCGTACAACACGGGATCGGACCTCGATCCGAGGAAGATCCAGGGAGCCTATGGAATACTGAATGCGCGCCTTGGCGTCGGTGCGCCGGACGACAAATGGTCGGTGGATGCGTGGGGCGCGAATGTGGCGGACAAGTACTACTACCAGGTCGCATTCGACGCGCCGTACCAGTACAACCAGATCGATGCGTTCTTGGGTGCGCCGCGCACCTTCGGTCTCACGGCGCGCATCAAGTTCTGATCGCGCGCCCGGAATCGCGAGACAGGCCGCGGCGGGATCAACGATCTCGCCGCGGCAGCCCGGCTTGGTGATACTGTCTCACGCATCATGACGAAGAGCCAATCGCGCGCTTTATTTGCCCTGTTCGTTCTATTCGCGATCAATCTGCTGAATTTTTTCGACCGGCAATTGCCCGGATCCCTGGCGGAACCGATCCGCAAGGAATTTCTGTTGAGCGACACGGCGCTCGGATTGCTGGCAACCGTCGTGACGCTGGTCTATGGGATCGTCGGGCTGCCGCTCGGGCGTCTTGCGGATAAGTGGCCGCGTACCCGGATCATTGCCTTAGGCGCCGCCGTCTGGAGTCTGCTCACCGGTGCCTCCGGTGTGGCACACAGCTACTTTCAGTTGGTGGTGTCGCGTTTGGGGGTGGGACTCGGTGAAGCCACCTTCGCTCCCGCGGGGCAATCGTTGATCGGCGACCTATTTGCGCCGCAGCAGCGGGCACGCGCCATGGGAGTATTCATGCTCGGCCTGCCCGCCGGCATCTTTCTCGCGTACTTGAGCGCAGGCACCATCGGTGCAACATTCGGCTGGCGCGCCACGTTCTGGTTCGCATGCATTCCCGGCTTGTTGCTCGCGTGGTTGGCGCTGCGGATTCAAGAACCTGAGCGCGGCGCCGCGGATGCGCCGCGCGCCGCGGCCGCCAACCTGGCGCTCGAGTCGCCCTACGCCGCGGTGCTGAAGCTGCCGACCATGCGCTGGATCATCCTGTCGGGCGTGTTCCACAATTTCAACATGTACGCCATCAACACATTTCAGACTCCGTTCTTGCAGCGATTCCATGAAATGAGCCTGCACCAGGCGAGCACCACGTCCGCGATCACCTTGGGCGCCGTGGGCGCCATCGGCTTGTTGCTGGGAGGCTGGCTCGCCGACAAGCTCAGCGCGAAGCGCCGCGACGGTCGATTGCTGTTGACCGCCTGCTCGATGGCGATTGCGGCGCCGTGCATATTCTTCGCCGTGAACCAGCCCAAAGGCTCGATTGCGGCGTTCATGGTGCTGATGGGGATCGGCGTCACCAACATGTTCGTCTATTACGCCACGGTTTACGCCGCCATCCAGGACGTGATCGAGCCGCGACTGCGCGGCACGGCGGTGGCCGTTTATTTTTGCGCGATGTACGTCCTCGGTGCGAGTTTCGGACCGCTCGGTCTCGGCATGTTGAGCGATCACTTTGCGCACCGGGCCATGCACGACGCCGGCGCCGGCGCGATGACCGAGGCATTCAAAGCAGTCGGGCTGCACAATGCGATGTACGCAATCCCGGTGCTCGCGCTGCTCGCATCCGCCGTGCTGTTCGCCGCATCGCGCACCGTCGCTGGCGATATGCGCAAACAAGAGCAGGCGCAGGGCGCGTCTTTGGCAACTCCTTAGCGGAAATGGCGATAAACCTATTGGTTGAAGTCGACCTGTTTCGTCTCGGGCCCGGCGAGGGCGCCTAGACTCAACATGAGCCCGCCGACGGCGAGAAGTACGACCGGAGTGAACTCATACGGCATCAGCTTCGCCAGGCCCAGCATGTAAAAGGAGTAAAAGCCGGGCAGGATCGTCGCCAAGCTGTAGCTCAGGCCGTATCCACACGAGCGAATTTCGGTGCGAAAGCTTTCCGACAGGTAGGGCGTGATGATTGCCCACACAGGAATCGTGAGCACCAGGATGAACGCGATCAACCCGATCAGCATTGCAGAGTCGCGATAGGCGCCCGCCATGAGGATGTAATAGAGCGCACTGGCCGGTATGAGACTCAACACTCCAAAGACGACGAGGGTAGGG
>Ga0181537_10004282_pt1 | contig 11882 bp, 8 predicted proteins | sample PEATcosm2014_Bin_39_FD_119765 | JGI IMG/M metagenome (GOLD analysis project Ga0181537, IMG submission 119765) | Peatland microbial communities from MTU Mesocosm Facility, Houghton, MI, USA - PEATcosm2014_Bin23_10_metaG | ecosystem: Environmental > Terrestrial > Soil > Wetlands > Peat | place... | reverse complement strand
TGTTCCACCAGCCACAGTTGGCCGCACGAATGGCATTGGATAAATTCCTGCCGCAAGGGCGGCGCAAGCCCGGGAGACGTCTCGACAACTTTTTCGGAAGTTGCTGCGGAGAACTCCGGATTAGTCGCAGCGGGAGCCTCGGGGGAATTTTCAGGAAAATTCGGAGAGAAAGTCGGGGGGAGATTTGCGGAAGAATTCTTAGAAAGACGTGTGCGGTCTTCCTCCGCCGCGTTGCCCGGCTCGCTCGAAACAGCCGTTCCCCGCGCAGAGCTCTCTCCGGCGGACGAGTCGCGCTCCAGTTCACGCAGCAACTCCTGAACCGCCTGCTCCCGTTTCTCCGGCGGGCTGGTGAAATACACCTCGGCCCAGCGCCCCATGTTCCGGCCCAGCACCGGGTTGGTCAAAGGATTTAGTTCCGGCGACGGCAGCGTCTTGGGGTAATCCTGGTTGTCGTCAGAATTCGACACGCGCAGCTTCTCCGGGGGGTCGGGCTAAGACTGCCCTATGATTCCACTCCGGCCCATCCAGATTGTCAAACCCAGATGGTCAAACCCTAGTCGATCGACCCCGGAGTTCTAAAACCCGGCGGCTCGGCAAAGGTTGTCAGGAAAAAGATGGTCGGGAACAGCAGTGCCGCACGCTCGACGACGGGAATTGCTGACTGTTGATTTTTGAATGCTGATTGAAAATCAAAAACCGGCATCGACTGCGCTGGCTTTTCAATCAACCATCGGCAATCAAAAATCAGCAAGTGACTTCAATTGCACGGCTTGCGATACGCCGGCTCGAACTGGCCGAGCTGCGCCTCCCGCTGGCTGGAGTATTTGCCGTGCGGAGTCTTGCCGTAGAGATCGGCTCCGGGGCAGTAGTACAGAGCCGAGTGCAAATCCACCCACACCTGCGTGTCGGGATTTCCTTTGTCTTCCACCGGATCGGGCGGGTCCGCAACGCCCAGGCTGATCAACAGTTTGTCGAACGTCGAGAGATCGGCGTCGGGGGCCGGCCGGTGATGGCTAATCTTGGCTGCGCTGGCGTTAGCGTCGAACGAGTGCTCCGACCAGATGCTCCAACGAATGACCGCAGCTACCAGCACGACGGCGACCGCCAGGTAAACGTCGCCGCGTCGCTCATGCCAGAAGCGCATGAACGAGTTCTGCTTTTTGGAGGCCGCGAGCCGCTCGAATGCTTCCTTCGCCTTGGCCGCGGAAGTCCAAGCAAGAGGATGCACGGCTGCGAGCCCAGTGGCAGCGATAGCTTTTCCCGGCTCTTCATGAGCGTGCGCATTCGCTTCGAATGAATCTCGCGCGAGCGAATCTGATTCCAACGATTCTGGCGCGAACGCATCGCGTTCGATCAATTCCTGCTCGACTGCTTCGTGGTCGCTTGATTTCTCGTCGAACGATTGTTCTATCGTCGCTTCCGCGCGCCCTGATTTCTGCTCCACTTTCTGTTCCATTTTCTGCTCGATCGGCGCGTCTATGCCGGACGCAAATTTTCTCGCCGCAGCTGAAATCTCAATCACTTCCTGCCGCAACGTCGCTGCCGGTTCTGTTCTCGATCCCGGCTTCCAATCTCCTTCCAGTTCCTGCGTTACTTCCGGTTCTCCGAAGGGATCCTCCAGCTCCGACAAAACCGCTTCCCAAGGCTGTATTTCCGCCGGTATGCCGGAATTGATTTTCAGCTCCGCTCGCCGCACGCTGCCATTCGCCGGAGCCGGCGCAGCATTTTGCTTGCTGGCCTGTTGCATCTGCCAGAGCGAAGCCACTTTACTTTGCATGGTCGGAGGCTGATATTCGCTGGTGCGGGGCGAACCGCACTTTCCGCAGAACATTTCTTCGCCAACCAGTTCGTGGCCACATCTGCGACAGAAAAACACCGGCGTCACAGGCTTTTTCGGAACGACTGCCTCGGGCACATTCGCAGCAAGACTGACCGCAGGCGGATTCGGTAGAGAAGGATTCGCGGCGAGACTCGGAGGAGAAATGCCCGCGTCAGCCGGCGATACCATAGGGGCGACTGCAATCGGCGCCGACGCCGCCGGAGCCGCGCTCCTGGCGACCGATTCCTTTCGCGCGGGACTCTCCATCAAAGCCGCCAGATTGGGCCGCAGTTTTTCCAGAGCTTCCAGCATGGTGGCGCGCTCCGCCGCCAGCGATTTGCGCGACGAGGCTCCGGCCTCGCGGGCCAGCGCTTCCGTTACCAGTCCAGCCATCAACTGGCAGCTGTGCACGTCTTGCTCGGTGAAGGCGTTGGCGCTGGCAAAATAAAGTTCCAGCGCGCCCGCAATTCCACTGTCACGATAAATCGGCACCACGATCAGTGATCCGATCCCGCGCCGCCGGCACTCTTCCCCGTCGAGCAGAAAATCCGAATTCACATCCGCACCGCGAATTACCTCACCCGATCGCAGACAGTTGAAGCAAAGCGCTCTTTCCATCGCCACTTCGCTTCCCCGCGCCAGAGTCAGCAGCCCACTCACGGCTCGGTATCGCAATTTCGTCCCGTCGATCTTCTTCGCGTCAGTCTTCTTCGCGTCAGTCTGGGCCTCGACAATCGCAATGGCCGAACCAGCGGCCTTGGTCATTTCAGCCGCGCGTTGCGCGACCAGTGCCATCGCATTTTCCAGCTCCAGATGCCGAGTCAGAATCTGCTGCTGGGTTTCAACGATCTGCGCGAGAGTCAGCGTGTAAGAGTCTTTGCTGATGCTGAACGGGCTAATGCTGGCGGGTCCTGCGGGAACGGTTTCAGCGGCCGAAGATTTTTCAGCCTCAGATTTTTCCGAGACATTTTTTTCAGCAGCCGCTTTCCCAGCGCCAGGATTCGCAGAAAAGAAACTGGACGCTGCGGCAGCGACGCTCGCCGCGATCGGTGTCGCAGGAGTTTTGCTTGTCGAGATCTGATTTGGTGAGACCTGATCTGCCGCAGCTAGCTTTCGCGCTGGTATCTGAGGATCCCCTTGTTCCTGGATCACAAAAGCCGCTTCCAGCAGCTTGTCCAGCGTCTGCTCGTCGAGGACAGGTTGTTTTTGCTCGGACACGGTTCCTTTTGCCATCACCAATCAAGCTCGCACGCGCGGACACGAGCTGCCAAACCCGAGGATATGGCTATTTTAATGCAACTTCCATACCAAATCTTTACCGGTAGCACCGCCCCACCCCTATGCGCAATCTCCGTGGGTGGAGCATGTCCGATGGCAACAGCTTCCGGAGCGACACGACAAGCCTATTTCTTTCAAGGCATTGCAGCTCCGATTCCTGCCAGCCTGATCCTGGCGCAGAAAAACGTCGCCCGCCTGGCGCTCGTATTCGCGATAGATGATGGGAGGTGACTAAGGTAATCCGCAAGAAAATGCACACAAGAGAGCGTCGCAGTGCTCGACGCTGTCAGCGTGCCGGAGTGCCGCAGGTCTTTTTTTCCGCGTATTGTAAGGAATGCATCCTCAGCGAAGACTACCTGAATGGAGGCGAAATTGAACTCGAGACCCCGTCCGGAAAATATCAATACCGAGTGATTCGCACCGCGGTCGTCGGCCCAAAGCAGGTCGAATTGGTTCAGCGTTCCAGCGAGTCCGATCTCACCCTGGTGACGTACTTTCCGTTTTACTATGTCGGACCAACACCTCAGAGATTTGTGGTGCAGGCGCTGCGTCTCACTTCGCAAATGAACGGCGGGCAATGAACCGGCCCGGTAACTAAACCGCGTACGCGAAAGAAATTCAAATTGCTAGCCATCCGGACGGCATCAATCTCACTTGTACGATTTCGGCGGCAGCAGAATCTGAATGCCAAAATAGCCGAGGAAATAAGTCTGGTTGCTGCGCGTGGATTCCAGGCTGCGTCCGGCCATAACCAGGAAGATGATCGGACTATGGATTTTGTAACGCGCGCCGAAGTCGATCGTCGGCTGGTTTCCGGAAGGCTGGTTTTCCGAAGAATGGAAAGTCCCCTGGTTATAGAACTCGATGTCCCCTTCGAGTTTCGGAGTGAAATCGTGGCCCACGACTAAACCGGTAATCCAGCCGTCCGGTCCCTTGTGGACTGCCTGATAACCGATTTCGTAATCCACATCCACCGGTCCGAGTTTCTTGGTGAACTCGAAGGGCAGCAGGAAGCTCTGGCTGGCCGGAGTAATTCCGCGACGCACCGCGTCGTTCGGGTTGTTGAGAAAGAACTGGGGAAAAACCGAAACCGAAAGTCCGTCTTCCCCGCCGTCATGGAAACGCCACTTCACGCCGGGATTCGATTGACCCAGCCCAAATTGCGTCCTGCCAAATTGCGCCGCAGTGGACGGATTCTGGACCCGCAGCCAGGCATTTTCGTAGGTCAGCTGAATACGATCGCCAATGCCGAAATTGATGTCGACATCGGGAGTATGCGAGACCGATTGGCCGCTGTCGAAGAAAGGCATGTAGCCAAGATTGATTTCCCAGTTGAAGGGGCCGGGCGTGCCCGGATCGTTGGTGTAGTAAGGCGGCCCTCCCTGGGCAAACGCAGACCTCGGAGTCAGGAGAAACAATAAGCCTAACCCAAAAACGATCAGCCCCCTTTGCACCGCGCCGGGGCTGTCGGAATCAATGGAAGAGGAAATGAGGACGTGAGCCCGTAGAGTTCTCGTACTCTGTCCAGTTCGACACTTTCCACTTCCACGCGGGCAAGCGCGAACCACCCCGGCCGGGCGGTCGTAGACGCCGCGAGGATGGGGGTCTCGTTGCCGCAAGCGCTGCAGCCGACTGTGTTGTCTGTCATCCATATGCATGTGCAGCGGAGCATGTGCCTTGCGGTATGCGCCTGTGCAAAACTGGCGGTCGCGCTAGCTCCAGTGACCGAAACGAAACCGAAAACCGCCCGCCGCATGCCAATATAGGAGACATCTGATCCCAACCGCACTTAGGTCCCTGCGTGAACTGTGTTGCCCGCCCAACTGGATGCCCAAATCGACGATCTTCGTACCGTTAAAACCCATGATAGGACAGGACTTGTGACTCTTTGGCCTGGTGTTCGAGCCCCCATCCGGGACGGGTTCCGGGCCAGAAGAAGCTTGGCGCGCGAAGGGCAGATTACTCGATTTCCTGCCTTTGATCGCGACCCGAACGCCCCGTTTGCCGCCGAATTCCGACTCATCGGTCTGGTGGTAGGACCATTATGGAACTCGGCTAGCCTAACACAGGTATCCTGAAGCTCCCCTGAAAACCCGGGTTAGTGCCCCTAAGTTGCCTGACCGACCGCGAAATCGGCCGCATCATCGGGACCAGCGAGGAGGTGATGAAGATCCAACTGCGCAGCGCTTTTGACAAGCTGGGTGTCTGGAGCCGGCTGGAACTGGCCATGTAACCTGGCCAGTAACGGCGGCAAGAGCTGGAAGGCCAAGCCCGGCGTGCCCGCCATCGGGTTCTCATCTGCGGCGGCGGCAGGATGGGGGTTTTTCGGCAAGGAGAATTTTCATGGCGCAGACACTCGAGACAAAACCGATGTCTTAGAAAAACCCGGTCCGGGTGGGCCTTACGCGGCTTTTAGTTTTTCTCCGTGCCTCTATGACTCTGAGGTGGAATCGCGTTTGTTTGGGCACGAGTCGGCGGCCGCTCGCGCACGTTTGCGTGCCAACTGCTGCAAAAGGTTTCACGAGAGGCTTGATGCTGGCTGATTTCGAGAAGCTAACCCTTTGCTGTTCAAAGGATTGCCGGAAAGTCACGGCGGTCTCAAAATTGCACGGATGGACCCGCCAGTCGATGCATTCGATACTCCGTGCACCCGAGGCTCGGTGCACGAGATAGTCGAAGCACGCGACACCAGATTTAACGTTCGTTGATTAGCTCAATAACCGATTCACGCAATAACCGAATACACTCGAGAGTTGGCTCGCAGTTGGCAGGAGCTGGTCTCGCGTCCCTCGGCGAGGCAGGGGAATGAACTACCAGGAAACGTTTTGGATGGCGTGCGACTCCACTGAGCAGTTGCGGGCTGAGTATGGCCCATTTCACACCCGCGCCGAGGCCGAAACGGAGGCTCGCAGGCTGGGATTCGGCTACCTGTTGCGCTATGAGCATCTCCTCGGCGAAAACGAAGAGATTCAGGAAGTGCGCTGCATTTTCATCGAGTTACCGGGAGCCGTGCCGTTAACCTCCGAGCCGGTTCGAACTGTTCTGCACACCCGCTGCGCCACTTGCGGAGAATCCGCCGTCCACGAAAAGGGCTGGGAGGCGGAAGTTTGGGCGGACATCCACGAATTCGAGCATTCCCGCCATAAGGTGCGCCTGTTCAAGCACGCCCGCGGAACAGGTCTGAAGGAAATCAGCGGCTGGCGCGGGTAGGGAAGCTGGCAGCCGTCGGCTCTCAGCAGCCATCAGCTACCTCCTACATCCTCTGCGATGGGTGGCCCATTCAATCCCGATTTTGGTTTGAGCGGGGAAGTTCGATTACGGAACAAAGTCCTCCCGCCGGTCTTTCGTGTTTTTGTCTCGCCTATTCCGACTCGATTTCCAGCGTCCCACAGCTAGCTTAGCTAGGTAACGTTCCAGTAGCCGGTCCACAGATCATCGCCTTCCCGATGATCTGTTCCGGCCGTCACGACAGGGTTGAGAAGATCTGAACACTCCCACTCGAGCCAAAACCGGGCTTGAGTGGGCCACCTGTCCTATTTCTTTAGGCTTTTCCGGTCGCAGTCGAAAGTTCGCTGGCGGCGGCTTTGTCCAGGAACCAGGTTAGTTTTCCAAGGCCGGGGTGAACCAGTTTGGCGGGATAGTGGGTGGCGGGGGCGGTCGCATCTTCCAAAACTGCGTGCAGCGCGGCGGCTTTGTCGGTGCCGCTTACCAGGAAGGCTACGCTGCGGGCGGCGTTCAACAGGGGCAGTGTGAAGGTGATGCGGTCGGTCTTGAATTTTTCCACCCGGTTGGCTACTACCAGACGCGATTTTTCCTCTAACGCGGCGGTCTCCGGAAACAGCGAGGCGGTGTGGCCGTCGGGGCCCAGGCCGAGCAGAATCAGGTCGAAGCGCGGGAACTCTCCCGGCTTCGACTGGAAGAATTTCTGCAACGTCTCGTCGTAGGCTTGCGCGGCTGCGGTGGCGTCCGGGTTTTCTGCGGGAACCCGAAAGATGTTGGCTGCGGGCACGGGAATCTTCGACAGCATGGCTTCGTTGGCCATGCGGTAGTTGCTGTCCGGATCGGTGGGGGGGACGTGGCGTTCGTCGCTCCAGAAGAAAAACATCTGGTCCCAGGGCAGGGAAGTGCGGGCATTGGTGGCCAGCAGGTTGAAGAGGTTTTTGGGAGTGGAACCGCCGGAGAGTGCGATGGTGAAGCGTCCGCGGTTGGACACGGCGTCGGTGGTGGCGCGGATTACTTCTTCGGCGGCCGCAGCGAAGAGTTCCTGCGGGGTGGTTAGGATTCGTATTTCGGTGGAGGAGGTCACGAGATTTGGCTCAGTTGTTTTTCTTTCTCGGCCACGGGGGTTGATAGTGTGATGCGAACATCAATTGTCCTTCCGGGGCGGGTTGGGTATTTCCGAACGTTACCCAGCGCTGAAGCGCTGGGCTATTATCACGAGGCTCCTCCGGGGCTGCCGTCGATCGTTTTCAATCCATCGCTTCGCCTGGACTTCAGTTCGCACGCGCCATACAGCGAGCGGGTCAAATCAGCCTTTGCCTCTCGCGGCAGCGCAGCGTGCGGCGCCTAGCAATCCCGCTTTGTCGTTGGTGATGACTTGCACTGGGATCGCCTCGACCAGCGACCGCAGGCGGCCTTTCTCGAGGAAGGCCTGCATGAAAATCGGGCCCGTAAGTTTGGCCATGACTTTCGGCGAAATTCCGCCGGCTAGAAACATCCCGCCGGTGGCCATGGTTTTGAGCGCTAGATTTCCAGCTTCAGCTCCGTAGACGGCGACCCAGATGTCCAAAGCTTTTTCGGCGAGGACGTTTTTGCCGAATAGAGCGGCGCGGGAAATGGCGGCTGCGCCATCATCATGAGTCATCTCTTCGGCGAGTGCTGGATCCTCTATCGCGCAACCGCTTTCTTTCAGGAACTCGTAGACGTTGACCAGGCCGGGACCGGAGAGAATGCGCTCGTTGCTAACGTGCCCGAAACGGCGTTCCAGGAAGCGCAACAAGTCGATTTGCAAGTCGCCCTGCGGAGCGAAATCGGCGTGTCCGCCTTCGCAGGCGAAGACGTGGTGACGGGTGCCGTCCCAGAACAATCCGGCTTCACCCAGGCCGGTTCCGGGCGCGATGACCGCCTGATTGCCGACGGCGCGTCCGGTCACGCGGTTCAAGGCCACGAGATCACCGGCGGCGAGTCCGCCCACACCCCACGCGCTGGCTTCGAGATCGTTGATGAGCCAGGTCGAAGGCAGGTGAATCTGTTTAGCGAGGTGCGATTGCTCGATGATCCAGGGAAGATTCGAGGCTTCGACGCGTCCGTTGCGCACCGGGCCGGCGATGCCAAAGCAGGCCAAGTCCGGACGAGTGGATGAACCTTGCAGAAATTGTTCGACGATCTCGCCGAACTCGTGATGTTCGCGGCTGGGAAAGACGCGCTCGGAAACCAGGCGAAGATGCCCGTTCTGAGGTTGAAAATAGGCCAGCCTAGCGTTGGTTCCCCCGATGTCGCCGGCCAGGATCATTTCTCGAAATTCCTCCAGCGGCGGCCGTCGCGCTCGAGTAGTTCGTCGGCGTCTTTCGGTCCCCACGTGCCTGAGGCGTAGTTGGGGAAGTTGCGGGGCGGCAGCGCTTTCCAGATATCGAGCACCGGGTTGACGATGGACCAGCCCGCCTCGACCATATCGGCGCGCTGAAACAGAGTTTGATCGCCGATCATGCAATCGTGCAGCAGGCGCTCGTAGCCGGTGCTGGGCTGCTTGCCGAAATATTCCTGGTACTCGAAATTCATGTCGACGGTGCCCAGGCGCATGACGGGGCCGGGAACTTTTGCGGCGAACTGCAGCGAGATTCCTTCTTCGGGTTGGATGTGAAGCACGAGCTGGTTGGGCATGAGATGGTCGACGGGTGTGTCGCGAAACAGCACGAACGGGGCCCGTCGAAACTGTATCATGATCTGGGTGCTGCGAGCCGTCATGCGCTTGCCGGTGCGCAGGTAGAAGGGAACGTCGGCCCAGCGCCAGTTATCGATGAGCAGCTTCATGGCCACGAAAGTTTCGGTGCGCGAATCGGGAGCCACGTCGGGTTCGGTGCGATAGGCCGTAACCCGCGCGCCGCTTTCGGTACCGTCACCATATTGGCCGCGAACGCTGCGGCTGAGAACGTCTTCGTCGCTGATGGGCTGGATGGCGTGCAGGATTTTTGCCTGCTCATCGCGCACCGCGTTGGCGTCGAAGGAAATGGGAGGCTCCATGGCGGTGAGGCTGATGAGCTGCATGATGTGGTTGGGCACCATGTCGCGCAGGGAGCCGGCAGTATCGAAATAACTGCCGCGGCCTTCGACGCCGACGGTTTCGGAAACGGAAATCTGCACGTGGTCGATGTAGCGGCGATTCCAGACGGGCTCGAAGATTCCGTTGGCGAAACGGAAGGCCATAATGTTCTGGACGGTTTCTTTGCCGAGATAGTGGTCGATGCGGTAAATCTGCTTTTCGTCGGCGACTTTCAGCAGTTGCTGGTTGAGGGTTTTGGCCGATTCCAGGTCGTGCCCAAAAGGCTTTTCGATGATCACGCGGCGCCAGTGGTCGTTGCTTTGTTCCATCAGTCCGGTGGCAGCGAGTTTTGCGACGATGGGGCCGAAGAAACTGGGTGCGGTCGCGAGGTAGTAGAAAACATTTTGATGGGTCGAGTGCTCGCGGTCGATCTGGGTGAGTCGGTCTTTGATCTGCGGATAGAGTTTTTCGTCGCTGAAATCGCCGGCGAAATAATAAAAGCGTTTTGAAAACGTGTCCCAGGTGGCGGGGTCGATGCAGTCGCTGCAATATTGTTTTACGTCGTCGTAGATGCGCTTGCGAAAAGCTTCGTCGGTCATCTGGGAGCGGGCCACGCCGAGGACGGCGAATTCTTTCGAGAGCAAGTCGGCGCGGGCGAGATTGTGCAGCGCGGGGATCAGCATGCGCGCGGTGAGATCGCCGGCGGCGCCGAAGATAGTCATGATGCAGGGATCGCTCTGTTTTCCGACGCGCGGCGGCGGAGTTGCTGCGGGCTGTTCCACTGCGTGAGCCATGAATCGAGTCCTCGAGAATTTCGGTGTGAGCGGAAAGCAAGTGCTCGAATTTCTGGATCGCCCTGCTGCCTGCTTACGCCGTCTTTTTAGTTTTGGGCGCGCCGGCTTCGATGTGGCCGCCGAATTTCTGGCGCATGGCCGAGAGCATTTTTTCGGCGAATGTGTGTTGCTGGCGTGAACGGAAACGGACGTAGAGCGCGGCGGTCAAAACATCCGCGGGAACGGCTTCTTCGAGCGCGGCTTGAATCGTCCAACGTCCCTCGCCCGAATCCTGCACGTAGCCTTCGTATTCCGAGAGCGTGGGATTTTCCGTGAGCGCCATCGCGGACAGATCGAGAAGCCAGGAACTGACTACGCTGCCGCGCCGCCACACTTCGGCGATGTCGGGCAGGTTCAGATCGTAGCGGAGATCTTCCTGCAATTCTTTGCTGGTGGCATTCTTGAAAATGTCGAAACCCTCGGCATAGGCCTGCATGATTCCGTACTCGATGCCGTTGTGCACCATCTTGACGAAATGGCCGGAGCCGGACGGGCCGCAATGGATGTAGCCTTCCTCGGCGGTGCCGGGGAGTTTCTCGCGGCCGGGAGTGCGCGGGATATCGCCTTTGCCGGGAGCGAGCGTTTTGAAAATCGGATCGAGGCGCTGCACGGCCTCGTCGGGACCGCCGATCATCATGCAATAGCCGCGGTCGATTCCCCAGACGCCGCCGCTGGTGCCGACATCGATGTAGTGAATGCCTTTGGACTTAAGTTGATTGGCGCGGCGCACATCGTCTTTGTAGTAGGAGTTGCCACCGTCGATGATTGCGTCCCCGGCCTGCATGTGCTGCGCGAGCTTCTGCACGGTTTGTTCCGTGGGGCCGCCGGCGGGAACCATGACCCAGGCGGCTCGCGGCGGTTTCAGTTTGCTGACGAAGTCTTCCAGGGACGTGGAACCACCAGCGCCTTCGCCGGCGAGTTCTTTGACTGTGTCGGCGCTGAGATCGGAAACTACGAGCTCATGTCCGCCGCGCATCAGGCGGCGCGTCATGTTCGCGCCCATGCGGCCCAGACCTACCATTCCCAATTGCATGCTTCACTCCTTGCCGTGCGAAACGGTCTGCTGTTCAAAAATCGATCTATCGTCGAAGTTTCGGAGTGCGATCCCCGCTATGCCTTTGGTTGCGTGTTTTTAGCGACCGCGGCCAGCAGCTTGTCGAAGGCATCGGCGAATAATTTGACCCCGTCGTCGGTCAGCTTGTCGGTGACTTCTTTGATTGAAACCCCCACCTTGGCCAGATCGTCCATGGTTTTCTGAGCGGCGGGGACATCTTCGGAGAGGCTGTTGCGTACGCGGCCGTGATCGCGGAAAGCGTCAATCGTTGCCGGAGGCATGGTGTCGACGGTGTCGGGGCCGATGAGTTCTTCGGCATAGAGCACGTCGCGATACGCGGGATTTTTGGTGCTGGTGCTGGCCCACAGAACACGCTGGGTCTGGGCTCCCTTGGCCGCGAGCGCTTCCCAGCGCGGTCCGCTGAAAATTTTCTGGTAACGCTGGTAGGTGAGTTTCCCGTTGGCGATGGCAACTTTCCCGAGCAGACTTTTTAGCAGGGCCTGCTGTTCAGAGTCGGTCGTGGTTTTCAATTTCGCATCGATCAGGCCGTCGACCAGCGAGTCGATGCGGCTGATGAAGAAGCTGGCGACCCCCGCCTCTTTTTTCAGATTGCCGCCGCGCGCGGCCAGGTCTTCCAAC
>Ga0181537_10004281_pt1 | contig 11882 bp, 12 predicted proteins | sample PEATcosm2014_Bin_39_FD_119765 | JGI IMG/M metagenome (GOLD analysis project Ga0181537, IMG submission 119765) | Peatland microbial communities from MTU Mesocosm Facility, Houghton, MI, USA - PEATcosm2014_Bin23_10_metaG | ecosystem: Environmental > Terrestrial > Soil > Wetlands > Peat | place... | reverse complement strand
GAGGCCAAGATCAATTCCGGCGACATCGTCGCCATCGCGGAAGTGGTTCGCGATCTCTATCGTTCGGAGACGCAGCCGGAGCAATCCTATTCCGAGCGTCAACTCTACGAAGCGGCGCTCGACCGGTTGTCGCGCGAAGTCTCCGCCGTGCAGCGGATTACCGAGACCGAAGCGATCAAGGAGATCGAAGCGGCGCTCGCCAAGGGACCACGGCGTGGTCCGAAGCCCGATGCGGACGAAGAGGCCGTCGTCGAGGAAGAGGCCGCGTAAGCTCAAGCGGTTTTCGAAAAGGCCCGGCAGCAATGCCGGGCCGTTTTATTTTGCGCTGCTCGCTATGGCGCCATGCCGGCAAAATGCCCGCGCTTAGCCATAAATTAAGCTTCATTTGAAAGGAGAGAGGTCAACGTAAAGTGCGGGGGCGCTCTGGCATGCGGCGGCGGCAGCAGCGGAACAATACGTTCAAGCGCGGCTATACCTTGGCCGCCTCTGCCGTCGTTCTGATTGGCTTTTTGATCGGCGGCTGGAATACGGTCGCGATGCGCAGTGACGGGCCGTCGGCTGGCGACACGGTGGCGCTGCGCTTTCCGTCGGAATGGAGCAAGGCTCTGCCGGCGGCGAACCTGGTCGCAGCAATGAAAAGGCCGCTTGTTACGGCAGCGGCAAACCTGACGCGCGACGCGCAACTGGCGCTGTTCGATCCGAGTCCCATGGTTTCGCCAGCCGGCATTCCACGGACCATCGCGCAGGTGGCGCAAGTTCCGGCCTCACCAGCACTAGTTCAGGTCGCTGCTGCGGAAAGTGAGCCGGTTACAGCTTACGTAAACGCGCCGAGGCCCGCGGCGCAGCCGCGGCCGGCGCCACGGCCTGTGACTGCCGCAAGAACCGCCGAACGGCGCCGTGTCATGAACCGGCCCGGTTATCTGCTCAACGATGCGCAGATTGCGAGTATCAAGGAGCGGCTGAATCTGACATCGGATCAGGAAAGCATGTGGCCGGCAGTCGAAGCCGCGCTGCGCAACATGAGCTACACCCACGTTAAAGCGCCCGCGGCGACGGGTGGCGCGCCGCCAGACGACACGCAGGTTGCCGCCGTCGATCCCGATTCCGTGGACAACCTGAAGTCCGCCGCCACGCCGCTGATCTTGAGTTTCAGCGACGAGCAAAAAGATCAGGTACGCGACATCGCCCATGTCATGGGGCTCGATCAGCTCGCGTCGCAGTTCTGATTGTGATTATGGATTCCGGGCTCCTCGCGGAGCCTGTCATCGGGCCACGCGACTTCGCGCGGGCCCGTTGGCTCGGCCCCGGAATGACGAGACGGCAAACGGACCGGTTCTAGTCGTAGCGGGACTTTGGCGCAGACCTGACGCTGGGCTGGAACAATACGCTCGTGCATTTCACCCCAACCAGTGCCACCAGCATGAAGCAGGCCAGATCGCCGGCCTCAACGCGGGTTTCAATGGCGAAACTATAAAGCGGGTCGTAGAGAAAGTAGTCGGCGCAAACTGCTGCGGCGAAAACGCCAAGCAGTGCCGGCCAGCGGCCGTAAAACATCGTCACCAGCGCCAGCGGTAACAAATAAAAGAAAACCGGATGCTCCGGTCCGAGCGCCGTCAGTTTGGAATACCACAGCACCAGCGTAATTGCTGATACCGCCGCGAGTGCCACGGTAACGGGCATCGCCCGTTTCATCATTCCCATGTCATCCCCCCAACCAACACGGAGGCCTTGGCGGCCTTTTTATCATCATAACCGACCTCAAGCCCATGGAAAATAGGCGCGGTTTCCTTGATAAACGTCATTCGACCACGATTTTGACTTCGCTGCCGGGCTTTAGGCGATCGCTGGGATCGAGGCCGTTGAGCACCCGGAAGCGCTCGGTGGCGCGGTCGGAAACCGCCATTTTGCCTGCCAATTTCTCTACCGTATCGCCTGGCGCGACCTTGACGACTTCGAGCCGCAGCGGTTTGGCGTTCTCGATTTCGGCCAGGCTCATGCGGCGGAAGGTACCGACCGATTCGCGAAAAGCCCGGTCGGTATCGGGCGTGCTGTGCTTGGCGGCGAAGATAAAGCGATAGACATCGCTGCCGAAGCGGATCGCGTAAAGCTTGAAGTCCCACTGATCGCCCTTGGCGGTCGCGGTGGCGCCGGGGAAACCGTTGACCGTGACTTCCGCGACGCTCGCCGGGTCGATGTTCTCGATCCAGCCGGACGTCAGATATTCGGACAGCGTCTGCTCGGCCGGCACGCGTACCACGTCGAGGCGCAGCGCCTCGCCGCCGCCGTGCTTGACGCCGAGCACCGCTTGCGCGGTGTTTTCGAGCGCGAAGCCATCCGGCGCGGTGAAAGTGAAGCCGAGCTTCGGATGAAGGAAGCGCCGGCCGCGCACAAAACCCTCGCTCGGATCCTCGCCGTAAACGATGCCGTTGAGATCGTCGAGATAGGCGGCGCGCGCCTGCTGGTGTTCCTGCGGTGTTTCGGTGGCCGGCGCCCGGTACTGGCGGGCATTGGCGATCGCATTGGTGACGCGCTCCGGTGTCGACGGATGCGATGACAGAAAGTCGGGCGCGGCCGGATTGATGCCGCCGGTTTGTTCCGGCTTCAATTCGGAATTGCGCTCCATGTCGGTGAGGAAGCGCGAGGCGCCGTAGGGATCGTAGCCGGCGCGGGCGGCTATTCCGATGCCGATACCGTCCGCTTCGAATTCCTGCGAGCGCGAGAAGCTTGCGAGTTCGAGTTTCGATTTGGCGAGCGCCAGTGCGCCGGCTGTCGGATCGCTGACCACGTCGGTCACGACCCGGTTCACGAGATCCGCCTGCCGCTGCTGCTCCTCGCGCTGTTCGGCATGCCGTGCGATCACGTGGCCCATTTCGTGCGCCAGCACCGAGGCAAGCTCGGAATCGTCGTCGGCGAGGGCGATCAAGCCCCGTGTCACGTAGAGTTGGCCGGTCGGCAGCGCGAAGGCGTTGACCGATTGAGAATTGAGAATGGTGACCCGGTAATGCTGGTCGGGTTTCTCCGAGGCCGCGACCAGCCGATCGACCATTTGCTCGATCAAGGCTTGCAGCTTGGGGTCGGTATAGACGCCGCCATAGGTCGCGAGAATACGCTGATGCTCACGTAACACCGCCGGCGGGATCGCCGCATCCGCTTGCTTCGCCGGTGGCGAGGCGTCGGCCAGCGGCGCGACGCCGGGAGGAGTGGCCGTGCAGGCGGCGAGCAACAGCGCCGTCAGCGCGGCGCCGGCCAGCTTGAGCCGGTAATCGCCAAGCCTTGCCTGTCTAAGTCCTGTCTGTCCCGGTATCACCACGTCACCCAAAGACGCTTTTTTTCGTCACTCGCGGCCGGCGGTCTCGATCTGCTCCGGACGCTCCGCCTCGATCCGTGGGCTGCCGGCGCCCCGCGCTTCGACAAAGCCACGGACCAGGACATGCCGCCCCGCAAGTCCGTTCAAATCAAGTCCCGCCGCCGTAAAAGTGCGCTCGTTTCGTTTCAGGACCGTAACCGCAAAATCCTGCGACCAATGCCGCCCGAAATTCACGTAAATTGTGGCCCCGCTTTCGCGCACGGAAAACACCTCGCCCTCGACCAGTGCAAATCGCCCCTTTTGGGCCAGCACATCCGCGGCGTTCCCAGCATCGAGCACGGCATAATACGGATTGGCCCATAGGCCAAGCCCGGCCGACCGGGCGGCGGTCTCGCGCTTGAGCAGGTCCGCGGCGCAGGCCCGGCTGCCGATCCGGCCGCCGGCCCGGGCAAAACCGGAAGCCACGAGTTCGCCCTGCACGAACAGTTCGTCGCCGTCGCGCTCGGTATAGGCATAGGCGACGATGCGGCCATAGCGGTCGGTGTCGGTTTCGGCGCGGCGAAGCACGACTTCGTCGCCACCGGCCAGCGCATCGAGCGCGTTTTTGGCGGCGGCCCCGCCCGGCGCGGCGGCAAAGTCTTGGCTGTGCTCTTGGTTGGATTCTCGCGGCCCCGGCAGCGGCGGCACCTCGATGCCGGCAAGGCGCACCTCGCGGCCGTCGGCGAGCGTAAAGGTGCGGCCGTCGCAGACACTTTTTACTGTGACGCGGGCGATCTCGTCAGTGCCGCAGACAGGCGCCGGGTTCTGCTGCGCGAAAGCATGAAGGCAGCATGCCGCGGCAAAACCCGCGGCGAAAACCGCAGCCTTTGCGCCCGGCACATATGCTATAGGACTCATGTCCAAATGCTATAGGACTCATGTCCAAAAGCCCGGATGGTCCCGTAGCTCAGCAGGATAGAGCAGCGGTTTCCTAATTCGAATTGCGCTCTTTGCATGGAGCATCATAGCGCCGCATTTTCGCAATCGATCCAGCAACTTGAGTCCGTTTATTGTGCCACAGTGCTCCATGGATATACGCCTCTACACGGGCGATTGCGGAGCAAAAATGGAGCAAAAAAATCAAGTTGCTGTTGATAGGATTGTCATGTCTGCTTTTGCTCTCCAGAGCGGACTCAAGTCGGACATCGCGCCAAGTCCGCTAAGGGGCCAAGAACGGACGTCATTCGGCGAGCTCCCCGCCTTCAGTGTAGTGTCTCGGGTTCAGCCTGTGGCAAGATCACCTGTGCCACCAGTCCATGAGGCTCCCGGTCAAGCAGCTCAAGGCTGCCGCGATGCGCTTCGATCACGGCGCGGGCGATGGAAAGACCGAGGCCAAATCCGGTCTTGTCATTCATGCCGCGCGCGGTGTCGCCGCGCACGAAGGGTTCGAACATCGCTTGCTTGTGGGCGTCCGGAATACCTGGTCCGTCGTCCTCAATGGCGATGGTCACCGTCGGCTTAGTCAGCGTGAGCTTGACATCGGCGTTGCCGCCGTGACGCACCGCATTGTCGATCAGATTGGTGAGCGCCCGATGTAAGTCCTCGGGATGGGCGCGGATGACGGCATGATCAGGACCGTGATAGCCGACCTCGCGCCCGGTATCGGCAAACTGATCGCAGATCGTTTGCAGGCTGGTAGCGAGATCGAGCCTGACCGCTTGCCGCCCGGTTCGGCTATTGCGCAGGAAATGCAGCACGCTTTCCACCATCGACTCCATATGCGCCAATTCTCCGAGCAATTTGGCGCGCGTCGATTCGTCGTCGATGAACTCGCACTGCAGGCGCAACCGTGTGATCGGCGTTCGCAGATCATGGCTCACTGCTGCCAGCATGCGGGTGCGATCATCGATCAACCCCTTGATGCGCTCGCGCATCTGATTGAGCGCACGCGCCGCTATGCGGACTTCCTGGGGCCCGCGTTCCGGAACCGGGGTGATTTCGCCGTTTGGATCGAAATTCTCCGCCGCCGAGGCGAAGCGGCGCAGCGGTCCCGTCAACGCAAGCGCCGCCCAAACGCCGAGGAGCGCCATGCTGATAAGGAGGCCAATCAAGGTGATAGTCATCGGGCCGAACCAGGGGAGCGGCGGCAGCGGCGCAAGCCGCGCGAAAACGAACTGGCCGTCTTGCAGACCGACGGCAACGCGCTCTCCGGCCGCAGAGGGCGGCGAAGGCCCGCTCGCAAGCGCTATCACACGGTAATTTGGCCCCATTCGATCGGCAAAGACTTCCACCGTGTAGTCGGAGGACGTGGGCGGCGCGGCAGTCGGTAGGTTCGGCACAAGCTCCAGCTCGAAGCGCGGAAAGGCCCGATTGATGGAAGCGACCAGGCCTTCGCGTCGATTCACAGGACTGGCGGAGATCAATTCCATCAGGGTGGTGAGTCGATCGGGGAAATGCTGATACGGCCCATCGTGGCGGTAATAGATGAAAGAAACTATCAGCACCACGTGGCTTGCAATTAGCGACGCGATGAGGAGCACCGCGATCTGGCCGCTGATGCGGTTCGGCAGATAAGCGCGCATGTCGAATCTCATGACGCCTCGACCTTCGCCGCAAACAGATAGCCCCCTGAGCGCACCGTTTTGATAATTTCCGGAATGTGCGGATCGTGCTCAATCTTGCCCCGCAGACGGCTGATGAGCACGTCGATGCCGCGGCCGAGCGAATCGGCCGATCGTCCGCGCGTCAAGTCAAGAAGTTGCTCGCGTGACAACACCCGCCCAGCGCGCTCGCACAACACCTGAAGCAGTCCGAACTCAGCGCTGGTCAGCGTAATGCGCGTTCCATTTGGATCTTTTACCTCGCGAACCGTGCAATCGATCTCCCACCCGGAAAATGCGAGATGACGGGCCCGCTCGGCGACCGGGGTTGCCGCGCCAGCGCGGCGCAGCACAGCGCGGATGCGCGCTAGCAATTCCCGCGGGTTGAACGGCTTCGACAAATAATCGTCGGCGCCCATTTCCAGCCCCACGATGCGGTCGAATTCGTCGCCTTTCGCTGTCACCATGATAATCGGCACACTCGAATGCGTTCGTATCCGCCGGCACACGCTGAGCCCGTCCTCGCCCGGCAGCATCAGATCCAGCAGGATTAAATCGATCCGGCTATCCTTGAACACGTGGCCTATTTTTCGGCCGTCCGGCAGGATCGACACGCGAAAATCGGCGGCACGAAGATAACGGCCGACGAGGCGGCTGATTTCGGCGTCATCCTCGACGAAAAGAATGTGCGGCATGCACGGATCCGATTGGATGAGCGTGAGCGGTCGGCACGGCCTGAGATTTTTGTTTCTGAATGTTTCTGGATCTGAGTCGGCAAAATAGGGAAACAGATTTGGCCTCATCGAGCAAGGTTCCATTAACTGCAAATCGGCTTCTTTCAAGGCATCTAATCTTGAAGAGTGTCCCAAGGAGTGTCCTCATGTCTTCGATAGCGTCCCTGAGCAGCCTGTATCAATCGCCCTTGACCATGCTGCAAAACCAACTGACGTCCGAGGTATCCGCCGGCACGATCAGCTCGTCCGACGAGAGTGCATTGAGTTCGGCGCTCAACAGCATCAACAGCGAATTGCAGAGCGACGCTTCATCCTCGTCAGGGCCGCCCTCGCCGTCCGACATGCGGTCGACAATCAGCAACCTGATCTCGCAGCAGGTGCAAAACGGCTCGTTGACCAGCGGTCAGGCGAGCGAATTGCAAAATATTTTTTCTAACGCATTCGCCAACGGCCCCGGTGGTGCTGGCGGTCAGCCGGGAGGCCCTCCCCCCGGCGGCGGCTCCGGCGGCGCCAACGCGTCTGGCGGCTCCAGCGGCTTCACAATCGTCGAGCTCCTGTTGTCCGGCACGAGCGGCAGCTCGTCGAGCGGCTCGGATTCGACCGGCATCGCCAACTCCTCCAGCACCTCGTCATCGTCTGACACCTCGTCCGACTCGAGCAGTTCGTCGTCAACCGCCTCGTCGAATAACAGCGCCCTCGACGAGTTTTTGCAGCTGTTGCAACAATCGCTCGCCAGCGCTGGTTACAACTCAAGCGGCGAAGCCAACAATATGGCGGCGGCTCTGGTGGTGAATTATCAAAGCTGAGGCTTGCGGACGGATCATTCCGATGAGCGCGTTCAATGACGCCCCCCAATCGCGCTCGCGAAGGGTGCCACGGCTATCTCAGTAGCCGTGGCACTTTTTGTGGTCGCCGGTACAAGGTTTGGGGGCGATCATTCCAATAATCTCGGCCGATTAGCGATATCCGCTCATAGTCCGCTTAGCCCCCACGTGCCGACGTAGCGCTACGCCGCCCTAGGGAAGGGCCAACAACGGAAGTCGTGGTCCCCCGCCGAATTACTAGCGGGCGGAATTAAACTTATAGTTCACGCCCAAACGCAGAGAGCATCGTAGGAATGCCTCCCGAGTAACGCCGAAATTTTCCGGAGACGGGAGACGCCGGATTTCTTTTGCTAGACTGGCAGATAGAATATCGACGATCTGCGCACGCACATGCGTATTGTAATCCCGAGCCAGACGCTCCGCATCGACACCTTTGCGATTTGCGATGACTTCGGCGAGCTCCTGAATTATTCGAAGCGCACCCGAAAACCGCTTAGAGAGGGTTGGTCCTCCGGATTGAGGCAGGTCGCGCGCAGCATGCTGGCCTACACGCAATTTATCGACCAGCATTTGGCGGTACGCCTTCTCAAGACTACGGTTATGGCATGCTGCGGCGATCGCGCAGTGGACCTTGTAATTTGCCTGGACAATCGCCTCGGAATCCCCACCAGCAACGGCGGTGCGAAAGGCCGCGAGGCTTTCACTGATCGAGACGAGATCGCTATTGGTCCTGCGGACCGCCGCAAAGTGCCAGATGACCGGCTGGAATACGTCCATCGCTTCGTAGTGATCGATGACGTCGACAAACTGGAGTGCAGCGACTCTGGCACCGCGGTTCGGCTCAAGCTCGACCAATCCTTCCGAAGCGAGTCGAATCAGCGCTTCACGCATCGGAGTACGCGAGACCTTGTGCTCGCGGCACAATCGCTCCTCCTCAAGCCCGACGCCCGGTTCGATTTCGAGCGCAATGATCGCGTGACGGAGCGCCGCGTAGACTCGCCCGCCGACGAGGTGATCGAGTAGACCTTTCGCAGTGCGTCAATTTGCGGTGCCGAGGCGGAACGCCGGCAAGTTCGATCTTGCCCTCTCGCGTGGACGCTAAAACGGTTGTATTCCTCTGCTTGCGCGAAGGCCCCGTAGCTCAGTTGGATAGAGCGATGGTTTCCTAAACCATAGGTCGCATGTTCGAATCATGCCGGGGTCGCGCTGGGGTTCCAAGTCATTGATATTCGCAATGACTCCGATTCCGGAGCAAAATCGGAGCAAATTTCCCGAGTCTCTCAATCGAATCAAATAGGACATTCGCCTTCCTAAACCGAAGGTCGGAAGTTCGAGTCTTCCCGGGACCGCCAATCGCCAATTCCATACAATGAAAAGCGCGACGTCTTTTCGGGACGCCGCGTTTTCTCAGAGCTCTCCGGCACAATCAGCGCTGATAGTGATTGCCGTTGGCGCAGTAAACGTGGGTCGGGGTTGCCGTGCGTCCGGGAGGCAGCGGTTGCGGGTTGAGCGCGTAAGCGGGGCTGCCGATAGCGACGGCCATGGTGCAGGTGCCGGCGACCAGGATGAGCTTTTTGCGGGTCATCGTAACTTCTCCCTTGGTTCAGCGAGCGCCGAATTCGGCTGTCCGCTTCTGCTCATTGGTCGCGTCAGCGCGGCGTGCGGTTTGCGCCAATCGGCCTTTGCGTGATGGCAATCACAAGCGCCAAAACTTTACGGTCAGGCGCTGCAAATCCAGGGGTTTTTTGCCGCCGTTGAACCGGCTCTGCCCGCCCTATAGTCTGCCGTTGCCTCAAACGGACGGCCCCGCAACCACCAACGCGCGTAAATCCAATGAACAAGCCCGTATCGATCTTCGAAGACGCCGCCATGCAGACCGCCGCTTCGACGGCGGCTCAATTCATGAACCTGCACGAAATCGTCGCCAAGGCGCGGCAAAATCTCAATCAGAACGATTGGGATTATATCGTCGGCGGCGTGGAGACCGAGACGACGCTGCGCAGGAACCGCATGGCGCTCGACTCCATCGCGTTTCGGCCGCGCGTTTTGCGTGACGTCAGCAAGGTCGATACATCAGTCGAAGCGCTTGGACGCAAGCTGCGGCTGCCGATCGTGCTGTGCCCGGTCGGGTCGCTGGAGAGCTTTCACGCCGGCGGCGCCGAGCCGGTGGTCAAGGCGGCGGCCGAATACGGCGTTGCGCACATGCTCAGTTCGGTCTGCGATCCTGGCCTTGAAGGTGTCGCCAAGGCCGCGCCGGACGCGGCGCGCATGTTCCAGCTCTATGTGCGCGGCAACGATGCGTGGGTTGACGATTATGTTGAGCGCGCGATGGCGAACGGCTACGCCGCGTTCTGTCTCACCGTCGATACGGCCCATTACAGCCGGCGCGAGCGCGACCTCGCCAAGCGCCACACCACCGGCGGACGCCGCCGCGCCACGGGGCGCGAATTCCAGATGGCGCTCGACTGGCGCACCGTCGACCGCATCAAGAGACGGCTCACAATTCCGCTCGCCATCAAGGGCATCGCCACCGCGGAGGACGCCAAGCTTGCGCTCGATCACGGCGTCGAAATTATCTATGTGTCCAATCACGGCGGCCGGCAGCTCGACCACGGCCGCGGGTCGATGGATGTGTTGCCCGAAGTCGCCGAGGCTGTGGCCGGCCGCGCCATGATCATCATCGACGGCGGGTTCTATCGCGGCAGCGACATCGTCAAGGCGCTTGCGCTCGGCGCCAATCTAGTCGGTCTCGGCCGTATGCAATGTTACGGGCTCGCGGCCGCGGGCCAGGCCGGCATCGTGCGTATGCTCGAAATCATGGAAGACGAGGTCATGCGCTCGCTGGGCCTCCTCGGCGCCACCGGTTTCGGCAAGCTCGATCGGTCTTATCTGCACGCTGCTGCGCCCGCCAATGCGCCGCATGTGTTCTCGGCGTTCCCGTTGTGGGACCACCAGCCATACCGGTACTGATTACTCGGCCGCTTGCGCTTTCGGCTTGCCGTCGATCGTTGCGCCGGAGGCAAGCAGCGCCTCGATCTCGCGTTCACCCAGGCCAGCCTCGCGTAATACTTCGAGGCTGTGTTCGCCGAGCCGCGGCTGCAGCCGTTCCGTGGATGCCTCGGTGTCGCTGAAGCGGATCGGCAAATCGGTGAATTGAATCTCGCCCTCGGTCGGATGGACCGCGCGCTTGAAAAAGCCCGACGCCGCAAGCTGCGGATCGGTTATCACGTCGTCGAGGCTCGACATGCGCGCGGCGGGAATTTCAAGTTCGCGCAATAGCGCAAGACATTCGGCGGTTGTCTTTCCGGCAATCTCGGCGCCGGCCATCTCGTAGAGCGCGACGATGTTGTGGCTGCGGCTCGCGATGCTGTTAAACCGCGGATCGTCGCAGACTGCGGGTTTGCCGACCGCGGCCCAGAATTTGCGCCAATGCCGCTCGGTATAGGCCATCATGCACAGATGGCCGTCTTTGGTTTTGTACGGCCGCCGCCAGGCGCCTATCACCCGCGTATAGCCGAGCTTGCTCATCGGCGGCACGAAGCATTGACCGAACAGATGCTCGGCGAGCACGAAGGCGACCATTGATTCGAACATCGGCACTTCGACGAACTGGCCGCGGCCGGTTTTTTCCCGCGCGTAAAGCGCGCTCGAAATGGCGCCGACCAGCGATAGCGCCGTCGTTTTGTCGGCAAGAATAGTCGGCGCGTAACGCGGCTCGCCGGCGATTTCCGCCATCAGCGCGGCGATGCCGGACTGGCCCTGGATGACGTCGTCATAAGCCGGCTGGCGGCTGTACGGGCCGCCCTCGCGATAGCCGTGAATGGCGGCATAGACGATGCGCGGATTGCGCGCGCACACTGCATGCCAGCCAAAGCCGTGCTTTTCGATCTTTTGCGGCCGCATCGAATGGGCGAATACGTCGGCACTTTCGATGAGCCGCCATAGCGCCGCTTTGGCGCCGTCCTTGGCAAGATCGAGTACCAGCGAGCGCTTGCTGCGGTTGAGCCCCATGAACAGAGCCGCCATGCCCGGCGAACGCGCCGGGCCGGTGTGGCGCGGCGCATCGCCCTCCGGCGCCTCGATCTTGATGACGTCGGCGCCCATGTCGCCGAGCATTTGCGTCGCCCATGGTCCGGCGACGACCGAGGTGAGATCGAGGATGCGGACTCCCGACAGCGGTCCGGGCATTGCCGTCAGCTCCGCTCCACTTGGTGCGCGGCCGGCTCGCGGCCGATATAACGGGTGCGGCTCGCCAAGTCGCACAACGCGGTGAGACCGTGGGCGGCGACGATACCGCCAATTTGCTCGCTGCGCGCGATATGGGCGTGCAGCACTTCGCCGATGTCGCGGTGAAGTTCGGCGGCGGTGCGCGCCGCTTTGGGCTTGATCTGCGCGCTCAGATAAGAGCCTTCCTCCTGATTGACTTCGACCAGCGCCT
>Ga0181537_10004280_pt1 | contig 11883 bp, 11 predicted proteins | sample PEATcosm2014_Bin_39_FD_119765 | JGI IMG/M metagenome (GOLD analysis project Ga0181537, IMG submission 119765) | Peatland microbial communities from MTU Mesocosm Facility, Houghton, MI, USA - PEATcosm2014_Bin23_10_metaG | ecosystem: Environmental > Terrestrial > Soil > Wetlands > Peat | place... | reverse complement strand
TACTACCAGGCCATCGAATTTGCGATTGCACACAAGCTGCCACGGGTCGAGGCCGGCGCCCAAGGCGAACACAAAATCTCGCGCGGTTACCTGCCGACGACCATTTACTCGGCCCATTATATCGCCGACCCGGCGTTGCGGCGCGCCATCGCCGACTACCTCGTGCGCGAACGCGCCTATGTCGCGGCGGCTGGCGCCGAGCTTGCAACACTAGCGCCATTTCGCAAGGATTTGGTAATCGAGCGGGATTGAATTCCAGAGGATGGACGATGACGAGCTACGATCCCAACAACATCTTTGCCAAAATCTTGCGCGGCGAATTGCCGGCTCACAAGGTCTTCGAGGACGACAAGATTCTTTCTTTCCTCGACATCATGCCGCGCGCGCCCGGCCACACGCTCGTCATCCCTAAAGCCCCTGCCCGCACTTTTCTCGACATCGGGCCAGATGATCTCGCTCATCTCATCAAGGCCACGCAAAAGATTGCGCGGGCGGCCGTAGCGGTTTTTGCCGCCGATGGCCTCACGCTCCAGCAGTTCAACGAACAGGCCGGCGGGCAGATGGTTTTCCACCTGCATTTCCACGTCATTCCGCGCAAAAACGGCGTCGCGTTAAAGCCGCCACTCAGCGTCAAGGAGGAACCGGCAGTGCTGTCCGATCAGGCGCTCAAGCTTGCCGCAGCACTGAGGGGATAACGGGCGATCTAGCTTGACCGCCCGCGGGACACGCGTTCGATCTCCGCGCGCACCAAGCGCTCGACGAGCCCGGGCAGATTGTCATCGAGCCAAGATTTGAGCAGCGGACGAAGCATTTCGCGCACCAGGTCTTCAAGGGTGCGGGCGTTTTGCACGAGCACGGTTTGAGCGAGGGCGCTGAAGGCGGAATCGACCGCCGCGCTAGTCGCGCTTGAAACGAGCGCGGCACGTTCTTGCGGAGGCGGCGGCGGCGCGGGTCTTTCGGTCGCTTCGTCAAATCCGACGTCGGAACTGCCGTCGATGGTGCGAAATTGCGCGGGTGGACTCGCAGGCGCTTCGGCTGCGGATGGTTGTGGCATCGGGGCCGCCATTGACTCGGTGAGATCGAGGATGTCGGAGGATTGATCCGCCACGGCGCGCGGTTCCTCGGCGATCGGCTCCGACTCAACTTCAAAGTGAGGATTCGGCGGCGTGGCATATGAGGGCTGCGACGGCATTGGCGGCGTTTCGGCCCGCGGGGGATCCGGCGCGCGTGGCGGCGTTTTATTGGCATCGTCGTCGGCAATAATGCGGCGAATGGAGGCAAGAATCTCCTCCATCGAAGGTTCCTGCGATTTTGCTGGCTGCGTCATCCGCACACATCCCTGCCTTGCGTGGGTTTCCTTTGCGCGTCCCATCCGCCATCAGCGAATCACACAAGCGCAACTATGCAACGTTGCTTGCGAGTATGTCATGGCCAAAGTCGATGGCAAGAAGCGATCTGTGGACCCCCGATCCGCAGACTTGCGAGCCCGCAGCCTTGGGACTCTCGGGCCGATCGCGATCGAATCTATCTGCCGTCCGGTGTCCTCACGCCGATCCACGCGTCGCGGACCTGCTGATAGTGCACCTGCGGATCGTAAATATCGACGTTAAGCCCAAGGTGCTGCATCGACAGGCCGCCGACCGCCGCCAAAAGCGTATAGGAAGCAACCACGCGGTCGTGCTGGGCCGTGACGAGCGCGACGCGGGCGTTGACCAATTCCTGCTGTGCATTGAGGACGTCGAGCGTCGTGCGCTGGCCGACACGCGCTTCTTCGCGCACGCCATTGAGCGCGATCTCGGCCGCGTTCACCTGCGCCGTCGTTGCCTCGATCTGGGCCTTGGAGGCATCTAGCTCACCCCAGCTCGCCACCACCGTCTCCCGCACCTGATCGCGGTTGACATCGAGATTGAGGCGTTGCTGGCCCAGCGTCTCCTTGGACTGACGGATACTCGAATATTCCGCCCCGCCCTGATAAATCGGGATCGTGATCGTGCCCAGAACCGAGGCGATCGTCTGCTTATTGACGTTGTAGACCGGCTGATAACTCTTGGAGGCGCTCGCAGTCACGCCGAGATTTGGATACAGCGCCCCTTCGCTGATCTTGACCGTGAGTTCCGCGATATCCACCCCATACATCGCTGCGAGCACCGAGGGACTTTGCGATTGGCCTTGGCTGATCGCGGCTGTCAGCACCGAGGGTGATAACCGGTCGACCGGCGTGCCGGGATCGAGCCGGCCGGGATCGACGCCAATCACGCGCCGATAGTTCGCTTGCGACGTCACGTAGTTCGATTGCGCGCCGAGCAAAGCGGAGCGGCCGGCCGCCAGGCGAGACTCCGCCTGAGCGACGTCGGTGCGGGTCACTTCGCCGACATTGAAGCGATCGCGCGTTTGTTTGAGCTGCTCGGTGAGGACTTCGACGTTACGGCGATTGAGATCGAGGATCGCCTGGTCGCGCAGCAAATTCATGTAGGAGGTGGACGCGTCGAGCAACACCTGTTGCTCGGTAACGCGCAGCGTCTCGCGCGCACCCATCACTTGGCTTTCGGCCTGGCGGGTTCTATTGGCGGTTTGCAAGCCGTCATAGATCGTCTCGGTCGCGGTTGCGCCGAAGCTACGATTGCCAAGGTCCCGGGCAAGGTTCGAATAGGTCACGGTGTTCGGAAACACCGTTTGGTTCACGCTGTTGGAGAGCGTGCTGGCATAGGTGAAGCCGTCAGTCGTAGTGAGACTGATCTTCGGCCGGTAGCCGGACAGCGCCTGGGGCACATTCTCGTCGGTGGCGCGGAGCGCGGCGCGTTGCGCGTTGAGCGATGGATTGTTCTGATAGGCCTGCACCAGAGCCCATTCGAGCGTGTCAGCGGACGCGCGCGTGCCTGCCGCGACGACGGCGGCAACAGCCAATGCGAGGCTTGCGACGGCCCAACTCTGCGCCCGCAGTCCTCGTCCACTCATGACGTTGACACGGCTCCCCGACCCCGCTCCATCCGCGTCACCGGCGGTGGAATCCTCATTACCCAAACACCCCCGCTCTCCGGCCAACGACGTTGGCCGGAGACCCGGAACATGCAAGCTTAAGGCGCTGCGGGGAAAGGTGAAACCCTAGACCTGGGGATGACACGCAAAATTCTGGGAAATGGCACTTCTCGGCCACAGGTCGTATTCGGTCAAAAGCCGCCATTTCGGCACGCCACGTCCACCGGCTGAAGGTTGGCTAGAAAACAAACGCCAGAGGGGCGGCAAAACCCGGTAATACGGCAGCGGCGGCGTCGAAAATGGACCGGCCGACCAGCTCACCTTCGACCGCCCGATAAAGCATTCCCTTGGCGGCAGGCCGGCGGCCAAAAATACAGGCTAGCCTTCCATTTGGCTTTAATTGCCGACCTAACGCATCAGGCACGATTTCGGTCGCTCCATTAAGCAAAATCACGTCGTAAGGGGCCGCCCCCGGCCATCCCGCCGCTAACGGCCCGGTCACGACCTCGACAGCAGTCGCCCCTCCGGCGGCGAGCGCGTCCTTCGCACGCTGGGCCAAAGCCCCGTCCTCCTCCAGCGCCACGACCGAACCGGCTATGCGCGATAGCACCGCCGAGGAATACCCGGTCCCGCAGGCGACATCGAGAACATGGTCGTCAGGCCCGACCATCGCCGCTTGGATCAGCTTCGCCAACACCATTGGCTTAAGCAGCGCGCGGCCGGCGCCCAACGCGATATCGCTATCAGCATAGGCCAGCGCGGTAAGAGCCTGAGGCACGAAAGCCTCACGGGGAACCGCGAGCATCGCCGCAATCAATTCCGGATTGGTAACGTCAGCCGTGCGAACCTGTCCATCTACCATCAGGCGGCGCGCGGCGGCGGTGTCAAACATGCCTCAAGGTCCCAAATGGAAGGATGCGTTTTGCGACACGGTCAAGGAAAACGCAAGCCGCGGAACTTCAGTCGCTACGGACGTTTCGCCGACTTGCGGTGTTCGTGCCACATGCAGCGCCGGTCGCAAGCCGGTGTAGGCATTGCTTAATCGCTTAGGTGCAGTTACCCATTCGCAATGGACGGCCACGTGGCGGAGTGGTTACGCAGCGGTCTGCAAAACCGTTTACCCCGGTTCAATTCCGGGCGTGGCCTCCAGCCCTCATTCCGCTTAGCAAGGTACCTCAAGGCGGGAGCAGGCCCGCCGTTCCGGCCGCTTCGCGCTTTCAATGGCGGACAGGCTTTGTTATATGCGGCTGCGACGCGAGCAGGCTTTTCCCCGGTAGCTCAGCGGTAGAGCAACCGGCTGTTAACCGGTTGGTCGCTGGTTCGAATCCGGCCCGGGGAGCCAATCCGCGGAACAGCGTTTGTAAATTGTTAACCGCGTTAGCCCAGCATTCGGCCTCCTCTAACGAGGCACGAATCATTGCCCAAAATCTCTCTTATGTGCTGCCGCGTGCGGTTGTCGTGCTCCTGCTCTGGGGCGCAACGTATTGGATCCTCACCGCGCTTTCACCCGAACTCGCGCCGTCGATCGTCTACATCACCGGCATATCGTGGGTGTTGGCCGGCGCGGTTTGCTTCGGCTATCTCTACCGGCTGCGCAAAGAAATGGGCCTACTGCCAAACCAAGCGGCCAGCACGAAGCAGCACCAGACCTGAACGGAAAAATCAAGCTTACGCAACGCCCGCCCGATTCCAGCCGCGGATGCGATCGCCGTAAATCTCAAATCCGGTCGGCGTCACCACGATGGTATCTTCGAGCTTGATGAAGCCGCGCTGCGGGTGCTGGAGCGTGGTCTCGACCGAGATCACCATGCCGGTTTCAAGCGGCCGGTCGGCGTCATAAGCGTCGTAGGGCACCGGCCCGGAATTGGTGAGGCGCGGCGCTTCATGACTGACCAGACCCATGCCGTGCGCGAGAAATTCCATGTGGTTGTGGACTTTCGATTTCTGCATCACGACATTCGCGGCGGCATAGATGTCCTTGCCTAGGGCGCCGGCGCGAATCGGCTTCATCGATGCCTGCTCGACGGCCTCGACTTCTGCGAGCAGATCGACGAGTTCGGCGTCAGGCTCCCCGACGACGGCCATGCGAGCGACGTCGCCAATATAGCCGTGGTAATTGCCGCCCGAATCGAGCGATAGCACCTCGCCCTTTTCCCAGCGCTGGTCGGACGGCGCGCGGTTGAGGTTCGAGCCCGCCGCGATCAGGCAATAATCGAAGGTCAATCCGCGCAAAGTCTCTTCGCGCCGCAGCGCCTCTGTCAATTCAGCCTTGGTGGAGCCGGCGCCATGGGTTTTAATCACGGCTTCCATGGAATCGATCACGGCATCGGACGCGATGCGTAGCTTTTCCAGTTCGGCGGGGGTTTTGATCGCGCGCAAGCGCTCGAGCACGAACAGCGCATCCTTAATCTCGCTGTTCGGGAATGCCTTACGCAGCACATCGACAGCATCGGCTGGCAGGAATGCGAGTTCGGCGCCGATCCGCTTTGCCTTTGGCGCGACCCGGCGCGCGTAGTCGACAGCCTTTTCCATTGTGTCGACGGACCCGGAGTTTTTGACATTGAGCTCCGCAACCCAGAACGGCTTCACTTCGTCCTGGAACCGTTCCATACGGTGGCCGAAGAAGCCGGCCTTTTGCGGCTCGCCCTTGGCGTAAACGAAGACCGGCAGATAGCGGCTCAATCCCATCGCATCCATGGATTCGAAAAAGAACGCGCGATGGCCGCCTAAAAGGTACTGGACGTTGTGCTTTGAATTCGCAATCAGCACATCCATTCCGGCTTCGTCCATGAGCCGGTCGAGGCGATCAGTGTCGAACGGGGCGGTTTGTTGTCGTTTGGTAATGTCGAGCATGATCGTTTCCTCCGGGCGGGCCTGTGACGTCATTCTTAGCAAATCCGCCTCGTCCGATAAACCCGCCCAGTGAGCAGCCCTGCACGCGCCGCGGGACGTTAAAGATCCGCCTTTCCGCGCCCGCCGCTCATCACCACAATTCGGTGCTGGCCAGCCGCGCGCCCTTAACCAGCGCGTCAAGCTTGGCCCACATAATGCTGGGATGCACGCGGCGATGGAATGGCCCCTGAGCAAAGCCGCAGTCGGTCCCCGCCAATAGGTTTTCCCGCCCGACCAGACGCGCCAGGCGCACAATGCGCTCGGCGACAAGCTCGGGGTGCTCGACGACATTGGTCGCATGACTGATAACCCCTGGAATAAGAATCTTGCCGTCCGGCAGCTTCGCGCTTTCCCATACCCGCCATTCATGCTCGTGGCGCGGATTGGCGCCTTCGATGACCAAAGCGCCGACCTTCATACCGAGAATGAGGTCAACGACATCCTTGAGCGGCACGTCGGTGGTGTGCGGACCGGGCCAGCTGCCCCAGCAGACGTGATAGCGGATGCGCTCGACCGGCAAGCCGGCGATGGCCTCATTGAGCACCTCGACCTGGAGCGCGAGCCATTTGCGGTAATCGGCAAAACTGGCCGGCGGCACCATGCGATCGTAGGTGACGGCCGCGCGCGCATCGTCGAGCTGCAGCACGAAACCGGCATCGATGATCATGCGGTATTCGGTGCGCATCGCGGCGCCGATCGCACGGATCAATTCCTCTTCGGTTTTGTAATGTTCATTCTTGCGATCCGGAATGACGCTGGCCGGCGCCGCGACCGGCAAAAATGCCTCCGTCACGCCGAGCCCTTTTAGCGCCAACTTGAAATTCTCGATATCGCGCGCCAGCTCGGCCTGGCCGGTATAAGAGATCGGCCCGACGCAGACCGCTTCGACCGTTGTCGAAACACCTTCGCGGGCGTCGAGCTCGGCGTAAAACTCGGCGAATTTCTCACGATCGACGCCGCGCGTGAACGGATTAGCGCCAGACTTGATCGGCCGCCGCTCGAAGCCGCTCAGCCGTTCGAGCACATATTGCGACCAGCTGATCGATTTGCCGAACTCACCGTCGCTGACGACGTCAATGCCGACCTCGGCTTGTTGGCGCACGACCTCAGCGACTGACTGCGTCAAGCAGGCGTCGTAGGCCGTGCGATCGTACGGTTTACCGGCCTGCTTCGACCGCAAAAACTCCTGCAATGCCGGCGGCCGGATAAGACTGCCGACATGCGTGGTAAGAATGCGATCGGTGCTACGCTTCATTTATGCCTCGCCGAGTTTTAGCGAGTGCACTGATACAGGACCAAACGAACTTCGCAATGCGCTGGCGATGAAAGACAACAAACGATGGGCATCAGCCCATTAGAAGGCGGAGGTGGATCGCCGTTACGCGGCGGACCGCGCTGCCGATTTGGTGCCAGGGAGAGCGACCACGTCAGAACCGCTGCGTTTGACGCGATCAAGGATGAGCTCGATCGAGGCGACCTCGATGCGATTGCGGCCGTTATCCTTGGCGCGATAGAGCGCGTGATCGGCCTGTGCCAACAGCGCCGAGATATCGAGCACGGCGTCATAGCTGATGACCACGCCGATGCTAACCGTGGCAAACACCGGTCGGCCGTCGACCTCGCTTGTCGCTCTGGCGAAAGCGGTGCGAATTTCCTCGGCGACAGCCATCGCCTTCTCGCGCGTGGTATCGACCAGCAAGCCTGCGAATTCCTCGCCACCGAGCCGGCCGAACAGGTCGACCCGGCGCATGCAATTGCCGGCGATGTTGGCGAACAGCTGGAGCACGCGATCGCCGACGGCATGGCCGAAGCGGTCGTTGATCGATTTGAAATTGTCGAGGTCGAGCAGCATCACCGCGGTAGGGCGCGGGTCGTTCGCTTGGCGCCGAAGCTGCGCCTCGCCGTCCTGCAGGAAGGCGCGTCGGTTGGCGATGCCGGTGAGCGGATCCACCAATGCCGCTGTCTTGTGCCGATACTCGGTGCGTTCCTTCGCCATGGCGAGCAGGATGAAGGCAATCGAGATCGTGAACAACAGCGCCTCGAAACTGAGCACCGTCATCCATACGCTGTCGAACATCGCGTTGGCCGGCGACCACGGCAGCATCGCGCCGAACGGTGTGCGCAGCAGATAAAGCGCGCCATGTGCAAAAAGCATGAAGATCGCCGGCCAGCGCGAGACCAATGGCTCGCTACGGCCGCGCCAGAACTCATAAGCGGCCGCCCAGGTATAGGTGGTGATGATACCGGAGCTGAGCAGCACGCGGATGTCCCATGACGTTGCCAGCGCGGGCATGCGGCATACGACGAGCCACACCGCGGCACCGCCGAACAATAGGATCGGCATTGGCTTGCGATGGTCGAACACGCGCGCGCCGGTCCATGTCAGCGCAAAGGCGGTAAATAGCAGAGCATTGGCAAGATCGATCGAGACCAGATCGGACACCGAGCCATACATACCGAATAGCGCGACCGAGCCGGCGCGCAACAAGTCGGCAAAACCCCACCATGCCACCGCATGAATCGAAGTATTCTGCACCCACGCGAACAACAGCAGCAAGCCGAGGATGGCTTCCACATAGATGGTCACGAGAAAAAGGGTGTTGACGTCGAGATTCATCGCGCTCAACCACATTGCGCCAACATGCACATCACATGCTGGACTTCCCCCGTCCGTATCGGGATACGCCGCGCTCGGAAACAATCGGTGAATTCCGGCATTAACCGAGCCGCGATGCGCTGCTATCGTTTCGGCCCGCTTTCGGCATTTTGCGGAGTTTTCGCAGTCTTGTTTCCAAAGTTTTAGTCATTTAGGGTCGGCCCCCGCGGAACATTGAAAATGCAGCTACGCAACGGAATCATCGAGGCAATTGGCAACACGCCGCTGATCAAACTCAAACGTGTTTCGGCGGCGACCGGATGCACGATCCTGGGCAAAGCCGAGTTCATGAATCCGGGTCAGTCGGTCAAAGATCGGGCCGCGCTTTTCATCATCGAGGACGCGGTGAAGAAGGGCGAGCTGCAGCCGGGCGGCCTGATCGTCGAAGGCACCGCCGGGAACACCGGTATCGGGCTTGCGCTGGTTGGCAATGCCATGGGATTTCGCTCGGTGATCGTCATCCCCGAGACGCAAAGCCAAGAAAAAAAGGACACGCTGAGGCTATGCGGCGCTGAATTGATCGAAGTGCCTGCAGTGGGCTACGCCAACCCGAATAATTACGTCAAAGTATCCGGCCGGCTTGCCGCGCAGCTGGCGAAAACCGAGAAGAACGGGGCGATCTGGGCCAACCAGTTCGACAATACCGCCAATCGCCAAGGTCACATCAATACGACCGGGCCGGAAATCTGGCGGCAGACCGACGGTAAAATCGATGGCTTTATTTGCGCGGTCGGCACCGGCGGCACCCTCGCCGGCATCGCCATCGCACTCAAATCGTTCAACAAAAATATCCGCATCGGACTCGCCGATCCGATGGGCGCCGCGCTCTACAGCTACTACACCACGGGCGTGTTGAAGTCCGAAGGATCTTCGATCACCGAAGGAATCGGCCAGGGTCGCATCACCAAGAATCTCGAAGGTGCACCGATCGACGTCGCCTATCAAATTCCGGACGCCGAAGCGGTCTCGATTGTCTTTGATCTGCTCGAGCACGAAGGCCTGTGCCTGGGCGGCTCGTCGGGTATCAATGTCGCCGGCGCCGTCCGCCTCGCCAAGGAGCTCGGACCTGGCCACACCATCGTCACCATTCTCGCGGACTACGGAACGCGCTATCAGTCAAAGCTGTTCAATCCGGCCTTTTTGCGCGAGAAGCAGCTTCCGGTCCCCGCTTGGCTCGACCGCAAGTCGAATATCAAAGTTCCTTATGAATGATCCGGCGAATGAACTTCGCCAGTTCCCACGCGTTAGGCATTTGAGAGCAATCATGTTGCGACCCGAAAACAGCCCTGCCCCGCAGCCGACTAGCCGTTGGCTGGTCTCCACCGAATGGCTCGCCGAGCGATTGCGCGATCCCAACGTCGCCATTGTGGACGCCTCCTATTTTCTCCCGATACAAAAGCGCGACGCGCATGCCGACTACCGCACCGCCCATATCCCGGGTGCGGTGTTTTTCGACATTGAGGCGGTCAGCGATCATTCAACGGACTTGCCGCACATGCTGCCCGGCACGACGCAATTCGGCGACGTCGTGGGCCAGCTCGGCATCGGCGACGGCGACACCGTCGTGGTCTATGACAGCACCGGGCTGTTCTCCGCGCCGCGCGTATGGTGGACCTTTCGCGTTATGGGCGCGAAGTCGGTCTATATTCTCGACGGCGGCTTACCGAAATGGAAAGCCGAGGGCCGCCCGATCGAGACCGGCGACGCTAAGCGGGCGCCGAAGACATTTACCGCCGAGATGAATGTCGGCGCCGTTGCCATGCTTGACGATATGCGTTTGGCACAAGCCGGCGACGACACCCAAATCGTCGACGCCCGTTCGCCGGAGCGCTTTGCCGGCAAGGCGCCGGAGCCACGGCCAGGGCTACGGTCTGGCCATATCCCGCGTTCCTTCAACGTGCCTTACGACCGTGTGCTCGAGAACGGCCGGCTAGCGTCCCGCGAGCGCATCACATCGGCATTCACCTCCGCAGGCGTCGATCTTAATAAGCCGATCATCACCAGTTGCGGCTCCGGAGTCACTGCCGCAATCCTGACGTTTGCGCTGGAATCCATCGGCAAGGAGCCTCAGCGACTTTACGACGGCTCCTGGGCGGAATGGGGCTCGCGCCCGGATCTGCCGGTCGAGCGCGATAAATAGAAACCAATATGGCGAAGGCAAAACCCGTCGCTCTGGTCACCGGAGGAGCGAAGGGCATCGGCCGCGCTATTGCCCAGCATTTACTCGCTGACGGCTGGCGGCTCGGTGTTGTCGATCTTCCTGCCAGCGGCTTGCGCCGCGCTTATCCGCCGCGCCACCGCGACGTTCTCGGCATCGAGGGCGACGTGCGCGATGAAGAGACCGTATCCGACGCAGTCGATGCGCTCTTGCATCGCTTCGGGCGGCTCGATGCCGTAGTCTCGAATGCCGGCATCATGATCCGCAAACCAATTCGGCGCTTGACGCTTGGCGAATGGCATCAGGTGATCGACGCCAATCTGACCGCCGCATTTCTTTTGGCGCGGGCGGCCGAGAACCCGCTGCGCAAAGCGCACGGCGCCATCGTCAATATTGCCTCAACGCGCGCGTTGATGTCAGAGCCGAATACCGAATCCTATTCGGCGACCAAAGGCGGGCTCGTCGCGCTCACGCACGCTTTGGCAATCAGCTTCGGTCCCGATGTCCGGGTGAATTGCGTCAGTCCGGGATGGATCGAAACCAAAAATTACGGCGTGCTGCGCCGCAAGGACCACACCCAGCATCCGGTGGGCCGCGTCGGCAAACCCGAAGACATTGCCGAGATCGTGCTCTGGCTCCTCGATAGCAAGCGCTCCGGCTTTGTCACCGGCGCCAATTTCGTCGTTGACGGCGGTATGACGCGCAAGATGATTTACGAGGAGTAATTCCGGGCTGTCCAATGCTATAATGGCTAACGGAGAATCGCATGATCTTTCGCCAGCTCTTCGACTCCGTATCCGGCACCTACACTTACATCCTCGCCAGCCGGCAGGGTGGCGAGGCGCTGATCGTCGATCCGGTTCTGGAGAAGGTCGACCGCTATTTGCAGCTTGTCCGCGAGCTCGACCTCAGGCTCGTCAAAGCCGTCGACACGCACCTACATGCCGATCACATCACTGGTCTCGGCGCGCTGCGCGACCGGACGCATTGCATCACCGTAATGGGCGAACAGACCCAAGCCGATGTAGTCTCCATGCGGGTCGCGGAAGGCGATCGCATCGAGATCGAGGGCCTGCGCCTCGACGTGCTCTACACGCCCGGTCACACCGACGATTCCTATTCGTTCGTCCTGGCCGATCGCGTGTTCACCGGCGACACGCTTTTGATCCGCGGCACTGGCCGTACCGATTTTCAAAACGGC
>Ga0181537_10004278_pt1 | contig 11884 bp, 11 predicted proteins | sample PEATcosm2014_Bin_39_FD_119765 | JGI IMG/M metagenome (GOLD analysis project Ga0181537, IMG submission 119765) | Peatland microbial communities from MTU Mesocosm Facility, Houghton, MI, USA - PEATcosm2014_Bin23_10_metaG | ecosystem: Environmental > Terrestrial > Soil > Wetlands > Peat | place... | reverse complement strand
CTCAAAAAGGATCGGTGACGGCCTTTGGGCCAGCGGAAATTCCCTAAGTCGCCGAACCTTTCTTTTTTTGCTTAGGAAGTTCGGCCTCAACCAGGCCGACAATATCCTTCGCCGGGATTTTGAGTGCCTTTCCCAATTTGAGGATCGAGTTTAGCGTCGGTTGGTTTGTGCCCAGCTCAAATAGACTGATGTGTATGCGCTGAAGATTAGCTTCAAACCCGAGTTGCTCCTGCGTCAGCCCTGCCTCCTTCCGCAGCTTCCGCAATACCTTGCCAAACGCTATGGCTGAATCCAACGCAGTCCTCCCTCAGATGGGAGAATCTCGCGGATTTGCAAGAACGTGTCTTCATAATATATTATGAATTCTGTCGGGCGGTAGTATCCAGCTACCTCAAATGCTGGTATTCCGTTCGAGCGACCAATGTGGTTGGTCGAGCGCTCTAGGCAAATTCAGAGAAGGTGCTGCTGTGACCATGGATGGGTCAAATGAATTGGTCCCCCTCGAGTGGACCACGTTTGAACGGGCGTTTCACGCCGGAAATGCTGCTATCGAATCAATTGAAACCCCAACATTCTTTGGACAGGCCTTCAACATTGATTTGGGGGACGGAAATATCCTGGGGTACACGTTTGAAAACAATAGGCTTAGCCGCTTCTCATTTGCGGTGTCAGAAATCTTCAAGGATTCCTTCAATGAATTTCAATCCGCCGTTTTTCGACTCGAAGCCCTAAACAAAACGCTACATTTCGAGGAATCCATTTCCTGGGTCATCGTTCCTTCTGAATTGGGTCAAAAGCCAAGGCTGCACCCGGCAATGTTTATGGTCGCGGCAACTTTTGATCTTACCAAGAGCCGGCAGTTTCACCGCTCAAGGTTTTTCAAACAAGTGAAAGCAGTTGCTGTCGAATCGGCGAAGGCCGACCGACTGATTCATGTTGTCGAACGTGTTAAGGACGTGTTTGAAACAACCGATGCAGCGCGGGACTGGCTCAGCGCGCCGAATATATCTTTGTCTGGAGAGACTCCAATGCGACTGTTGGATACAGACGTCGGCGCAAAGAACGTAATGGACATTCTTGGTATCCTGGGGCATCGAGTTGGCGGTTAGGTTTGCCGCCTAGTCCAGGTCGATTTCGCCAGTCTCTCAGGTCGTTATCTCCCGCAAACTCAGTCATCGAGCATTGGACAAAGCAGAATGGCGACTCACTATTTAGTGAATGCATAGCAAGTAGTACCGATTCAGCGGTCGGCAGCTAACGATTTTGAAGGAGAAATCTCTGCCATGTAAGTGGGAGGTCATCAATGCCGGCATACTTGCCATATCGCGGCACCTCAAGATCTAGGCACTCCGATTGAATAAGTCCGAGTAATTCGTCGCGGACTCCCTCGAAGATGGGTGCTTTTCTTACAAACTCGAGGTAAGTCTTGATCGCGTTCTTTGTCTCATAACAGCGCTTTGGATCACGAATTTCCGCTGCCTCCATACACAGCGCAACGAGCCTAGCCAATCCATCGATTGATTTCCTGCCAATTGAAGGTTTCACTTCCTCGGCGATAGAGGCATATGCGCGTGCAAAAGTACGCACCAATCCAGACCGATAAAACATATGTGACTCGGTCTCGTCCTCCAATCTCAACATGCAGCGATGGATGAGTTCGAGCCGATCTACGGCCAGAAACGTTTTTGGGCCCCTCTTGCGGGGCTGAACTTTCTGCATATTGGTGTTGAATTCCTTCATCGTCTTCGCTAGACGTTTTTGACCATGCTGCCGACAATGATCAATCCAAGCTTGGGGATAGAGAGAGAGGACCAACGTCCACTCCGCATTTGACGTAAGGCGACTCAACAGAAGGTCCCACAGGGGATGGAAAAATATTCGGCCGACGCCCGGATATTGTTGTTCCAACGCCATTAGCCAGGAAGGTGAAACCTTTCCACGCAAACGTAGCTTGGGATCGAAAGGGATCGGATAGCGCCCTTTAAAAAAATCCTCCACCGTAGCCGTTGCCGGAGGCACCAGTCCGTGCCGTCCGTATTGCTGCTCTCTTACGATTCGCTCGATGGCGACTTGCGTTTCGCCCGTAACTTCGAGCAGCCAATTCAGTGAAACTTGCGAGCGGATCATCAAACCTGGTGGACGATTGTTGGGCATTTGAATCGGCTCCTCACGGAAATTCCTGCGAAACTCCCACGTTTACGGCTTGTCTGCTTGTCGCTATAAATGTGCCATCTGAATCCAGCGAGCTGGCCATGCCTTTGCAAAGACAAAAAGCTCTGTCGACCAATTTTGGCGATCGCATCTTTGCGTTGCGTAGAAGGCGTCGCCTTAAACAAAAAGAGGTCGCGGATGCCGCGAAATTGGATGCGAGCTACTTGGCCAGCATCGAAACCGGCCGCAGGCCGCCACCTCAGAACGCAGTCCTAAATCGTCTTATGACCGCGCTTCGCGCAACGCCAGAGGAGCGCTCAGAAATTCAAGCGGCACTTATCGTTGATCGCCTCGCAAGAATTATTGCGAATGAAGTCCCATCTTTCAGTTATGCGCCCACCTTGGTGAGGCTGGCCGCGTGTTTACCTTATAGAACTCTCGACGAGATAAACGCGTTGGAAGCGTTGATCGAACGTTACGGGCGCAGCGACTGCCGATATTCGAAGGAGGTTGCCATGTAACGCAAAAGCCGCTCAAAACCTGGTCGGCTTCGGCGGCTTCTGGGCGCTGCGGGCTACTGCGAACTCTCAACGTAAGTATCCCGACTCTCCCTCTCCCTGTCAAGACGTGCCCAGGATTGTTGCGCCGGTTTTTTGGCGCCTCTGGACCAGTGCGTGTCCATTTTTGGTGATCGGGAGAAAAATTGACTCAAATTCAGCATGACTTCCATATAAAGACTCTCAAGCTATCGTCGGGTGAGCGATTTCCTATGCTCATTGGGCCTGATGGCTTGCCACATTTTGACGCCACGGTCTTCACGATTGCTGAATTGCGGGCAAGAAACCGAGCGGCCAATACTCTTGGTAATTGCTTACGCGCGCTGATCGTTCTCTTCCTCTTTCTTGCTACCAGAAAAATTGATTTGGAAGGTTTACTAAGTAACGCCAGGGCATTGTCGCTGAGCCAAATAGAAGACTTAGTTCGGTTCAGCAAACTGCCGATGGAGGCCATATACGCCTCGCAATTGAAAACCTCGACGGAGAAAAGGACAAATAAAGTCGCCTCACTTGAGGCGCATCGAGCGCGGATTCAAAGCAAACCGAATGCAAAAATTGCGCCATTGTCGACGGCATGCCGTCTTTACGACATCCGGGACTACCTTCGATGGCGTGTGGTGGTCAAACAATCCAATCCGGGCATCAGCGCCCAGAACCGAGCCGCCTTGTCATCCGCAGGGTTGCAGATGGACCACGCCATCAACGCCCGAATTCCCAAAGGCTTCAAAAAAAAGAAAAAGCGCGAGGGCCTGAATGAGCAACTCGTCGAAAGAATGATGTCCGTAATCGATCCGGAAAGTTCAGAAAATCCTTGGATCGAAGCACACAGCAAAGAACGCAATTCGCTCGCAGTTCATTCTCTGTACGGCATAGGCATGAGGCGAGGAGAACTTCTCGGAGTTCGAATCCGCGACATCGATTTTGCGTCGGGGATACTAAGCATTATTCGCCGTGCAGACGACTCGGAAGATCCTCGTATCTACCAGCCCAACGCCAAAACGCGCGAGCGCGATGTGCCTTTGTCTCCCGGACTATTGGATATGCACGCGGACTACATTGTCAATCATCGTTCAAAAATTCCGGGTACCAAGCATCACGATTTCTTATATGTGGCAAGCGATACCGGAGCGCCATTATCGTTGCCCGCATTTTCCAAGGTATTCGACGTACTGCGCACCAAAATCCCGGATCTGCCTGACGATCTCACCGCCCACCTGTTGCGGTACACCTGGAATGACCTTTTCTCCGAGGAAATGGAGGAGCAAAAAGTCCCCGAAGACCAGGAGAAAAAGTTGCGATCCTACCTTATGGGGTGGAGCGAGACCTCGGGTTCAGCTGCCGTCTATACGCGCAGGTATATACGGAAAAAAGCACAACGCCATTCGATCGAAATGCAAAAGAGAACCTTCAAAAAGGGCAAAACAAATGCGTAAGTTACAAACTACAAAGAGGCACCCGCTCGGCAGTCAATCGCTTCCGTCCAGTGTACGCACACGAAGTGGCGTCGTATTCGACCCAAGAGGCGATCGTTGGTCCTACCGCGACAACATTCAAAAAGTGTCGCTGCCGTTTAAGAAATTCAAAGCAACAGCAGGTCTCGTATTGTCCGTGAAATTCGCACTGATTTGGTACGCCGAGAATTTGTCGTCTGGCTCCTTAGTTAGAAGTCACAATCTCTTAAAAAATTTCTTCCTTTCGGCATATGAAGATCGTCAAGTCTTGATGCGAACAATCACTGCCACGGAACTCATCAATTATAGAGCGAAGTCGGGCAAGGAACGAGAGTGGCAGCTGGGGCATTTGTCGAGCGTCTTCCAAAAATGGAAAGAGCTCGGCATCCGAGGGGTAACCGCTGACGCGATCGCGTTCCTCGAGGAAGTCCGGCTAAAAGGGGGCGTCAAGGGAAGGGCGGTTAGAACCCGGGATTTGCATCATGGGCCCTATTCGGAGCTCGAATTTCAGTTGATTCACGCTTCATTGGAGAGGGCCTTCGAGTGTCGTGAGATAAGTCTGGAAGAGTACGCAATGGCGTCCATCTTTAAGACGTTTGGGCCGCGACCGTGCCAGATTGCGGCGATGAAAATTCGCGACGTGTTAAGTGCTCGACTCGAGGATGGTTCGCGTGTATATCCAATCCGAATTCCTCGAGCCAAACAACAGCACCAGCTTACAAGAGAGGAATTTACGGAGCGCCTACTGATTCCGCAAATCGGAAAGATTGTCGGCAAGTATCGCCGTATGGTGAAAGCGCGCTTCGAGGGACAGATCGACGATCCCGAAGAGGCTCCGTTGTTTCCGGCGTCGCTAAGTCGAAATGACGAACCACCTGGCTTCGAATTCCATCGAACAGCCGGGGCCTTGTCTACCTTTCTCGAAAATTCGTTAGACCGGCTGCAGGTGATCTCGGAGCGCACGGGCAAATTGATCAACATTACACCCACGCGCTTTCGCCGCACCGTTGGTACACGAGCTGCGGAGGAGGGAATGGGCGAGCTAGTAATTGCGGAAATTCTGGATCATTCGGACACCCAGAATGTGAAAGTCTACGTCGAATTCACTTCTGGAATGTTAGACCGCATCGACTATGCGACCGCAATGGCACTAGGCCCGCTCGCCCAGGCATTTGCAGGAAAGTTGATCAGGAACGAGTCCGAAGCAATTCGCGGGAACGACCCGACGAGCCGGATTTGTGACCCCAGGATTGATCCATCAATGCGCCCACTGGCCAATTGCGGAAAATATGGCTTCTGCGGGCTTCGAGCCCCCATCGCCTGCTACACCTGCATTCATTTTCAGCCGTGGCTAGATGCGCCTCATAAGAGGGTGTTAATGATGCTGATCGAGGAGCGAGACAAAATGAAACGAAGAAAGATCGATATTCGAATTGTCGCCGTGAACGACCGAACAATCGCTGCCGTTGCCCAAGTGGTAGTCATGTGTGCGGAGATCAATGGCAGGTCCACCGGGGCGAACACAAATGTCTAACATCTTCGTATTTGTGCCTCGCGAAAAACTCGACGCTTCAGCCAATTTAAAAGGGTTTGTAGACTCCTGCCGCGACTCGCTCACGGTATTCGGGGCCGAATTGAATTTTGCCGAAAACATTTGGGTCATCACGGAATGGATTTCTCTCAATGGGTTCGGAGACAAGGAACACAGGCTGATCTTTAGCACATTTGCCAGCGTGAATGACATTAGCCCCAAGATGATGGCAGAACCATATTTGTCTTTTGCGAAGGCTTACGTTCGGTACATGCAAGGGTTAAGACCCACAAAGATCATCGCCTTTCGGATGGCGGCATTGCGTGCTCTCGAAGCCGCCCTAGCAGAGAATGGCAATGCGGCAGATCCGACAAATATCGGCTCCGCGCAGCTAAATCGTGCCGCCGATTTAATCGAAGAGCACTACCAGCCTAGCTCAGCTTACCGAATCGCCGGGCAACTGCAATTGCTTGCGGAATTTGTACGAAAAAATAGGCTGGCGACGGTTTGCGTCCCGTGGAAACATCATTTGAAGAGGCCAGGCGACACCCAGAGAGTTGGCAAAGAGGCTGATGAAAAGCGAGCTTCGAAACTTCCTTCAGAGGCGGCACTAGATGCATTGCCGAGAGTGTTTGTTATCGCGAAGGAGCCCGTCGACGTTGCGGTCTCTTCCATCGCGGCGATCAAATGCTGTGCGCCGGATCGGATAAGCGAGGTCCTGTTGCTGCCGAAGGAATGTGAGGTGCGGGAGAAACGCGAGGGAAAAGAAGATGCCTACGGGCTCAGATGGTGGCCAAGGAAAGGTGCGCCGCCGATGGTTAAGTGGATGGTCTCGGTGATGGCCGAAGTGGCTCGGGAGGCAGTACGCAAGCTGACTGACCTGACCCAGGAAGCTCGCAGGATCGCGAAGTGGTACGAAGAAAGTCCGGATCGACTCTATCTTCCCACAAGACTAGAACACGTCCGATCAATGGGCTTGCTCTCCATAGAGGTTCTCGCGGAAGTGACGGGTACGGTTGATCGAGTCTCGGCAAACGCCTGGTGCAAGACGAATGGCGTTCGGACGGTGAAGGAAGGACAAAGGGTGATGGCGCACTTTCGGGATGTAGAGAAAGCAATTCTGAAGATGCTCCCCAAGGGTTTCCCGGTTTTGAGCAAGGAGACTGGTCTAAAGTATAGCGAGGCATTGTTGGTTGTCAGACGACACGAGTTGAACCCGCAAAAACGTACTTGTCCCTGCATGATTGAAGCGGTCACAATTCAACAGGTCAATACTGGATTGGGAAGCCGAGGCAAACACGGCTTTGCATCCATATTTAGCCGGCTAGGGTTCACTCTCGAGGACGGCAGTCCTATTTATCTGACGACCAATCGTTTTCGGCACTATCTCAACACCATTGCGCAGGCGGGTGGGATGAGTCAACTCGATATCGCCAAATGGTCCGGACGTGAAGACATACGCCAGAACGAAACGTATAACCATGTTTCACCCACTCAAATGATTCAGTTGGCACGGAACGCGCTCGGGGACAGGACCAAGATGTTCGGCCCTTTAGCGGAGCTGCCCAAGAGAATGCCAATCTCGCGTGACAAATTTGCCCGCCTGGTATTCAGGACTGCCCACACCACCACGAATGGCTTTTGTTTCCGCGACTACACAATGTCCCCATGCACCCTGCATGGGGACTGTACGCATTGCGGTGAACATTTTTATGTAAAGGGAGACATTGAGAAAACCGACAATCTTCGTAGTGAGCTCGCGGAAAACCGCCTCCTAATGGCAAAGGCAAAGGCTGACGCGGAAGATGGTTATATGGGTGCTGATCGCTGGTATGTACACCATAAGTCTACGGTCGAGCGGCAGGAGGAGGTCCTCGCAATTCTGGACGATCCGAATGTACCGAACGGAACAATTATCCACCTCTCGTCTTCATCAAATAGTAAGGGGCCATCCGCCACAAAAAATGATGGCAAGCCATTTAATATCCAAGTAGTCAGAGCGTCTCCAAAACTGCTCGAAAAACGGTCTCGGGAGTAAGTCGATGACAAAAAAACGTGCGAAAAATCTTAGCGACGGAGACATCAAGAAAATCGTCGAGATTCTAGATGGCTGGTCAAAAAAACTGACTTGGAAACTTTACATCGCTGCCATTCAAATCCGGATGCGCAGAGAATACACACGTCAAGCCCTATACCGACACGAACGAATTCGTCATGCATTCGAAGAAAAACAAATCGCGCTGGATATCGCAGATAGCACCGACGGCGTAGAAACCCTCCCAGTCAAAAAACCGGCAATCGAACGACAACGGGCCATGACTTCAACAATAGAGCGACTTGAAAAGGAGAATTCGCACTTGCTCGAGCAATTTGCTCGTTGGGCCTACAATGCGTATTCGAGGGGGCTAACAAGGGAGTTCTTGGACTCCCCCCTGCCCGCCGTAAATCGAGGGCAAACGCACAGACCCCAAAAATAGCCCATGGCCACGCATTCGGCCTCCCATTTTAGCGAAGCGCTAGCGCGCGCTGGGCTTCGGCAATCGGATCGAGTCATGTGGCAGTTCAGTCACGGCTCCGCCTCCCGAGATCAATAGAATTTGACTGAATGGGTGATCGACGTAAAGTGACAACGCGGCCTGGTGATATGAGGATGCATCCGCAAGCCAGTAATCGTTGATGAGCGCAAGCCAAAGGGGCCCTTCGAAATTTAATGAGCCACATTTCGTCGCCTTTGTTAAAACTCGCTCCTCAAGGATACTCTGGGCATTCACCATAATGTTGGTGCTCGATCCGCGATTTGTAACCGCGCCGACAACCTTTTTCTCAGACGGCGTCTCAACTGACACTAACCGAATACCGACCTCGTTTCCGAATACGTCTTCAGAAAATGAGTCGTAGCGACCTTCAGCCACCAAGGTTCGAATTCTTTCCTGGAGAAACGCTCTTACCTTCCCGGTTTTGTCGACGGGAGCCGCCAAGGTGAGGATGACGATTACGTCGTCGGGAATCTCGGAATGGAGCCCTTTGTTAAGACTGTCTATCAACCTTATGGCGGCTGTATCTTGAGATAGCCTGGGCTTGAACCCTCCTTTCCCATCCGAAATCTGTTGCGTCAGCGTCGAAACCTCTACCGCGCAAACCACTCCCGCCGTCTGAATATACGCGTCGGGTGGATCTTCTCCGGGCCACCATCTGCCACTGTAGTGATTGGCCAAAGCATTCATCACGAATTGCTCGTCGTCTCGCAATTAATAGGTACCGGTTGCGCGGAATGAAACGTGGCGAATCTTCAACAAACGCCAAATGGTAAAGCAGGGCCTACATGAGACTCACAGGCCGAACTCGAACGCGGAATCTCGCTAAAACTGGCTTGTGAAGCCACCAAAATTAACGTTGCGCGGTAGTCCATGCCAGGGCGATATCCCGACTCCAGACGAAGAACCAAATCCAGTCTGGACGCGTTGAGCCGCCTGCCCGGGTTACCCACCGGGCCGCTCGCCTCCCGCCTAAGAGGGGCGGGCGGCGGCCCCGTGGATAACCCTGCACGGACAGATCTCCAATTCCTCTAGTGCTATGCCGTCAAATGCTCGATGTTTATCAATCAGTTCAACCATGAAATTTATTGACAGCCACGGAGGTAGCTTCAAGTACGACCAAATTGAAACGATTATTTTGCCCGTAAACAAGAAAAAAGCCCCTAAAATCATGGCTGATCCGGGGCTTTGTTTACCAAATGTTGGTGGGTGGATTTTAGAACGGAATATCGTCTTCCATGTCCTCGAAATTGGTGGCCGGTTTCTTGGCCTTGGATTCGGCTGCGCGCGGCGCTGCCGATTCGCGCGGGGCGGACTCGCGTGGAGCGCCGCCGGCACTGTCCCCGCGGTCGCCGCGGCTTCCCAGCATTTTCATTTCGTCCGCAACAATTTCGGTGGTGTAGCGCTCCTGGCCTTCCTTGTCGGTCCACTTGCGGGTCTTCAGACGGCCCTCGACGTACACCGGCGAGCCTTTTTTCAGGTATTCGCCCGCGATTTCGGCCAGGCGGTTGAAAAACACCACGCGGTGCCACTCGGTTTCTTCCTTCTTGTCGCCGGTGGTCTTGTCTTTCCACTGGTAGCTGGTGGCGACCGTGATATTGGTGACTGCGCCGCCTTCCGGCATATAGCGGGTTTCGGGGTCGCGCCCGAGGTTGCCGATTAGTATGACTTTATTGACCGAGGCCATGGTGTCCCCTTCCGTATTCAGTTGCGCTTGACTGTGTCAATTCCGCTTGACTGTGTCAATTCCGCTTGATTGTGTCAGTTGCGCTTGATTGTGTCAGTTGCGCTTGATTGTAATTGCCGCCAGCCGCCTATTATCCCACGCGGCCCCCTCCCGCCGGTCAGCGCACGAGCAATTTTCGGCCGGCTAGGACAGCAACGCGGCAGCAGGCCGGTTCGATGACAGAATTTGGTGCACGCGCGTCCCATTCGGGGGCAGCGGCTGTAGGATGACCTGGCGATTCGCCGGCCCGCCGGCGGACTTTGAGGAGAAATTCTGCGGAAAAAATATTAGCAATTGAAAAAGCGCCGCAGAATCTTATATATTAGCAGGTTGACCCCCAGCGGGTAGAAAGCCGGCCTCGAAACCCATGGAATACATCAAAGTCCGCGGCGCGCGGACGCATAACCTCAAGAACATCAACCTCGACCTGCCCCGCAACAAGCTGATTGTAATCACTGGCTTGTCGGGTTCGGGCAAGTCCTCGCTCGCGTTCGACACGCTCTACGCCGAGGGCCAGCGCCGCTACGTCGAGTCGTTGTCGGCCTATGCGCGGCAATTCCTGCAGCTCATGGAAAAGCCCGACGTCGACCTCATCGAGGGCCTGAGCCCGGCGATTTCAATCGAGCAGAAGGCGACCAGCCACAACCCGCGCTCGACCGTCGGCACCGTGACCGAAATCCACGACTACCTGCGCCTGCTGTACGCGCGCGTCGGCACGCCGTACTGTCCGGAGCACCAGTTGCCGCTGGAAGCGCAGTCGGTGTCGCAAATGGTCGATCACGTGGTGGCGCTGCCGGAAGACACGCGGCTCATGATCCTCGCGCCCATCGTCGCCAATCGCAAGGGCGAGCAGCAGGAGCTGTTCGCTGAACTCCGCGCGCAGGGCTTCGTCCGCCTGCGCGTCGACGGCAAGGTGCACGAAATCGACGCTTTACCCAAGCTCGCCAAGAACACCAAGCACAGCATAGACGTGGTGGTGGACCGGCTGAAGGCGCGGGCGGACGCCAAGCAAAGGCTCGCCGAATCGTTCGAGACCGCCTTGCGCCACGCCGACGGCCGCGCCATCGCGGTCGAGATCGACTCGCACAAGGAGCATATGTTCTCGGCCAAGTTTGCCTGCCCGATCTGCTCCTACTCGCTGCAGGAGCTGGAGCCGCGGCTGTTCTCGTTCAATAACCCGATGGGCGCCTGTCCCAAATGCGACGGCCTCGGCAGCATCAGCTTTTTCGATCCCAAGCGAGTGGTCGCGTTCCCGCACCTGTCGCTCGCCGGCGGCGCGATCAAGGGCTGGGACCGCCGCAACCAGTTCTACTTCCAGATGCTGGGCAGCCTCGCCGCGCACTTCAATTTCGACCTTGAGCAGCCATTCGAGAAACTGCCCCTGGCGGCGCAGGAACTGATACTTAACGGCTCGGGCCGCGACAAGATCCCGTTTCACTACATCAACGACCGCGGCCGCACCACGGTGCGCGAGCACACTTTCGAAGGCGTGATCCCGAACCTGGAACGGCGCTACCGCGAAACCGACTCCATCGTGGTGCGCGAGGAGCTCGCGAAGTATCTCAACAGCAAGCCCTGCCCGGAATGCGGCGGTGCGCGACTGCGCCTCGAAGCGCGCAACGTCAAAGTCGGCAGCAAGGCGATATACGAAGTGAGTGGCCTGCCGTTAAAGCAAGCCGGCGAATTCTTCGGCAAGCTCAAAATGCCGGGGCACAAAAAGCAGATCGCGGAAAAGATCGTCAAGGAAATCGTGAGCCGGCTGGAATTCCTCAACAACGTCGGCCTCGACTACCTGTCGCTGGACCGTTCGGCGGATACGCTGTCCGGCGGCGAGTCGCAGCGCATCCGGCTCGCAAGCCAGATCGGCTCCGGGCTCACCGGCGTGATGTACGTGCTGGACGAGCCCTCGATCGGCCTGCACCAGCGCGACAACG
>Ga0181537_10004276_pt1 | contig 11889 bp, 13 predicted proteins | sample PEATcosm2014_Bin_39_FD_119765 | JGI IMG/M metagenome (GOLD analysis project Ga0181537, IMG submission 119765) | Peatland microbial communities from MTU Mesocosm Facility, Houghton, MI, USA - PEATcosm2014_Bin23_10_metaG | ecosystem: Environmental > Terrestrial > Soil > Wetlands > Peat | place... | reverse complement strand
CAAATGGCCGGCTTCCGACGCGTCATTGACGTGAACCTGAATAGCCTAATGGCTTGCGGCATCAAGTATCACGATATGCTGGCCGAAAGTCATGGATGCATCATTACGATCGGCTCAACTGCTGCGTTTCAGGCGACGCTGGGAAACCCCGCTTATAACGCGTCCAAGGCCGGTGTCGTTGGCTTGACCCGCTCGTTGGCTGCTGCATGGGCCAAGGATGGCATACGCGTCAACAGCATTGCGCCCGGCTTAGTTGACACCAAACTCACCAAAGTCACTGTTACCAATCCGCAGCGTCACAAAGCTGCGCTTCAGCGAATTCCCCTGGGGCGACTCGGCACGCCACAAGACATCGCCGGTGCCGCACTGTTTCTCGCCTCCCCTTTAGCAGGTTATGTAATTGGCCATACGATTCCTGTCGATGGCGGCCTGATTCTGGGCTGGTGAATCGCCCTAAGTCGTTGATCGACTATTTGAACCGATAATTCACGGTAATGCCGTAGGTGGCCGGCTGTCCGGCGTACCTGACCTGCTGGTCATACACCACAATTGCATTGTTCCAATAGTACTTATTGGTCACGTTCTTTCCCCAGAATTGCAGTCGCCACCGGCTGTCGCTTGTCTCGACACCGGCACGAAGATCCAACAATACGTAGCTCTCGATTTCGGCAGTCGGATCATTCCCCAAAGCGGCGAAGGTTTTGCTATTCATCGTGAGGTTGGCGCCCACAAAACCGCTCATGGCATTGACCCATGGCCACTCATAGTCTATCCCAGCCGTGGTACTCCACTTCGGCGTATACGGCATCGAGCTGCCCGCATAGTTGGATTTAATTCCCAGGCCGTTGACTCCGACGAACTCATTGATCGTTGAGTCCAGATAGGTTAGCGCCAGATTAGCCCGCAGGCCCGGCACGGGTGCAGCACTGATCGACAGCTCGGCGCCTTTTACCGAAGATTTCGGAATATTGGTCAGCTGATCGAGTACGCCGAATACTGGATCAACGAGCTTTGATCGCAACTGCTTGTCTGTATAGTCGTAGTAAAAGATGGCGCCATCGACTGACGCCCTATGCTCGAAAAGCTGTTGCTTGAACCCCGCCTCGTAGTCAATGACCGATTCCTGGGTGACCGGTCTTAACTGCGCCGTAGTGGATGCCGGCGATTGCGCAAAACTGCCGGCTTTATATCCCTTCGCGACATTCCCATACAGTAACAGGGTATCCGACGGTTTGTAGTCGTCCCCAAACCGCCAGGAGACATTGTTCTGATTCAGGCTTTCCTCGAAAAGGACTGGCAGATATGCCGCGTCTAGATTGGTGCAGCCGCCGGGCTGAATGGGCGGCGTGGGAGTACCGCGAAGTTTCGACGACAAATAGGTAAAAGTCGCGGCGATGTGACCGTCGCCTGGATCGTATGTGCATCCCACGTCAGTGCGATCAGCCTGCGTGAACCGCGCACCTGCCTTCAGGGTATTCTTGCCGGTCACATCAAAATCCAAATTGCCGAATCCCGCGCCGTTGGTCATCCTCTGATCGGAGCGCATCCCGTTGTCCGCGAAGCCGAAAGCTCCAGGAATGGACGAATCGGCGTACGTCAGGATGCCGTGGTCGTACACATCCTGATGCTCGAACAGTCCGCCCGCGGTATAGCGCAGACGGTCCGTATTAGCATTCGCGATCCGTAGCTCTTGCGAGACGCTGTGGATGGAGCCAGCCGCGTAGAGCCCGTACCCGTCAATGGCCATTCCATCCGGATCAAGCACGTCATTGCGGGTCCCATTGACGTAGGACGTCAATGAGGTGATCGTCGCGTCGCTGGTCACATCGTATTCGGTGCGCAACGATCCCTGGAACACCGTTTGATCGCCGGTTGGTCGTTGCGGTCCCCAATCGGCCGCGGTCGCTCTTTGAGGCGCAATTGGATAATTCACCAACGCTGGCGGAGCCGTGGCCGCCAATTGCAGATCAAGTCTATAGAACTGTGCGGCCTGCGGATCCGATTTGTCCACCCAGCCGTTGACATTGAATTCGAATCGTAGCCCATCGACTGGCTTCCAGTCCGCGATCAAGCGAGCGATCGTGACATGCATGGCACCGAGCGAGGCGGCTCGCGTATAGCTTTGTTGCCAATCGCTGCCCACTTGTTCGCTGACTGCCACCCGGACGGACAACGTGTCGCTCAGTGGGCCGCTGACGAATCCGTCGACGCTCGCGCGATTGAATCGACCATAGGTCACGTTCCACCCGGTCGTAAAGAAATCCGTGGGCTTCGCCGCGATGAAGTTGATCGCTCCGCCCGTCGAATTCTGACCGAAAAGGGTTCCTTGCGGGCCCTTCAGGACTTCCACCCGCTCGATGTCCAAGTCCGGATGGCTCGTTAGCAATGGAAAGGGTAACGATACCTGGTCTTCATAGACACTGACCGCTGGGTACGCAGCCAAGGAGGTCTCATAAAAACCAACGCCCCGCAGCGTATACACGGGCGTACCGGTATTGCTGTGCGTATAGGTTAATCCTGGAACGATCTGCGTCAGATCAGCAACATCGTTGATACCTTGCTCCTCCAGCGTGGCGGCGCTGAACGCGCTGATCGTCATACCCACTTTATCGATGGGCTCCGCGCGCTTCTCGGCCGTTACCACAATCTCTTCTAGCGCGTTATTCGCCCCTGATTGCGGACCGTCGGCGGCCGAACTGGCCCGCGAATCCGGATTCGCCGATTGCGCATATAAATTGTTTAACCCGCATAGCAGCATGCATGCCACGGCGGCGCGCACATAGAAGCAATCAAGTGAGTCCATTTCTATCCCCCCCGAGCCTAGCGACGCTTATTGTGAATGGTAGTTCGGACGCTTTAGTAAAGCAACTGCTTTATGGGGGCGTTCTACGGGGTCACGATCGATAAATCGGAAACGAGGAAACCTCTACGGAATTCGACGAGGTGACGCGCTGGCCCCAAGCCGATCGTCAAATAAGGTTAGCTCCGGGACCATGGGACATTGTCCGCGCTCGCGGTCCTCCCATCTAGACCCCGAGGCACTGGTGTCGCTTCACGAATAGCTATGGTCACTATACATATCTGCATACGTCATGCACATTCTTGTGCAACCTACCGCGAGAAAGGCAATTTCACGAATGCTCCAATCGCAGGCGGTCGTCGAGCTGGGGGCTGCTCGTATCGCTGCCAGGCTCGCCGAGTGGGCCCACGCTTCCGGTTGGCCGGCACGCGGGCGCCCGTGACGGATTGGAAGGCGGTGCACGGTGGAGCGTGCGACGGTCAGATGGAGAGAGCGGCGCGGTAAAGAGGGAAATCCTTCCAGGTCCAACGTCGTAGCGGCGGCGCCGATACAGGAGCGTGGAAATAACCGCGCGGATGCGTTACACGCGGACAACGCAGCGGTATACGCGGCGGGTCGATAACGCTGCCTCAGCGTCAGACTTGTACGTGTGCTCCCCTCTTTTGATCCAAATGAAAAAGCAGCTGCCCCCAGGTTAGATGTTCGAGGACCTCGCGGGCGTCAGGAATGGAGAGTTTCTGGCCGCGCCGCAATCCCTCCCAGACTTCGCTTTCATAGATGCAAACCAAGGTCTCCATCAGCTGTCGTGATGCTTTGGGTGCGAGCATTGACAATTCCCCAGCGAACACTACTGCAACTTCGTCGCGGAACTTCTTCCTGACTTGCATGCGCCGACGGTTGATGCGGGGCGTCATCATTGGAGCAAGGACAGCCGCCGCACGACGATGCGGAGCGACTTTCTCCAGCAGAACGGACCTCTTCATCGCAAAACACCGGATGCGGTCCTTGAGCGGCCCAGGAGGCGTTGCCTCATGGAAGTCGCTCCCCAATTCCCGCCAGAGGGTCTCCATGACCGCCTCGGTGAGGCTCTCATGGGTTGGAAAGTGCTGGAACAGTGCCCTGATGGAAATCCTCGCGGTCTCAGAAATCTGCTTCGCCGTCGGCCGCAGTACGCCGCTCTCCTGCAGTGAAATTACTGCGGCGATCACGGCCCCTCGAGTCCGCAATGAGCGAGTTCTGCGGCCATCGACGACATCACCCGACGTCGTGGCGGACTGGTTGCGCGCGGCTCGTTTGGTTGCGCCGTCTATCATTTGAAAGGCTTGTCGCGTGCTGCGATGAATTCACGAGGAGACTTGCCTTCGCGCACGGTCTTCAGGAAGTCTCGGCGCTCGGTGCTTGCATGCCCGACTTGCCGCAGGGCGAATTGGTAATCCCACGAGTCGCGTTGCCCCCCATAAAGTCCAGCGTCTTGTTGAACGATTGCTTCACCAACCGCAGTGACCATGGCGGCGCGGATGCGATGCGCTTTGCCATCTGCTCCGTTCTATCATCGAGCTCGACCGCTTCATGCACATGGTTGACGAAACCAAGCGCTAGCCCCTCCTTTGCAGTCAAGGCTTCGCCGGTGAACAGCAGCTCCTTTGCTTTGCGGACTCCCACATCCCAGGGCTCCACGAATATGGCGGGCCCGGCGGTTGCCATGCGGCATATGGGATTCTGGAAAGCGACCTCTGTCGAGGCCATCACTAAGTCACACATGCTGGGGTCCCCTCATTTTCCGTGCAATAACATACGGTAGGATTTGCCGGTGAAATAAGAGGTCGATGCCGATTCTGTAGGACTATTCAATGACTTGCTGATGGCGTTTTCGAAGGGTTTATCGTACCGGAAAAAGGGGGCACGATGGACAGCTGGCACGCGACATTTCTGGGTCTGCGGCACCTGCCGCGTGAGGTAACGGCCTTCGAGGTCGAGGTGTTCTTCCAGTTCTCGGCCGAGGAGTCCCGGATCATCGAGGAGCGCCGCCGGCCCGAGCTCAAGTTGGGGCTTGCCCTGCAGATGGGCTTTCTGCGCATGAGCGGCAGGCTCCTGGATGCAGTTCGGATCGTGCCACCGCTCCTGTGGCGGCACTTGGGTGAGCGATTTGGCGTCGCTGCCCCGGACCTGGCCTCGCTGCGCGCGATGTACCGACGCGCCCCAACGCTGATCGAGCACCAGCAGGTCGCCTGCGATGCGCTGCGATTCGAGTGGCTCACCGGTTATCACCGGCGCACGCTGGTTGGCGTACTGCGTCGGGAGTTCTCTCGCACGGATGACCGGGAGCGGCTGCTTGGTTTCGCGCGCCGCTGGCTCTATAAGCATCAGCTGATCATTGTTCATGAGCGGCTGTTGCGCTCGATGATTGCCGCTGCCCGCCGCCAGCATGAGGCGGAGATGGCGCGACGGATCGAGGATGCCGTCGAGCCAGACTTGTTGATGCAGTGGCGCGCGACGCTCACAGAGCCGCACGGCTCGGGATCCAGTCTGCAGAACTGGTTGTGGGCGCCGCCAGCCAAGCACTCCTCGAGGCAGATCGAAGAGATGATCGATCGCATTGAGCGACTCTATGACATGCGCGTGCACGAGCGCATGGGCGATTTCCCCGACGATCTGCTCCGCCGGCATGCCCGACGCCTTGCGGCTCGCGCTCCCTCGGCCGGAGCCCTGATTCAGGAGCCAGCCCGCAGCATCGAGACCGCCTGCTTCCTGCGCTATTGCCTGCTGACTGCCACGGACGGTTGTTGATGATGGTCCGGCGTCAGGTGGCCGACTTGTGGCGCCGCGCAGCCGCCGGCGCCGATGCGGTGCAAGGGGATTGGGCTTCGCTGTACCAGGAGCTGCTGGCCGCACTGGGTGCGATTGTCGCGGATCCGGCCGTCAGCGATGAAGGGATTCTCGGGCAACTGCAGTTGCTCCTGGCCGAGCATCGCGCGCGCAGACCGGCCACTCGGACCCAGCTCATTCGCGAGCGTCTGATCGATGGCGTGCGTCCGGTGCGATCCCTCCTGAGTGCGCTGGTGCGACTCCCCTGGCACGGCGCGGACGGACATCCTGTGCTCGAGGCACTGCGGCTTGTGGGCGACCTTTATGCTCATGATCAGCGTCATCTCCCAACCAACACCCGGATCTTCCTCGGTCGCGTCTGGCAGGAGATCTTCGCCAGCCCTGAGCGGGAACGGGCGTTCTGCGCCTTCGAGGTGGCGACGTTGTTGGCGCTGCGCCGAGCGCTGCGCAACGGGACGGTTTGGATCGACCACAGCCTCGCGTTCCGCAGCCGAGAACGGCGCTTTATTCCCGCGGAGCGCTGGCAGGCCCAGCGTCGAGCTTGCTTTCGCCGACTGGGTTTGCGACCGATGCTGCCGTATTCCTCGAGCCCCTGGTGGAGCGCGCCGAGGCCGGGATGGCCGCTGTGGCCGCCGCCGCCCAAGCCGGTACGCTCCGCGTCGATGATGAGTTGCACCTCACGCCGCTCGCCGCTGAAGAGGAGGATCCGGAGGTAGCCAAGCTGCGGACGGCCCTCGATCGGCGGATCGGCGAAGCCCAGCTTCCGGAGCTGATTCTTGGTGTCGACGCCGAGGTGCGCTTCAGCTGGATCATGCTCGGCCGCGAGCCCCGATCGACCCATGAGCTGTTGATGGTCTATGCCGGTATCCTGGCCCACGGCACTGCGCTATCGGCCGCTGAGACCGCACGCATGATCCCTCAAGTCTCGGCTCCAGCGGTCCGCCAAGCGATGCGCTGGGCCGCCGATGAGCGTCGCCTCGCTGAGGCCTGCGGCGCGGTGCTCACGTTCATGCATCGCCACCCTGTCGCCTTGACCTGGGGGCGCGCCGACCTGGCCTCCTCTGACATGATGAGTCTCGAGACCCCCAAGCGCGTCTGGCAGGCCCGGCTCGACCCGCGCCGCCATACGCCATCCATTGGGCTGTACTCGCACGTTCGCGACCGCTGGGGCATCTTCCATGCTCAACCCCTCATCCTCAACGATCAGCGCCAGCCGGTGCCGCCATTGAGGGCGTCGTCCGGCATGAAGCACTCGACATCACCCAGTTGGCCGTCGATACGCACGGCCACACGGATTTCGCCATGGCGCCGGCCAAGCTGCTGGGTTTCGATCTGTGCCCGCGCCTGAAGGCACTGAAGGATCGGCACCTGTTCCTGCCCCGCGGCACCGAGATCCCCGAGAGCGTGCAGCAGATTTGCACCGCATCCGTGGACCTACATCGCATCGGATCTCACTGGGAGCAGATGATCCACCTCGTCGCCTCCGTGCACAGCGGCCACAGCAGTGCGGTCCACGTGACAGCCCGATTCGGATCCGCCGCCCGCGGGGATCCACTCTACGAAGCCGTCGTCCACCTCGGCCGATTATTGCGCACCGTGTTCCTGTGCGATTACTTCCTCAATGACGTATTTCGCCGTGAGCTGCTGCGAGTGCTCAACCGAGGTGAAGCGGCCAATGCACTCAAGCGCGCCATCTAGACCGGCCGAGTCGCCAGCCACCAGGCGAAGCAGCCCGAGGAGATGCAGGCCGTCGCCGATGCCTTAAGCCTACTGGCCAATATCGTCATCGCCTGGAACACCACTCAAATGCAGCAGGTCCTCGATCACTGGGCCCGACGCCCCAATGGCGTCATCCCGCCAGAGCTTATCGGACGCATCGCGCCAACCCGCACCGAAGGCATCAACCTGCGCGGCGTGTTCCGCTTCCCGGTCGAACGCTACGCCGACCAGATCCTACCGTCTGTCGTTGCCGAGAAAACGATTGGCGCAACCTCGTAAACCGCACAACTGGAGCCGAAATTTCGTTGTTTTGAAGGGATCTGAAAACGCTATCGAATCAGCCAGTTGCAATAGCACATCTCGTAACACTCGGGAAAAAGACCCCTCTGCTACCGTATGTTATTGCACGGAAAATGAGGGGACCCCACTATCGGCTATCGACGTAGCGCTCGAGCGGGAAGCGATAGATTCCCCGGAAGTTGATGTGACCGAAGGCGACCGGCGCGATGTGAGCCAGTATTTCGTCGGGTGGCAGCGCTCGGCCGGCCAATCGGCGCGCCTCGATCACCTCGTTGCGCTTCCAGGTGTTGTAGGCGATGACCGCGTTCGTGAGGAGCGTCAGCGCGCCGGAGATGAGCGAGAGCTCTTCGCGCCGCCGGCCGCGGTGGGCGCGGATCGGACCGTAATGGATCGCACGTTGGAGTTGATGCACCGACTCGCCGCACGAGCAGCCGGTTAATGGTGCGCCGGAACTCTGGCTGCGCGCAGTAATCGCACAGGTAGACCGTGCGCCACAGCTGTTCCAGCTGGCTGCCGGCATGATGGATTTGTGAACCCCGAGCGGCGGAGCCAAGTCGCTCGAGCAGGTAGGTCGCTGAGCTGTACCCCTCATCGATCGAGGCGGCAGTACGCAGAAGCTCGTCGTATTCGGCATGGATATCGTTGAGGTCGACATCGCGTTTTAGAATCGGCTCGAGCTCTGGAATTTCAGGCCAGCCGCGGGGTACGTGTAGCCACTGCTCGCGCATGTCGTGCTGTCGCGGGCACAGATCGAAGCCCAGGAGCTTGGCAAGGCCTTGAGCCAGATCGGTGGGTATCGATTGCGAGCCGGGAGATCGACACGATACGTTGTCGAACGACTCCCTCGATGGCGGCGCCAGCTTGGCGCTGCAGCAACGGCAGCGGCTGATCGTAGGGGATGCCCCACTGATCGAGCACGGGTGGTATAGGTCCCGATACCATGGGTTCGACGCTTCGGATCTACGCGCGCGTTCCAGATCTGCCTGCTGGCATCCAGGCTCATCAAATCCGACGAGGCTTCGTATCCGCTCCCCCAATGATCGACGATCGCGTGACTGCGGGCGAAATGCACGAGCGCATCGTTGGCGGCCCGCAGGGCAGGCTCGGCCTCAAACAGGCGCATGTAACGTCGAACTGTGCTCTCGCGAACCCCGCGGATCATGGTCGCGATGCCACGGGATTCCAGATCGGTGCCCGCCGCCAGTAGTGCACCGTACACAGCCAGGAGTTCCTCGGCGCTTTCCGGTTCGCGGCCAAGCAACTTCCAGCTGAAGTGGACCTGAGCGTCGAGTTCGAGCAGCAGGACTGGGAACTGGACGCGTCCCACCCTCCTGAAAAGCTGGATTTGCGCCTCATCCAGCCCCTCGGGCAATCGCTCGACTTTGTCGCGCGGGTAATAGAGATCTTTGTAGCCGATATGAACGGCATCCCGCGCAACCGCTTCCTGGAGTCCCGCCAGCGCGGCGCGGATCGCGGCGTGAAGCTAATCGGTATAGACCTGCGCCGACTCGGGCAGGTTCTTCCGAAATCGATAGCCATAGGCTTGGCTTCGCCAGACGCTCAGGGGCATCAGATTGCGCGCGGGATCGGAGAACTCATCCCCGTAGGGCGACCAGAGCGAGCCGTTCCGGAGCGAGCGACGAACAGCCCAGAGTGTCGCGGCCTCGAAGGCGCGCAGTGCCAACCGACGATCGGATCCGGTGATCATCGATTGCCAGCGTCCGGCCCATTTTGCAGGCGGCTCAGGCCACAGCTCGTCCTGTCGGTCCTCGTAGATGACCCGCAGCCATTCCAAGGCATGACGAGGCTCGTGGTCCGAGTCAGCACGTAACTTCAGCTTGAGCAGCAGCTCGATCAGCGGGCGGATTCGCCGCGCGTTGCGACACAGGACCTGGCGAACATCGGCCGCACGGCTGTTGCGCGCGGCGCTGGAGGTCGGACTGAGCAGCGTGCTGATCTGGCTCCTGCACGCGGTATCCGACAGGCATGGATCGGCGATGAGGCGGCGGATCTCAGCCAGGAGCTCGCCGCGACCGTAGACTCGTTGCGGAGTGAGCTGCTCGGCGGCAATCGTGTGGGCCCAACGCCAGATCGCGGCAATCCGCATCTCTGCGAGGCGCAACAGATCGTCCGTTAGTGTGGCCAGCGTCACTGCGGCGAAGCAGACGGCTTCTAGCTCCCGGCGCATGGACGCGAGTCGAGGCAGATCCGCCGTACGTCGGCGCCGGAATCGGCGCGCGTACACCCGCTGGCGCCCGCGAGGGATTCCCTGAAGCGATACGTGACCGAGGAGGCGTTCAAGCCAGCCGTACTTTTTGTGGAGCTCGCGCATCGTCTTGAGCGAGCGCCGCCTAGGGGCTCTGCGCAGCCATTCCAGGGCGGTTATGGATCCGCCCGGACGGGGCGCGACCAGTGCTTGCAGAACCCCTTGCACCAAGCCGGGTCTCATACGCCGCTGCAGCTCGCGATGGTCATCTCCTTCGACCGCTCGAATGACCCCGCGCACCTGCCGGCCGATGCGGCGCCGCGAGGGAAGCAGATAGCAGCGGCCATGCAACCACTCACGCGCGTGCTGCTCCATCCGCGCTCGAGAGAGGGTGCCATGCGTACGTTCGCGCAGTGCCTGCTGAAGATTGATCTCGGCGCGCTCATCGAGTTTCATCAGACCCAGGTAGTCGATCGCCCAGCGTCGATGCTCGAACCGGGTGGGCCTACGCCGATACAACGCCCGCAACGTGGCCAGATCGGGGACCGGTCCCCGGAACTGACGCCCGAGATGGTGCAACACGAGGGTCGGCACGTAGGCTACCGAGGCGAGCGATATACCCGTCAAGCGCAGGAATCCGAGCTGCAGGGCGGCCGCCAGCTGGTAGCGGACGCGGAAGGCCTTGCGCATGTCGCGTCGCTCCCGATGCGTGAAGGTAAATGCCCGTTGCAGCTCGAACTCGGAGAGGCCCTTCGGGAAGGTACTCCGACCGAGGTAGGCCAATCCCCAGCGTCGCATAGGGGCTCCTTCAGCGTAATCGGGGCATTGCGCAAACGAAGGGTTCTGCACGAAGGGCACGAGCGCGCAAAACGCCGTGCTTGTTCGTTGCAGATTAGTATTGCATTATTCAAACCATGCGCAATAGCCTTATGCAACGATGCTGATCGGCTACGCCCGCGTCTCAACGCAGGATCAGGACACCGCGGCCCAGGTCACCGCCCTGAAGGCCGCTGGGTGCGAGGAGATCTATAAGGAGAAGGCCTCTGGTGGCCGCTGGGATCGGCCCAGACTCCAGGAACTGCTCAGTCACTTGCGTAAGAGCGATGTGGTAGTGGTCTGGAAGCTCGACCGACTATCCCGCTCACTGCGCGATGTGCTCACCATCATAGAGCGCATCCAGGAGCGCAAGGCGGGATTTCGCAGTCTCACCGAAGCCATCGATACGACCACCCCTGCCGGGCGCATGATGATGCAAATGGTGGGCTCCTTCGCCGAGTTCGAGCGCGCGATGCTTAAGGAGCGCACGCTCGCTGGCATTGCGGCGGCCAGGAAGCAGGGCCGTGTCGGTGGTCGCCCACCGAAACTGAAGGCTCAGCAGCGGCAGGAAATCATCCGGCTGGTGAAGCGCGGCCGCAAGACCGCGGCGGACGCCGCCCGCCTCTTCGGTGTTCATCCAGCCACCGTGTCGAGACTGCTGCGCGCGGCCTGATCAGTCATGCACGAAGAGGAACCATAGTGGCACTGCCGAGCCCAGAACAAATCTGGAAGGACTGCTGCGTGGCCGCGCGCAATATCCGCGCTCGCTATGGTCTCAATGCGTCCACCGACTACCTCGTGGGGGATAAGCTCATGCTGTTTGCCCAGACCGGTGAGCGCAGTCCGGAGTTCCTCGCTGAACTACCAGCGTTCTCCAAGAGGATCCGCAAACTCTTCACCAAAGCCCAGATCGAGGAGCACTTCGAACGGGCGGCACGGGCATCCGAAGTCGAGCCCGATATCTTCAAAGGTGCCACCGCCGAGGAGGCCGAGGAGCTGCGGGAAGCCTTGGAAGAGGCCCGCCGCACGCAACAGCTGCGCGATTGGGTCAAGGCGATGTTGCTGCGCTCCGGTTCATGAAGGCGGGGAAATCCGCCTGAGTTATCCACACGAAAGCGTTACTTTCTGTCAGAAATCGTAAACACCCCCTACATGAAGTTCCGATATTTCGCGAACGTTTCGGGCGTCAATTGTGGATAAGGGCTAAATATGCCGAATTCTT
>Ga0181537_10004273_pt1 | contig 11896 bp, 10 predicted proteins | sample PEATcosm2014_Bin_39_FD_119765 | JGI IMG/M metagenome (GOLD analysis project Ga0181537, IMG submission 119765) | Peatland microbial communities from MTU Mesocosm Facility, Houghton, MI, USA - PEATcosm2014_Bin23_10_metaG | ecosystem: Environmental > Terrestrial > Soil > Wetlands > Peat | place... | reverse complement strand
TCGGCCACCAAAATGTCCGGCTTGAACAACTGGTCAAGCTGCCAGCTTGACGGACTCAACGCATAGTCGTTGACGTTGTAAAAGCTGACAACCCGTCCCGCTCCGCCGCCGTAATTTCCGGCGAGCCAGTTTCCATAAATGTTCGGCGTGTTTGGTCCGAGGTTGAAATTTATCGTAGTCCCGAAAACAGGGATTGACCTCTCAAACGAATAATTTGCAACCGTCGTGTCGTAGGTATGCGCTGAAACTGCCGCCTGACTCGCAACGTAGGTGTTGACCACCTGACTGCTTCCGGCCAGCCGCAACGCCTCGCCCGCAACCACGTTGCCCATGCTGTGCGCCAGCAAATAAACGTGGCCGGAGTATTGGCTGTTCAAATCTTCCAACTTGTTTAGCAGCCCCGTTCCCGCCTGCCACGCAAAATTTTCGCTGTTGTCGAAGTTATCCTTCTGCTGCGGGTCGGTGGCAAGCTGATCGAAAGTGCCGGTAAATCCGTAGCTCGTCGGCCAGCGAAATTCGCCAAACCGTCCCTGATAGCCCTGCCAGTAAAGCCGTTTGAACGCAGATTCGGCGAAGCGGTCTTTTTCCCAATACTGCATATTCCAGCCATGCACGAACATAATGTAAGGCGTGCCAGCCGTGGCAGGATTGGAGTAGCGGAACGGCATTTCGCCCGCCGTCAAACCGTCGGACACGATATAAGCCGTGTTCGTCGGCGCATTATTCTGATTGTCACCCACTGACCAACGCTCATACATCTGCTTGATGTCCACGATTTGAATGTAGCTGGTCGCCTGTCCAAGCACATTGCCGTTGCCGTCCGTGATGGTGAGATTCAAACCGCCCGTGCCGTTGCTCACGCCACACATGATGAAGTGATTGCCCGCCCAGCCGCTAAAGAAACTCGAATTGAGTTGCACGCTCTGGCCGGGGGCAACCCTGCCCACATAAGCAGAATAGACCGGATTGATTTGATTGGCGGCGGCAGTTTCATTCGTCAAATACTCAATGCCGCCGTCCGCATCCGATGCTTGGAAAATATCAATGGTGGGATTGGCAGAGTTGGGACTGCCAACATCGCCCCAGTTCAAAGTTATCGTGCTGCCCGCTGGCAACTTGGCAAGCAGGTTTGTGTCAATGCCGCAAACCCACAGCCGGAAAAAGTCCTGCAAGTCGCGTGTGTCGGGGATGACGCGATTACCATATTGGTCACGATAATTGCAGTCGGGCGTAGGTGTGTTCGGCGTATAGGGACAACCTTGAACCTGCACGTCATCCTGATAATTCGTCTGGTCGTCGGCATCCCACGTCCACCGATCAAAGTTATTATTGGCCCAAAATTTCATTGGCGAACTTGATGACGTGGCATCCGCTCCACTAAAACTTAAATCCATATTGCCATCGTGATTGGCATCCACATTAAAGAGGCCGCTACGACTTTTGCCCGCAACGCGCGTGTTTTCAGGCCATGGCATCGGCTTTTGCCGTGGCCGGTTTTGGATGTGCAACCGGCTGGAACAGGTTGGCCGTGTGCTGTGTTTCACGCGGGCACAGTGTAATTTTTTTCGGCGGCGACGCCAGCGCATTTCAGGGTTGCTGCGCCGCCTTGCGCCGCTGCTGCTGCTCGCGGGGATGGAACTTGCGATGCGCTTCTTTCAAGTCGGTGATGGTGAGCCGGAGATAACGCTCGGTGGTCGCCAGCGATTTGTGCCCTAAAATCTGCTGCACATGGCGCAGGTTGGCGTTGTTCTTCAAAAGATGCGTGGCGCAACTGTGCCGCCACAGGTGGCAGGTGACGTGTTTTTTGAGCCGCAGCTTGCGCGTGTATTTGGCGAGCAACCTTGCGACGCCGTGCCTGCCGATAGGCAGGCCGTCGCGGATCGAGATGAAAAGTTTTTCGGATGGACGGCCTTTCGCCAGTTCCGGTCGCACGGCCTTGATGTAATTTTCGAGATACTGGCAGGCGATGCCGCTCAAGGGGACAACGCGGTCTTTGCCGCCCTTGCCCTTGTTCACGCGCAAAAGTTCCTCGTCCAGATTCACGTCGGCCACGTTGATGTGGCGCAACTCCTCTTTGCGCAGGCCGGTCGCGTAAAGCACTTCAAGCAAGGTGCGGTCGCGGTAGCCGATGAGCGTCTGCGTGTCGGGCGCTTCGATGATGCGGCGCGCCTCCTCCGGCGTCAGGATGTTTTTGGGCAGCGTGTCCGGCTCGCGCGCCAGCCGCAAGCCTTTGGCCGGATTGCCCGCGATGTAACCCTCCTGCGCCAGGAACGTGAAAAAGTTTTTGACGGCGATGATGATGTGGTTCTGTCCGCCGATGCTGCGCGCCGTGCCCTGCTGGGTCGGCTGGTAAAAAATCCAGCGTTGAAAGTCCGACAGCGTGGACGGCGCGACGGCCTGCACGTCGGCCAGTTTCACCTCGGCCAAAAATTCGCTGAAGCGGTTGAAGTAAAATTCGTTCACGGCCAGCGTCTGCGGCGAGTAGTTGAGCATTTCCAACTGCTGCATATAGCGGTGGAACAAAACGTCGAATGAGAGGGCTTCGGTGGACATAAATTTTTCAGGCGTGGCGGTTGCCTCCGGGCATGAGTGCCGCGTCGTCGCGCGTCAGCGAGGGCGGCGGCGTGGACGTGCGCCGCACGCGGGGATGGGCGCGCTGCAAAGTTTTCTTCAGGTCGGGCACGCTGACGCGCGTGTAAATTTGGGTGGTGTCCAGCGATTTGTGTCCGAGCAACCGCTGCACATAGACGAGGTTCGCTCCGTTGGCCACTAAATGCGTGGCGCAACTGTGACGCCAGATGTGCGAGGAGATGTTCCGTCCCAAAACTTTTTTTGCATATTCCACGCTGATGCCGCCGATGCGTTCCTTGCACAGTTGCGTGTGCGGCTGCTCGGCGTCGAGCCAGAGCGCATTGGTCTGTTGCGGCGTTCGCGGGTCTGCCAGCCACACGGCGCGCGCGCCTTTGAGATACCGCGTCAACGCCTCGCACGCGCTCTGGCCGATGGGCACGACGCGGTCTTTGCCGCCCTTGCCGCGTATGACGCGCACGACGCCGTTTTTGATGTCCACGTCCTGCAACGTCAGCCGCGTCATTTCCGCCCGCCGGATGCCGCTGCTGTAAAACAGTTCCATGATGGCTCTATCCCGCAAGCCGCGTGGCCGCAGGTTCGGCGCGTCCAGCAGCGCGCGCACTTCGGACGGCTTGAGAACATATCGCGGCAGGCGGTGTTCCTTTCGCGGCTTGGCCAGCCACAGGCACGGATTGAGCAAAATCAGATTGAGGTTTTCCAAGTAGTCAAAAAAGAAGCGCAGCGTGTCGAGGTTCAAACGCACCGTGCCGACGGCCAGCCCATGCCATGCCTGCCGGTGATAATTTTCCAGCATCCGTTGGGTGACTTCGCGGAACTCGGCTACGCCGATGCTTTGGAGATAAATCCAAAACCGGCGCAACTCGCCTTCGCGGTAATAAACCGTGTCGGGCGAGTAATGGCGCACGCGCAGCGATTCCAGATAATCGCTGATCGCGGCGGGAAGCTGGATGGCGGCGCGTCTCTTTTTCATGGCCTGCCTCCGTTGCGCGCCGGTGTCTGTCCCCGCAAAACCGGCGCGAGGTTGCCGGACGGTTTTGATAAACGCGTGTGGCCATTGGTCGCCGCCGTGTTTTTAACCTCGCGCTTTTTCACCTGCGAGGTGGGTGCAAGGTGGCCGTTTTTGGGTGCGAGGTGGGTCAAAACACCTGCGAGGTTGGCCTCTTTCCGCAACTGCTCCACGGATTTGATGCCCGTCAAAAACTTTCCTTCGTGCTGCTCCGGCTCATACAGCAACCGATACTGGTAGGTCTGCCCAAAGCGTCCCGACAGGGGCACGATGTATTCCATTTCAACCAGTTCCTCCAAATGCGTCCGCAACCGCGTGTCGCCCCACTTGAACGCCTCGCGCAACTCGCGCCGGTTAAAATCGCCGGTCGCGCCCGCCTCCGCCTTCTGGCCGGTGGCGCTGCCGTTTTTTCCGGCGGCATAACCGGCGATGAGCCGCAGCAACTCGCGGCTTGGCCGCGACAGGTCATCGAGGCTGTGGCCGAACAACTGGTGCGCCAGTTCGTTGGCGATGGCGATGTCGTCGAGCGTCGTCTCAATGTAGTCGCCCAGTTCGGCGTCGTTGTGGACTGGCCGTTGCAACTGGTGCAGGAACGTCACGGCCAAAATCAGGTTCAAGTATTTGGGCTGGTCGCGGCGCACCAGCAACGATTCGTCGGGATATGAAAGCAGCGGCTCGAACGGATTGACGATTTTCAGCGGGCAGAGCAACCGCTGGAACGCATGATGCCGTTTCAAAATCGCCTCGCGCATCAGCCGTTGCCGCCAGCCTTCGCGCGTGTGGCTCTGGCGTTGCGCCGCCAAAATCGCCCGCGTCTGCTCCGGCGACTCGTCCACGCTCACGATGACGAAGCGGCTGCGCGTCTCCGCGTCCGTCCGTGGGTTGGTCGTCGTCTGAAAAACCGCCGTCGGGCCGTGAACGGTGTTGACTTGCGTTTCCAGCCGTCCGGTCAGCGGATTTTTTATGGTGCTTTCAATGACGAGTTTTTTTGCGGAGATGAGATTACGGATGGCGTAGTCCGCCCCCTGCGCTCCGGCCAGTTCCTCGACGGCCAGCACTTTGTTTTTGAGCGAGTCCTCGCCCTTGTAAAACAACGCACGGTCGGTCAGCGAAGTCAGCTTGATTAAATCTTCATCGGGACAAAGGCAAAGAATGGTGTCTTGCAAATGGCTTTTGCCTGAACCGCTGCCGGAGAGCGTGAGCAACGCCAGCGGGTCGGGCATTTTCCGGCTGGTCATCACCAAGTAACCAATCAGCTTGTTGGTCGCCTCGCCAATCAGTCCGAGCTTTTCCATGTCCCGCAAAATCTCGCCGGTTAAATCGGGATGGCGTCCGAGTTTCAACGCCTCGGCCTTGTCGGTGTCCGACACCAGCACCGTCTGGCTTTGGCTGCCCTCCAGTTGCTTCTGCGCGTAAGCCTCCACTTGGATGATGAGCCGGTTCACGTCGCCTTCAACCACTTCAACCGTGTCACGAAAAAGCCTCGCCGCCTCGCCGATGAACATTCGCCGCGAACGGCTCAAGTAAAAATCCACGGTGTCTATGTGAAAGCGTCCCGCGTTGGCCGGATCGCCGCTGACGGCCTTCACCGTCGCCCGCAACCGCGACGCGCCCTGCTGCTCGATGGCGCGAAGCTGATAACGACGGTTGCCGTAGCGGGCGATAAATCCGTCCGGCGTCATTTCGATTTTTTCGGTGGCCGCGTCTGCGCCCTTCAACTCCGCCGCCTCGTCGGGCAGCGGGTTGGCCGCTTTAAGCAACTCGTGGAACTGCGCCGCGTCGCGGCTGGCAAAAAAATCGTTCGCGTCCTTCACGCCCTCCGGCCATTTGACGACGTGGATTTTTTTCACCAGCGGTGGCAGGATTTCTTTTTCCAAACGCGCCGCCGCTTCCTCGCCGGCTTTGTCATTGTCGAGGCACAGATAAATTTCCGTCACGCCGTTGGCGCGCAAAAGTTTTTCGTGGTCGTCCGTCCAGCCGTTTGCGCCATACAACGCAATCACGTTTTTGAAGCCCGCCCGCCACAGGCTCATGCCGTCCAAAATCGCCTCGGTGATAAACAGCGTTTGATTGATTTTCGCCGCCGTGCCGTTCCACACGCTGCGATGCGCGCCGGGCAGATACAAGTGCCGTGGCTCGGCGTCGCTCACGCGACGGCCGTAAATGCCCGCCATGTTTCCCGCCGCGTCGAAAATCGGCACGGTCACGCAGCCGCGAAAGTGTTCCTGCCCGCGACGGTTCAACACGCCCAAAGTTTTCAAGTTCTGGATGATCTGGCCGGACTGCGGCAACGCCTTGTGCAACGTCCCGTTGCTGTATCCGATTTGAAAAACTTCCAGCATCGCCGCGTCGGACAGGTTGCGCCGCTTCAAGTAGTCCATGCCCGCCGCGTCCTTGCACAGTGTCCGGCTGTAAAACGTCGCCACGCGCTGCAACAACGCCTCGGCGTCCTGCGGGTTTAGGAGTCTGGCCGTTGGCGCGTTCGGCGCTGGCCGCATAAAAGTTGCGCCGCTGTTTTTTTTGAGCCACGCAATCGCCTCGCTCTTGCTCAAGCCGTCCTGACGCATGATGAAGTCAATGACGCTGCCGCCGACGTGACAGCCCAGACAGTGAAAAAGATTTTTCGCGGGCGTGACGCGGAACGATGGCGTTTTTTCCTCGTGGAACGGACAGAGGCCGACGTAGTCCTTGCCCTGCTGGATGAGTTTGACGCCGCGTGACTGAACCACGGCCACAAGGTCAATGCTCTGTTTGAGTCGGGCGAGGTCAACGGTGTTCATGGCCACGATTTCCATTCGCCGGTCTGCGGGTCGCGCTCGCCGCGATAGCCGTCCGTGTCCAGCATCCGTTGCCAGCGTTGTTTCACGACGGCGGGTATGTGCAACGCCTGCTGCATGATACAACGTCCGTGGTCGTTCCAGCCGCAAAGCATTTTGAGCCGCTCCTCCCAGTTGTGCTGATACGCTTCACGCATCACCGCCCGCCCCAGTTCCGCCAGCTCTGGCGAGACGCCCGCCGCCAACGCTTTTTGCTGCCAGCGATCCCACGGATAATTTCCAACGGTGCAGCCCAAAACGAGTTTGTCCAAACGGTTCGGCAGCGGCGCGCTGCTGGCTTTCGCCGCCGCCACTTCCTTCGGCATGGATGGTTGTCTCATATTTCAAAAACCAGCCGGACGAGTGCCGCCCTCGCGGGCGACACCGTCCGTCTGCCAGTGCCTGTTTCGGAGCGTGAGGAAAAAATAGGAACGGATGCCGTCTTTCGACGACACCCGTTCCGGCGCTTCGCGGTGCATTTTCCCGTGCCGTTGGGCGCGAGAGTCAAAAAATTCGTTTTCATCGCGCCGTCCCCTTCTGGACTGTTTCCAGCAACGCCTTCAACTCGCGCTCGGCGTCGGCGATGAGCGAACCGGCGTTATGCACAACTTCGGGCTGCGCAAATTCGTTGCCGACTTCCAGCAACGCCGCCACGGTTGCGATTGTCCGGCAGCAGTCGTTCAGGGCATCGAAGGTTTCAAAGGCATCATGCCCGCCGATGCGGCGCGCTTTTTTCCGCGAGGCCGTCAAGCCCGTTTTCAGAGTTTTCTTGCGGTGTTGAACCATGACGGATATAAGTAACTATATTTACTTATTGAGTGCAAGCTAAAATGAGGATTTCCGAAAATGTGTCCTATCCTGCGGACATGGCAGGACGACCAGCAACCAAACCCGCCCCTCCGTTCGGCGAACGCCTCGCGGCGCTGCGCAAAAAACGCGGGTGGACTCAACCGCAACTGGCGGAGCGGCTCGGCATCACCGTTATGATGGTGACGTATCTCGAACGCCGTGCGAAAAATCCCACGGCAAAAACCATCGAGCAAATCGCCCACGTCTTCGGCGTGCCGGTCAACGCGCTGCTCGGCTCGGCCACGATCATTTCCAACGGCGCGCACAAGCCCGGCCCGCCCTCGCGTCTGGAAGAACTCACCGGCCAACTGGCGCGACTGCCTCGCGGCAAACAAAAAACCGTCGTCGAGATGCTCGAAGGCTTTTTGCACAAGACGCACAAGTGACGTTCAGGCGATGCGCCCGCATCGCCACGCTGCCCGGCACGGCAGCCAGAGTGCCTAATGAGCAAGGCCAGCGATGCCCGGCTGGAACATGGACGCAAAAAAGTTTCACACGCGCGCCCGACTGCCAACTGCATCCCATCCTAAAAGCCGCCTTTTTTCCGGTCGAAAAAAACGTCGTAAGAACGTCGTAAATCAATCGTAAGGATTTCGGATAATTCTCGGATAAAAATCGTAAGCAAAAACCACTAACAGCGTTAGACGTAAGGCGTGCCGTCCAAAATCAGGCCGGAACGGGCTTCCGGCGAACTCCTGCGCTCCCGACTGCTGACGCACGGACGGGACATTTTCAGCGCGTGAACGACGGGTGTTGAACGGTGTTGAAAGGCGTTTAATTTTTCGCGCGATTTTTGCGCAAATGTTGCGCAACTGTTGCGCAACATTTGCGGCGGCGTTTCCGGCCTCTAGCTGTGTTAAGGGAAGATGTCTGACGGTAAATCGCTCGTCTTCATCCAACGCAACAACTGTGTGCAACGATGTTGTCACCAAACGAGTCAACAGGGTGGTCAACACGCAAGTCAACATCCGAAGCACCGGCATTGGCAACAATGTTGTCAACTCACTGGTCAACATCCGAAGCAACACGGTTGGCAACAGGGTGTCAACGGATGGTGCGCGCCAGACGAAGCATTTGGCGCAACATCACGGTGCGCACAAAACCCCCTTGCTCGTTAAGGGGTAAGGCTTGTTTCATCCAAATCATCAAAACCGCCCACTGGATTTTTGCTGGAAAGTTTCTGGAAAATGGCTGGATGAACGCCGGATTTTTCCACGCCTCACGTCGCGGCCAAAGCACCGTTTAGGAGAGATGTCTGAACGATTTTCAGGCGAACTTTTGCGAGCCGTTCACGTTGTCAACGGCTGTGTCGCCGCGTTGCCGTCGCGTTGCCAACTCCGTTGCCAGCGCGTTGTCGCTTCCGTTGTCATCTGCTGTGCCGTCTGCGGTTGAAAAAGTCCCTTATCCCGTAAGGAGTAAGGCGTCCCTCTGCTATTTCGGCTCTTCACGCGCCACTTCGCGGCCAAAAATTGATGCCAAAAACGCGCTAATGGATTCCCGAAGCCGCTTGCATGACGCGCTGGCAACCGACGACATTCAGCACTAACAGCACGCAGAAGATGACATAGATGATAAAGAAGATGCCCGTCCTTTTTGCCGCGAACATGGCCATAGATAAAAAAACATAAATCATCCAGCCGACAACCCACGCGCCTATCATCCATCCTTCAATGGCCTTTTCTTCGCCGTGCGGCAACCAGTCGAGCAGGCCAACTGGAAAGAAGGGCACGGCAAGGATGTAGGCCGGATGGATTACGAGCGTCGCAATCGCAACCAAACACCATGCGCCAAGCCAGAACTGCCACTTGTGCGGCATGGGCATCGGGTCGCCAAATTTCGGACTGCCTCGCTCGCCTTCAAACTTCGTCCCGCAACCCTCGCATTGCTCCGCCTCGCCGCCGTTTTCCCGCGAACAGTTCGGACAGCTTTTCATAATCATTGCGACGGCTCTAAATTCCGCGAGCCGCTCGGATTCAACACCGAGTCTATCATGCAAAAATGCTGCCCGCCCGCGATCATCGAAAAGGTCATCCGTCCGTAGCGCCCGTCGGCCAGATGATAATAAAATTTCAGGTCAACCTCGTCCTGCCAGCCGGGTTGGTCGGCGGGCATGGCGATTTCCAGCGTCGGCACATAGCCTTCCTCCGGCGCTTCAAACGCAAATTCGTCATCGTTGGTGACTGCGCCGCCGCCGGGGATGGTGAGGACACAGCGCCAGTCGTATCTTTCACCGGAGCGTTTTCCCGCGTCCTGCGTCCAGCACCGCACGACAAAATTCCCGCTCTCCGATGGCGCGCTCGCGCCGCTCGCCAAATCAATCGCCAACGGCGTCCCGTCTCGCGCTACACGATAGTTCTTCTTCAACTTAATCAGCGTTTCACCTTGCCCTTTTTTACGGAGATGAAAAATTATGGGATTGTATGGGTCGGGTGATATGATGTCCGGTCCTAAAGCATACAAAAAAGTTTTTTGGCCGCCCTGCGAGGCATAGTAGCCGTCTTTGCCAAACCAAACTGTGAGACTCCGGCCACTTTCTCCTTGCAATGAAAACAGACCTCCAGCATCGCTTTCGGTGTCAGCCGTTCTCATGCCGTCAGCCGCTGGTTTTTCACTCCAACGAAAATGGATGTTCGCTCCGCTGACCGGATTGTTGCTCTCGTCCACTACCTTGCCGTAAAAGTTAATCGGTGCTTGCCATTGAACCAACGCGCGCTGATTCATCTCGCTGACTCCTTCGGGGCTGCCGCGTTGAACTGCGTCGCCGGTAAAATTAGGCGGCGGTTTTTGAGCCGTTGGGTTTTGCGCCACTGCAACTTTTGCTGGCGGCGGTGCTGGCTGACTCATCACCGGCTGATTAGTCACCGCCGCTTGAACTTCCGGCGATTCTGTTTTCGGTTGCTCCGGCGCTCGACGCAGCAAAAGCCACAAACAAACTGCCAGCACGATGCCGCAGAAAATCAAAACTCTGGTTCTCATGGTGCAGGTTCAATTTGATAACTTGTTAGAACTTGTTGAAAGTAAGGTCGAGTAGTTTGAATCGGCCATGTCCATTGCGCGCTATGGTCAGCAGGAAACGCATCGTTGAAATTATATTGAGTGTTCAAATTCACGCCGGACAGTATCACGCCATGCGCCGTGTCAGGCCCGCTCTGTCCAACGGATAAACTGCGGGAACGCGAGACCATTGCGCGCGTTTCCTGAAAGTCAGTCACCAAATGACTGATAAAGAAAAAGTCCGTATACCAGCAGTTTGTTCCATCGTAGGAATAATACCCGCTCGGCTTGTCATCAATTTGATCTTCATTCCAAACTGCCAAAACTGGGTCATTGGGATTGTAAAAATTGATGATGCGTCCAGTCAGGTTTGTATAAACACCTTGATAGCCCATCGGTTGCCATTGGGGTGTGATTTTCGTGCCGGTTTCCTGCGCCAAGAAAGGAGCGTAGGTCGCCGCACCCACATCATAAGCACCGTCCGAGATTGCACCTTGCGTCAAAAGATAATTGTCAACCGGCGCGCCGTTTTTAATCGCTTCACTGACGACGGCGTTGCCCTGACTGTGAACGTAAAGATTTAGCCGGTAGCCGGAGAAGCGGCTGCGCAACTGTTCGAGATAAGTCGTCAGCGCCGTGCTGGACTTGTAGGCTTTGGCTTCACTCAAATTAAAAACGTCCAGCGTCAGCGGCGACGGCGGCGTCAAATAATTGCACGGCCATTTCACCGTGCAAAAGTGGCCGTCAAAACCGGACCAATACAACCGCTTGAACACCGTCTCGCTGTCGTTGAGCCAGTCCCAGTTTCCGACATTGATTCCGTGAACCATGACGATGAGATTGGTGTCGTCACCCAAAGCGGACGCCGTGGCCTGCTGCACCACTTCAACCCCGCTCGTCCAGTTGCTGATGGAACTGCTGCTGATGTTGTTCGTGATAACAGCGCGCTCGTAAAAATCCTCGATGTCGTGGATGTCGAGGTAGGCCGACGTTTGGGCAATCGTGTTTCCGTTCTGCGAAATGGTCATGGTCAACTGCCCTTCGCCAATGCCTGCGCCTTCAAACAAAAAGTATTTGTTGCCGCTGTTCGTGAACATATTGGCGGGAAGCGTGACGGAGTTGGCCGAAGAAATTGTCTGATACTTCTGGCCGTAGCCGGAACCCATTGAATCCGCAACCTGCGCGAACGCCGTGTTCGTGTCCGTGAGATAAAGCGTGCCGCCGTTGGTTTCAACCGCGTTCACCAGATTGATGGCCGGATTTCCGCTTATCGCGGACATGCTCATCGTGACGCTGTAACCCTGACCGGCTGGCAGCGGCGGCATCCCGTATATCCACAGCCGGAAATAATCTTCCAAATCTCGCGGACAGGTGATCGCTGGGTCTTTGTAATTGGCGTTGTATTGGCTTTCGACATCATGCCCGAATGGGTCGGCAGAGCCGGACGAAAAATCGTAATCGTTGTTCATCCATATTTCATCGGGGCTGCTCTGCGAAGTCGTGTCCTGCCCTGAAAAACTTCCATCCATGATGGTATCATGGTTCTTATCTAATACAAAGAGGCCGCTACGACTTTTGCCCGCAACGCGCGTGTTTTCAGGCCATGGCATCGGCTTTTGCCGTGGCCGGTTTTGGATGT
>Ga0181537_10004271_pt1 | contig 11897 bp, 9 predicted proteins | sample PEATcosm2014_Bin_39_FD_119765 | JGI IMG/M metagenome (GOLD analysis project Ga0181537, IMG submission 119765) | Peatland microbial communities from MTU Mesocosm Facility, Houghton, MI, USA - PEATcosm2014_Bin23_10_metaG | ecosystem: Environmental > Terrestrial > Soil > Wetlands > Peat | place... | reverse complement strand
GTTCAGAAATTCCGTCACCTTCTCGTCGAACTTGTCGTGGCCCGACTCGATGCAACTCGCGTGCTTGATCGTGTGGATGCGAATTTTTTTTTCACCCTTCGGTTTCGCGCCCAGCGGCGGCGCGGCTTTTTTGATGAGCACCTCGCCAGGCTTGTTGCTCATCGGCACCTTGAGGTGCATCTCCACCTTCGCGGCGGCGGACGACGCCATGACGCTCGGCGCGAGGCTGGGCGCATCCGGCGGCGGTGCGGCGGCGGGAATGGTGGATGCGGCGGGAATGGTGATTGTCTCGTGGCATTCCGGGCACTCGATCTCCGAGCCGGCACCCGCGCTGTCCACGGCCAGTTCCTGTTCACAATTGGGGCAATTAAAAACAATGTCCATAAGCCGGATTGGGTTGAATTTTTTCTGTGTGTGACGACACTAAACCCACGCCGCGTTTCAGACCAGAAAAAAATCACGCAATTGTCCGCCTCCCTCCGGCAACTGCCCGGGCGGAAACGACCGCCGCTCCCGCACCCGCCGCCACCGACGCGGAACCAGCCTTGGTTGCCCGCCAAGCCGCCCCGGCCCCATCAAAAGAAGCCGTTACTTCGCGGAAAGTAGCCGTTACTTCGGGGAAAGTAGCCACCATTTTTGCAAACCCAACCGTTGTGGGTGCAAACCCAGCCGCTACTTTCCCAAACCCAACCGCTGGGGGCGCAAACCCAATGGTTACTTTCCCGCCCCAACCGTTGGGTTTGCACCCCCAGCCATTGGGTTTGCGCCCCTTTTCATCAAAAACGGGCCATTTTCCATCAAAATCCGCTCTTTTAAGGCCGGAACGCCGTTCCGGGGTGCGCTTAAGGCTGGGCTGACCTGCCGAGGGACTGTAGAACGGTTCTTTCGTCCCTGGCTGGACGAAGATCCACGGCTGAAGCCGTGGGCCATTTTCGGCGAATCATTTGGGATGGACAACCCGCAGCGACGGGCGCAAGGTTGAAGCCATGAACAAAAAAGGATAAGTTGCAAACCAAGCCGTCCATCACTTGTTAAGTGTTGCTCGCGTATCTCAATGAATCCACGCCTCATTCCATCTCTGTTGATCGCATTGGCCGGTGTCTCCTCGTCAAGCACCGTGTCCAATCCTTACAGCACAGCATCACGGCTCAGTAATTTGCGTGCTTATTTGGGAGCACTTTGTGCGCACCCTTACTCCGGTCATCTTTTCGTCGGCGAGGCTCCGGGTTATCGAGGTTGTGCTATCACAGGCATTCCATTTACCAGTGAGCGTATTCTATGTTCAGGCGGTCATTTGTTTCTCGACACGATTTTGCCTTCACTCACGCTGACCGGCAGCGTTACCGAGCGTTCAGCTACCATTGTTTGGCGACAGTTCACAGGCAAGAGCAGCATTCCTGCGTTCTGGAATGCTTTCCCATTTCATCCTCACCCGGTCGGCGTCACCAGCGGCAATCGGCGACCGACCAGTATTGAGATTACCGCAGGCACACCATTTCTTCATACCGTTGTCGAGATTCTTGCGCCGCACACTATCGTAGCTATCGGTGGTGTCGCGGCTTCAGTCACAGCGACCACGTTTCCGAAACTTAGACATCTTACATTTCCTCATCCATCATATCGCGGCACAGCCGGATTTATTTCTGGGTGTGCCACGCTAAACATAAAATGACCGCAACGCCTAATATGAGGATAGGCTGCAAGATTTAACCGGCTCCCGTCAGCAAAAGAGTTTTACTCCCACTCAATCGTCCCCAGCGGCTTGCTGGTGATATTGAAAACATCACGGAATTTCCAGCCAGACTTTGATTGCCTGAAGGATTGTTTCCATTTGCTGTTGATTGAGCACGCCGAGCCGCCGCACCAGCACTGAACCGGGAATGGGCCGCAATCCCTGCACGTCAAACGCGCCGTTTTCCAGCCACGGAACATTTACGGATGTTTCAAATCTTCCGCCGCGCAAGGCCGTCGTGTGCGGCACGATGGCAAAGAGCGCGCGTTCGTCGTCGCGAAAGGGCGTGTTGAAAATGACGGCGGGACGCACCTTGGCGGTCATGCCCAAGTCCACGAGCCAGACTTCACCGCGCCGGGCGTTTGGCATTTTTGGCCTCGGCTTGGTCGTAGGTTTGGAAGGCTGCGTCGGCGGAGGCGATCAAATCCGCCTCGGTCTCGACGCCATGAGTGTCGTCGTAAATGATGCCGCCGCCGCGCTGGCGGAACTGGCTGTGAACCGCCTGTTCGACTTTGACGAGTTCTTCGGAAGTCAGATTGGGCAACACGGCTTCGATTTCGGCAATCGTGCTCATGGCTGGCAAGATAGCCGCGCTTGATTGAAGCGTCAACGGCGGTTATTCCCACTCAATCGTCCCCGGCGGCTTGCTGGTGATGTCGAGGACGCAGCGGTTAACGCCTTTCACCTCGTTGATGATGCGGCTCGCCAGTTTCTCCAGCAGGTCGTAGGGCAGCTTCACCCAGTCGGCGGTCATGCCGTCCTGCGATTCCACGGCGCGGATGGCGATGGTGTAGTCGTAAGTCCGTTCGTCGCCCATCACGCCCACGCTGCGCACCGGCAGCAGCACGGCAAAGCTCTGCCAAATCTTGTAATACAACCGGCTCGTCTTCATTTCCTCGACGACGATGGCGTCGGCGTTGCGCAAAATCTCGCAGCGCGACGGCGTGACTTCGCCGAGAATTCTTACGGCAAGTCCCGGCCCGGGGAACGGCTGGCGATAAACGATTTCTTTCGGCAAACCCAATTCCAGACCGAGCAAACGCACTTCGTCCTTGAACAAACATTTCAGCGGCTCGACCAGTTTGAATTTCATGTTCTTCGGCAAACCGCCGACGTTGTGATGGCTCTTGATCATCGCGGCGGGATTGCCGGCAATCGGCACGGACTCGATCACGTCGGGATAAAGCGTGCCCTGCGCGAGAAACTTCGCCTGGCCGACGCGCTTCATCGCGTCGTGGAAAACTTCGACAAACGTTTTGCCGATGATTTTGCGTTTGCGTTCGGGGTCGGTCACGCCCTTGAGCCGCGTCAAAAATAATTTTGTGGCGTTTTCATATTGCAGCTTGAGCTTGAAATGTTTGCCGAAAACTTCCTGCACGACTTCCGCCTCGCGAGCGCGGAGCAGGCCGTTGTTGACGAAAATGCAGGTGAGCTGGTCGCCGATCGCCTTGTGCAGCAACGCCGCCGCGACACTGGAATCCACGCCGCCGCTCAAGCCGAGAATCACTTTCTCCTTGCCGACCTGCGCGCGGATTTCCTCGACGGCCTGCTCGACGTAGCTGCGCATCGTCCAGCTTTTGCCGCAGCCGCAGACTTGGTGAACGAAATTGGAAATGATTTCACTGCCGCGCGGCGTGTGGACGACTTCGGGATGAAACTGTAGGCCGAAAAATTCCTTCGCGCGATTCTCGATGGCGGCGTATTCGGAATTTTCCGTGACGGCAACTGGTTTGAAGCCGTTGGGAATTTTCGTCAGCTTGTCGCCGTGCGAATTCCAGACTTGCAACGACTTCGGCAATTTCGCGAACAGCGCGCAGCTTGAATCCTTCACCGTGAGCGTGCCCTTGCCGTATTCGCGTTTCTGGCCTTTCTCAACCTTGCCGCCGAGAAATTGCGCGAACAATTGCACGCCAAAACAAATTCCGAGAATTGGGACGCCGATCGCAAAAATATTTTTATCTGGCAGCGGCGCGTCCTTTGTATAAACCGACGACGGTCCGCCGGACAGAATAATTCCGCGCGGTTTAAATTTTGCGATTTCCGCAGCGGGGGTGTCGAAGCGCAGGATTTGCGAATAGACGTTGCATTCGCGGATGCGGCGCGCGATGACCTGCGTGTATTGCGACCCAAAATCGAGTATGATGATTTGCTCAAGCATCGCGGAAGTTTCACCGCCGCGAAAATTTTTGCGAGCGAAAAATGTTTTCATCGCATCCGGTCTGCGCTACAAAAAAGCGGAAATGCCGGACAAAATCAGACGCTGGACCGCCCTGCATCCGAACTGGACGCTGACATTTGTCACGCTCGCCGTGTTCGCGCCGTTCTTGGCCAAGCCGTTCAACATTGACGACCCGCTCTTCATCTGGATCGCAAAAAACATCCAAGCACATCCGCTCAATCCGTTCGGCTTCAACGTGAACTGGTTCGGAACGGTGACACCCATGTGGCTCGCCACGGAAAATCCGCCGGTCGCGTGCTACTATATCGCGCTGGCGGCGGCGATTTTAGGTTGGAGCGAAATCGCGCTGCACGCGGCATTTTTGCTACCGGCAATCGCCGTGGTTTTGGGAACGCACCGGCTCGCGCAAAAATTCTACAACCGTCCGCTGCTCGCGGCACTGGCGGTTTTGTTCACGCCTGTCTTTCTGATTTCGGGCATGACGGTGATGTGCGACGTGATGATGCTGGCGTTCTGGGTCTGGGCGGTCGTGTTCTGGATGGAAGGAATGGAAAAAGTCGATTTTCGAAAATTATCCATCGCCGGACTGCTGATCGCGCTGGCTTCGCTGACAAAATATTACGGCGTGTGTCTGATTCCGCTGCTCGCAGCCTACAGTCTGATTGAAACGCGACGTCTCGGACGGTGGGCCGCGTGCCTGGTGATTCCGCTCGCCGCGCTCTGCGCGTATCAATGGGCGACGCACTCGCTTTACGGCCTCGCGATGCTTTCCGACGCGGTGGAATATGCCGGCTACGCGCGCGGCATCACCGGGCTTTCTGGAATCTCAACCCTCCTGACCGCGCTAACGTTCACCGGCGGCTGCGTGGCGATGGCGGTTTTCTTCATGCCGCTGCTCTGGCGGCCACGAACGCTGGCGGCATTTGCGGCGACCGCGATTTTTATTGCCGCCGCACTTTTTTTTGTCGGCGCGAAATTGGAACAATACATTTCCCCGCAGGCCACGTCCGCGATCTTCGTGGAAATCCAGATTATTTTTTGGGCCGTCGGCGGGATAGGCGTGCTCGCGCTGGCCGTGGAAAATGCCTGGAGCCGGCGCGATTCAAAATCTTGGCTGCTCGCGCTGTGGGTGTTCGGAACTTTCTTGTTCGCGTCAGTCTTTAATTGGACGGTCAACGGCCGTTCTATTTTGCCAATGGTCCCGGCGGTCGCAATTTTGATCGTGAACCGATTGGAGCGAAATTTCGCAGCCGGTTGGAAACCACAAAAATTCGCCGCGCCGATTGCACTTGCCGCCGGCGCCGCGCTCGCGCTGCTCGTGGCGCGCGCAGATTATTGTTTCGCGGTCGCCACGCGCCAGACCGCCGTGCAGACTTTCGTGAAATTTGGAAGCGAACAGAAAAATTCCTGGTTCGAGGGGCACTGGGGATTCCAGTATTACATGGAATCGCTCGGCTTCAACGCGTTGGACGTGCAGCGTTCGCAAATCAAACCGGGAAACGTTCTTGCGATTCCCGAAAATAACACTGGCATCGCGCCGCCAAACTCCGAAGCAATCGCCAGACAGGAAAAAATTGAAGTTCGCGGCCCCGATTTTATTTCGACGATGAACGTGCAGGTCGCCGCCGGTTTTTACGCGTCACTGCGCGGGCCGCTGCCGTTCGCGTTTGGGAAAGTGCCGCCGGAAAGCGTGCTTTTATTTTTCCTGAAGACAAACGGCCCCGCGCCGCAGAAAAATTAAGGGGCATTCGTCGCCGGGCTGTCCGGCAGTCTCACCGTTTTGACAGTCCATGTGTTGGTGTCATAAACAAGCTGATAGCCGAGCGGCACGACGGGAATTTTCGCGAGATATTCCGGCACCATTTCCTGCAAATCTTTTGGATAATGCCCTTCCGAGGCGTTGAACATCTGGATGTCCTGGTTGATGTAGGAAACATCAATGACATTTTCCGAATATTTTTTCGCCTGCACCACCGCGCCGATATAATTCAGCGGCGCGTCCACGACATTTGAGACCGCGTTGTAAGCCTGCTGCGACTTGGAATTTTTCCCGCAGCCGGCCAGAAACATCGCCGCAGCGATTGACAGCAAAAGGCAATTGAAAGTTTTCATGCCGCAAATCTAATCCCTTTCGCGATAATTCCAAGCGCAAGTTTCCCCGTTTTCAATCCGTGCTTATCCGTGTCCATCCGTGGTTAAAATTTTTGAGACAAATTCCCGCGCCTGCCGGAGCAAATCCCAATCCTCCGCGAGATTTCCAAAGCGGAACTTCGCCAAACCGCTTTGCTCGCGCCCAAGCAATTCGCCCGGCCCGCGCAATTTCAGATCCTCCTCCGCGATTTTGAAGCCGTCGTTAGTCTCCTCCAGAATTTTCAACCGTTGGCGCGCCTCAAGATTTTTCACGTCCGAAATCAAAATGCAAAACGACTCGTGCGCGCCCCGCCCGATGCGTCCGCGCAACTGATGCAACTGCGCCAGTCCGAACGCCTCCGCGTTTTCGACCAGCATCACCGTCGCGTTCGGCATGTCCACGCCGACTTCAATCAGCGACGTTGAAAGTAAAACCTGGATTTTATTTGTGCGAAAATCGGCCATGACATTTTCCTTTTCCGCCGATTTCAAACGCCCGTGCAGCAGCCCGACGCGAAATGGAGCGAGCAGCTTTTTCAGGTTTTCAAATTCCGTCACGACAGCCTTCAGTTCTTTCGCGCCCGAATCTTCCACACGCGGATAAACGACATAGGCCTGCCGGCCGGCGGCAAGTTTTTCGCGGATGAATTCCAAAACCTTCGGCAATTTTTCCGTCTCGCGCACAAAAGTTTTTATTTTGCCGCGACCGACCGGCAATTCATCAATCACCGAAACGTCCAAGTCGCCGTAAAGCGTCAGGCCGAGCGTGCGCGGAATGGGCGTCGCCGTCATCACCAGCAGGTGCGGATAATTTCCCTTTCGAACCAATTGCTCGCGTTGCGCGACGCCGAACTTGTGCTGCTCGTCAATGATGACCAGACCGAGATTTTCAATCGCAAAACCGGATTCAATCAGCGCGTGCGTTCCGATGAGCAGACTTTGGACTTTGGACTTTGGACTTTGGACAATTTTCCGGCTGCCCGTTTGCAGTTCCACTTTGATTCCAAGCGGCTCAAACCATTTTGAAAAATTTCTGAAATGCTGCTCCGCCAGAATTTCCGTCGGCGCCATCAGCGCAACGTTGAACCCGCTTTCGATCGCCATCAACGCCGAGCACGCGGCGACGGCAGTTTTTCCAGAGCCGACATCGCCTTGCAGCAGCCGGCGCATCGGATGTTGGCAGTTCATGTCCGCGCGGATTTCGCGCAAAACCTTTGTTTGCGCTTCCGTCAATTTGAAACCAAGCCGCGACAAAAATGGTTTCATCAGCCGGTTGTCGCCGCCGCACGGCAACGCCTTCGCGCTCGCCTCGAATTTTTTCCGGCGCGACTGAATCTGAATTTGCAAAGCGACAAATTCGTCCAGCGCCAGCCGCCGCCGCGCGATTTCCACGTCCGTCAATTCTTCAGGAAAATGAATCATGCGAAGCGCGTTGGCACGCGTCGGAAACAATTTCAAATCCGGCGCGGGCTTCGGCTCGGCGATCTGCGTTTCAAATTTTTCCAGCGTCCGCCAGATCAATCCGCGCAGCCAGCGTTGCGGCAGGCCTTCCGTCAGCGGATACACCGGCGCGATGCGGTTGATGTGGATGAAACTCTCTTCGCCGCCTTCGATGACTTCGGTTTCGGGATGATCCATCGTGCGCGGCTTGGTTTCCTTCAATTTTCCGAAAACGAAAACCTCGTCGCCCATCGCGAAATAATTTTCCATGAACGGCAGGTTCCACCAGCGGCAATGCAACCGCGCCGAGCCGTCGTCGAGAATGATTTCAAAGACGGATTTTGTTCCGCCGCGAAAACGCTTGAGGCCGAGCGCAACGATTTTTCCGCGCGCAGTGAACGGCTCGTCCTTGGTGAGTTCTGAAATTTTTCGGAAGTGCCGGCGGTCTTCGTAACGCTTGGGCCGGTGCAGCAGCAGCTCTTCAACCGTGAAAATTTCCAGCCGCGCGAGCTGCGTCGCGCGTTCCGCGCCGACGCCCCAAAGCGAGGTTGCGGGATGTTTCAGCGGAGAATTTGTATTTTCCGGCGACGACATTGGCCGAACAATACAAACCGGATGAAAGAGAATCAAACGTAACCGCGCACTGGTTTGTTCCGGCAAACCGGGGCGCAAGCTTTTTGACACGCCTTAATAAAAGTCCATGTTCGTCACGCTTTGATAGCCGGGCTTGCCGTCGGCGCGCTGCAATTCCACGGCGTAGGCCTGGCTCGCGCCGCTCATGTTGCTGCGGAAGATGAGCCATTTCATGTCCGGCGAGAACATGGCGTTGGGCTCCAGCGCGTAATCGTGCTTGCTCATGTTGACGAGCTTCTCGGAATGGAACACGCCGGTCTGGACGAGGTTGTTTGTGTTGATGTTGCCGTCGGATTTGTCGGCGATGAGTTCGGGGTGGAGCAGGTAAAGCCATTTGCCGTCGGGCGCGTGCGCGACCATCTTGTCGTCGCCGCCGTCGCTGGAAAAGAGCGTTCCGTCCGGGGAGACGTTGAAGTGGACGCCCCATTCGTTGCGCTGCAAATGATACCAGGTCCGCTTGCCGGTCGCGACTTCGTAGCCGGCGACCCAGAAATCCTCGCCGCGCGGCGTCTGCAAATCATACCAGATGGTCTTGCCGTCGGCGCTCCAGAATTCGTGGCCGGCGATTTCCATGATCATCGTGCGCTGGTGGATGAGTTTCAAATCCGATCCGTCGGTGCGGATCGTCCAGATGCGGTCCACCTTGTGCCATGGGCCTTCGTGGCAGAACATGAGCAGCGTCGGGTCGGTCGGGGAAAATTGCAGGTGGCCGAGCCAGTCGGTGCCGCGCTGGCAAATGTTCGTCTCGCCGGTCGCGATGTTGTAGAAGAAGAGCGACATGGGGTAATGAGCGGCGAGGCGGTCTTCCATCATCTTGCCCTTTTTGACGCGCGCGATGTCCGCCTTCTGGATTTCGGTCAGATGGTTCGTGGCGGCGGAAGGAGGTTCGCGGTTCGTCTCGTTTTCCCGGCTGATGGTGCCGGCGAGCAGGGTTTCGTCGGCGTTGACCGTCGCGACGGACTGGCCGCGAGCGAGCGTGAAAATTTCGCGGACGGCCTTCGTCTGCGGGTCGGTTGCGCAGACGATGCGATTGGTGACGCCGTTTTCAATTTTATCCTTCACGTAATAAATCTGCCCGGTCTTGCGCCCGACCATGATGATGCCGACGCGCCCCGCGATGATTTGTTCGACGGCGTGCGTCTGAAGATTGACCGTTGAAATTCCATTCGTGGAGGTGATGACCATTTTCCGGCCGTCGGGCGTGAACGGGTTCAGGTTGAAATACAGGCTCTCGCTGCCCGGCTCGGTGGAAAGCTGGACGACGCGGTGGCCGGTGGCCGGGTCAATCCATTCGCGGGCCGTGTGACGCTGCGCCGTGATGCTGGTGCAGCCGGTCGCAATGGCCGCCACAATCAGCGCGGTGGAAAACAATGATTTATTTTTCATGCCGGGAATTGTTTTCAGACGCCCTCCCCATGTTCACCAGTTGTCGGTGCGGAACTGCGCGGCAGGCAGGCCGGCGGCGTTGAACAGGTTGCAGCCGACGGGATAATTCACCCAGGCGTAGCGCACGGCGACGGGTGACGGCACGTCGGGGCTGCTCACCACCACCGTGTCGCCGTCAATCTTCGCATCCGCCGTCACAAATTTCTGATCCGCGCCCGCGATCTGGAACCAGATGAGCGGGCCGCCGTTCTTCGCCACAAGCCCGCCGCCGAGGTGTGTGAAGCTCACGCGGATTGTGCCGCCTTCCACCTTGAAGGATTCATACATCGGGCCGGAAAATTCCATCTTATAGCCATAAACATTCGCCAGCGCGATGCGCGCGAGGCGGTCGCCCACGTCCTGCTTGTTTTTGGGATGCACATTGTGCATCTCCCCGATGTCCGTTGCGACCGCCATGCCGGTGTTCGGCAGCGAAAGGACCGTGGCCTGCGCCTCGCGCACTTTCGGGCTGTTGCTGGCCGCCTCCTGGCCCGCAAGCTGCACGATGTAAAACGGGAAATTGCCCTCGCCCCAGAGCTTGCGCCAGTCGGTGATGAGCGTCGCCTGCACGTGCGGATAAAGGGGGATGCCGCCGCTGATGATGGATTCGCCCTGATACCAGATGACGCCGCGGATCGCGTAGGGAATCACCGGATTGATCATGCCGTTGAACAGCACCGTGGCGTTGTGCTGGTCCTGCACGGGATCGCCGCGTCCGCCGCCGCCCCGCCGCCTGCGTGCGCCCGCCGTAGCATTGGTTCCACCTGCAATGGCGTTCGTATTTGAGACGCTGGCCGTGGCATTGGTCGCGGAAACATCCTGCGATGGAGCCGGCGCGACGATTGCCGGGCGGTTGGTGCGGAAATTTTCGACCTTTGCATCAAAGCTGTCCAGCAGCGGCTTCAATTGCGGGTCGGCCGCCAGCGTTTCGCGGCGTATCCATGCCTCCGCCGTGCTCGCGCCAAACGCCTCCGTAAGGATGCCGACCGGCACCTTGATCTCCTTTTGCAGATCGCGCGCGAAAAAATAGCCGACGGCGGAAAAATCAATCACGTTCTCCGGCGTGCAGACCAGCCATTCGCCGCCGATGGTTGGCTGCGGCGTGTAGGATTTTGTGGACTTGCCGGTGAACATGCGGATGAGCGGATAATTTGCCGCCGCGATCTCCTGCGCCTCGTTGGTCACGCCCGCGTAATAGGCGTGCTTGACCGAAACGGGAAATGTCATGTTTGACTGGCCGGAGCCGAGCCAGACCTCGCCCACCAGCACGTCGCCGAGCGTGACGGGCTGCGCGGTCATGGAGCCGGTCACGGTGAAGTCCCGGCTTTCCGCCGACGCTTCGAGCGGGTTGAGATCCACGCGCCATTTGCCGTCCGCACCGGCGGTGGCGGAAACTTTCTGGCCGGCAAATTCCACGGTCACATCCTCGCCCGCGTCCGCCGTGCCCCAGACCGGCACCTTCATGTCGCGCTGCAAAACCATGTGGCTGGTGAACGGGCTGGCGAGCTTCACCTCGGCACGCGCGTGCGGCACCAGCAGGCAGACGCCCAGCGAAAGAACGGCGCAATGGAAACGGAAAATTGTTTTCATCAATAATCAGGTTGAACCGGCATAGACGGATTCATGGCTGAAGAAGTTTCAAATAATTGGGGTTGCGTGATTTTGAAAAGTGAACCATCTGCGCCGACTGAAATCAATTCCCAACCGCGCAAACTTCTAATTTCATAGGTGGTGCAGGCGCGCCGGACTTGCCTAACGCGGGGACCTGTCCTGGCGAGTTTGAACAGCCTCAAACTTTGGGCGCTGTCTGCAAGATTCCCGGCATGGCCGCCCCCTCCAATACGGCGCTTCTCGTAAAAACCGGCGTTTCCGGCCATGCAATAGATGGTTTGAATATGCCAAGAAATGTGGAGCCAGTTTTGCGCACAATCTGAAAAATATCCCCCATGATCGGTGTGCGGCAATGGCTGCCGGACGCGGGTTGCAAACTGCGGGAAAATTTTCCTTGCAACCCGGCGCCATTCTTGTCCCCACATCAGACCGTCCTTATCCGCGCGGCAAATTTACAGGAGCCGCATCCTTCCGTGGCTTCCCGGTTCCCCGTCCTGCTCCATCCGGCGCGCCACGGGGCGAGGACAGACCAGTCCGTCTTGAGAAATGATGGCGACGGATTGAGGACGGATGGTTCTCTCCTCAAGACAGACGACTCCGGCTTGAGGACAGACTCATCGGGATTGAGGACAGAACGGTCTCTCCTCAATCCTGACGACTCTGGATTGAGGAATGACACGCCCGTGGCGAGGACAGACACGCCTTTTTTGAGCAAAATCCCTGATTTTCCGCATTTTTTGATGAAAG
>Ga0181537_10004270_pt1 | contig 11901 bp, 9 predicted proteins | sample PEATcosm2014_Bin_39_FD_119765 | JGI IMG/M metagenome (GOLD analysis project Ga0181537, IMG submission 119765) | Peatland microbial communities from MTU Mesocosm Facility, Houghton, MI, USA - PEATcosm2014_Bin23_10_metaG | ecosystem: Environmental > Terrestrial > Soil > Wetlands > Peat | place... | reverse complement strand
GGTCCTCTGACGGTGGAGGCGACGGATGCGCCCACCGAGGCGCGCTACACGGGTACGTGGGAAGGCGGCGGATTAGCTGCTCGGTAGCCGGCCCGGGCCCACCCCCGATCAGGCGCGCGACCTGGGTTGCGGCGCTCCTCTGTCTCGTCGCGCCGCTCGCGGGCGGCGCGGCGGCCGGCGTGACAGGTGGGGCGGCTGGCGGCGCGGGCGGCGGCGCCGTGGTACCGCTCGATGTCGAGGAAGTGGCGCCCGGAGTCTTCGTGCATCGGGGCAAGCCGCTCGCGCTGGATGCCCCCGGCCACGACGACATCGCCAATATCGGTTTCATCATCGGCACGAGCTGTGTGGCGGTGATCGACACCGGCGGCTCGGTGCGCATCGGTCGGGCGCTGCATGCGGCCGTGAAGGCCCAAACCTCGGTGCCGATCTGCTATGTGATCAATACGCACGTCCATGTGGATCACGTGCTCGGCGACGCGGCGTTCACCGACGAGGGGGCGGTATTCGTCGGACACGAACTGCTCGGCGCCGCACTGGCGCGCAGCCGCGATTTTTTCCTGCAGAGCCATGCGGCTGATCTCGATGCGCCGGCGAGCGCGGCGCAGATCATCGGGCCGTCGCGCAGCGTCGCGATCGGCAGCGATATGGCGCTCGATCTCGGCGGCCGAGCGCTCGTGCTGCACGCCTGGCCCAGGGCGCATACCGATTGCGACCTGACCGTCTACGATGCCTCGAGCGGCACGCTGTGGACGGGTGATCTGCTGTTCGTGCAGCGCACCCCGGCGGTGGATGGCAGCATCAAGGGCTGGCTCGCGGTGAGCGATGCGCTCGCGAGCCTGCCGCTGCGCGCGGTGGTGAAGCACGTGGTTCCGGGGCATGGTGCCCCGGGCACGGATCTCGCCCGGGCACTCGCTGTGCAGCGGCGCTACCTTCAGGGTCTCGCCGATACGGTGCGCGCGCAGATCGCGCGCGGCGAGCCCTTGCAGGATGCGTTGCAAGAGGCGCGGCGCGCGCCGCGCTCGGAGTGGCTGCTGTGGGATGCCACGCATCCGCGCAATGTGGCGCGCGTCTATCAAGAGCTCGAGTGGGAATGATGCGCCGGCGCGCGTTCCTGCGCTCCGGGCTGCTCGCGGCGGGCGCGGCGACGGCGGGCGCCGCGACCGCATGGGGGCGGCGCGCCTGCGCGGCGTCCGCGGCGGCACCGCGGGTCGTGATCGTCGGCGGCGGCTTTGCCGGCGGCGCGTGCGCGCTGCACGTGCGCCGCTTGAACCCGGCGATCGGCGTGACGCTGATCGACCGCGATGCGCGTTACGTCACCTGCCCGATGAGCAATACCGTGCTCGCCGGGCTGCGCAACATAGAATCGCTCACGGTGACGCGGGCGGGACTGGAGCGAGCGGGTGTCGAGTTCGTGCACGATCGCGCCGTCGCGATCGACCCCTCGAGACGGCGCGTGCGACTCGAATCGGGCGGCGCGATCGGCTACGACAGACTCATCGTCGCGCCCGGCATCCGCTTGCTGTTCGGGAACCCCGAGGGCTACGACGCGGCGGCGGCGCAGCGGCTGCCGCACGCGTGGATGGCCGGAGAACAAACACAACTGCTCGCCGCCCAGCTGCGCTCGATGCGCCGGGGCGGGACGATCGCGATCAGCGTGCCTGCCGGCCTGATGCGCTGCCCGCCCGGCCCCTACGAGCGCGCGAGCCTGATGGCGCACTGGCTGCTCAAGCGCCATGGCGGCGGTGGTGGCGGTGGCGGCGGTGGCGGCGGTGGCGGTGCGCGCGGCAAGATCCTGATCCTCGATGCGAACAATCATTTCCCGCGTCAGGATCTGTTCACCGCGGCCTGGCAGGATCTCTATCCGGGCATGATCGAGTGGCTGCCCCCTGCCGCGGGCGGCGTGGTGACGCGACTCGATGTGCGCACGCGCACGCTCTACAGCGCGGGCGGCGGCACGCATCGCGTCGATATCGCCAACATCATCCCGCCGCAAGCGCCGGCGCTGCTGGCGCTCGAGGCCGGGCTGGCCTCCGGGCACGGCTGGTGCCCGGTCAAGCCGGAGAGCTTCGAGTCCGAGCTCATCGAGGCCGTGCATGTCATCGGCGATGCGTGCATTGCCGGCGCCATGCCCAAGTCCGCCTCCGCCGCTCACAGTCAGGCAGTGCAGTGTGCCGCGGCGGTCGTCGCCGCGTTCGGGGGGAACGCGCCGTCGCGGAGCGAGCTCGAGAGCGTTTGCTACAGCCTGCTGGCGCCGGATGCGGCCTTCGCGATCCGTGGCTCATTCGCGCTTGTCGACGGCGTGATTCGTGTCGTGGAGGACAACCCGCAGTCGCCCGCCCCCGATGGCGCGCCGAGCGCGGAGCGCGCACGCGAAAGCGCTGCGTGGTACGAGACGATTCGGTCCGAGTGCTTCAACGCGTAGGACGCAGAGTTCGGGTGTTAGCCGCGCCTTCTCGCGCCTCGCCTGAGCTTGACCCCCTAACAGCTTGATTCGGAACGAGCGCGCAACGGCGCGTCGGCCACTTCACAAATGTGATCTAAGTCACTGTCGGTGCGTGCTTTTTTTAACTTAAGGCGTTGACAGGTCTGCGCAGCTCTCCCTATAGTGGCGCCAGGTGGAAAAAAGTGGGAGAAAATGGGTCACGAGGCCCATCCAGCATGTTCCGGGGTGCCAACAAGCTCACGCTCGATACCAAAGGCCGGCTGGTGATGCCCACCCGGTATCGAGAGCTGCTGAACGAGCGCTGTGCGGGGCGCCTGATCGTCACGGTGGATCACGATGAGTGCCTGCTCATCTATCCGCGCCCCGACTGGGAAGAGAAAGAGCGCGTGCTGATGAGCATGCCGACGTTCAACCAGAAGGCGCGCCGCTTGCAGCGGTTGATGGTGGGACATGCGACCGATGTCGATCTCGATGCACAGGGGCGGATGTTGCTGCCGCCGCAGCTGCGGGAGTTCGCGCATCTCACGCGCGAGACGATGCTCGTGGGGCAGGGCTTGCGCTTCGAGCTGTGGGACGAGGCACGCTGGAATCAAAAGCGGGATGAATGGCTGGCGAGCGAGGAGACCGCAGGCGATCTGCCGGCGGAGTTTGAAACGCTGTCGCTGTAGGAGCCTGAAGGCCCCGAGGGCGAGAGCGTGAGCGCAACGAAACACGCGGCGGTACTCCTACCGGAAGTGCTGGCCGCGCTGAACTTACGAGCGAGTGGCGTCTATCTGGACGCGACTTTCGGGCGAGGCGGGCATGCAGGGGCGATGTTGGAGAAGCTCAGCGCTGAGGGCCGTTTGCTCTGTCTCGATCGCGACCCGCGCGCCATCGCCGAGGCGCGCTCCCGTTTCGGCGACGATCCCCGCGTCAGGATTTTCCACGCGCCGTTTTCGCGCCTGGCCGCGGCTGCGGACGCGGTCGCGCCCGGGCTCGAGCTCGACGGAATACTGCTCGACGTCGGCGTGTCCTCGCCGCAGCTCGATGACCCCGAGCGTGGCTTCAGCTTCATGCACGACGGGCCCCTCGACATGCGCATGAATGAAGGTGAAGGAGCGAGCGCGGCGGACGTTCTCAACCGGGCGCCCGAGGCGGAGCTCACGCGCATCTTTCGCGAGTACGGCGAGGAGCGTTTCGCGGGGCGCATCGCGCGCGCGATCGTCGCCGATCGCGCCACGCGGCCGTTTACCCGCACCTTCGAGCTCGCCGGACTGGTGGAGCGTGTGTCGCGCGCGGCGTCCGGGCGGGGGCGGGGCGGCGGTGGCGGTCGCGGCGGCGGTGGCGGTCGCGGCGGCCGGGGCGGTGCCGGCGGGCGGGGCGGTCGCGATGGCGAGCGGCACAAGCATCCGGCGACGCGCGTCTTCCAGGCGCTGCGCATTCACGTCAACCGCGAGCTCGAGGAGCTCGAGGCGGCGCTCGAGGCGGCGCGGACGCGGCTCGCGCCGCACGGCCGGCTCGCCGTCATCAGTTTCCATTCGCTCGAGGATCGCCTCGTGAAGCAGTTCATGCGCCGTCACGCCTCCGTGGATCCCGTGTACGCCGGTCTGCCGGTCATCCCCGACGCGGCGCGGCCGACCCTCGAGCTCATCGGCAAGTCGATCGAGCCGGGCGATGAGGAAATCGCGCGCAACCCGCGGGCGCGCAGTGCGCGGCTGCGGGTCGCCGGGCGCCTCCCGAGGGAGGCGGCGGCATGAGTCTGCGTGCACGCCGCATGCTCTGGCTGGCGGCGCCCGTGCTGTGGCTCGCGGTGCTCGGCTCGGCGGTGCAGGTGATCTATGCCCGGCACGCCGCGCGCGACCTGTTCGTGCGCCTGGAGAAGCTCGACGCCGAGCGCGATGCGCTCGACATGGAGTACGGGCGGCTGCAGCTCGAGCAGAGCTCCTGGTCCTCGCATGCCTTCGTCGAGCGCGTCGCGAATACGAAGCTCAAGATGGAGCTGCCGCAACCCCGCGACGTGCGGATCGTGCGGCCTTGAAGGCTCGCGGCAGCAGCGAATCGGGCGCGCAGAGCTTGAGCTTCCGCTGGCGCTCTCTCACGGTGTTCGCGCTCGTGGTGCTCGCGGCCGCCGGCCTCGCGGCGCGTGCCGTCGAGCTGCAGCTCATCGATCACGGCTTCCTCGCGCACCAGGGTGATGAACGCTCGATGCGCGTCCTCAAGATCGCGGCGCATCGCGGCGCGATCCTCGACCGATCGGGCGAGCCGCTCGCCATGTCCACGCCCGTCGACAGCGTGTGGGTGAACCCGCAGGAACTGAACGACAACATCGATCAGTTGCCCAAACTGGCCAGGGCCCTTGCGGAGGATCCGCAGATTCTCGCACGCCACATCACCTCGAATCTCGACCGCGAATTCCTCTACCTCGTGCGGCACATGCCGCCCGAGGAGGCGGCGCACATCAAGGCGCTCGGGATTCCGGGCGTGAACCTTCAGCGCGAGTACCGGCGCTATTACCCGGCGGGCGAGGTCGCCAGTCATGTGGTGGGCTTCACCAGCATGGACGATAACGGCCAGGAGGGTCTCGAGCGTCAGTACGATCCGATGCTGAACGGCGAGGACGGCGCCAAGCGGGTGATCCAGGACCTGTACGGGCGCACCGTCGAGAACGTCGAGAGCATCAGGGCGCCGCGCCCCGGGCACGATCTCCTCACGAGCATCGATCTGCGCATCCAGTATCTCGCCTATCGCGAGCTCAAGAGCGCGATGCAGGAGTATCGCGCGCGCGCGGGCTCCGTGATCGTCGTGGACGTCGACACGGGTGAAGTGCTCGCGATGGTGAACCAGCCCGCCTACAACCCGAACGACCGGGAGCAGTTGAAGCCCGCGCTCTACCGCAACCGCGCTGCGACCGACATCTTCGAGCCGGGCTCGAGCGTCAAGCCCTTCGTGGTGGCCGCGGCACTCGCCTCGGGGCAGTACCGCGCCGACAGCATCATCAACACCTCACCCGGCTTTCTGCAGGTGGGCAACAAGGTCGAGGAGGACGAGACGAACCTGGGCTCCGTCGACATCGCGACCATCCTTGCGAAGTCGAGCAACGTCGGCATGGCGATGATCGCGCTCTCTCTCAAGCCCGAGCAGATCTGGGAGACGCTCACGAGCCTCGGGCTCGGCCAGACGACGGGCAGCAACTATCCGGGCGAGTCGGCCGGCACGCTCAGCAACTATCGTCACTGGCGCCCGATCGGCATCGCGACGCTGTCGCATGGCTATGGTCTGTCGGTGACGCCGCTGCAGCTGGCGCACGCCTACGCGACCATCGGCGCCGGGGGCATCCGCCGGCCGATCACCTTCGAGCGCGTCGCAGGTCCGGTGCCCGGCGAGCGGGTGATGGATCCGAAGATCGCCGCCGAGCTCGTGCAGCTGATGCAGAAGGTCGTCTCGAGCGAGGGCACCGCGGAGCGTGCCTCGGTGGTGGGATACCGGGTGTCGGGCAAGACGGGCACCGCCTGGAAGGCCGTGGCCGGCGGGTACTCCACCGATCGCTACATGGCGGTGTTCGCGGGTCTGGTGCCCGCCTCGCATCCGAAGATCGCCACGGTGGTCGTCATCGATGAGCCGAGCGGCGAGCACCAGGGCGGCAAGGTCGCGGCGCCCGTGTTCTCGAGCGTGATGTCGGGGGCTCTGCGACTCATGGACGTGCCGCCCGATGACCTCAACAACGTGCCGGCCGCGCGGCTGGTCGATGCGAGCGCCGGCCCATGATCGCTCTCGACGAACTGCTCGAAGCCATCGCGCCCGTACCGCCTGGCGCTGCGCAGGTGCAGGTGCGCGGCCTCACGCTCGACAGCCGCGCGGTGCAGCCGGGCGACCTGTTCCTCGCGCTGCCCGGGCAGCGCTCGCATGGGCTTGCGCATGCGGCCGAGGCTGCGGCGCGCGGCGCGCGCGCCATCCTGTGGGATCCGGCGGGAGCGGGGGCGGCCGGTGCGGGGGCGGGCGAGCCGGGCGGCGCGGGGGCGGGCGAGCCGGGCGGTGCGGGGGCGCCCTGGCTCGCCGCTTTGTCACCGACGGTATTCGGCGCGCAGGTCCCGGGGCTTGCGGCGCTCGTCGGCCGCATCGCCGACCGATTCTTCGAGCGGCCCTCGGCGCGCATGCGCGTCCTCGGCATCACCGGCACGAACGGCAAGACCACCTGCGCGTGGCTGCTCGCGCAGTCTCTCGAGCGGCTCGGCGTCGCGGCAGGCTACATCGGCACGCTCGGCTGGGGTCGACCCGGTGCGATCGAGCCTCTCGGTCATACGACCCCGGACGCGGTCGAGGTGCACCGTGCGCTCGAGCAGCTGGCTCTCGCCGGTGCCGGCTGCGTGGCGATGGAAGTGTCCTCGCACGCGCTCGATCAGGGGCGGGTCGACGGCGTGCGCTTTGCGCTCGCGGCCTTCACGAACCTCACGCACGACCACCTCGACTACCACGGCTCGATGGAGGCGTATGGTGCGGCCAAGGCGCGCCTGTTCGAGCGGCCGGAGATCGAGCACGCCGTCATCAACGTCGGCGATGAGTTCGGGCGGCGGCTCGCCGAGCGCTGCGGCAAACCTCTGATCGCCGTATGGGTGGGCTCCGCGGAGCGCTGGGATGCCGCGGCACGCTTGAGCGCGGCGGCGGACTCGTACCCCGCGGCGCCCTTGAGCACCGCGGCGCACGCCGAGACGCTGTTCGCGCGGCGCGTCGAGGTCGACCTGACGGGCATCGCGCTCGAGGTGGAAGGCTCGCTGGGGCGGGTGACGCTCAAGACAAAGCTCCTCGGCCGCTTCAATGCGGAGAACGCGCTCATCGTCCTGGGATGCCTGCATGTGCTCGGCGTGCCGCTCGAGGAGGCCGCGCGTGCACTCGCGCTCTGCGAGGCGGCGCCGGGGCGCATGGAGCTGATCGAGCCCGCGCTGCCGGGCCGGCCGATCGCCGTGGTCGACTACGCCCATACCCCCGATGCGCTCGCCAAGGCGCTCACGACGCTGCGCGAGCACTGCAGCGGCGATCTCTGGTGTGTGTTCGGCTGTGGCGGCGACCGCGATCGGACCAAACGCCCGCTGATGGGCGCGATCGCCGACGCGCTCGCGGATCGCCTGATCGTCACCGATGACAATCCCCGCTCGGAGGCGCCCGAGCAGATCGTGCGCGAGATCATCGCGCCCTTCCGCGTGCACGAGCCGCGCATCATCCACGACCGCGCGCGCGCCATCGGCACCGCGCTCGCCGAGGCGGGCGCGGGTGACGTCGTGTTGATCGCCGGCAAGGGCCACGAGGATTACCAGATCTACGGCAACACGCGCCGCCGCTTCAGCGACCGGTGCGAGGCGATGCGAAGCCTGGGAGTGGCGGCATGAAGCGCACGCTGAAAGAGGCGGCGCTCGCCGTGGGCGGCGAGCTGCGCGGCGAGGATCGGCCCTACAGCGTGGTCTCGACCGACAGCCGTACACTGAGTGCGGGCGCGCTGTTCGTCGCGCTCAAGGGCCCGAATTTCGACGGCGCCAACTTCGTTGCGGCGGCGGCGGCGCGCGGTGCGGTCGGTGCGCTCGTGGAGCGCGTGCTGCCCGGTGTCGCGCTCGCGCAGATCCTGGTGCGCGATGCGCTCGCCGCGCTGCAAACGCTCGCACGAGCGTGGCGCGATGCCTTCACGCTGCCGATCGTCGCGGTCGCCGGCAGCAACGGCAAGACGACGACCAAGGAGATGACGGCCGCCATCCTCGCGCGTCGCGGGCCGTGCCTCGCGACGCACGGCAATCTCAACAACCACATCGGTGTGCCGCTCACGCTCATGCGGCTCGAGGCCTCGCACGTGAGCGCCGTCATCGAGATGGGTGCGAACCGGCTGGGCGATGTCGCCGAGCTCGTGCCGATCGCCCGCCCGAGCGCGGGCCTCATCACGAATGCCGGGGCCGAGCATCTCGAGGGCTTCGGCGATCTCGAGGGCGTCGCGCGCGGCGAGGGCGAGATGGTGGCCGGTCTCGCGCCCGATGCGACCGCCGTGCTGAACGCGGACGACGCCTATCTCGATCTGTGGCGCGGGATGTCGCGGGCCGGACGAATACTCACCTTCGGTGTGCGCGCCCCGGCTGATTTTCGCGCCCTCAATCCGGTGCAGGCCATCGAGCGCGGCGAGTTCGCGACGCGCTTCACCCTGCGCTGCGCGCTCGGCGAGCGCGCCGTCATGCTGAAGGCGGGCGGTGCCCACAACATCGCGAATGCGCTCGCGGCGGCGGCGGCGGCGAGCGCGGCGGGCGCATCGCTCGAGGACATCGCCGCGGGGCTCGCGGAGTTTCGCGCGGTCTCGGGCCGTCTGCAGCTCAAGCGCGCCATGCGCGACAGCTGGCTGATCGATGACTCCTACAACGCCAACCCGAGCTCGGTGCGCGCGGGCCTGGAGGTGCTGCGCCTGCTGCCCGGGCCCACCTGGCTCGTGCTCGCCGACATGGCGGAGCTCGGCGAGCATGCCCAGGACAGCCATGCCGATCTCGGGCGCTATGCGCGCGAGTGCGGCGTGAAGCGTCTGTTTGCGCTCGGGCCGCAGAGCTCGCGTGCCGTCGAGACCTTCGGCTCGGGGGGTGAGTGGTTCCAGGATGCCGCGGCGCTGATTCGCCGTCTGCAGGGGGAGCTCGCGCCGGGTGTCACGGTGCTCATCAAGGGCTCGCGAGTGAATCGCCTCGAGCGTGTGGTGCAGGCCCTGTCGGGCGGCGGGCCCTCGGGAGATCGAGGGGCGCCGATGATGCGGGCGAGTTAGGTGGGGCCCGTCAACACCATGGATATCTAGACCCGCGATGCTTCTCTACCTCACCGAATGGCTGGCGCGCGAGCACTCGGGCTTTCACGTCTTCCAGTACCTCACGCTGCGCGGCATTCTCGCCGCGATCACGGCGCTCGCCATCGCCATGCTGGTCGGGCCGAGAATGATCGCCACCTTGAGCCGCTACCAGATCGGCCAGCGCGTGCGCACCGACGGACCGCAGACTCATCTGCAGAAGTCGGGCACCCCCACGATGGGCGGCGGCCTCATCCTGGTGGCGATGGTGGTCGGGACGCTGATGTGGGCGGACCTGTCCGTGCGCTTCGTCTGGATCCTCATCGGCACGACGCTCGCCTTCGGTGCGATCGGCTTCTACGACGATTACCTGAAGCTCGTGGTCGGCAACTCGAAGGGCCTGATCGCGCGCTACAAGTACCTGCTGCAGTCGATCGCCGCGCTCACCGCGGCGCTCTGCCTGCACAGCTTTCATCAATCATCCGCCGAGATCACCTTCTACGTTCCCTTCTTCAAGACCGTCGCGGTCTCCATGTCGACCACGGCGTTCGTGGCTTACGCCTACCTCGTGATCGTCGGCACCAGCAACGCGGTGAACCTCACCGACGGTCTCGACGGTCTCGCGATCATGCCCGCGGTGATGGTGGCCGCCGCGCTCGGCGTGTTCGCCTACGCGACCGGCAACTTCAAGTTCGCGAGCTATCTGCAGATCCCCTACATCGCCGGGGCCGGCGAGGTGCTCATCTTCTGCGCGAGCACGGTGGGCGCGGGCCTCGCCTTTCTCTGGTTCAACTCCTATCCGGCCGAGGTGTTCATGGGCGATGTGGGCGCGCTCGCGATCGGCGCCGCCCTGGGCCTCGCCGCCGTGATCGTGCGTCAGGAGATCGTGCTGTTCGTGATGGGCGGCGTGTTCGTGCTCGAGACCGTGTCGGTGATGCTGCAGGTCGCCTCCTTCAAGCTCACCGGCAAGCGCATCTTCCGCATGGCGCCGCTCCATCACCACTTCGAGCTCAAGGGATGGTCCGAGCCCAAGGTGATCGTGCGTTTCTGGATCATCAGCTTCGTGCTGGTCCTCGCGGGCCTCGCCACGTTGAAGATCAGGTGATGGTGCTCGTGATCGGTCTCGGCAAAACTGGAGTCTCGTGCGTGCGCTACCTCACGAGCCGCGGCGTGCCGCTCATCGTCACCGACTCGCGTGCAGCGCCGCCCGGGCTCGCCGCGCTGCGCGCGCTCGGCGGGGCGCGCGGCGCGGCCACCGGGGCTCTCGATCTGCGCCTCGGCGGCTTCGACCTCTCTGCTCTGGAGGGCGCGAGCGAGGTGGTGCTCTCGCCGGGCGTGTCGCCGGCCGAGCCGATCGTGCTCGCGGCCCGCCGCCGCCGGATTCCGGTGCTCGGCGACATCGAGCTGTTCGCGCGCGCCGTCGCCGCGCCGGTGATCGGCGTCACGGGCACGAACGGCAAGAGCACGGTGACCAGCCTGCTCGCGCACATGGCGGCGACGGCGGGGCGCCGCGTGCTCGCGGGCGGAAATCTGGGCGAGCCCGCGCTCGATCTGCTCGAGCAGCCGACCCCGGATCTTTACGTGCTCGAGCTGTCGAGCTTTCAGCTCGAGATCACCGCATCGCTCGCACCCGTGGCGGCGGCCGTTTTGAACGTGAGTCCCGATCACCTCGACCGCTACGCGAGCATCGAGGATTACGCACGCGCCAAGGCGCGCATCCTCGAGCACGCCGCGACCGCCGTGCTGAATGCGGACGATCCGCGCGTGCGCGCCATGGCGGTGCTTGCTCCGGGCCGCGTGCTCACCTTCTCGCTCGCGCGTGACGCCGCGGAATCCGGCGCCGATTTCACGCTCGCGCGCCACGCCGGCGGTGAGAGCTGGCTCGTGGCGCACGGCCGGCCGGTGCTGCCGCTGAGCGCGCTGAAGATCCAGGGGCTGCACAACGCGGCGAACGCGCTGGCCGCGCTCGCGCTCGGCGAAGCGGCGGGATTGCCGCTGGCGGCGATGAGCCGTGCGCTCGAGAGCTTCGCAGGTCTCGCGCATCGCTCGGTGCGGGTGGCCGAGGTGGGCGGCGTGAGCTACGTCGATGACTCGAAGGGCACCAACGTCGGCGCGACGCTGGCCGCGGTGGCGGGCTTCGATGGGCCGCTCATCCTGATCGCGGGCGGCGAGGGCAAGGGGCAGGACTTTGCGCCGCTCGCGCCCGCCTTTCGCGGCAAGGTGCGCCACGTCGTGCTGATCGGCAAGGATGCGGATGCGCTCGAGGCGGCGCTCACCGGCGTGTCCACACTCGAGCGCGCCCCGACGCTCGAGGCCGCCGTCGCCGCGGCCGCCCGCGCGGCTCGTCCGGGCGACACCGTGCTGCTCTCGCCGGCCTGCGCGAGCCTCGACATGTTTCGCGACTATGCGCAGCGTGGCGAGGTGTTCGCACGAGCGGTGCGGGCGCTCGCCGGGAACGCGTCGCAATCCGGGACGGCCCCGCAATCCGGGACGGCCCCGCCATCCGGGACGGCCCCGCCATCCGGGAAGGTGCCGCCATCCGGGAAGGTGCCGCGATGAGCGCCGCAACACTCGCCCAGGGCGTGCGGGCGCGCGAGCGCATGCCCTTCGCCTGGGACCCGGTGACCCTCGCGCTCGCCGCGGCGCTGCTGCTCATCGGCCTGGTCATGGTGACCTCGGCCTCGAT
>Ga0181537_10004269_pt1 | contig 11904 bp, 5 predicted proteins | sample PEATcosm2014_Bin_39_FD_119765 | JGI IMG/M metagenome (GOLD analysis project Ga0181537, IMG submission 119765) | Peatland microbial communities from MTU Mesocosm Facility, Houghton, MI, USA - PEATcosm2014_Bin23_10_metaG | ecosystem: Environmental > Terrestrial > Soil > Wetlands > Peat | place... | reverse complement strand
GGTGTGGCCGCGAGTCTTTTCACGGCGCTCGTCGTCACCCGGCTCATCTTTGATTTTCTCATTTCCAAGGGCTTTGTGAAGTCCCTGCCGATGTTCCACATCATCCGGGCGACGAAGCTCGACTTCATGAAGCTGGCCAAACCGGCCTTCATTCTTTCGTGGACCATCATCGTCATCGGTCTCGCGTACGGGGTTTTTGTGCGGGGCAACGGGATGCTGGGGATTGATTTCAAGGGCGGCGACAACATGACCCTTGCGTTCAAGCAGAAGGTGGATCCGGACCAAATCCGTAATGCCCTCAAGAGCATCGATGTGAAGGATCCCATCATCCAGTATCAGAAGGACGCCACCAGCACGAACGAGCTGCTGCGTATCACTTCCGATTACAACTCCTCCAGCAATGTGCTCAGCACGCTGACCAGGACCTTTGCCTCGGCGGGTTTTGAAAGCAAGGGCTCCGAGGTGGTGGGCCCGACCATCGGCTCGGAAATCCAGCGCACCGCGATCATCGCCAGCCTGCTCTCATTGTTCGGCATCCTGATCTATGTGGCGTTCCGCTATGAGTTTTCCTTTGCCGTCGGCGCGGTGGTCGCGGTGATTCACGACGTGCTGATGACCATCGGCTGTTACTGCCTGACCGGGCTGTTCGGAGCCGAACATGCCCGTGAGTTCAACGCCACCATGGTGGCCGCCATCCTCACCATCATCGGCTTTTCCATCAATGACACCATCGTCATCTTCGACCGCATCCGCGAGGATTTGAAGCTGGGCGTGCGCGGCAGCTTCAAAGACGTCATCAACCAGGCGCTCAACCAGACCCTGAGCCGCACGCTCATCACCTCCGGCACGGTGTTCATCGCCACGACCTCGCTGTATTTCTTCGGTGGCGGCGCCATCAACGACTTTGCGTTCACGTTCCTCATCGGCATCATCACCGGCACCTATTCGAGCATCTACATTGCCAGCGCGCTGGTGCTCTGGTGGCACAAGGGCGTGCGGCCCCGGACGAGCAGTTCCCAGGTGGCCGTGCAGAGCGCGGCGGTGGCCAAGCCGAGCGCAGGGTGATCCGCGGCATGCCGTCCTCGGTTGAAATCACGCCCCGGCACCGGGCGGATTTCGTCCCCTTCATCATCCCGTGCCCGGCCCGGCCATGAAATGCCGCTGGGAACTCGCGCCGCCGCAGCCGCTGCTCGCGGGACGGCTCGCATCGGACCTGAAACTCTCGCCGCTCCTCGCGCAATGCCTGCTCAACCGCGGCCTGAGCGAGCCGGCGGCCATCGCCCCGTTTCTTGAGCCGCGGCTCAAGCAGCTTGCCGATCCCTTTCTCCTGCCGAACATGAATGCGGCGGTCGAACGCCTTTTCCGCGCGCGCGCCGATGATGAAGCGCTGGTCATCTTCGGCGATTACGACGTGGACGGCGTGACCTCAACCGCGTTGCTGAGCGAAACGTTTCGCGCGCTCGGCTGGAAGGCGGACCATTACCTGCCGCACCGAATCGAGGAGGGTTACGGCTTGAGCCTCGAAGGCGTGGAGAATTGCCTGAAGAAATTCCCGGCGACGCTGCTGCTCGCGGTGGATTGCGGTTCCACGGCGGTGGATGCGATTGCGTGGCTTCGCGGAAAAGGCGTGGACACGCTGGTGCTGGATCATCATCAAGTTTCCTCGCCCGCGCCCGAAGCCGCGGCGATTGTGAATCCGCAGCTCGCGAACGCGGGCGGCGGCGCGCGCGCGTTTCGGGAACTGTGTTCGGCTGGCCTGGCCTTCAAACTGGCGCACGCCCTGGTCAAGCGCGGCCGCGAAACCGGCCTGGCGGGTGCGGCGGATTTTGACATCCGCCCGTTGCTCGACTTGGTGGCGCTGGGCACCATCGCCGATCTGGTGCCGTTGACGGGCGAAAACCGGATCCTGGTTTCGATGGGATTGGAACGCCTTCACATCACTACGCGTCCAGGGTTGGCGGCGTTGAAAAGCGTGGCCGATGTCACCAAGCCGCCGGGAACTTATGAAGTCGGGTTCCAGCTTGCGCCGCGGCTCAACGCGGCCGGGCGGCTGGAAGACGCCGAGGAAGCGTTGCGGTTGCTGCTGGCGCCCGATTTGCGCACGGCGCAGCCGATTGCCAGGAATCTCGATTTACGAAACCGCGAGCGCCAGAAGATTGAGCGCGGTATTGCCCGGGAAGTCATCGGCGCGGTGCGGGCGCGGTTCAATCCGCAGACGGATTACGTGATTGTGGAGGGCCAGTTGCTCTGGCACGTCGGCGTGGTGGGGATTGTGGCTTCGCGGGTGCTGCAGCAATTTTACCGGCCGACCATCATTGTGGGCGGGGAAGGCGGCGAATGGCGCGGCTCGGGCCGGAGCATCGCCGGTTTTGATCTTGCGGCGGCGTTGCGCGAGTGCGGCGACCTGCTGGTGCGGCACGGCGGCCATGCGCTGGCCGCGGGAATTACCATTGACGCCAAAAATCTCGATGCCCTGCGCGCGCGCTTGAACGAACTCGCCCGGCGCGCCTTGAAGCCGGAGGAACTTTTTCCAGCGCTGCGGCTGGATGCCGAACTTGCGTTGCGCGAGATTGACCTGGAAAGTCTTGAGGAACTCGACCGCTTGAAGCCGCTGGGGCAGGGGAATCCGCCCGCGCAATTTGTGGCGCGCAACCTGACGCAGGCACGACCGCTGCAAAGGATGGGCGCGGAAAAACAGCATCTCAAGCTTTGGGTCACCGACGGCGCGGCGACGCACGAAGCCGTCTGGTGGGGCGCCGGCCGCGAAGCCGCGCTGCCCGTGGGGCGGTTCGATCTTGCCTTCGTTCCGCAAATCAACGCGTTCAACGGCCGCCGCTCGGTGCAGCTCAAAGTCCTCGACTGGCGGCCGGTCTGAACTGGTGAGGGAAAGCCGTCTGACACGGTAAGAGAAAGCCAGAAGTGTGAAACCGGCCGGAGCCTGAGGCCGGTCTGATCCAGATTCGCAAATAAAATCCTCGACAACCGCCCGCTCGCCAGTAAAATCGAAATGTTCCATACCCCATCTGACCCCACGCAGATGGGGTATGGAATGTTTTTAAAAGCAGGAATTTGATTTCAATTTGGTTCGATTGATTTAGTAAGACCGTGTGGCGGTGCACGTGCGTTGACCGCCGCGGGGCGCTGAATCGAATTGCCAATAGCGCGGCAATCCGCCTATCTTTTTCCGCTCAACGCGAATCAAACATTATTATGGCATCTGAAAAATCAAATGGCAAAGCGGTCGTCGGCATTCTGATGGGCAGCGATTCGGACTGGCCGACGATGAAGGCCGCCGCCGACGTGTGCGCGGAGTTCGGCGTGGCGAGCGAGGCGAAGGTGATTTCCGCGCATCGCACGCCCAGGGATTTGGAGGCGTACGCCGGCGGGGCGCTGGAGCGCGGGTTGCGCGTGATCATCGCCGGGGCGGGCGGCGCAGCGCACCTGCCGGGCGTGACCGCGGCTTTCACCACGCTGCCAATCATCGGCGTGCCCATCGAGAGCAAATCGCTCAAGGGCCTGGATTCGCTGCTGTCCATCGTGCAAATGCCGCCGGGCGTGCCCGTCGCCACGGTGGGCATCGGCGCGGCGAAAAACGCCGGCTTGCTGGCGGTGCAAATTCTTGCGGTGGGCGACGACCGGCTGCGCAAAGAGATGCTGAAGTACAAGGACAAGCTGGCCGAGGAATCGCGCGCGAAGAACAAAACTCTCCAGGGCTGACGCGCCGGTTGCTTCAACCCATCAATGCCAGCGCGCGATCCAGCCGCGCCAGCACCCGTTCCTGGCCGAGCACTTCGAGCAGGTGGTAGAGGCTTGGCCCGACGGCCCGGCCCGTGCAGGCCACCCGCAACGGATGCACCAGCGCGCTGATGGGCGCCCCGGTTTGCGCGGCCACCGCCTTCAGCGTCAGATTCAACTTGTCCGCCTCAAACTCGTCGAGCTGCGCCAGCGCTTCGCGCAACTGCTTCAGGTGCGCCTTGTGTTCCGGCGGAAAGTCCGCCGACAGCGTGGCGCGGTTCAACTCGACCTCTTCCTGGAAATAAAATCCGCCGAATGCCGGCACCTCGGAGAACAGCTTGACCTTCTGCTTGCACGTGTCCAGCGCCGCCTTCACGTAATCGAGATCGTATTGGTTGGTATCGATGCCCACGCGCGCCAGCGCATGGACGGCCAGCTCGTGAAAGCGGTCCGCGTCCATCTCGCGCACATATTCGCCGTTCAGCCAGTGCAGCTTGTTCAAGTCGAACCGCGCGTTGTGCCGCAGGATTTGCGGCAGGTCGAACAATTCAACGACCTCCTTCATCGGCACCTTTTCGCGGTTGCCCTTCGGCGACCAGCCGAGCAGGCACAAATAATTCGTCACCGCCTCCGGCGCGTAACCTTCGTCGAGATACGTCATCAACGACGCGCCCTTGTCGCGCTTGCTCATCTTCGTGCCGTCGCTGTTCAGGATGAGCGGGATGTGCGCGTACTTGGGCGGCTCGAAGCCGAACGCCTTGAACAGCGCGATGTGCTTCGCGGTGTTGCTCAAATGGTCCTCGCCGCGAATCACGTGCGTGATGCCCATCTCCAGGTCGTCAACCACGTTGACCAGGTGGAACACCGGCTGGCCGTCCGAGCGCACGATGACGAAATCCGGGTCCATCTTTTCGCGATCGGTCAATTCCCGCGTCACATTGCCGACCACCAGGTCGGGGATGACCACCGGCTCGCGTTGCATCTTGAATTTCACCGCGCCCTCGTGCCGGTACGCCAGGCCGTGCGACAACAACGCCTCCACGCGCATCCGGTAATTCTCCGCGCGCTGGCTCTGGAAATACGGTCCGCGCTCGCCCTTGTCCGGGCCGGTGGCGTCGCCGCTCACGGGGCCCTCGTCCCAATCCAGCCCCAGCCAGCGCAGGCCGTCCAGGATCACCTCGACCGCCTCCTGCGAATTGCGCGCGGCGTCCGTGTCCTCGATGCGCAGGATGAACGTGCCGCCCATGTGCCGGGCGTAAAGCCAGTTGAACAAGGCCGTGCGCGCCCCGCCGATGTGAAGGAATCCCGTGGGGCTGGGAGCAAATCGTACCCGGACTTTCATTTACAATGATGCCTGTTACAAATGACGCGAAGCCGCCACGCTGTCTTCAGGGAAGATTCGTCCGCCCCATCAAATAACGGTCGCATTCGCGCGCCGCGCCGCGGCCCTCGTTGAACGCCCACACCACCAGGCTTTGTCCGCGCCGGGCGTCGCCCGCCGCAAACACGCCCTTCACGTTGGTCGCGTATTTGCCGTATTCGGCCTGCGCATTGGAACGGCCGTCGCGCGCGACGCCGAGCTGTTCCAGCAGCGGCTGTTCCGGCCCCAGGAAACCCATCGCCAACAGCACCAGTTGCGCGGGCAGCACCTTTTGCGTGCCAGCAACTTCCTTCGGCACAAACTGCCCCTTCTCGTTCTTCGACCACTCGATCTGCACCGTGTGGACTTCCTTGACGTGCCCCTGCTCGTCGCCCGCGAATTTCGTCGCCGTCGTCAGATACACGCGCGGGTCGCCGCCGAACTTCGCCGCCGCCTCCTCCTGCCCGTAATCCAGCTTGTAAACCTTCGGCCATTCCGGCCAGGGATTATCCTTCGCCCGGTCCGCCGGGGGGCAGGGGAGGATTTCCAGTTGCACGAGGCTCTTGCACACGTGCCGCATCGACGTGCCCACGCAATCCGTCCCGGTGTCGCCGCCGCCGATGACCACCACGTCCTTGCCCTTCGCGGAAATGAAATTTCCGTTCTGATGCTTGTCGAGCAGGCTCCGCGTGTTGGCCTGGAGAAACTCCATCGCGAAATGAATGCCCTTCAAAGGACGGCCTTCGATGGGCAGGTCGCGCGCCTTGGTCGCCCCGGTGCAAATCACGACCGCGTCAAATTCCTTGAGCAGTTTCTCCGCCGGATAATTTTTCCCGACCTCGGTGTTGGTCAGGAACGTCACGCCTTCCTTCGCCAGCAGGTCGACGCGGCGCTGGACGATTTCCTTGTCCAGTTTCATGTTGGGAATGCCGTACATCAGCAGGCCGCCGATGCGGTCGGCGCGCTCGAAGACGGTGACCGCGTGCCCGGCGCGGTTCAATTGGGCCGCCGCGCAAAGCCCGGCCGGCCCGGAGCCCACCACCGCGACCTTTTTGCCGGTGCGCACGGCGGGCGGTTCGGCGGTGACCCAGCCCTCCGCCCAGCCTTTGTCCACGATGGAGCATTCGATGTTCTTGATGGTGACCGGCGGCTCGTTGATGCCGAGGACGCAGGAGCCTTCGCACGGCGCGGGGCAGACGCGGCCGGTGAATTCGGGAAAATTGTTGGTCTTGTGCAGGCGTTCCAGCGCCTCGTGCCACAGGCCGCGGTAAACGAGGTCGTTCCACTCCGGAATCAGGTTGTTGATGGGACAGCCCGACGCCATGCCGCTGATGAGCGTGCCGGTGTGGCAGAAGGGAATGCCGCAATCCATGCAGCGCGCGCCCTGCTCCTGCAGCTTCTTCTCGTCAAGGTGCAGATGGAACTCGTTCCAGTCCCGGATGCGCTCCACGGCGGTGCGATCCAGCGGCAGCTCCCGCAAATATTCTATAAATCCTGTCGGTTTTCCCAAGGTTATGCTCCGGTTAAGTTCACTGCTTCCATGTTATCCGCAGATTGCGCCGATTCGGCCATGATGTAAATGTACGGTTCCAGATTTGTTTTCCCGAAAATCTTTGTAATCCGCGGATCAGCTTCCGCCGACGCGGGCCAGGTCGCGGGCGTTGCTTTCGAAGGCGGCCATCAGGGCTTCCTCCCCGCTCAGGCCGGCGGCATGGGCGCGCTTGATTTCGTTCTGCATCCGCTTGAAATCCTTCGGCATGACCTTCACAAATTTCGGCGTCATTTCCGCCCAGGCGGCGAGCACCTGCGCGGCGCGCGCGCTCCGCGTGTATTCCGCGTGGCACACAATCATCTGGCGCACTTCCTCGGTCTCCGCCGGGTCTTCGAGCTTCTCCAGGCCGACCATCTGCAGGTTGCAGCGCGTCGCGAAATCGCCCGATTCGTCCAGGACATAAGCCACGCCGCCGGACATGCCCGCGGCGAAATTCCGTCCCGCCGGGCCGATCACCACCACCCGGCCGCCGGTCATGTACTCGCAGCCGTGGTCGCCGACCGACTCGACCACCGCGTTGACGCCGCTGTTGCGCACGCCAAACCGTTCGCCCGCCATCCCGCCGATGTACACCTCGCCCTCGGTCGCGCCATACAACGCCACGTTGCCGGTGATGATGTTTTCCGACGGCACAAAGGTCGAACCGCGCGGCGGATAGACGATGATTTTACCGCCCGAAAGGCCCTTGCCGAGGTAATCATTGGCGTCGCCCTCCAGCCGGAGCGTCACGCCCTTCGGAATGAACGCGCCAAAACTTTGCCCCGCCGAGCCCTTGAAATTCAACTGCACCGTGTCCTCCGGCAGGCCCGCCACGCCGTGGCGCCGGGTGATTTCGCTGCCGAGGATGGTGCCGACCACGCGGTTGACGTTGCGGATGGGCACGTCGGCGACGACTTTTTCGCGCCGCTCGATTGCCGGCGCGCAAAGTTTGAGCAAGGTCGTGTTGTCGAGCGCCTTTTCCAAGCCGTGGTCCTGCGGAATCTGGCAATAGCGGCCCACGCTGTCCGGCATGTCCGGCTGGTAAAGGATTTTCGAGTAATCCAGCCCGCGCGCCTTCCAATGCTCGACGGCGTGCTTGGCCTCGAGCCGGTCCGTGCGGCCCACCATTTCGTTGATGGTGCGGAAACCGAGTTGCGCCATCAATTCGCGGACTTCCTCGGCGATGTAGCGCATGAAATTCACGGTGTGCGCGGGATCGCCGGTGAAATTCTTCCGCAACTCCGGGTCCTGCGTCGCCACGCCCACGGGGCAGGTGTTCAAATGGCAGACGCGCATCATCACGCAGCCCAGCGTCACCAGCGGCGCGGTGGCGAAACCAAATTCCTCGGCGCCCAGCAACGCGGCGATGACCACGTCCCGGCCGGTCTTCAACTGTCCGTCCGTCTCGACGGCGATGCGGCTGCGCAGATTATTGAGCACGAGCGTCTGGTGCGTTTCCGCCAGGCCAAGTTCCCACGGGATGCCCGCATGCTTGATGCTCGTCTGCGGCGAGGCGCCCGTGCCGCCGTCATAGCCGCTGATGAGCACCACGTCCGCGTGCGCCTTCGAGACGCCCGCCGCCACGGTGCCGACGCCCACCTCCGCCACGAGTTTGACGCTGATGCGCGCGTGGTGATTGGCGTTCTTCAAATCGTGGATAAGTTCCGCCAAATCTTCGATGGAATAAATGTCATGGTGCGGCGGCGGTGAAATCAATCCCACGCCGGGCGTGGAATGGCGCACCTTGGCGATGGGCGGATACACCTTCGCGCCCGGCAATTGGCCGCCTTCGCCGGGCTTGGCGCCCTGCGCCATCTTGATTTGCAGCTCCTGCGCGTTGACAAGGTAAAGGCTGGTGACGCCGAAGCGTCCGGAGGCGACCTGTTTGATGGCGCTGTTGCGGGAATCGCCGTTGGCGTCCTTCACATAACGCGCCGGGTCCTCGCCGCCTTCGCCCGTGTTGCTGCGGCCGCCGATGCGGTTCATCGCGATGGCCAGGGCCTCGTGCGCCTCCTTGCTGATGGAGCCGTAGGACATCGCCCCGGTCTTGAACCGCTTGAGAATCGCGTCCACCGGCTCGACCTGCTCGATGGGGACGGGCGCGGGGGCGGACTTGAACTCGAGCAACCCGCGCAACGTGCAAATCTTCTTCGACTGCTCGTTGACCAGCGCCGAGTATTCTTTGAACAGCTTGAAATTCCCGGTGCGGCAGGATTGCTGCAGCTTGTGGATGGTCTGCGGGCTGAACAGGTGGACTTCGCCATCCGCGCGCCATTGATACTGGCCGCCGACGTCCAGCGTGTGGCCGTTGACCTGCCGGTCGGGAAACGCGTACTGATGCCGCATCAACACTTCGCGGGCGATGACATCCAGGCCCACGCCTTCCACGCGCGAGGGCGTCCACGTGAAATACTTGTCAATCACGGACTGCTTCAGCCCGACGGCCTCGAAAATCTGCGCGCCGCGGTAGCTTTGGATGGTGGAAATGCCCATCTTGGAAATCACCTTGACGACGCCCTTGACGGCGGCCTTCGCATAATTGTAGCACGCCTTTTTGTGGTCGATGTTCTTGAGCAACCCCTGGCGGATCATGTCGTCGAGCGTTTCAAACGCGAGATAGGGATTGATGGCACCGGCGCCGTAGCCGATGAGCAGCGAGAAATGATGCACCTCGCGCGGTTCGCCGGTTTCGATGACGAGGCCGACGCGCGTGCGCGTGCCCTGCCGGATGAGATGATGGTGCAGGCCGGACACCGCGAGCAGGGCGGGGATGGCGGCGTTTTCGCGGTCGATGCCGCGGTCGGACAGGATGAGGATGTTGACGCCGTCGGCGATGGCGCGGCTCGCGCGGTCATAGAGCCGTTCCATGGCGGCTTCGAGGCCGGCCTCGCCGTCGGCGACCTTGAAGAGGATCGGCAGCGACACGGACTTGAAGCCGGGGAGGTTGACGTGCCGGAGTTTCGCCAGTTCCTCGTTGGTGAGAATCGGCGACTTCAATTCGATGAGGCGGCAGCTCTCGGGCACGGGATGGAGCAGGTCGCGCTCGGAGCCGATGGTGGTTTCCGCCGAGGTGATGAGCTCCTCGCGGATGCAGTCAATGGGCGGATTGGTGACCTGCGCGAAAAGCTGCTTGAAATAATTGTAGAGCGGCTGCGGCTTGTCGGACAACACGGCGAGCGGAGTGTCCGTGCCCATGGAGCCGACGGCTTCGACGGCGTCCCGCGCCATCGGCGACATGATGATGCGCAAGTCTTCGAAAGTGTAACCGAACGCCTGCTGGCGGCGCAGGATGGTTTCGTGGCTGGGGCCGGGCAGGTGCGGGGCGTCCGGAACGTCCGCCAGTTCGACCATGTATTTGTCCAGCCATTCGCGGTACGGATGGGCGGACGCCATCTGGTGCTTGATCTCCTCGTCGGCGACGATGCGCCCTTCCTCGGTGTCCACCAAAAACATGCGGCCCGGCTGCAGGCGGCCCTTGTGGAGGATGCGCTCCGGGGCGATGTCCAGCACGCCGACTTCGGACGCCATGACAACGAGGTCGTCCTTGGTCACGTAATAACGCGAAGGCCGCAGGCCGTTGCGGTCGAGCACCGCGCCAATCTTCTTGCCATCGGTGAAGGCGATGGACGCCGGGCCGTCCCACGGTTCCATGAGGCAACTGTGGTATTCGTAGAAGGCCTTTTTCTCGTCGCTCATGCTCTCGTGGTTGGCCCACGGCTCGGGGATCATCATCATGACCGCGTGCGGGAGCGAGCGGCCGGCCATGACGAGCATTTCGAGGCAGTTGTCGAACATCGCGGAGTCGCTGCCGTTGGTGTTGATGACCGGCAGGATTTTCTTCAGGTCCGGCCCGAAGAGGTCGGACTCGAACATTGCCTGGCGCGCGCGCATCCAGTTGATGTTGCCGCGCAGGGTGTTGATTTCGCCGTTGTGCGCGACATAACGGTAGGGATGCCCGCGGTCCCAGCTCGGAAAGGTGTTGGTGCTGAAACGCGAGTGGACCAGCGCGAGGGCGGTCACCATCAAGGGGTCCGCGAGGTCCTTGAAATAGGCGTCCACCTGGACGGTGTTGAGCATGCCTTTATAGACGAGCGTCTTGTAGGACAGGCTGGCCACGTACCAATATTCGCTGCCGGGAAAACCGGCCCCGCGGATTTCGTTGGAGGCGCGTTTGCGGATGACGAAGAGCTTGCGCTCGAACGCGAGGTCGTCGGCGAGCTGCGGGTTGCGCCGGATGAACACCTGCCGCATGAACGGCTCGGAGGCCTTGGCGGTTTCGCCGAGGGAGGAATTATCCGTGGGCAGGTCGCGCCAGCCGATGACGTGCTGGCCTTCCTCGGCGACAATTTTGCCGAAGAGCTGCTCGCACTCGCGGCGTTCGGCGGCTTCGGGCGGCAGGAAGATGATGCCGGCGCCGTAATGGCCCTCGGCGGGCAGGTCGATGCGCGCGGCGGCGCAGACTTTCTGCAAAAAGGCGTGCGGCATCTGCATGAGGATGCCCGCGCCGTCGCCGGTGTTGGCCTCGCAACCGCACGCGCCGCGGTGGTCGAGGTTCAGAAGAATGGTGATGGCCTGGCGGATGATTTCGTGGGACTTCCTGCCCTTGACGTTGACGACGAATCCCACTCCGCACGCGTCGTGTTCAAATTGCGGGTCGTAAAGACCCTGTTTGGCCGGCGGTCCGTTCGTTTTTCTGACTGTCTGCTTCCGATTATCCGATTGCATCATTCGCTTCGCGTCTTAATACCCGGAAGGTACTTCTGCTATCTTTTACCGAAATGTCAATCCTCTGCAACAGTTAGATTTGAGAATTTTCGGGGGAAGCGGCCGGAGAGGCCGCGGGCGGAAGGGCGGTCAGGACGGGCGCAGGCCAGGCGGCCGGAAACGGCCCCGGACGGACTACGGATCAAAGGGGTTTTTGGCGTTTGAACAGCCATTCCAGGAACCCGGCCGGATAGGAGTCGCCGTGGATGACCTCGCCGTAGCGCACGGCGCTGTCGAGCGGCAGCACGACCAGCAACGTCCAGTCCAATCCAAACAATATGCGCCGACCGAACGTGGCCGCCAGGAAACCACTGTGGAAATAAAAGGCAAAAATTCCTTCGACCATGAAAAAGCTGAAGGCGACGATGACGGACGCCTCGGTGATGTCCACCGGTTCGAAACCGATGCGGCTGATGACGCGCTCCTTGAAACCCGACCAGCAGAAGCCGAGCAGCGGGTAGATGCCAAACAAGACGGAATGCAAATGGTCGTGGCGGCGGTCCGTGCGGAAATC
>Ga0181537_10004267_pt1 | contig 11907 bp, 11 predicted proteins | sample PEATcosm2014_Bin_39_FD_119765 | JGI IMG/M metagenome (GOLD analysis project Ga0181537, IMG submission 119765) | Peatland microbial communities from MTU Mesocosm Facility, Houghton, MI, USA - PEATcosm2014_Bin23_10_metaG | ecosystem: Environmental > Terrestrial > Soil > Wetlands > Peat | place... | reverse complement strand
CCCGATCGTATAGCGCTCTTTATTCATGTTGTATTCTGCGAGGATCTGACCATCCAAGCTGAGCATCAGGCGTGCCATTCAGTCTCCAATTTCCCTAACCGAACCATCCCAAGATTTTGTCAAATATACGCCGGTGCGCCGGGAACGGCTCAGCAACATGAGCCATGATCACCGACACGTTATCCCGGCCGCCGTTATCGTTAGAAAGCTGGATCAATTGTTTAGCAACTGTATCAAGATTAGCACTAAAGGTGCTGATTGTTAAATGAATATCCTCATCTTCAATCATGTCTGACAGGCCGTCCGAACAGAGTACGTAGTAATCGGACTTCTGTACCGGCTGCTCGTGGATCTCCACTTCGACGTTCTGTTCGACTCCGAGAGCCCGGGTAACATAATTCTTGTTGGTCGCACGCTGCGCTTCTTGCTGGGAATAAAAACCCCGGTCGACCAGCTCCTGAAGCAGCGAGTGATCCAGGGTCATCTGCTCGAAACGGTTGTCCCGCAGGCGGTAAAGCCGCGAATCGCCGACATGTGCGATCGACATCTTGTTGTCGTGAAACAGGCAGGCCACCACCGTCGTGCCCATGCCCTCGCATTGCGGCTGGGTCTTCGAGGTGTGATAAATGATCTTGTTGGCTCTGTGAATTGCGTCACGCAAAATGATGCTGGCGCGGGTGAGCCCGGTGTCGGCATCGGGAACCGTCAAGTCCTCGCGCGCCATCGCATCGCGCACCAGATTGATGATGGTCTTGACCGCGATGCCGCTCGCGACCTCGCCCGCGTTATAGCCGCCCATGCCGTCCGCCAACACGAAGAGCCCGATGTCCGCTTCGGCGCCGATCATGTCCTCGTTGTGCTCGCGTACCCGGCCGGTGTCGGTGAGCGCGACGCTGGAGATTTTCCCCTTCAAACTCATGAATTCCGTCCGATCATGGCAATCCGCTCGGTATACGCGCCCGGCAATCTTCGAGGGCTGCGGCCATTTGGGCTCCCGAGTCGTACCGCGCGTCCGGGTTCTTGGCAAGTGCGCGATCGATGATGCTCTCCACACAGGGCGGCAGATCCGGCCGAAAGGCACGCAATGACGGATGCGGTGCTTCGGCGATCTGCTGCATCAACCCAGTCATGGAATCAGCGCTGAAGGGCAGCTGGCCGGTCAATAGCTGAAACAGGCTAACACCCAGAGAGAACAAGTCCGAGCGACCTGTCACATTTCGCCCTTCGAGCTGCTCGGGCGACATGAAGGAGGGCGTGCCCAGGACGATGCCGGTTCGCGTGCTGCCGGAGTCGCTCAGACGCGCGATCCCGAAATCCGTGATCTTCAAAACGTCCGTGCTCGGATCGTACATGAGGTTGGCCGGCTTGATATCCCGGTGCACCACCTGCTGCTTGTGCGCGAAGCCGAGGGCTTCGGCGGTGCGGCCGATTATTTCCAGAACCTTGCGCGGCGCCATCAAATTGTCCGATTTCGCATAGTCGCTCAAATGCCGGCCCTTGAGGTATTCCATCGCAATGTAGGCGAGTCCACGCTCCTCCCCAACATCATAGATCGTCACGATGTTCGGATGGTTGAGGCGTCCGGCAGTTTCCGCCTCGCGAAAAAAGCGCGCGCGCGCCTCGACCAGTTCGGCATCGCTGAACTCGCTGGCGAGCGGTATGGCTTTGATCGCCACCATGCGGTTGATGGCCGTATCCCGCCCGAGATAGACGATTCCCATCGCGCCGCGCCCGATCTCGCGTTCCAGGTGGTAGCGGCCGAGATGGTCCGATTCGAGGGCAACGGCTGTGTTGGCGGCGGAGGGCGCCGGCGCCGGAGTCACCGCCGGCTTGATGGGCGGCGCGGCGGGGCGTGCCACGGCCGCCTTCGGAGCGCTGCGCTCCCCGTCCATCAGCCGATGCAGGCGGGTCTGCACATCGCGGTAGGTGTTATCGAAACGCGCCAGATGGCGGTAGACGGCGGTGGCCTGGGGCACCCGGCCGCGTTGCTCCAGCTGCGACCCGAGAGTGTACAGATCACCCAGCACGGTGGCGGTGGGCTTGCGCCCCTTGAGTTCCGCAAAGCGCTGTTCGAAGTTGTCGAGCAGCCGCGCAGTCTCGGTGCCCATGGGCCTAGGGATTGCGGGCGCCCGCCTGGCGCCGCTCGAGGCGGTGAATCGGCACCATAAAATGAGCGCGCAGCCGCCGGCCATGAGGACGCTGCCCGGTATCCATAACCAGGTGTTCCAACTCGCGATTAGGCGAAGCGCAAGACCCAATCCAACGGTCCCCAAACCCACAATCGCCGCGATCAACCCCAATTTGCGCATGCAATAGACATAATCCCAATCCGACAAGCCCGGCAGTATAGGTGATCGGGCCGCATTAGCAGCAATGCTAAGCTCACAAATCGACGCGAAGGAAGCCAATGGCGAAGTCCAAAGAGGTCTTTATTTGCCAGAACTGCGGAGTGTCTTCTCCAAAATGGCAGGGACAGTGCGCCGGTTGCGGTGAATGGAACAGCCTGGTGGCCGAGGTGTCGCGCCTCGCTCCCCGCAAGACGCCGGGCCGCACCACGCGCGCGGATCATTCTTCTTCGGTGGCCGCGGAGGCGGGATTCGACGAGCCCCGCCTGGCGACCGGTTCCACGGAGCTCGATCGCGTTCTCGGGGGCGGTCTCGTGCCGGGCTCGGTGACCCTGATCGGCGGCGATCCGGGGATCGGCAAATCGACCCTGATGCTGCAGGCCGCCGCGGCGCTCAATACCTCCGGATCGGTGCTGTACGCGACCGGCGAGGAATCCTTGAAGCAGGTCGCACTTCGCGCCCGCCGCCTGGGGCTGGCCACGGCCACGGCGCGCCTCATCACCGACACCTGCGTCGAGGACATCGTCGCCGCCGCGGCGAGCCTGGCGGCGCGCGTGCTGATCGTCGACTCGATTCAAACCATGCACTCCGAGCGGGTCGAGTCGGCGCCGGGCGCCGTCTCGCAACTGCGCGAATGCACGGCAGAACTGGTGCGTTTCGCGAAGGCGAGCGCCACGGCGGTGCTGCTGGTGGGCCACGTCACCAAGGAAGGGCAGATCGCGGGACCCCGGGTGCTCGAACACATGGTCGACACCGTGCTGTATTTCGAGAGCGACACCGGCAGCCGCTTTCGGGTGCTGCGTTCGGTGAAAAACCGCTTCGGCGCCGCCAACGAAATCGGCGTCTTCGCCATGGTCGAGCAGGGGCTGCGCGAAGTCACCAATCCATCGGCCATTTTTTTGTCGCGCCACGAGCAACCGGTACCCGGCAGCGTCATCACGGTGATGCGCGAGGGAACGCGTTCGCTGCTCATCGAAGTTCAGGTGCTGGCGGATGCAAGCCTCGGCGCCAATCCGCGCCGCGTGGCGGTCGGCATCGACGGCAACCGCCTGACGATGCTCCTGGCCGTGGCGCACCGCCACGCCGCGCTCAAGTTGCACGGGCAGGATGTATTCGCGAATGTCGTCGGCGGCGTGCGCATGGCGGAGACTGCCGGAGATCTGGCCATCGTGATGGCCGCGCGCTCGAGCCTCGAGGACAGGCCGGTTCCGAATTCGTTGATCGCGTTCGGTGAGCTCGGCCTCGCCGGAGAGATCCGGCCGGTGCCGTTCGGCGAGGAGCGCCTGCGCGAGGCGGCGAAGCATGGCTTCAAACTGGCGGTGGTGCCCGAGGCGAATGTGCCGCGGCGGCCGCCCGAGGGAATGTCGGTGCGCGGCGTGACGCGTTTGAACCAGGCCCTCGCGGCGTTCGACTAGGCGCCGGACGCCGGCGGGCGGATGCGCACGGTCTTGATCGCATTGTCTCCGGTTTGCAGCACTTCGAGCATGTAGTCCGCGAGCTTCAGAGTGGTCCCCACCTCGGGGATGGTTTCCAGGAATTCGACGATCAGGCCATTCAAGGTTTTCGGCCCGTCGGTGGGCAGGTTCCAGCGCATGGAGCGGTTCAGTGCACGAATCGTCGCCGAGGCATTCGCGACAAAACTGCCGTCGGCCTCGGCGTGCACATCCTTGTGCATCATGGTGGCGGGATCGGTCGTGAATTCGCCGACGATCTCCTCGAGTATGTCCTCGAGAGTCACGAGCCCCTGAATGTCCCCGTACTCATCGACCACGAACGCCATGCGGCGCTTGTTGCGCTGAAAATTCAGCAATTGGGTATTGAGGGTGGTGCCGGAGGGCACGAAGTAGGCGTCGCGCGCGGCGGCCGCTTCCGTGAGGGTGGCGCGGTCCAGGCGTCCGCGGGCCAGCTCGTGAACGACTTGCTTCATGTGCAGCACGCCGATGATGCGGTCGATCTCGCCCTCGTAAACCGGCAGGCGCGTGTGCTGGCTTTGACGCAGCTGCTCGAGGACCCGGTCCCAATCATCGTCCACGTCGATGCCGACGATTTCATTGCGCGGCACCATGATGTCTTCGACGGTGGCGCTTTCGAGATCGAGAATGCTGACCAGCATTTGTTGGTGGCGATGCGGAATCATGGCGCCGGCCTCCGCCACCACGGTACGCAGCTCCTCGCTGCTCAGGGAATTCGAGGCCTGCTGCGAGGAGACGCCGAACAGGCGCAGCACACCGTTCGCGAGCAGGTTCGTCGCCCAGACGAAGGGATATAGAACCATCAGCAGCGGCGTGTAGATGTACGCGGCGGGCAGGGCGAGACGCTCCGGATGCAGAGCGCCGAATGTCTTGGGGGCGACCTCGCAGAAGATCAGCAGCACGAGCGTGAGCGCGCCGGCGCCGAAGGCAACCAGAAACTCCCCGCCGAGGCGCAGCGCGATGAAGCCCACCAGCATCGGCGCGGCGACGTTGACCAGCGTGCTCAGCAGCAGGATCAATCCGATCAAGCGGTCGGGATGCGCGAGCAACTTCTCCGCCAATCGTGCCGCGCGATTGCCCTCATTTGCGCTGTGCCTGAGCCGATAGCGGTTCACGCTCATGAGTGCGGTCTCGCTGCCGGCGAAAAACGCCGCGAGCAGCAGCAATCCCGCCAACGCGCCGAACAGAAATCCTAAAGAGGGGTGCGGCATTCGTCGGGGCTAGCCCCAGTGGCGCCCGAGCACATCCTCGAGGACGAATTTCGCGCCGAAATACGCCAGGGCGAGCACGCCGAAGCCGCTCAAGGTCCAGCCGGTGGCGGAGCGTCCGCGCCAGCCGAAGCGGATGCGGCCGATGAGCAGTACGCCGAAGATGGTCCACGCGATCAGCGACAACAGGGTTTTCTGCGTCAAATTTTGCGTAAACAAGTTGGTGACGAACACGAAGCCGGTCAAGAGCGCGAGGGTGAGCATGATGAAGCCGGTGCCGATCAGCCGGAACATCACCTTTTCGAGCACATCGAGCGGCGGAATGACGCTCGGCAGGTTGGCGAGGCGTCGCGTGCGCAAGCGCCGATCGAGAAACACCAGCAGCAGGGCGGTCACCGCGGCGGCAAACAGCAGCGCGGCCGCGCCCATCGCCAGCAGAATATGCGCCGTCAACTCCCAGCCCGGAACCGCGGCCTCGACGGCGCCATGTCCGGCGTCGGTCGCGGCGGCGCCGAATGCGGCGCTCGCAAACAGCAGGGCGCCGAGCACGCGATTCTGCCGCTCTATCGATATGAAACAGGCGAGCACCCCCAGAGTCCAGGCGAGCAGGGAGATCGCCTCCAGCAGACCGATGGCAAAGGATCCGTTCACCCGGATCATGTGCACGATGGCATCGCTGTGCGCGACGATCGAGGCCAGGCTCAATGCCCAGGCGATCGGCTCGAGCCGCGGTTTGCTCACGCTGCGCAGCATGAGCCAGGCGCTCGCGGCATAGAGCAGGAATAAAGTGATGGCGAGAAGCACGGCTGGCGGAATAGAGCGGGCCCAATCTACGACCTGCCGATCATGACACAAGCCCCTTGGGAGCGCCTAGCCGCCGCGAAAACCGACCTGTAGTATCTGCGTCATGTTCGACCGACTCACGACCAGTCTCGCCGCGGCGCTCAAGTCCCTTTCCGGCCGCGGCCGCCTCACCGACGAGAATATCGCGGAGACGCTGCGCGAGGTGCGCCTCGCGCTGCTCGATGCCGATGTCGCGCTCAGCGTCGTCAAGTCATTCATCGATGCCGTCAAGGCGCGGGCCATTGGTGTCGAAGTCACCAAGAGCCTGACCCCCGGGCAGGCCTTGATCAAGGTCGTGCACGAAGAGCTGACGCGCCTCATGGGCGAGCCGAGCACCGGCCTCAATCTGCGTGCGCAGCGGCCGGTCGTGGTCCTGCTCGCCGGCTTGCAGGGCGCCGGCAAAACCACGAGCGCGGGGAAGCTCGCACGCTGGCTGATCGAAAAGCAAAACAAGAAGGTGCTCATGGTCAGCACCGACGTGTATCGGCCCGCGGCAATCCTGCAGCTGCAAACTCTGGCGGCGCAGGTGGGCGCCGGCTTTGCGCCCGCCCTGGCGAGCGAAGCGCCGGTGGCCATCGCCAAGCGCGCCCTGGTCGAGGCCACGTTGCAGGCGTACGACGTGCTGCTGCTCGACACCGCGGGCCGGCTGCACATCGATGCGCAGATGATGGCGGAGGTGCGTGAGCTCGAGGCCGCCTTGAGCCCGCATGAGCGCTTGTTCGTGGTCGACAGCATGGCGGGACAGGACGCGGTCAACGCGGCCAAGGCATTCAATGAGGCCTTGAGCCTGACGGGCGTGATCTTGACCAAGGCGGACGGCGACGCACGCGGCGGCGCCGCGCTGTCGGTGCGGCAGGTCACCGGCCAGCCGATCCTGTTCGTCGGCACCGGCGAGAAATCCGAAGCGTTGGAGCTGTTTCAACCCGAGCGCATCGCATCGCGCATCCTGGGGATGGGCGATGTCCTGTCGCTGGTCGAGCAGGTCCAGGGGCAGGTCGACCAAGAAAAGGCGGAAAAGCTCGCCAAGAAGATCAGCAAGGGAAAGTCCTTCGATCTGTCGGATCTGCGCGACCAATTGAGCCAGCTGCAGAACATGGGCGGCATGTCGGCGCTGCTGGACAAGTTGCCGGCACAGCTGCAGGCGAACGCGGCGGCGGCGGCCGGCGCGGTCAACCCGAAAACCCTGAAGCGGCAGGTGGGTATCATCGATTCGATGACCCCGCGCGAGCGCCGGCGCCCGGAGCTGATCGACGGCTCGCGCAAGCGCCGCATCGCCGCCGGCGCCGGGGTGCAGCTGCCGGAGGTCAACCGGCTGTTGAAACAGTTCGACCACATGCAAAAGACCATGAAAAAGCTCGCCAAAGGCGGCATGTTCAAGAACATGATGCGCGGCATGGCGGGCCGCCTGCCGCCCGGCTTCGGCCCCTAAAGACGCCGGCCGCCGCCCGTTGGGCACCAATCGCTGGTGATTCAACGAGTTGTTGCCCAAGCGCCCCGATTTTCATTACAATTAGCGGCTACGCTTTGCAAGGTGACTCAAGATGGTGACGATTCGTTTGACCCGGCGCGGCGGCAAGAAGACCCCGTTCTATCACGTGGTGGTAACCGACAGCCGCAAGCGTCAGGGCGGCACCAGCCTCGAGAGCGTTGGGCTCTTCAATCCGATCGCGCGCGGCGCCGAGGTCAAGCTGCGCTTGGACGTTGCTCGAATCGAGCATTGGCTGTCCAAGGGTGCGCACATGTCGGACCGCGTCAAGTATCTTCTCTCAAGCTTTCGCAAGCAGGCCGCGTAAGGCTGAAGTGAGGGGCAATGAGCGACGAATCATCGGCGCTCATCCAACTGGGGTTCGTGGGGGCGCCTTTTGGCGTCCGAGGCTGGATCAAGCTGCGTTCGCATACCGATCCTCCGGAACGCCTGCTCGAGCATCGACAGTTGACCATCGGCCGGGCCAGCGCCTGGCAGAGCTACCGGATCGAAGCGAGCGGCCGCAGCGGCGGTGCGCTGACGGTGAAATTGGCCGGGATCGGGGATCGCGACCAGGCGCAGGCGCTGCGGGGCGCGCAGGTGTGCGTGCCGCGCAGCGAATTGCCGGCGCGCGACGCGCGGGACTTTTATCGCGCCGACTTGATCGGCTGCGAGGTGGTGAATCTCGAGGGCGCGGACTTAGGATCGGTGCGCCATTTCGTGGAGACGCCGGCGCAGGTGCTGATGGTGGTGCGCGGGCTGAAGGAGTATTGGATTCCGGCCGTGCCGCAGCATTTGCGGCGCGTGGATCTGCAGGCACGGCGGGTGGTCGTGGACTGGGACGCGATCGCGGACTGAAGGTCCGCGTTCGAGGCACATGCGCATTGCCGTCGTGACGTTGTTTCCGGCGATGATCCGCGAAGCCCTGGTGCACGGCGTGGTCGGGCGGGCGCTGGAGCGCGGGGTGCTGGAGGTCGAGTGTTTCGACCCGCGCGACCATGCGACCGATGTGCATCGCACGGTCGATGATCGCTCGTACGGCGGCGGTCCGGGCATGGTGCTGAAGGTCGAACCGCTGCGCAGCGCCCTGCGTGCCGCGCTCGCCGCCCTGCCGCAGGGCAGCCGGCGTGTGTACCTCGGGGCGGACGGACGCAGGTTCGATCAAGCGGTGGCGCGCGAGGCGCGCAACGCCGCGGGTTTGGTGTTGGTGGCGGGCCGCTACGAGGGCGTCGATGAGCGCTTCATCGAGCGCGAAACCGACGAGCAGTGGTCGATCGGCGACTATGTCCTGTCGGGCGGCGAGCTGCCGGCGCTGGTGGCAATCGATGCGATTGCGCGGCTGATTCCAGGTACGCTGGGCAGCGCGGAATCGGCGGAGCAGGAATCTTTCAGTGATGGGCTGGTGGATTGGCCGCACTACACGCGGCCCGCGGCGATCGACGGTGCGGCGGTTCCCGCGGTGTTGATGTCGGGCGATCACTCGGCGATCCGCCGCTGGCGGTTGCAGCAGGCGCTGGGCCGCACCTGGCTCAAGCGGCCGGAACTGCTCGAGCGGCGCGGCATGAATGAGGAAGAGCGGGTGTTGTTGGAAGAATTCAAACGCGATCGTGCGCTGCGCACGGGGCAAACCGAAGACAGTCACAGGTGAGGACGATAAGCATGAACAAGATCATCCAACAATTGAACGGCGAGCGTGCGACGCGCAAGCTCCCGGAATTTAACCCCGGCGACACCGTCGTGGTGCAGGTCAAGGTCGTCGAGGGTGATCGCGAGCGCGTCCAGGCCTACGAAGGCGTGGTCATCGCCAAGAAGAATCGCGGTCTGAATTCCTCGTTCACGGTGCGCAAGATTTCGCACGGTGAGGGCGTTGAGCGCGTTTTCCAGACCTTCAGCCCCTCGATCAGCGAGGTGAGCGTCAAGCGCCGCGGAGCCGTGCGCCGCGCCAAGCTCTACTACCTGCGGGATCTGTCCGGGAAAGCCGCGCGCATCGACGAGAAGATCTGACCAGCGAGGCTTGAATGGCTGCCGGTTCGCCCCGATTGGGATTTTTTGCACTGGTCTGGCGAATTCTCGACGGGATCCGCAGGGCGCTGCATCTCATTCTGCTGCTGGTCATTTTCGGCTTCGTGCTCGCAGCCCTGCATACCTCCATCCCGATCGTGCCGCATTCGGCGGCGCTGGTGATCGCGCCCGAAGGCGAGCTGGTCGAGCAATTGTCGAACGATGCGGTGCGCCGCGCCTTCGGCCAGGCGTCGGGGGGTCCGGCGCCGGAAACCCTGCTGCGCGACGTGATGGACGCCATCGCGGCCGCAAAATCCGATGAGCGCATCAAGCTCATCGTGCTCGATCTGGGCAATTTGAACACGTCGGGATTGTCGAAGCTGCAGGAGATCGGCGGCGCGCTGCGCGATTTTCGCGCGGGGGGCAAGCGCGTCGTGGTTGCGGCGGACTCGATGGACCAGACGCAGTACTACCTCGCGGCGCAAGCCGGCGAGGTGTACCTCGATCCAATGGGCTTGGTCTACCTCGATGGCTTCAGCTACTACCGCATGTTTCTCAAGGATGCCATCGACAAGCTCGCGGTCGACGTCAACGTGTTCCGCGCGGGCACCTTCAAGAGCTTCACCGATCAATTCTCGCGCAGCGACATGGCGGCGAGCGAGCGCGAAGAGAGTTCGGCCTGGCTCAAGGCACTGTGGAGCGCCTACACCCAGGATGTCGCGCGCGCCCGGTCGCTGCCCGCCGGCGCGCTCGATGAATTCGTCAACGACGAGGCGGCGTCCATGGCCGCCGTGAATGGCGATGCCGCCAAGTTGGCGCTGCAGCGCGGCTTGGTCACCGGCCTCAAGAGCCGCAGGCAACTGGCCGATGAACTCAAAGGGTTGGTGGGCGAGGACTCCAACACGCACTCCTTCAACGCCATCGCGATGAGCCAATACCTCACCGCAGTGCGCTCCAAACATGTGTTGAAGTCCAAATCGGATTCCAAAGTGGGCATCGTGGTGGCGTCCGGCGAGATCCTCGACGGGCATCAACCGCCGGGCACCATCGGCGGCGAGAGCACGGCGGATCTGTTGCGCCAGGCGCGCTACGACAACGCCGTGAAAGCCGTGGTGCTGCGCGTCGACAGTCCGGGGGGCAGCATGTTCGCCTCGGAGCAGATCCTGCGCGAAGTGCAATCCCTGCGCAAAGCCGGCAAGCCCGTGGTGGTGTCGATGAGCACCTACGCCGCGTCCGGGGGATATTATATTTCGGCCGCGGCCAATCAGATATTCGCGAGCGCCACGACGTTGACGGGATCGATCGGCGTGTTCTCCGTCGTTCCCACGTTTCAACGCACGTTGGAGAAGCTCGGGGTTAAAGTCGACGGCATCGGCACCACAGCGCTCGCCGGCAACATGCGCCAGGACCGTACGCTGTCGCCGGCGACCCGGCAGATTCTGCAGAGTTCGGTCGACCACGCCTACGCGGAATTTTTGCGCCGCGTCGGCGAAGGCAGGCAAAAGCCCGTCGAGGACGTCGACAAGATCGCGCAAGGCCGGGTGTGGGCGGGCAGCGATGCGCAGCGTATCGGTCTGGTGGACCATCTCGGCGGCCTCAAGGACGCGGCCGATGCCGCGGCGAAACTCGCCGAGCTGCCCTCCGACTACGCCGTCGATTACATCGAGCCGGAGTTGAGCCTGCGCGAGGAGCTCTTGATGCAGCTGCGTTCGGAGACGGTGCGCATCGGCCAAATGGCCGGAATGATCCCGCCGCGCAGCGACCTCGAGCGGGTTCTCGATCCCGTGCTCGAGCAGGCACGCGTCCTCGCGAGACTCAACGACCCGCGCGGGTTATACGCGTATTGCTGGTGCCGGGAGCCGCGCATGACGTGGAGCGCGCCCGGCGGGCGCTGAAGACCGGGACTCGATGTTTGCCGACCTGCGCCGCTTACAGGCTGGCCCAATCGAGCGTGATCTTGCCGGACTTGCCCGAATTCATGATTTCAAAGCCTTCGCGGTAGTCGTTGATCCCCAACCGATGAGTGATGACCGGGCGCACATCGAGTCCGCTCTGCAGCATGCTCGACATCTTGTACCAGGTCTCGAACATCTCGCGGCCGTAGATGCCCTTGATCACCAGACCCTTGAAAATGACCTGGTTCCAGTCGATGGCGGTTTCGCCGGGCGGAATGCCGAGCATGGAAATACTTCCGCCATGATTCATGGTGCGCAGCATTTCGCGCAGCGCCGTGGCGTTGCCGGACATCTCGAAACCGACGTCGAATCCTTCCTCCATGCCCAATTCGCGCATGGCGTCATCGAGCGATTCGCGCGCGACATTGAGCGCCTTGGAGGCGCCCATTTTTGCCGCCAGTCCCAAACGGTAGTCGTTGACGTCGGTGATGACGATGTGCCGTGCGCCGCAGTGGCGCGCGATCGCCACGGCCATGATGCCGATCGGGCCGGCTCCGGTGATCAGAACATCCTCGCCGACGACATTGAACGCGAGCGCGGTGTGGGTGGCATTGCCGAACGGATCCAGAATCGATGCGATCTCATCGTCGATGGCATGCGGCAGTTTGAAAACATTGG
>Ga0181537_10004266_pt1 | contig 11908 bp, 8 predicted proteins | sample PEATcosm2014_Bin_39_FD_119765 | JGI IMG/M metagenome (GOLD analysis project Ga0181537, IMG submission 119765) | Peatland microbial communities from MTU Mesocosm Facility, Houghton, MI, USA - PEATcosm2014_Bin23_10_metaG | ecosystem: Environmental > Terrestrial > Soil > Wetlands > Peat | place... | reverse complement strand
GGACCGATGTACCTGCTCGGCTACAGCGTCGACAATCTCTCGCTCATGGCGCTGACCATCGCCACTGGCTTCGTCGTCGATGATGCCGTAGTGGTGCTGGAGAACATCGTCCGGCACATCGAAGCCGGCATGGACGTGCATGAGGCCGCGTTGCGCGGCAGCGCCGAGGTCAGCTTTACGGTCATATCGATGAGTTTGTCGCTGATCGCTGTGTTCATACCGATCCTGCTGATGCCGGGCATCATCGGCCTGTTGTTCCACGAATTTGCGGTGACGCTCTCGATAGCGATCCTGCTGTCGCTGCTGATTTCGCTCACCGTCACCCCGACGATGTGCGCTTATCTGCTCGCTCGCGGCAATGGGCTGCGCACCAGGGCGAGATGGGCGAGGTGGGCCGAGGGGCTGTTCGAGCGCTTCAAGGCCGCCTACGCGCGCTCACTTACCGCAGTACTCGATCATGCGCTGCTTGTGGGAGTGTTGCTGATCGGCATGATCGTACTGAATGTTTTTCTCTTCCGGCTAGTGCCCTCGACTTTTTTTCCGGAACAAGACAACGGGCTGCTGATAGGTCAGATCATCGCCGACCAAAGCATCTCTTTTCAGGCGATGAAGCAGAAGCTGCAACAGCTCCAGGGCATAGTGCAGACGGATCCCGCGGTGGCCTCGGTGTTCGGCTTTACCGGAGGGCGCGCCCTCAACAACGCCAACGTATTTGTCCAGCTCAAGCCGCTCAAACAGCGGCACCTTTCGGCTGACCAGATTGTCCAGCGCCTCAGACCGAAGCTCAGCCGGGTCTCCGGTGCGCGCCTGTTTCTACAAGCGGTTCAAGACCTGCATGTCGGCGGTCGCATATCGGCCGCCGAATATCAATACACGTTGACCAGCGAGGACACGGCCGGCCTGTACAGCTGGACGCCCAAACTATTGACGGAGTTAGGCAATTACCGCAACGACCTCGTGGACGTCAATTCGGATATGCAGCAGAACGGGCTGCAGACGTTCGTCACTGTCTCGCGCGACACGGCGATGCGATACGGCTTTGAGGCCAATCAGATCGACAACGTTCTCTACGACGCGTTTGGCCAGCGGACCGTGTCGACGATCTTCAACCCCTTCAACCAATACTTCGTCGTCATGGAGGTGGCGCCAAAGTATTGGCAATACCCGCAAATGCTCGAGCGGATGCACTTCAGCACTGCTGCCGGTAATCCAAGCGGCAGCCAGGAAACGCAGGCCCAGGGCGGTACCATCAGCGGGGTGACCCCTAATGCCGCGATCTTGAGCGCGCAGAGCGCGACCTCCACCAATTCATTGAACTCCAGTGCGCAGGCTAATTCGGTGACCAACAGTATTTCCAACAGCAGGGGTGGAAGCTCCACGGGTAGCGCGGACACCACGGCTGCGGAGACCATGGTGCCGCTGCCTGCTCTGGCCACATACCTGAACAATCACACGGCGACGCAGGTCAATCACCAGAGCGGGCTTGTGGCCTCGACGATTTCCTTCAACCTGCCCCCCGGTGGCTCTTTGAGCCGGGCCTCCGCGAGCATCGCCAAGGCGATGCACGACCTCGGAATGCCAGCCTCCATTCACGGCAGCTTTGCCGGCGCCGGACAGGTTTACGCGCAATCGATGTCGACCATGCCGTTATTGATCCTTGCGGCCTTCGCGGCCGTCTATATCGTGCTCGGTATTCTTTACGAGAACACCATTCATCCACTGACCATACTCTCCACACTGCCGTCTGCCGGCATCGGCGCGACATTGGCGCTGCTGATTTTCGGCACGCCGTTTTCGGTGATCGCCCTGATCGGCATCATCCTGCTGATCGGTATCGTCAAAAAGAACGCCATCATGATGATCGACGTCGCGATACACATGCAGCGTGAGCAGAAGGTCGAAGCGCAGGTGGCGATTCACGACGCCGCGGTCATACGTCTGCGGCCCATTATGATGACCACGGCTGCGGCCGTGCTCGGTGCGCTGCCGCTGGCTATTGGCATTGGTCAGGGCGGATCGCTGCGCCAGCCGCTGGGCATCACGGTAATGGGTGGACTGATCTTGAGTCAGGTTTTCACGTTGTACACGACACCGGTAATCTATCTGTTTCTGGACCGTTTGCGCGTGCGGCTGGGCAAGTCGGTGGCCGGAACGTCGTGGGGCAAAGCGCAGAGCGCCGGCGCATGATCACGGCTAACGTCAGGTTCTACTGGATCGGCGCGCTGTGCGGATCGCTCAGCGGCTGCATGGTCGGTCCCAACTACCACCGCCCAAGCGTGTCGGTGGCCGCACAATATAAGGAGCTGCCGGGTTGGACGGCGGCGGCCCCGGCGGACGCGGCGCCCAAGGGCGAATGGTGGACCGATTTCCACGATCCGCTGCTCGATCAGCTCGAGCCAATGGTCGCAATCTCCAACCAGACGGTGCGCCAGGACTACGAGAACTACCAACAGGCATTGGCTGAGGTGCGAGTGGCGCGTGCGCAGTTGTTTCCCACCATCGGCCTGAGCGCTTCAGTGACCCGGCAGGGTGGTCCAGGATACACAGTCAATGGTGTCAGCACCGGCACTTCCAATTCGGCTACCCTGGAAGCCACCGCCGGTTGGACGCTTGATATATGGGGGCAAGTACGCCGACTGATCGAGGAGAACTCCGCAATCGCGCAGGCCGATGAGGCCACCTTGGCCAACGCTACCCTGTCGGAACAAACATTACTCGCCACCACCCTCATTGAATTACGTATTGCCGATGCCAACATCGATTTACAGCACAAGACGGTGGACGCCTATCGGGACGCGTTGCGTATAACCCAGGCGCAGGGGGTCGCGGGCATCACAGCGACGCCGCCGTCGGCCGTCATCACCGCTCAGGTCGCGCTGGAGACCGCGCAGTCCACGCTCATCGGTCTGGACGTCGCGCGCGCGCAATATGCCCATGCTATCGCGGTACTGGTCGGCAAGAATCCGGAGGATCTCGACATTCCGCACAGCACGGATATGCCGACGCTGCCGACCGTGCCGGCAGGCGTGCCCTCAACGTCGCTACAGCGCCGGCCCGATATCGCCGCCGCCGAACGCACTATGAAGGCGCAGAACGCCGCCGTCGGTATTGCGGTCGCCGGCTATTATCCGACCATCTCGTTATCGGCGGCTGCCGGCTTTACGCAGTCGCCGCTGGACGGACTGCTGCGCACTGCGAATCACTTCTGGTCAATCGGTGCGGGCGGCACCGAGACGGTGTTCGACTTCGGCGAGCGCCACGCTGAGGTTCAGGCTGCAAAGGCCGCATACGAGGCCGCAGTGGCTAATTATCGCAACACGGTGCTCAATGCGTTTGCGGATGTGGAAAACGATCTATCCGGCCTGCGCATTCTAGCCGACCAGGCCCAGGCGCTTGATACCGCCGTGCACGACGCCATTCGCGGAACGCAGATTGCGCTCGCCGAATATCAGGCAGGCACGGTGGACTACACGACTGTGGCCGTGGCCCAGGAGACTCAGCTCAATGACCAGCAGACAGCGCTCTTCGTACAGGAGAGTCGCCTGCTCGATACAGTGTCGCTGATCGGGGATCTGGGCGGCGGCTGGTCCGCGAGCCAACTACACAATCCGTGAGCTAAGCGCCCACGGATACCGGGGACAGTCTTGATCCATCCCCGGTATCGCTTCGCTATCAGGCCTTAAGGCCCTTACGCACCGGTCGATCCGCCGTGAGAGTGTTCGCCGCTTTTCTTGCCGGCCTCACTTTCCCGATCGGGGCGCGCCGAATCCTTGCCGCCCCCATCTGTCCCGCCGGTTGTGCCCGGCATTCCACCGGGTTGCTGGGCACCTTTCCTGCCTGCATCGTTAGTGCCTGAGCCGCCGCGCTCGCCCGACTGCCCAGTTTGGCCTTGATTCGCCATTGTGGTACTCCTCGTGTTGGTGATTGCACATCGCGGCTGAATGCCGCTGGCGAGCAGGTTCTCAAACCCGAGCCTGTGAAACCGCCGGGAGGTACGCCAAGCCGTGGTAGGAAGGCTCTGTCGGAGCGGATAGGGCGCAGCTATTGCACCGCTTTTAAACCATTTCATTCGCTTTTCGACAATTCCTCGGGGTTTGCCGCACCCCATCCGCCACCGAGCGCCTTGTAGAGTTGTATGAGATCGCTTTGAGCGCTCGGCAGGCTTTGCGCCGCTTCGAGCCGATATTGCAGCAGCGTGCGCTGTGCAGTCAGTACATTAAGGTACGGATCGATGCCGCTGCGGTAGCGTTCCATAGCGATTCCGAGCGCGCTATCGCTGTCCTGGGCCGCCCGCGTCAAGCGGCGCAAACGCTCCTGCTCGCTCCCATAGGCAATGAGTCCGTTGGCAACGTCGTGCCAGGCCTGCAGGACAGTTTGCTGATAGGCGATCGCCGCCTGCTGCTGCTCGGCCTTGCGCAACTCCACTGTGCCGCGCAGGCGGCCGCCCTCGAACAGAGGTAACGTCAGACTTGGGCCCAGAGCGTATTGTCGCGCGCTCCAACTACCCAGCTTCGCAAAGTCGAGCGCCTGGAAGCCGAAACTGCCCGTCAGTGTGATAGACGGGTAGAGGGCAGCCGCAGCAACGCCGATCTGAGCCGTGGCCGCCTGCAATTTGGCTTCGGCGCTGCGAATATCCGGACGACGACGTGCAAGCTCGGACGGCATGCCCAGTGCTACCTGAGGCAAGCTTATAGCCGGCGGCGTCGCTGCGAGAAGCTCCTCGCGCAGCGCATCGGGAGCTGAGCCGAGCAATAGGGATAGCGCATTGATTAATTGCGCCTCCTGCTGGCCCAATGCGGGCAGCTGTGATGCGACGTGGTCGACTTCGGACTGCGCGCTGATGAGGTCCTGCTGTGGAGTCACACCGGCGTTGACGCGCTGCTCGACGATCGAAGCGGTATCACGATCCGCAGCCAGCGTGGCCTCGACGATGGCGCGTTGCGCCTGCACGCCGCGCAGGGTCAGGTAATCGCGCGCGACCTCCGCCCGCTGCGCGATCAGCACGCCACGCAGATCTTCCTGTGAAGCCTGCGCTGTGGCACGCGCGGCTTGCAGTGCGCGCCGCGCCGCGCCCCACAAGTCGATTTCCCAGGAGGCATCGAAGCCGTACTGCCACAGATTCAGTGGCTCGGACAGAATCGTCGCAATGGAAGCCGGCGCCCCGCCCGCGCCGTTGCCCAAAGTGCCGGAGGCCTCGCTGCCCGCTCCGGCACTGCTAAACAGACTCAGCAGTCCCTGCTGGCTGGCCTTTTCCCGTTCATATGAGCCATTGCTGGTCAACGTGGGCCACAGAGCACCTGTCGTGATGCGAGCTTGCAGCCGGCTTGCCGTCAGTTGCAGTATCGCGGTGCGAACATCCAGATTCTGCGTGGACGCGCGCTCTTCCAACCGCTCGAGCATCGGATCCTGGAATGCCTTCCACCACGCGTCATCGATGGGCCCCTCGGAGCTGACCCGATCGGGTGCGTCCGCTGCGGCGCTAGCGCTGTGCTCGGCACTTTCCCAGGATGACGGCAGATTGGCCGGCGGCGGTCGATATGAAGGACCCACGGTGCATCCGGCTGCCAGAGCCAGCAGTGCGCCGAGGCACAGTGTTCTGCGAGAGCCCACCTTCACACGCATATCAAGCGGCCTCAGCTGGCGGAGCCGTACGGCGCTTGGTGGCTGAGAAGAGCAGTGCCAGTGGCACGGCGGCAAAGGCTAATACCGCGCACATCCTGAACACGTCGGCAAAGGCCAGCATGGACGCTTGCGTGCGAAACACCTGATAGAGCCGGCCAAGCGCGAGATTCTGCGCCGCGGTCCCGACCTGACCCAGGCCCTGGATGACGTGTTTGTAGTGCTCCTGCAGCACCCGAAAGGGCGTGTTCAGCGGCGTGTCATGCTGTGACAGGTAAGCACTGTGAATCTGCGTTCGCACGGTCACCAGCGCGGTGGAAATCGAAATACCGATCGAACCGAACAGATTGCGAAACAAGGTGAACAAGGCGGTCGCATCACCCTGTATCTCACGCGGCATGGTTGCATAGGCGGCGGTGCTGATTGGCACGAACAGGAACGCCAGGCCTGCTGCCTGTGCTGCGCGCATCCAGACCAGCGTCGCGAACGAGACGTTGGGTGAGACGTGCGAAGAGTAGATAAAGGCAAAACCCATGATCGCAAAACCCGTAGCGACCAGGAAACGCGTCTGTACGATCTTCATGAGCCTGCCCACGAGCGGTATGAGCAGTACTACCGCCACACCGCCCGGGGACAGAATCAGCCCGGAATGGGTCGCGTCATAACCCAATATCTGCTGTGAGAGTTGCGGGATCAGCACCGCGCTCGAGTACAACACAATGGCCATGACGGAGATCATGAGACAGCCCACGGCGAAATCGCGATTACCCAGTACAAATAGATTGACCACCGGCCGCTTCGTCCACAACAGCCAGGTCACCGCACCGATCATCCCGATCGTGGCAATCAGTGCCATCACGCGTATGAACGGCGAACCGAACCAGTCCGCATCCTCACCTCGATCCAGCACAATCTGCAGACTACCGAGCCCCAGGGTTATGAGCGACAGACCGACGAAGTCGGTCGAGCGCTGCCGAGCCCTGGCCCAGGGAGGATCCTCGAGCAGGGCGGCAATGGCGAAGGTCGCGAATATGCCCACGGGTACATTGAGAAAGAAGACCCAGCGCCAGGTCAAATCGTCCGTGATTATGCCGCCCAATGTGGGGCCCAGGATCGGCGCGACGATCGTCGCGATGGCGGTAATGCCAAAAGCTGCCCCGCGCCGCGCCGGTGGAAACGTATCGAGAATGATCGACTGCTGATTGGGTTGCAGACCGCCGCCGAATAAGCCCTGAAACAGGCGAAAGATGATCAACTGCGGCAGGTTCTGCGATAAGCCGCACAACAATGAGGTCACCGTGAACATGATTATGCAGATCATGAAGTAGCGCTTGCGCCCTAGCCGGCTTCCGATCCAACCGGAGACAGTCAGGACGATACCATTGGCAATCAGATACGAGGTCAGCGCCCAGGTGGCATTGTCGTAGCTGGAGGACAGACTGCCCGCGATATGTGGCAGCGAGACATTGACGATGGTTGTGTCAAGTACCTCCATGAACGCCGCGAGTGTCACCACCACGGCGATCAGCCACGGATTGTGCCGCGGCCGCCAGGCGGTCTCAGTTGCACTCATGGCAGCAATATGGTCGGTTCCGCGGAACTACCCAATGGCAATGGCAGTTTCGGATCCAGACCCGAATCGATATCGATCTTGACCGGTATGCGCTGCACTATCTTGATGAAATTGCCGGTGGCATTCTCGGGCGGAAAAGTACTGAATTTGCTGCCGGAACCCAGTTGCACGCTATCGACATGTCCGCGCAGCCGCAGTTGCGGATACATATCGACCGCAATGCGAACGGCCTGCCCCGGGTGCACTCGCTCGAGTTGATTTTCCTTGAAGTTCGCCGTAATCCAGATTTGCGGGGACACCAGCGCCAGGATCTGCTGGCCGACGCTCACATAATCGCCCAACTCGACGCTGCGCTTGGTGATCCATCCGTCCTGTGGTGCCTTAACGACGGTCCAATTGAGGTCCAGCTCAGCCTGCGCCAGCTTTGCTTGCGCATCGCGCTCAGCTCCCTGCTGTTGATCGACCTGTGCCTGCACCTGCGAGAGCCGGGCCGGAACCGGGCTCTGTTCGCGCACCTGCGCTTCGCTCGCGGCCACCTGCGCCTGCGCCTGACTCAGGGCCACTCGGGTCGCATCGGCTTCCTGCGGGGTAGTGGCCGTACCACTGAGCCCGCGCTCGCGGCGCTCGTCGTTTTCTGCCTTCTCCAGCGCGGCACGAGCGCTGCGTAACTGCGCCTGCGCCTGGGAGAGCTGTGCCGGCACATTGCGTTCCGAGACCAGCTGGCCATGACGCTGCGCAGCCAGTTGCGCGTGGGCCGTGTCCAGTTCAGCCTGCGCTTCGGCGACCGCGAGCTCGAAGGGGCGCGGGTCCAGGTGTATCAGAGCATCCCCGGCATGGACGAACTCATTGTCGTTCACATCCAGCGAGATCACAGCACCGGCCACGCGCGGGGCAATCGACACGGCACGGCCATCCACGTACGCATCATCCGTCGTGACCTTGTTCCTGGTGGAAAGCCAGTAAATCAAGGCCCCCAGCAGCAGCACAACAACGGCAACTATGATCACGCCGCGCACCCACGGGCGAGCTCGTTGTCGCTGCTTGGCATGCTGGGGGTCTTCGGCGGGCGCGCTCGCGGCGCCTGAAGTCGCAGGTTCTTCGGGACCGGCCATGTGCTCTCAGTACGCTCAAGACTCGGATGGGTGCACGAATTGTGACCCAGATTCCGGCCCAGCGGCAAACTGGGCTGCGCGCGCGCCAGTTTCGACAGACTAGCGAAGTCTCGGCGCGGTATGCGGGTGCGCTAGTGAGGTCACTTGGGGCGGCTGCTTCCCCTTATCCTCCGCCTCATCGGTCAGTGCTGCGCAATCGGCGTTTTTTGCAAGACCCGGATCGACGAAAGCCAATATCGCCGCGATCGGAGTCACCAGGCCGAGCGCCGCCGCGACGCTGCCCTGCTTCAGCAGCGCTGGAGTCGAGATGCTGACGGATGGATGGCGCAATGTGCCGCGAATGTTGATCGGTGCGCGCAGGCGAGCGACACGAAACTGTTTGGGACGACCCTGTATGTTCAGATCCAGCGCCTCCTCGTCGAGCGCGATGTGACCGTCACCGGTGATCAACACGTTCTGCGTATCGACAACTAATCGATCGGCATGCGCAGTGCCGTCCTTCACTTTGAAATCGGCGACCGCACAGCGCACGGCTGAGGTCTGCTGCTTTTTGGTCAGCAACAGTCCGAGTCCCTGAACGATGTCGACACCGGTGAGCTCGGCGAAGGCCTCGCGGATCTCGCCGTTGGGCACAACGATGCTGAGGGTGCCATCCGAGGCAGCCGCCATGTCATGCACCGAGTTGCCGTGCCCGTCGAGGCGCACACGTCCCTGCAGCACGCCTGCGAGCGGACCTTGAGGCGCATTCTTTGCCTTGAATTGATCCAGGTGAATACCGCTGAGGCGTATGTCGGCTGCGACCTGCGCTTTGGGCACATTACTGTCGAGCCGGATCTGCCCGCCAATCTTTCCCATCGGGAGTTGAAACTCCAGCGGATCAATCGTGAGCACGCCGTGATCGACCTTCAGATTGAATGTCACGCTCGTGAAGGGAACCTTCTGCGTCTGTATCGAGTCGGCATGGAAATCGACCGCAGCATCCATTGCGCGTAGCCGGTCGAATTGAAATTGGTAGGTCGGCAGCAGCAGCAGGGAGTTGGCGGTACTGCTCGGCGCCGCCGCCTGCGGGGCACCGGTGGCGTCGCTCTGCTGCGCTACGCCTGCACCAAACGCCACACCAAGATCCCTGAGATTCAGGGAGTGCGAATCCAGGGTGGCTGTAAACCTCGGGCGGGCGTCTTGCTGCAGATCCACCGCCGCTTTGCCGTGCACATCGCTGCTGCCGATCCTGCCCTCCAGATTATCGAGCGCGAAGTGATCGCCCGAGCGATGCAGCTGCACCGACAGGCGATAGGGCGCTGTCAATGGCAACGCCAGATTGGTCAAGTAGTAGAGATTCGCCAGATTTTGGCCCTGAAGAACAATTTGTGCCTCGATGGCGCCGAGGTCGAATGGTTTATCGATGCTGCCGTCAACGCTGACGCTCGAGGGACCGGCATCTACCTTGGTCTGAAAACGGTAGGGTCGATCGAGTTGAGCGTCGAGCAGCGCATCGCCCGTGAAGTTGAGTTTGAAGGGCTCTTTGTTCAATGTACCCTGGCCATCGAGGCGAAATGGCTCCGCGTCGCTGCGGGCCCCGCCTTCATTAGCGATGATCTGCCCGTCAAAGGTGAGTTTGCGGATGGCGTCGCTCAGGTTCAGTCGGCCGCCGCGCAGCGCAAAGTGCCGTACCACCGGAAGACGGCTGGGTTTGTTGCTGGGTTTTTCCTGCTGCTTGCTGAATTGCCAGTTGGCGCGGCCCTGCTCATCGCGTATCAAAGAGATATTCGGGGCGTCGATCTCCAGCGATTGGAGTACCAGTCGACCCAAAAGCAGCTGCGAGAGCCGAATGGCAACCTGGAGGCGCGGCAGATCGAGCAGGTCACCACCACCGGCCCAGTCAGGATTGGCGATCGTAAGGTTGCCAATATCGACACTGGGCGTTGCCGAGAGCAGATGCACGTGTAACGGGCCGCCGAGCACAACCTCGCGTCCCAGGCGATGCGAGGCGACGCGGCTCAGTGGTCCACGCAAAGCGTTCCAGTCGATCAGGCCCAGCACGAGTATGAGCAGGAACACGATGACAACGATGCCGCCTATCCAGCGGGCAGTCAGCGGTAAGCGGTTCCAGGATGGGTTCGACATTTGCTTGGGCTCCGAGACGACTGCACGTCAATGCGCTCGAGCGACCATAGCGATGCTGGCGGGGATCGACAGTCGGACATGTCCGAAAAAGAACCCCTGCGGGCCACCATAGGCCCAAGTCGCTATGGCGATGGACAGGGCGATGGACAGGGCGCGATATTTGTAGAAACTACGATGCCGAACAACAAGAGGACGCTTTAAATGAGTGAAGACACCTGGGTCGCAGTCGATGAGTATTTTGAGGAGCAGCTGGTCGGCAAGGATGGGGCGCTCGAATCGGCCCTGGCGGCCAGCGAGGCCGCCGGACTGCCCTCGATACAGGTCTCCGTTTGCCAGGGCAAGCTCTTATATCTGCTTGCCCTCGCATGCGGCGCCAATCGGATTCTCGAGATCGGCACGCTGGCGGGCTACAGCTCGATCTGGCTGGCACGGGCTCTACCGGCGCACGGTCAGCTCGTGACCCTCGAGCTCGAGCCCCATCACGCCGCCGTGGCGCGTGAGAATTTCAAGCGAGCCGGTCTGGCTGAACGCATAGAGCTACACGTGGGGCCTGCGCTGCAAACTCTGGCTCGATTGCGGCAGCAGCGGGTAGCCCCGTTCGGCCTCGTCTTTATTGACGCGGACAAACCTAATATCCCGCGCTACGTGCAGGCCGCAGTGGAACTCTCGCAACCCGGGACTCTAATCATTGTTGATAATGTCGTGCGGGGTGGCGCGATAGTGGCCCCAGACCCCGATGCCTCTGCGATCGGGGTCCGGCAATTGGCCAGCTGGATCGCTGGGCAAACCCAGTTGAGCGCGACCGCCATCCAGACCGTAGGCACTAAGGGCTATGATGGCTTCCTGTTAGCCCGCGTTCAGCGCTAACCCAATCATTCGCGGGCGTGCACCGTTAGCTGATCGATGATCTGTCGGGCGCCGGCAAATTGCTGCGCCAGCGAATCGACTCGGTCCTGTTCCTCGGGCTCCACGACCCCGCGCAGGATGACGGCATCGGAGTTGGTCGCGACTTGCACCCCGCGAGCCAGATCAGACAGGGACGGCGCGGTAGCAAGAGCCTGCCGGATTTGTGCAGTCACCTCCAGGTCATCGCGGTTTTTGGAAGCGACCGTACGAACGCTCGCATCTCCAGGCTGCAGGCTGCTGTCCGGCTCGGCACTAACGGCCGCCACGGCAGCTGTACCCAACAGCACGCAGGTGATGATGATTACGGATTGTCGGTGCATCGCAATTTCCTCTCGCGCACGATTAGTGCACGCAGTTGCATACCAGTGCTGTAGGTCGCCGCGCCGACCGGGTATAGGACATCGGCGTGAGCGCGGGCTTAATCCCAGCCGACCGCAGGCTTACGGGGACCCAATAATCCTATAGCAACGCTCGCACCATGAGCGCCAGGCCGATAATACTCACCACCCAAACGGCGGTGCGAACATAGGGGATGCCGGCGTAATAGATCGGGATGTACGCAATACGTGCCCAG
>Ga0181537_10004265_pt1 | contig 11908 bp, 9 predicted proteins | sample PEATcosm2014_Bin_39_FD_119765 | JGI IMG/M metagenome (GOLD analysis project Ga0181537, IMG submission 119765) | Peatland microbial communities from MTU Mesocosm Facility, Houghton, MI, USA - PEATcosm2014_Bin23_10_metaG | ecosystem: Environmental > Terrestrial > Soil > Wetlands > Peat | place... | reverse complement strand
CGGCTGCTGCTGGACAACTTCCCCCACATCAAGAGCTACTGGCAGATGGTGTCGCCGGAGATGGCGCAGATTTCGCTGCGCTTCGGCGCGGACGACATCGACGGCACCGTGATCGAGGAGAAGATCTACCACGACGCCGGCGCCACCACCCCGCAGGGTATGCGCCGCGCCGATTTAGTGCGGCTCATTACCGAGGCCGGCCGCGTGCCCTTCGAGCGCGATACGCTGTACCGCGCCGTGACTCGCAGCGAGGATACGTTTACCGTCGCGGTGTAGCCCCCGGGGGGGCATCTGCCCACTAAATGCAGGTTTCTGCGGTGGTTAGACTCGGACTTGGTGCGTTTTTCGTGTATCGCTCGGCTGCAAACCGACATCTCAAAAGCGAGATGTGGGGCACCCAGTATCCTGCACATGGACCAATGAAAAAAGCCCGGCGCAGAAACGCCGAGCCTTTATTTGTTTACTTCCTTAATTATAGCGGATTGAGTGAAACTCATCTGCCATAGCGGGGGATTTTTTATCTTCCTTGGTTTGAGGATTGTGGACTGGTTTTGCAGAGGCGAGGGGGGTTGACACGATTTTGGCGGAGTCTGTGAGACGCCTTCAGAAGAGTCGGTGGAGTGGGAAGAAGGTGACCTCAGGGGCTAAAGCCGGGCAGATTTTGTGGCTTTTACGGCACGGCTGAAGCCGTGCCGTAAGCGAAAAGGAGTCCTTTCAGCATCCTCTAAAGCACCCGGTCGGATGCTGTTCGAACGGGACAGGATGTACCGCGCGGTGACGCGCAGCGAGGATGTGTTTATAGTGAGTGTCTGGTAGGGTGCATGGGAGCTACCGTGGCGGCTGCTCGGGTTGGCTTGCTGATCGGGATGTTCTGTTTTGCGGCTGCGGGTGCGCAGGCGCAGCAGGCACCCAGCGCTGCGCCGACACCTCCTTCTGCAACGCCGGCTAATTCCAGCGAACAGGTTCCGACCATTCGGGTGACGTCGCGCATTGTGATGCTCGACGTGGTGGTAACGGATGGACAGGGCCACTCGGTAAAGGGACTGCAGGCGTCGGATTTTGCGCTGAGCGAGGACGGGGTTCCGCAGAAGCTGGACAGCTTTACCGAGGTGGATGCCGCGCCCGCTGCGCCGCCGGACCAACTCTCCGGCGAGCCTACGCTGCCGCCCAACACCTTCGCCGTAACCCCACCGGTGGCCGGGAACGGCGCGATGACGGTGATTGTGCTGGCCAGTATCGCCTGGGAGCACGTGCACTTTGTGCACGACCAGTTGAAGGAGTTCCTGGCGACCTCAGGCTTACAGACGCCGATTGCGATCTTCCGCATCGACTGCATCGGATTGCACCTGGTGCAGGGCTTCACCGCTGACCGCAAGGTGCTGGTGGAAGCCGCGAACAGCAAGCGGATTATGCCGCAATGGCCGCCGCCGGATTGTCTGCGTTTTGTGCGGGCGATTGGGAGTCCGGCGCAGCGCCTGGCCAGCTTTCTGGCGGCCGTTCCCGGGCGCATCAACCTGGTCTGGTTTGGCGAGGGCCAGCCGCCTGACCTGACCTACGACGGGCTGTTTCCCGATGTAAGCGGCGGGCTCCCTCCCGATCTCGGCGCAGTGATGCAGAGCGCCGGTGACGGACCGAATGTTCACCGGCTCAGCCGGATCGCGCTGTATCCGATTGTGGCTGGCGGATTGTGGGCGCCTCCCCCGTGCCTAACCCAGGCTTGCGTCGAGACCTATGCAAAGATGATTTCAGGCGGCGCAGCGAATTGCCAGGCGATTATGGAGATGGCAACGTCCGCGGGCGGCAAGGCGTTCTGCGACAGCAACGATTTCAAAGGTGCGCTGGCCGAGGTCGTGGACACCGGGTCGCACTACTACACGCTTTCTTACCGGCCCAGCAATGGGAATTGGAATGGGGCACATCGCGAGATCAAAGTCGCGGTGCCTTCGATCCAGCAGGAGTCGGCAGCGGACCAGATTGTCGACTGGTTCAGCAAAGTGCCGGCATCGCTCTATCCGAAGGTGGTGTATCGCGACGGCTACTTTGCGCGGGATGCGCCGGAGCGGCCGCCGCATACGACCGACGCCGCGCAGCCACCGAGTGATGCGGCAACGCCGCAAAGCAAGCTGATCTCGGTCTCGCCCAGGAGCGTTCCAGTTGGCGGCGAGCGGAATGCGGCGCGCATGGCGGTGGCTATGAGCTTTGCCAGGCCGACGCCGGTTGGCGTGCGCTTCACGGCGGTGGTGACGCCAACGCCGCAGGTGGAGAAGAACAAGGCCAGCGATCCGCTACCACCCGAGAACTTTCTTACCCCGCCGTTTGCGGCGAGCGCGTATCGCAACTACAGGATTCACTACTGGGTCGATCCGCAGGACTTGCATTTTGTGCGCACAGCCTCGGGGTCTTACCGCGACGATTTCCAGTTCGCCGCGGTGATTTATCGCGATGACGGCGTGGCGGCAAACTCCATTGCATCCCCGGCGCGCATTGAGGTGTCGGAGGACGAGCGCGACTTGTTGATGAACTCGGGCGTGACCTACGACCAGGTGATTGCCATCCCGGTGGAAGGCAATTTCTTTCTGCGCGCAGGCGTGCAGGAGCTGGAGTCGGGCCAGACGGGGGCACTGGAAGTGCCCGCGGAATGGATGACGCCGACGGCGGCGGCGCAGCCTGTTGCGGCGGTGCAGACGCCTTAACCCTACGGCGCCTTCGTGGTGGCTTCGATGTACAGCATCTCTCCGGCAGCGCGATGCACGGCTGCGGATGGGTGGCCTTCGTGGTAGAAAAAGTGCGCGTCGGGCGTGGCGCAGGGCGTGGTGTCTTCGTGATGGATGTTGCGGCCGGCGCATGGTGTAGTGGTGTCGGTGATGCCATACTTCGCCGGATTGGTCATCACTTCATCGAGGAATGCGCCCCAGTTGGAGTTCGCGATGCGGATGTCGGGATGCTTAGCACGCTCCTCGTCGGGAATCTTGGCGAGCTCCGGGTTGAACATGGTTCCCGCGCTGGCGAACTGGCGGATCTTGGTGGGCAGCAGTGCCACCATGAAGCGGCGCGCGCCCAGGTCGTACAGCTCGTCAATCTCACCTTCGATGCTGGTGCGGGTGTAGCCGTCGGGCTTGCCGCGGTCGTTCAGCCCGCCCGCGAAAAAGAACATGGTGTTGTCGGGGTCGATCTTGGGGATGTCGTTCGTCTTGCTGAAGGCGACGAAGTTGTCGACCTGGTTCTTCATGCCGATGCCGAGCATCTCGCCGGTGGGATAGCGGCGGCCTGCGCCCGCGCCGGAGCCTGCTCCGCTGATGGCGAAGTTGAGGCCCTTCCCTTTGCTGTTGGGGTCGCCGTACCAGGTGAACGGGATGCCCAGGCGCTGCGCCATCACGGCGACGGCGGTGGGGCCGTTCGTGTCGAGGTAGCCCGAGCCGGAATCGGAGTAGCTGTCGCCGAAGACGTAGAGCATGGTGTACGGATGCGGGTTGGGCGCGGAAGGCTGGGCGTCGGGCGCGGGTTGGGCGAGTGCGGGCGCGATACAGGCGAGCAGGGATGCGGCGGCGAGGGCGAGGCGTTTCATGGTGGAGCTCCGGGGATGGGATATAGCGTGAGCGCGGGGGCCGATGTTAAGGGAGGAATCCCATGGTCGACGCGAAAAGCTGCGTCGAACATGGGGCACCCGGATTAGTGGCGCTTCGGACGAAATGCGGGGATTCTTCGCCTTGGGCTCAGAATGACAATCCTCGATCAGCTACGGCGTGGGAGGCGCGACCTCCAGGCGGACCACGTCGTAGCAGATGCCGCTTGCGACCGGGCCGGCGGGGACGGTGAGGACGATGGTGTTGGCGCCGGGATGCAGCAGCGCCGCGTCGAACGAGAAGTCGCGCTCCACCCAGGTTGCTTCGATGCCGTCGCGATGGATGGCGCCGCCGCTGCCGCCGAGGTTGGTGTCGGGGCCAACGTCTTTGCCGTTGACGGAGATGCCGAGCGAGCGGGTGCTGGCATCGGCGAGGCCGAAGCGCAGCGTAGCTTTGCCTGCCGCCGGCGCGTTAGCAGGCATGTCGAAGTGGATGGTCCACGGCGTGGCGCGGCCCTGATCCTGGCCGGTCGGCTTGAAGTCGATGTCGTGCGGGACCTGGTAGATGTACCAGTCCTTCGCGGGATCGGACTTGCCGACGGTGAAGTCTACATCGTTGGGGAAGAGCTTCGCGTACTCGATGTACATACCCCAGTGCCAGTGGTCGTCGCCCTTGAAGAATTCTTTGGCGGAACGGTTGGGCGTGCCGATCTGGAATATCTGCTGACCGTAGTGGACGGGATGCCACTCGATGGTGCCGAGGTCGAGGCTCTTCTGGCCGGCAGCGATGGTGACGTTGGCAGTAGCGTCATACGCGCCCAGGATTCCGTCGGCAACCGCGTGAAGCTGATAGGTTCCGGGGCGGACGTTGGGGATGGTGAAGCTGCCGTCGGGAGAGCCATAGACCCAGAACTCATAGTGCTTGGCGTCGTCCTGCCAGGTGGTGCCGCGCGGTTCGAAGGCAAAGCCTGCGGGACGGGCACCGGCGGCGGGGCCTGCTCCCGCGGGACGGGGCGCGACGTAGGTGCCGCGGTTGCGGCGCTGGCCGTTGGGCAGCAGCGAGTGGTCGGGGTTCGCGCCGTTGTCGGGGACGGTTGCAGGCGGGGCAGCGCCGGACGGCGTGGAGGGCGGAGGCTGATAGGAAGCGAGGACAAAATTCGGCCTGGTGTTGAGATTGGACGTGGGCGGAGCCGGAGCCGTCGTCGGTGCGGGGCGGGGAGCGCGCGGGACGGGCGCCTGGTCGGGGTAGGCGAGGCCGACGAAGAGAGTGGTGAACTTGAAGTTCGGGGCTTGCGGGTCGATGACCTTCAGGCGGCCTTTGACGGTGGTGCGCTGCGCGGCCTGCGGGTAGTCGACTCCATCGCCCTGGACGAAGGTGTAGGGCCAGCGAGCCTGCTGAACCGCGACCTCCTTCTTCGCGTCGGTGAAGAGCGTCTTGGGGTCAGCCCCAGTTGGAACATAGATAAAGATGGGGCCGACCACCTTCGTCCAGAACTCGCCTGCGGAGAAGTTGAGGCTGGAGCCGCCGTAGTGGGTGCCGCGCCAGTAGTCGAGGAGCGTAGGATCGCCGCCGTCGCCATCGTCCAGGTGGCCGGTGAGTTCGAAGTGGAGGGGGCCGGAGGAGAGATATTCGAAGCTGGGATTGATGATGTAGAGGCCGACCTTCTGGCTGGTGGAGGACCAGCCGAACGCGGGAATCTTGAACTGGTCGGCGCAGTAGTCGTACTTGTGCTCGGCGCGGCCTTTGTAGATGCCGGTGGTCAAGCGACGCGCTTCCTTCATGTTCAGGTCATCGCCGGCGTCCCAGTCCTTGCCGGTGGGCATAAGGGCGTTGCGCTGGTCGTCGACGGAGAGCCAGTCAAAGACCTGCGCGCTGAGCTTGAAGCCGAAGCGCGACTCGCCGACTGAGCCCCCGGGGTAGCTGGCCTGGTGCGTGTAAATCGCGTAGGTGTACAGCCCCTTGGCGCCGCGTTCCAGCGTATAGCGAATCTCCAGATCGGCGATCAGTCCGCCACCCTGGCCTGCGGCTGTGGGGTTGGGGCCGAGGATGGTCTTGCCGTCTGAGTAGCCCTTGACGGAGACTTCAGCGCGAGCGCCGTTGTCGGTGGCGGGATCGATGGTAATGCTGGCGACTTCGCGGGCGGCGAGGGCGGGCGACTGCTCCCAGTAGCCGGCATGGTGGCCGGAGACGTAGCCCATCAGCTCGACGTTCGGCGTTACGGACTTCGACGTCTTGACCGAAGTCAGGTCGCCCGTCTTCTTGTTCACCTGGACGGTCAGGTAGCCGTTGGACATGGTGTAGGTCGGGCCATCGTCCGTCACGGTGACGGGCGGCGCAGTGTCCGGCGGCGCGGGCAGGGCAAATGCAGAGGTCAGAAGCAGGGCGGCGGGCAGCAGACGGGCGAAGCGGCAAGATGCGGACATGGCGTCTCCAAAGCGGTATAGCTGGGTGACGCAGCAAAGGGCTCGAAAGACGCGCCCGGAGACTTTTTGCCTCCGTGACGGGGTGATTTCGGCGGGCGAGAGCGGATTCTTGCCTCGGCCCGGGAGGACAATGTGTGAACCTGCACAATATTTGGCGGGCTCAACCGTTAACACTGTTAGACCTGTTGGAAGTGAGGGAGCCTCGATGCCGGCGCGCGATTGGACGGTCGACCAGCAGGACCAGTTGATTGCCGAGGCAGTCGAGCGCGACCAGCCGCGCCTGCGCAACTTTATCCGCAAACGCGTCCTGGATATGAGCGATGCGGAGGATGTGCTGCAGGATGTGTTCTACGAGTTGACCGCGACTTACCGGATGATGAAGCCGGTCGAGGAGGTGACCGCATGGCTTTTCCGGGTGGCGCGCAACCGGATCACCGACCTGTTCCGCAGGCAGAAGGCGGTGTCGCTAAGCGAGCCGCTGGATGCCGGTGAAGACTCGCCGGCTTTGGAAGATCTGCTGCCTTCGCCGGATGCCGGGCCGGATGCGCTTTATGCGCGCAACCTGATGCTGGCAGCGCTGGACGAGGCGCTCGATGAACTTCCGGAGAACCAGCGCGAGGTGTTTGTTGCACACGAGTGGATGGGAAAGAGCTTTAAGCAGTTGGCGGAAGAAACCGGCGAGAGCGTGAATACCCTGCTCTCGCGCAAGCGGTATGCCGTGCTGCACCTGCGCAAGCGGCTGCAGCAGATGAAAGAAAGTCTTGGGACGGACTGAGGAGACGCGATGAACGGAAACAAGGTTTTGCGGGTGTTGAAGATTGTTGTGATCGTGACTGTGGCAGTGAACCTGTTCGGCTTCGTGGTGATGCGGTTGTGGAACTGGTTGATGCCGGCGATCTTTGGCGTGCACGCTGTTACTTTCCTGCAGGCGCTCGGACTGATGGTCCTGGGCAAGATTTTGTTTGGCGGATTTCACCGGCACGGCGGCGGATGGCGCGGCCGCAGATGGAAATACCGCATGGCCGAGCAGTGGGAGAGAATGACTCCCGAGGAGCGTGAACGGTTTCGCGCCGGTATGCAGGGGCGCTGGGGCTGCGGCCCGCAGCGCGACCCCGAGCCCAGCCAGGGGCAGGGCTGACCATGCACACAACGCAGCAGCCGGAAGCGCCCGCGCCCGAGGCGCGCCTTGCGCCGCGGGCTGAAGGAGGGCACACGAGAATGGCGCATTTTCAGATGATGCAGCAGATGTCGCTCGAGGAGTTGCTGTACTGCGTGCTGGTGGGCGATGGCCGCCGACTCTGCGCAGAGCCGAGGTAACTGCGCGAACGAACGTGGCTGTGGCGCGCAAGAGGATTGTCGAATGGCCGCTCTTTCGCTAAGGGCACGGATTTATCCGCGCCGAAAACGCCCGCACCGCGAATCGCTACTTCTTTTTCTTCTTTGCGGCAGCGCCAGGCTTCTTGGCAGGAGCGGCCTTTGCTACCTGCGCTTTGGCAGGCGCCGCCTTCACCGCTTTGGCTGCCGGAGCTTTGGCGGGCGCGGCCTTCGCGGCTTTGGCTTCCGCGGGTTTGGCTTTGACTTTGGATTCCGCAGGCTCGCTAGCAGCCGCTGCTTCAAACTGCTGGCGCAGCGCGTGCAGGACCACCCGGAACATCTCTTCTTCCGGCGCCGGCTTGCCGGTAAATATCTCAAACTGGCGCGCGCCCTGCTGCACAAACATCTCGATGCCGGTGATGAAGGGAATGCCCTGCTGGCGCGCCAGATGGATCAGCGGCGTCTCCAGCGGGTTGTAGATCAGGTCGAACACCAGGCGCGTGTTCAGCTCCTTCGCTTCCAGAATCGTCTGCGCCTTGTTGCCGGCCATGCCCACCGGCGTCGCATTGATGATGATGTCGAACTGGGTCTTGGCGAGCGCCTCTCTCTTGATTGTCTTCGAGCCCGACTGGCGCGCAAGCTTCTGCGCCGTTGCCGCGGTGCGGTTCAGGATAAACACCTCCGCGCCGCGGTCGCGCAGGCCGAACACAGCCGCCCGGGCAGCCCCGCCCGCTCCCAGCACCAGCACCTTGGCGCCGCGCAGGGCAATCCGCTTTTCCAGCGGAATCAAAATCCCCGCAACGTCGGTATTGAAGCCGTAGAGCTTGCCATCCAGCAGGCGGATGGTATTTACCGCGCCGATCCTCGCCGAGAGCGGGTCGGTCTGCTCCAGGTGGGGAACGATCTCCTCCTTCAGCGGCATGGTGATTGAAACGCCCTGGATCGGAATCTCGTGGACCAGTTTCAGCAGGTCGCTCAGCCGGTTGGTCTGCAGCGCCAGGTAGACCGCGTTGACCGTCTCCCGGCGGAAGGCAGTGTTCATCATGATCGGCGACAGCGAGCTGCGGATAGGATTGCCGGCGACGCCGTACACCTTGGTGGCCGCATCGACGTGGTCGATGCGATAGTTCTCGATGAGGGTGCGAGCCGCAATCTGGCCGGGACCGGTCTCCTCCCCGGGTGTCGCGGCCGCAAAGGTGAACGCGCTGCCCGCCCGCAGGCCCAGCACGCGCGAGATGATGCCCGCGTCCCCCATACAGATGCCGATAATGTTGGTGTGATCGTTCATCCGCTCCAGGAAGCGGATCAAGGTGACATTGTCCACCAACGCCTTGGCGGTGGAAACGATCTTGACGAAGTCGGGATTGAAGGGAGCGATCCGGGCGTAGGTGCCGTCGAGGTCCTTGGTGGCGTTGAAGTCGTGGTGGCTGATGATCAGCGCTGCGCCGGTGTCGCGCAGTTTCTGCACGCCCGCCTTCTTCAGCGCCAGCGCGGACTCCAGTTCCAGGTCCACCAACATAAAGCCCGACTCCGCGGCCTTGATCAGGATCTCTTGTTCAGCCGCGACGCTGCCGGAAAACTTGCCGCCATTGGCCGCGCGGCGGCAGGTGGCAATAGCCGTGGCCGCCATGTTGTCGGCGAAGAACTGCTTGAACCTAGGCAGCGCGAGCAGAGGCTTCTCCAGATAGTCGAGGCGGAACTCGAGGAACGAGTTCTCCTTAACAGTAGCGGCGGCTTTCTCGATCATCTCGGCCGCGGTCGCACCGGTGATGGCGACGCAGACCTTGGTGAGGCGGGAGCGGAGTAATTGAGGGGCTAGACTAGGCACATTCGATCTCATAGACGCAATCGCGTATCTTACAGAGCAGGCGGCAAGTATGCAAACTCTATTGAAAATGCAGGGCTTGCTGGGCGTGCACTTACTCGCCGGCGAGGGATGTCACAGACTCGCGCACCCGGCTAAACTATAGACGCCTAAGGGGAACCGAAGGCCGCCCGCCGCGATGCGTCTTTGCGGTTGGCGGTGGTAACCGATGGTCGAAATTGGCGGTCGAAACCAGGGAAATGAGTGAGTTATGGATTGGGCCGAGAGCGCGGAAGCAATTGCGGAGGTCGATGAGTTGCTGGCGCAGATCGGGCTGGACCATGGCCGCCGCAAGACGCGTACAGGCGCCTGGAAGGGTGGCGAGCGGCAGACGCGGACATCGCAACCGGCTTCGGAACCCCAAAAAACTGCCGCTGGGCGGGCGGTGCCGGTGGTGCGGGCACTCGGTTGGGAGAAGTACGCGTGGCTCCGCCATGGGTTCAGTACACGGGCCGGTGGTGTCTCGCCAATTTACGGCGAGGGTTCGTTGAATCTGGGATGGACCGCGCAGGATGAGCCGGCGAATGTGGCCCGCAATCGCAGCTGGCTTCTGGACGAGGTCACTGGCGGGGCAGCTGCGCGCCTCGTCACCCTTCGGCAGATCCATTCGGGCCTCATCCGGAGCATTGACGCGGCTGATCGGGGGCTTGAAACGGCGGATGGTCGTGCCGTGCTGCGCGGCGATGGAATGATGACCGACGCCCCCGGCGTGATGCTGGCAATCCAGGTGGCGGACTGCGTCCCCGTGCTGGTCGCCGACGTGCGCCGGCGCGCAGTGGCGGCGTTCCATGCGGGTTGGCGCGGAACGCTGCAGCGCATCGTCGAGCGCGGCATCGGGACCATGCGGCTCCGCTACGGGTCGCGGCCGGAGGACCTGGTAGCGGCAGTGGGACCCTCCATCGGGGCCTGCTGCTATGCCGTCGGCGAAGAGGTCCGCCACGAATTCGAATCGCAGTTTGCTTATGCCGGCCAGCTCTTCAGCGAAGTCTACGATTCCGACCCGGTGCGCGAGAAGTATCCGCTGCTCTTCCTGACGGCGCGCGCTCCGGGGCACTCCAACATCGGGCCGCAAATCCACCTCGACCTGTGGGAGGCGAACCGCCGGCAGTTGCTGGACGCGGGATTGAAAGCCGGCCGGATCACGGTCATCGGCGAGTGTACGGCATGCACGCGGGTCATGGGTGGAGTGTTGAAGTACTTCTCTCACCGTGCGGAGAGCGGGTTCGCCGGCAGGTCGATGGGCGTAGTGGGGATCGTCCAGCCTAACTCCTCGCGGAACCCGTAGCGCAGCCTTCTTTGCAGCCGAAAGTTAAACAAAATAAACAGGTTCCCAGCTACCTCCCCAGCGACGGAAAGATCCCCCATCCGCCTAGACACCCCATGCCATGTGCAAATAAATCTCCCGTTATATGCAATCGCTTGCATATGACGAAAACTCTGCTGTGCAAACAGTTGCCGATAAAGCGCAGAAAAAGGGCAGGTTGATCGAGGAACCAAAGTAACCTTCTAACGGCCATCCAGATGCACTTGGTACAGGCATAGACCAGGACCATCAGAGTCCAATCTTGCCGTAAAGGATGAACCCATGAAGCCTTCGTCATTCCTGCTCCTCGCTCCTCTGGCGGCCCTTTTGCTCGCCACCGGCCCCGTCTCTCATGCGTCCACCGTAAACGCCACCTTTTACGAGGCCGACACCTTCTTCGGATTCCCGGTGATGAGCGACCTGGACATCTTCGGCAATCTCTCTGAGGCTCTGCCCACCTATGGGATCGCAAACCAGGAATCCTTTACCGTGAGCAACAGCAATGCCGCCGATCTGTTCAGCTTTTATCTTGGCCCTCAGAGCAACGATATCGATCTCAGCGGCTTCCTAACCGCCGGAAAAGGCGTGGTCGGGGGATCGGACGGTCATAGCGTGACCGCGAGCACCACCAATCCGGGCGGCCTTACCCTGGGCACCAACAGCATCGACAACGGCGTGTTCGATTTCACGGGTTCAACCTATCTAGCCGCAGGCACATATAACTTCTACTCCGACGACGGCATGTTCCTGTGCATCAATGCCAGCACGTCCAACTGCCTGGGCGGCGGTCCCGGAACCATCCAGTTGATCCAGAGCGGCAACGCCCAGAGCGCTTCGGACCACCAGTTCACCATCACTGCGGGTGAGGCCGGCGATTACGACTTCAATCTGCTCTATGCCGAATCCAATGGCGCCCCGGCCGAACTCGAAGGCAATCTCGGTACGCTCGCTCCCATGCCGGAACCCGGCTCTCTGGCGCTGCTGGGCACGGGAATCCTCGCGGCAGCCGGAATGATTCGTCGCCGCGTGATCGCCTAGCTCCATCGCGGGTCATCCATCATCCATAGAACTGCAAGCTTCCTCGGCTGCGTCGAGGCTTGAAATGCCCGGCAGGATTCAATTCCTGCCGGGCTACTTTTTCGCCTGCCTTTGCCGTATCTCATCTCCCACATCCTCGCGCACCATATAATTCCTTACGAATGGTCAACTGGCTCGTCATCGGGATTGGCGACATCGCGCGCAAGCGGGTGATTCCGGCGATTCTTGCGGAGCCGCGCAGCCGTCTGCACGCGGTGCTTACACGCGATCCGCGCAAAGCCGAGGCTTATCCCGGCGTGGAGGCGTTCACCCGCCTCGACCAGGCGCTCAGCGATCCGGCCATCGACGCGGTCTACGTAGCTTCGCCGGTGGCCCTGCACGCGGAGCAGTCGATCGCCGCTCT
>Ga0181537_10004264_pt1 | contig 11910 bp, 9 predicted proteins | sample PEATcosm2014_Bin_39_FD_119765 | JGI IMG/M metagenome (GOLD analysis project Ga0181537, IMG submission 119765) | Peatland microbial communities from MTU Mesocosm Facility, Houghton, MI, USA - PEATcosm2014_Bin23_10_metaG | ecosystem: Environmental > Terrestrial > Soil > Wetlands > Peat | place... | reverse complement strand
GGCGAGTCTGTCGACATCGCACAGGACAACAGCAACATTTCGGTGCCCCTTATGCTGTCGAGCAAGGGCTATGGCATCTTCTGGAATAACGATTCACGCAGCCGCTTCAACAATCGCTTTGCCAACTATCTCTACATCAGCTCCGAAGTTGCGGACGTGATCGACTACTACTTTATTTACGGCCCCGACTTCGACAAGATCATTGCCGGCTATCGCGAACTCACCGGGCAGGCGCCCATGTTCGGCAAGTGGGCTTACGGATTCTGGCAGTGCAAGAACCGGTACAAGTCGCAGGAGGAAATTCTGGGTGTCGCGAAAAAGTATCGCGACCTCCACATCCCGGTGGACAACATTGTGCAGGACTGGTTTTGGTGGAATCGCAAGGGCGAGTTCGTTTTCAATAAGAATTATCCCGACCCGAAGGCCATGGTCGATCAACTGCACGCCGAGAATTTTCATCTGATGATTTCCATCTGGCCGTTCTTCGAGCCGGGCTCGGCCAATTACGACTACATGGATAAGTTGGGCTGGTTCGTGGACAGGTTCAAATATCCGGACCCGCCTTACCACACTGATGCCATGGCGGTTTATGACGCCACCAGTCCCGAAGCTCGCAAATTCTACTGGGAAGAAGTGAACAAAGGATTGTTCCGCATGGGCGTCGATGCCTGGTGGATGGACACCACCGAGCCGGAAACGGAAGGGCAGGAAGACAACATCCTGCTGAATCACAAACTCGCCGCGGGCAGCGGAAACCGCTACGTGAATGTTTATCCGCTGCTGGATACGGAGGGCGTTTATCAGGGGCAGCGAAGTGCCTCCGATAAGAAGCGTGTTTTTATTCTGTCGCGTTCCGCATTCGCTGGTTCGCAGAGAAACGCGGTCACGGCGTGGTCGGGCGATATTAACTCGGACTGGTTCAGCTTTCGCCGGCAGATTCCGGCGGGGCTGAATTATTCTCTTTCGGGAGCTCCTTACTGGACCACCGACATTGGCGGATTTGTTTTCGGCAGCCCGACGGATCCCGCATTCCGCGAATTATTCATCCGCTGGTTTCAGTACGGCACCTTCAACCCGGTCCTGCGGGTTCACGGCACGCGCCATCCTGACGAGAATGAATTGTGGTCCTATGGGCCTGAGGCGCAGAAAATTCTGGTGGACTACGACCGCCTGCGTTATCGCATGCTGCCATACATTTATTCGCTAGCCTGGAAAACCACCAGCGAGGCTTATACTCCGATGCGGCCGCTGGTGATGGATTTCCGCGGCGATTCGCGAGCCGAAAATATCGGCGATCAATTCATGTATGGGCCGGCGTTCCTGGTGAATCCGGTGACCGAGCCCGCGGCTACGACGCGGCAACTTTATCTGCCGCAGGCGAAATGGTACGACTTCTGGACGGGATCGTCTGTCGACGGCGGACGGATGATTGACGCGGCGACTACGCTCGAGCGCATGCCCCTGTATGTGCGCGCGGGATCGATTCTTCCTCTCGGGCCCGAGCAACAGTGGTCCACGGAAAAATCTGAGGACCCGATCGAGCTTCGCATCTACCGCGGCGCGGACACAGATTTCACTCTCTACGAAGATGAGAATGATACCTACAATTACGAGAAGGGTGCGTACGCGACCATTTCGCTGCACTGGGATGACGCACACAATACGCTGGCCATAGGCGACCGCAAGGGACAGTTTCCCGGCATGCTGGCAAGCCGCGCGTTCCACGTGGTCCTGGTGAGCGAGAAGCACGGAGTTGGAATCGAATCGGCGGAAGCTGGTAAGGTCGTCCAGTATTCCGGTAAGCAGATTATAGTTACGCCGTGAAATGCGCATCGATGCCCATCAGCATTTCTGGATCTATAACCAGCGCGAGTACGACTGGATTGACGAGACGATGGCGGCGATTCGTCACGATTTCTTGCCCGCAGATCTCAAGAGGGAACTAGAGAACACTGGATTTGCGGGAAGCGTTGTGGTTCAGGTACGGCAGACGCTCGACGAAACGCGATGGCTTTTGGAGTTGGCGGAAAACAACCCGTTCATTCTGGGAGTGGTCGGTTGGGTCGACTTGCGTTCTCCTCGGGTGCATGCAGACCTGCAGTCATTTGCAGGAAAATCCAAGCTGGTGGGGATTCGCCACATCGTGCAGTCAGAGCCGGATGATTTCTTGCTTGACCCGGATTTCCTGCGCGGCATTTCATTGTTGCAAGAATTCGATCTGGCGTACGACCTGTTAATTTACACTAAGCACCTTCCGCTGGCGGCCGAGTTCGTGAGGCGATTTCCGCGGCAGCGTTTCGTTCTGGATCATCTGGCAAAACCGCCGATCAGGAGCGGAGCCATTGATCTGTGGGCGCGCGGAATGCGGGAGCTGGCGTCGTTTCCGAACGTCCATGCCAAAGTTTCGGGCCTGGTCACGGAAGCGGACTGGCAGGGGTGGAAAGCGGAAGACCTCCGGCCTTACCTGGATGTCGCGTTCGAAAGTTTCGGTTCTCCGCGGCTGATGATCGGATCAGACTGGCCGGTGTGCACCGTGGCGGCCTCGTACGCGCAGGTCGTGAACCTGGTGAAGGATTATATGAGCAGCTACACAGCGGAAGAACGCGAGGCAGTTTTCGGCGGAAACGCCGCAAATTTCTGGCGGCTGAAATTTTAGATGGAAGAAACAGATAGAAGAAATGCCGGAATGAATCCCGCAGCTTCAAATGATTCCATGCCAAACAGGGTGCTCAAACTCGATCCCAGAGACAACGTGCTGATCGCGCTGGCCGACCTGCGAAAAGGCGAGCAGATTCCGTTTGCATCTCAAACCTACGCGCTCGAATCCGATGTTCCGGCGAAGCACAAGTTTGCTACTGAGGACCTTGCCATTGGCGCCAGCGTGCGGATGTACGGAGTGATCGTGGGGAAAGCGGTTAAGCCCATCCCTCGGGGCGGCCTTCTAACGGTCGGCAATATCCACCACGAGGCCGCCGCGTTCCACGAGAAGACAGATGACTTCCGCTGGACTCCACCGGAGGTTTCACGATGGAGGGAGCGAACGTTTCTCGGCTACCGGCGGAGCGACGGACAAGTCGGCACGCGAAATTATTGGATCGTGGTGCCGCTGGTGTTCTGCGAGAACCGGAATATCGGCGTGCTGAAGCAAGCATTCGAGGAAGAACTGGGTTTTGCGGCGCCGCGAGGATACCGGAGTCAGGTCGCGGAGCTGGCGCGGCTCTATCGAGATGGCCGAGGGGAAGAAATCAAGAGCCACGCGGTTGCAGAAAATATCGCAAGTCCGCAGCGTTCGCGGGTTTTCGAAAATGTGGACGGGATTCGCTTTCTGCTTCACGAAGGCGGCTGCGGCGGGACGCGAGAGGATTCGAGCAATCTGTGCGGATTGATTGCCGGTTACATTCATCATCCCAACGTGGCTGGAGCAACGGTGCTCAGCCTGGGTTGCCAGCATGCGCAGATTCCGATTCTGCGCGCGGAGTTGCGCAAGCGAAATCCGAATTTCGATAAGCCGCTGGTCATAGTAGAGCAGCAGCAAAGTGGAACCGAATCCGCAATGCTGACTCAGGCGATTCGCGAAACCTTTCTCGGGCTGATGAAAGCGAACGAATGCCGGCGGGTTAGCGCTCCGGTATCTCAGCTTTGCGTGGGATTGAAGTGCGGAGGCTCGGACGGTTTTTCCGGACTCTCTGCCAATCCGGCGATCGGCCACACTTCCGATCTTCTGGCCGCGCTCGGTGGGAGGAGCATCCTTTCGGAATTTCCGGAACTGTGCGGCGTTGAACAAGAGCTCATCAACCGCAGCGCGCGCAAAGAAGTTGCGGACCGGTTTATGCAATTGATGACAAGCTACAACGCGCGAGCAAAGGCGGTTGGGTCCGGTTTTGAAATGAATCCGAGCCCGGGGAATATGCGCGATGGACTCTTGACCGACGCGATGAAGTCGGCCGGTGCGGCGAAGAAGGGTGGAACGTCTCCGGTAGTCGCGGTGCTCGACTATCCCGAGTATGCGACAGAGGCAGGTTTGCATTTGCAGTGCACTCCGGGAAACGACGTGGAGTGCGTGACCGCGCAAGTGGGCGCGGGCGCAAGCGTAGTGCTGTTTACGACCGGGTTGGGAACACCGACGGGCAACCCCATCACGCCTGTCGTGAAACTCTCCACGAATTCAGCCCTGGTGCAGCGCATGCCAGACATCATTGACGTCGATACCGGTGGAATTGTCTCGGGAGAAAAGACCATCGAGCAGATGGGAGAAGACATTCTCGAATTCGTGATTCAAGTGGCGAGCGGCAAGATTCGCACGAAAGCAGAAGAAAAAGGCCAGGAAGATTTTATTCCCTGGAAGCGAGGAGTTTCGCTGTGACCTTGGCAGGGAACAACCGCGGCGCCGGCAATTTCCGGCTAGACGGAAAGGTAGCCGTCGTTACGGGTGCTGGAAGCGGCATCGGGCAGGCGATTGCATTGCGCTTCGCAGCGAACGGAGCCGCGGTCCGAATCCTGGATATCAATCTGAAGCAAGCCGACGCCGTCGCGGCGCAGATCACAGCCGCAGGCGGCGAGGCGACGGCTCACGCCTGCGACGTTACTAACCAGACGCAGGTCGAGGAGACATTTCACAAAATGTTTTCCTCGGAACGTGTCGATATCCTCGTAAACAACGCAGGAATTTCGCACATAGGAACCGTTGAGAGCACGACGGAAGCAGATTTCGAGCGGCTTTTTCGCGTCAACGTGAAGGGCGTCTACAACGGTATCTACGCCTGCATCGGGCACATGAAAGCGAGCGGCGGAGGCGTGATTCTCAACATGGCGTCGATTGCGGGTTCCACGGCGATCGCCGACCGTTTTGCATATTCGATGACCAAGGGCGCCGTCATCGCGATGACATATTCGGTGGCGAAAGATTACGTCCACCACAACATACGCTGCAACTGCATTTCCCCGGCGCGGGTTCACACACCGTTTGTCGACGACTATTTGCATCAGAATTATCCCGGACGCGAGAAAGAAATGTACGACAAACTGGCCCAGTCACAGCCGCTCGGAAGAATGGGAGAGCCCGAAGAAGTCGCTGCGCTCGCATTATTTCTTTGTTCTGACGAAGCCTCATTCATTACGGGCGTCGACTATCCGCTGGATGGCGGGTTTTTCAATTTACGTGGCTAACGTATGGACCTGCAACTAAAAGCGAAAGTCATTCTTGTGACCGGAGGCGCGAAGGGAATCGGCGCGGCGATTGTCCGCGCCTGTGCCATTGAGGGCGCGATCCCTATTTTTCTGGATCGCGACATTGAAGCGGGACAGCAATTGGAATCCGCGTTGCGCGATTCCGGCGCGGAGTGTGAATTCATTGCAGGCGAAATTACCGCGCCCCAAGCCTGCAGCAAAGCCGTCGCCCAGGTGCTGCAAAACTTCGGGCGCCTTGATGCTCTCGTCAATAACGTTGGCGTGAACGACCATGTCGGACTCGAGCACGGCACGCCCGAGCGGTTTGTTGCATCGCTCGAACTAAATTTAGTGCACTACTATGCGATGGCTCACTACGCTTTGCCCGCGCTCAAACAATCGCACGGGTCGATCGTCAACATCAGCTCGAAGACCGCGCTGACAGGCCAGGGAGAAACCTCCGGCTATGTGGCGTCCAAAGCCGCTATTCTAGGCCTCACGCGAGAATGGGCTGCGGAACTGCTTTCCCTGGGCATTCGCGTAAATGCCGTCATCCCTGCGGAAGTGATGACCTCCCTCTATCGCCAATGGTTGTCCGGATTTCCGAATCCCGAGGAAAAACTTGCCGGAGTTATTTCGAAAATTCCACTGGGAAAACGCATGACCAAGCCGGAGGAAATCGCCGACATGGTTTTATTCCTGCTTTCGGAAAGGGCCAGTCACATCACAGGGCAGCACCTATTTGTGGACGGCGGTTACACGCACCTCGATCGCGCGCTCACCTAGCAAAGATGCCCTGATCTAACGGAGATAGAAACAACGATTCTGAAGGAGCCGTAGTGGGAAATGAGCAATCAGTTCCGGTGACAGAACGCCGTTTTCGCGTGCCTTTCATTCTGATCACCAGCCTCTTTTTCCTGTGGGCGTTTGGGGTCAACCTCAATGACATTCTGATTCCACATCTGAAAAAAGCTTTTGGGTTGACCGATTTTCAATCGTCGTTCATTCAGGTTGCCTTTTTCGGCGGCTATTTTCTGGCCGCATTTCCCGCGGGCCGAACGATGGAAAAAATTGGATACAAGAAGGGAATTCTTGCGGGCCTGTTTCTATGCGCAATCGGAGCGGTACTCTTTGTTCCGGCGTCTTCTTCACGTGTCTACGGCTTCTTTCTTTTTGCGCTGTTCGTGATGGCGTGTGGCCAGAGCTTCCTAGAAGTGGCCGCTAACCCTTACGTGACGATTCTTGGGCCCGCGGCCAGCGCGGAGCGGCGACTCAATTTTGCGCAGTCTTTCAACGCCGTGGGCGCGGTGCTTTCGCCGATTATCGGGCGGGCTTTTATTCTCACCGACGTGGTTGCTCCGGCGCAGATTGCCGCGATGAGCGCGGGGCAACTGGCAGCCTATCAAGCAGCGGAGGCCAGCACGGTGAAGGGCCCGTACCTGATGATTGCGGGAATCTTTGTGGTGGTCGCGGTACTCATCCAACTCGCTCACTTGCCCGACGTGCAGGACGTACCCGCCGGAACAGACATTGCAACGCCGGAAGAAAAACCTGCGAGCGTGCTGTCGCATCCCCACCTGGTGAAGGGGGTTATTGCTCAGTTTTTCTACGTCGGAGCGCAGGTGGGAGTGGCCAGTTTCGTCATTCGCTACGCGCAGTTTGCGGTTCCCGGAACCCCATCCAAAAAAGCCGCGCTGTATTTACTGCTTCACCAGATCGGGTTCATGATCGGCCGCTTCGCCGGTTCGGCCACCATGAAAAAGATTTCTGCGCCGCGGCTGCTGTCTGTTTTTGCGGCGGCATCGCTGGTTTGTGCAGCCGTTGCGTTGCTCGGTTCCGGCCTGATTCCGGTTGCAGCCGTTGTGCTAATCGGATTCTTCCACTCGATTATGTTTCCCACCATTTTTGCGCTAAGCATCAAAGGGCTCGGCTCGCAAACCAAACGTGGCTCATCCCTTCTGGTAATGGCGATTATCGGTGGGGCATTTTTCCCGGCAATCATGGGGCGCATTTCGGATGCGTCGAGCATCCAGCGGGCATTTGTTGTGCCACTGTTGTGTTATCTGTTCATTCTCTATTTTGGGCTATCTGGATATAAGCCGTCTGCGGCGTCGTTGAGACACATCTCGCCGAATAATGAGGGAGCGTTGGCGTGAGCAGACGCTATTACCTGACCCTGGACTTGAAGGATGATCCCGCGTTGATCACGGAGTACAAGCGCTACCACGAAAAGATTTGGCCTGAGATCACCAAGAGCATAAAAGATGCCGGCATTCGCGATCTCGAAATCTATCTCCGGGGAACGCGCATGTTCATGATTCTGGAAGTTGACGACAGTTTTTCGTTTGAGAAAAAAGCGGAGGCTGACCGGAAGAATCCGAAGGTTCAGGAGTGGGAAGAGTTGATGTGGAAATTCCAGAAAGCATTGCCAGACGCCGGTCCTGGCGAGAAGTGGTTGCCGCTGGAGAGGATCTTCGTGCTGGAGAAATGATCGTTGATACATAGTCGGCGAGAAATATTCGGCGAACGGCCCGTGCAACCTTTTGGCATGCCCAAGGCACCTAAATTGGGCGGTTGTGGTTCCTAAGCTGCGGGCAGGCCGAGCCCGCGCCCTTGGTCGAAAACGGGTAGTGCACCTAGGTAACCTGCGTCGCAATCCGGCGCACGTCAGAATAGGAGGGCGATGAGGGTACGACAACCAGGCATTATCTTTTTTCCCGCGCTGTCGATGCTCGTCGCGATTCTGGCGGCGGCTGCCACAGCGCAGAATCACCAGTCCACGAGCGGCACCTCGTCGCCCGCCCCCAAGCTCGCGACCCAAACGAAATCACCTGCACTACGGTTTCTGACTTCAGACGAAGGCTTGGCTGTGCTGAGCGCAGCGCTCGAGTCCCGCGCAAATTCCGATTCTGAGTCCGATTGTTCCCATCTCGTGCATGCCATTTACGAGCGCGCCGGGTTTCCGTATTCCTACGCAAATTCCTCATCCCTCTACGCGGGAAAAGCCGGGTTCGAGCGCGTCGCGCGGCCACAACCGGGCGATTTGGTCGTTTGGCCGGGACATGTGGGAATCGCCGTCAATCCGGCGCAGCGCTCCTTCTTCAGCGCGTTACGTTCCGGGCTCGGAGTCGAACCCTATGATTCCCTCTACTGGAAAGAACGAGGACGCCCTCGTTTCTTACGCTACGTTACAAACGCTCCAGCCGCGAATCGGGTTGCGTTTTCGAGCGGCGAAAGTAATCTGAAAACGGTCGCGAATACCGACCCGCGTCCTCTGAGCAGCCGTAACATGAGTTACGAGGTCACCGTAGACAGCAGCGACAGACCACCACAGACTCAGGCAGATCCCGCGCGGAAGGTTCCTTCGATTGCGGTGGTTCATTCGGGGCGCCCCACACCTGGTGAAGTAACTGAGGCTCTGGAACCAATCTTCAGCGAAACTGGAGAGAGGCTTCGTGGGCTGGACATGCTCCATCCTTCCAAGCCTCTGATGGTTTTTGATCAGCTTTCCGTGGAACGTGTGCACTTGCAGCGCGATCGGGGTTGGGCCGAGGTTCGCATCGAGGGCGCATGGAAGCTCTCCACACAGAAGACGAACTCAATCAAGCACAACGAATGGCAGCGTTGGCCAATACTCCGCAAGCATGATGCTTGGGAGATCACGATTCCATCGGAAGCAATCTATATTCGCAGTGACGTCGCAGTTCGGGTGCTGGCCCACCAGCTTTCGGCACTCACCGATGACACTGCCGGGGAACCCGGCATGGCTGGAGAGAAGCTGCAACTCAGCCGCCTGTTGAACGTTTTCCTTGAAAAGTGAGCGAACCGACCGCAGGCCGTGACGATTCGTCGTCCGGCTGCGATCAGCAGCTCGGGCAGCGGGCGAGGGAGTGAGTCAGTTCGTCCAATCCGTCTTTGCCGCAACCCAAAACCTGCGCGGGTGGGGGGAGGAGGATGTGGTCTTCTCCCTTCTCTGTCAGGAAAATGTCCACCAGAAATTCGTCCTTTATGAGGTTCCCTTTCGTCGTGATAAGACTATTTGCGATTGCAGTCTTGTACATCGCGGTCTGCAACGTGTTCGCCGTATCGAGATAGTCGTTTCTGTCCAATGCGGTCTGCCGCCGAATGGGCTGCGCAAAAGCAGTCGCACTACAAGGAATGGATCGCGTGGGCGAACCAGCAGCTTGACCAGGTTGATCCGTTTGTGTGCGAGGAAATCGGTATCCGTGCTGGACCGCGAACGAAGTGACTCGGGCAGCCTGGTGTGTCATGCTTGAGACAGCGCATCGATACGAGGGCGCTCCGTCCCATTGACCTCGAAAGATTCCACAACCAACTCACCGCTATCGACAGTCTCAACCGCAGGTAAGAAGACTTCCGCTTACCTTGCCGGCGCGCTGGTTTTGTTCGCGCTGATCTATGTCGGTTCCCTTTTCTCGCCAGGATTGCAGGACGACGCGGACTCGACGCACGCCGAGGCCGCCCGTGAGATGTCGGTGACGCATGATTACGTGACCCTGAAAGTGAATGGCAACCGCTATCTTGAAAAAGCTCCGCTGATGTATTGGGTGGTCTCCGTTAGCTATGGCCTCTTCGGAGCCCGCGAGTTTGCTGCTCACTTGCCGGTTGCGCTGTCCATGTTTCTGCTTGTGCTGTTGGCGATGCGCTGGGGACGTCGCGCGTTCGGCAACCGCGCATCTGTCTACGCCGGATTATTCGTCGCTACCACTGCAGGCTGTTATCTATTCACTCGCGTTCTGATTCCCGAGTCGATCCTCAGTCTGTTTATCGCTTTAGCGTTTTACTTCTTCGCCACTGCTCTCGAAAACGGCGATGCCTGGCGCTGGTACGGCGTCTACGCTTGCGTGGCGCTGGCTGTGCTCACCAAGGGTTTACTCGCTATCGTCGTCGTGGGATTGGCGCTGCTGGTCTATGCGGCGATCAGCGGCGAATGGCGGCGCTGGCGCGAGTTTCGGCTGTTCACAGGCACGCTACTTTTTCTGGTGATTGCCGCGCCCTGGCATTTGCTCGCCGGCATCCGCAATCCACATTTCTTCTGGTTCTATTTTGTGAACGAACACTTCATGCGCTTCCTGGGCAAGCGCATCCCCAAGGACTACAACAAACAGACCAGTTCGCTCTATTGGACGCTCCACCTGGTATGGCTGTTCCCGTGGAGTTTATATTTGCCGGTGGCGCTGCGGCAGCCGATAACCGATTGGATGGCCCGCCGCAAGCGCACTGGAGACAAGGCTCCGCGAGGGCCCCTTAATTTTCGCTCCCGAACCGAATTGCTTTGCCTGGCCTGGGCTGGAGTAACGCTCGTCTTCTTTTCGTTCTCCACGAACCAGGAGTACTACACATTTCCGGCCTACCTGCCGATCCTGTTGCTGATCGCGGGACAACTCGCGAACGAGGAAGAAATCGGATCGCGGCGATGGCTTCTGTGGAGTTCCGCAGTGTTTGCCGTAATCGGCATTGCAATCTCGGCAGTGCTGTCGGCAGGCCTCTGGAACTCGCGCCATCTGGCGTTCGTGCCAGACATCGGCACCGTGCTCGCCAAGCCCGACTTGCAGGCCGAAACTCTTTCGATGGGCCATATGCTTGATCTGACGGGGGCGTCGTTCGCCGCGCTGCGCTTGCCCGCCATCCTGGCCGCGATTGTCCTGCTGATAGGGCCCGCATTTGCCTACTGGCTGCGGCGCCGGGGGGCGCACTTCGCTGCCACCTGGACCACCGCCGCAACCATGGCGGTTTTCCTGATCGCCGCACACATAGCTCTGGTGCGCTTCGATCCGTTCCTGGGATCGCGGAGCATGGCGCGGCAAATCGCTCCGGACTTGCGTCCCAACGACCGCATGATGATTTACGGCGATCAGTCGTTTGGTTCCTCGCTGCTGTTCTACCTGCGCCGGCCGATTGAACTCGTCAATGGGAATACGACTTCCATGTGGTGGGGATCGACTTATCCGGATGCGCCGCACATTTTCCTCAGCGATCAGGATTTGCAGCGTGAGTGGAATTCTTCCGACCGCGTGTTTCTATTTGTGCCGCAGCACGAACGCGCCAAGGTGGAAGCGCTGCTGCCGGGACCGCTGCACATTGCCAGCGAAGTTTCGGGCAAGGTGATCTATTCGAACCATCCATAGCGGAGCAGCGGAAACGGCAGGAAGATCGGCTGTCATGCCCGAAACGTGGCGGCGAAATCATTATGCGAGCCGGGCGCGCGCTTACCGGCGGGAGACTACGGCAACTTCCTGCGCCGCAGTCGGCAGAGAGTATCCGGACTTGACTGCATCCCGTCGGAACATCTGCACGGTTTCCTGCGAGAACTCGTGCAAGTCTTTTCCCACCAGCGGAAGCTTCTTCAGGATGTCCGTGGTTGCCGTAATTACGTGACATCCGATCTCATCCGCCTGAAAAACGTTGAGCAGTTCCCGCGGGCTCGCCCACATCAGCTGCGCGTTGGCATCGTCGACCATGGCGACGGCTTCGCGCATGAGAGGTACTGGATCGCGGCCAGTGTCGGCGATGCGGCCGGCAAACACGGAAACGTAAGCGGGTGCGCCGTCCGACAATACGTTACACACGCTCCGCACCTGCTCGAGCGTGAGCAGCGCAGTCACATTCAACTGAATTCCGTCACCAGAAAGGCACCGGATAAGATCGTAGGTTGGCGCTCCGTTGGTGCGCATGACTGGAACCTTGAAGAACACATTCTTGCCCCATGCCGCGATGTGTCGC
>Ga0181537_10004263_pt1 | contig 11913 bp, 12 predicted proteins | sample PEATcosm2014_Bin_39_FD_119765 | JGI IMG/M metagenome (GOLD analysis project Ga0181537, IMG submission 119765) | Peatland microbial communities from MTU Mesocosm Facility, Houghton, MI, USA - PEATcosm2014_Bin23_10_metaG | ecosystem: Environmental > Terrestrial > Soil > Wetlands > Peat | place... | reverse complement strand
GGCTGCCCCAGCGCGCGTTGGCGGCGTTGAGCGCATAGCGCGCATTGGTCACCGGCACCACCAGCTGCGGTCCGGCCACGGTGGCGATCTCGGGATCGACGTTGGCGGTGTCGATGGCGAACGGCGCGCCCTCGGGCAGCAGGTAGCCGATCTCGACCAGGAAGGCGCGATGCGCCGCGACGTCGAAGGGCTTGCCGCGCCGGGCCTTGAACCATTCGTCGATCTGTTTCTGCAGCGCGTCGCGCCGCGCCAGCAGCCAGCGATTGGTGAGCGTGAGGTCGGTGACGATCCCTTCGAGCCCCGACCAGAATCGATCGGGCATCACGCCGGTGCCGGGAAGCGCCTCGTCGTCGACGAAGCGGAGCAGTTGCGGGGCGACGCGCAAGCCGCCGACCTGGATCGAGTCAGACACGATAGCGGGTCTCCCTGCCCGAGACGTACGAGTCGTCTTTACCCCGACGCACGCGCGAGGGCAAGGTGTGCGTCACGCAAGCGAACGGCAAGGGGCGGGTTGGCGGAGAACCGGCCGCGAAGTCGGCGTCAGGTGGCGATCCGCGATCCGCGCCTTCGCGTGATACGGGATCGGTGCGCGAGCAGCAGCTCGACCGCGCGAGCATCGGCGGGCGAGGCCGGCGTGAAGACGATCACGCTCAGCCCATCCGCGCCCTCGACCGAGAACGACATCGTGTCGAGCGCGAAGGATCCGACCAGGGGACGATGCAGCCGTTTCCGCCCGCCCCAGTGGCGGCGCACGTCGTTCTCGGCCCACAGCCGGCGGAAGTCGGGGCTGGACGCCTGAAGTTCGGCCGCCAACGCCTCGGCTTCCGGGGAACCGCCGGCGCGCGCGACATCGATGCGGAAGACGGAGACGGCGAAGCGCGCATCGGATTCCCAGTCGGGCAGCGAAGCGCGCACCGCGGGATTGCCGAACAGCCGTCGCAACACGTTGCGTTCGGCCACCGCGGAGGTTTCGTAGTCGCCCAGCACCGCCACCGCCGCCGCATTCCAGGCCACGATGTCCCAGGTCGGCGTCTTGACGATGGCCGGGCTGGTCGGCATGGTGTCGAGCACGCGCTGCAATTCCGGCGGGACCGGCGATGGCGGCATCGGGTTGAGCGGCGGCGGCCGCTGCTGCGCCAGCAAGAATAAGATTTCGCGGCCGGAGGAGTCGAGTTCCAGCGCGCGGGCGAGCCGCTCGAGCACATCGTCTGAGGGCGGGCCGCCGCGGCCCTGCTCGAGCCAAGTGTACCAGGTGACGCTGACGCCCGCCCGCGTGGCGACCTCTTCACGCCTGAGGCCAGGCGTCCGGCGCCGGCCCTGCGCGCCAGGTCCGGGCGACAGGCGCGCGCGACAGTCACGCAGGTAACCACCGAGCGTAAGCGGAGGACTCAGCGGGGTGTTAGTCGGCATACCGGTATAATCTCTCGGCTTTTATGGCGTCGACCCGAAGAGGATAACCCGTCCTCGAGACAAGTATGAGGAGAATCAGGATGCGTGTATTTGTAACGGGAGCGACGGGCTGGGTCGGTTCGGCGGTCGTGCGCGAATTGCTGGCGGCGGGCCATCAGGTGCTGGGGATGGCTCGCTCGGACGCGGGCGCCAAGACTGTGATCGCCGCCGGAGCCCAAGCGCACCGCGGCGATCTCGAAGATTTGGACAGTCTGCGCAGCGGCGCTTCCCGGACCGATGGGGTGATTCACACCGCCTTCATCCACGACTTCTCAAAGTTCGCGGAAAACTGCGCGATCGATCGGCGCGCCATCGAGGCGCTCGGCGCCGCGCTCAAAGGCTCCGACCGCCCCCTGATCGTCACATCCGGGACCGCGCTGCTGACGCCGGGGCGTCTGGCGACGGAAGACACGGTGTCGCCGGCCGGCTCCCCGATTCCCCGCGTTTCGGAACAGACCGCCCTGTCGCTGGGGTTGCGCGCGATGGCCGTGCGCCTGCCTCCCTCGGTGCACGGGGCCGGCGATCACGGCTTCGTGCCAATTCTGATCCGCATCGCCCGCGAAAAAGGCGCTTCGGCCTATATCGGCGAAGGTTTCAACCGGTGGCCGGCGGTGCACCGGCTCGACGCCGCGCCCGTGTACCGGCTCGCGCTCGAAAAGGGTTCGGCAGGCGCGCGGTATCACGCGATCGCCGAACAGGGCGTGCCGTTTAAGGACATCGCCGCCGTGATCGGTCGCCGCCTGGGCGTGCCGGTCGTCAGCAAGACCGCGGAGGAAGCGAACGCTCACTTCGGCTGGTTCACGCATTTCGCGGCGATCGACTGCCCGTCGGCGAGCGAGAAAACGCGCGAGTCGTTGGGATGGCAGCCGAAACAGCCCGGGCTGATCGCCGATCTCGACCAGCCGGCATATTTCGCGGCCTAAAGGTGCCGCAGGCCTGGAACGGACGGGCGCCGCGGTCAGGCGCCGCTACTCCCGATCGACACAAATCGACGAAGCTTAGGTAGTTTCCGATTCTGGAGGAGCGAGGTTGCTGCCGGGCATTTTGACCCGATCCGGTGGCCGCGCGAACCATCGCGGCCATGAAGGCAGGGCATTGAACCGACGGACTTCATGAACAGACGCACGTTTCACAGGATTTTCGAGATCAGCATCCTGTTGAAGGGAGCCAACGCGCTGGTCGAGTGCGTCGGCGGCATCGTGCTCGCATTCGTCGGCGCCAAGGGGATCGCGGATCTGGTCGGCGCGCTCACCCAGAACGAACCGATCGAAAAGCCGACGGATTTCATCGGTACCCACGTTCTTGGCTTCGCGCATAGTTTCACGGCCAGCACCGTGCACTTCTACGCCTTCTATCTTCTCAGCCACGGCGCCGTTAAGCTTGTCCTGGTCTATGGTTTGCTGAAGAACAGAATCTGGGCCTATCCTTCCGCGCTGATCGTCCTCGGTCTGTTCGTCGCCTACCAACTCTATCGCTTCTCGTACACGCACGGTACCGGCCTCATCGTGCTGACGGCGTTCGACCTCGTTGTGATCGCGTTGATTTGGGGCGAATACCGGCAGGTCCAGCGCCACTTGGCTTCGCGATAAAATGCCATCGGCGGTGCGAGGCCTCCGATTGCCGATAACAGGCCTCGTTGAGCCGGACGGTTCGCCGGCGCGTTTTAGACACATCGAATCGGCAACGCGCTAGAATGGGCCATGTCCGCCGTCTCCAGGCAATTCCGCCAGTTCGCCCATACCATCAAGACTGCCGCGCAACACTGGTTGGCGGACCGAGCCCCGAGCATGGGCGCGGCGATCGCCTATTACACGGTGTTTTCGATGGCGCCGATGCTCGTTGTCGTCATCTCCGTGGCCGGGCTCGCCTACGGCAGAGAGTCCGCCGAGGGCGCGCTGTTCGGCGAATTGTCGGGCGTGATCGGGGCGGATAGCGCCACCGCGATCGAGGCAATTCTGCGCAGCGCCGCCAACACCAAGTCGGGGATCATCGCCAGCGCGATCGGGATCGGCACGATCCTGGTGTCCGCCACCGCGGTATTCGGCGAATTGCAATCGGCGTTGAACATCATCTGGAAGGTCAAGGCGCCGAAGGAGCTGGGTGTCTGGTATTTCGTCAAATCCCGTCTGCTCAGCCTGTCGGTGGTGTTCGGCGCCGGCCTTCTGCTCGTCGTCTCCCTGATCGTCGGCGCGGCAGTGACCGCATTCGGCACCTATCTCGAGCGGCTCCTGCCTGGCATTCCCGGCTTCCTGAGCCCCATCCACACGTTGATCACCTTCGCTTTCGCCATCCTGTTCTTCGCGATGATCTTCAAGGTTCTGCCCGACGCCGATGTCGAGTGGCGCGATGTCGGTCTGGCCGCGCTCACGACCGCTTTGCTCTTTTCGTTCGGGAAATACCTGATCGGCCTCTATATCGGCAGCAGCAACGTGGTGACCGCCTATGGTGCGGCGGGCGCCCTCGTGATCGTGCTGCTGTGGGTCTATTACTCGGCCCAGATTCTGTTGTTCGGCGCGGAGTTCGCCAAGGCCCATAGCGAAATCCGATTGGCCAAGCAGGCGGCAGTTCCTCAGACGCCTGCAATCGTTCTGGGTGACAAGAAGGTGCCGTAGGCGATCGGCCGGCAACGCGTTCACGGCCTGTCTAGTTTGTGCGCACCAGCGCCGTCGCGGTCACTTGTTCGACGGCCTGCGCCAACGACACCACCACCAGATCCGCCCCCGTGGATTGCAGCGCCGCCAGGCGGTCGACGTCCTTGTCCTCCAAAGTCCAGAATCCGATCATGATCTTGGTGCCAGGCAATTTGCGTCGCAGGCGCCGGACCAGATAGCGGGCGTTCGTCATGCTGCCCGGCTCGAGATACGACAGGCAGGCCATATAGACGTTCCTGATCTCGAACTGCGCCAGGTTCGCGGTCGAGACGGTGTTTCTCGAGATCACGTTGGCGACGATGCCCTGCTTGCCCAGAAGGTGGGCGAGAATGGCGGCGGCGGATTCGTCGAGCGAACCGCGGCCGGCCACGCAGATGACCGTCCCTTCGCGCCATTGCGGATCCGCCGCTTCGGGCGCGGCGTCGGAGAGCGCGGACGATTCGCTTGCTGACGGTTCGTCCTTGGAGGCGGCCGCCGCATCGTCGTGATCCGAAAGATTGTCGATGACCCCATCGATCGACGATCGGATCTTGATCCGTTGGTCGTGGTCGAGCGCGCCGCGATTGACATCCAGCTGGGCCAGCGCGAGACCTTTGATGACGACCTGATCGTAATAGTCGACCAGCGGCATGTCCTTGAGGGCATCCTCGGCCTGGCGCGCGGCATCGTCCGGATCCTCGGCAAGGATGCGCTGGTAGAAGCTTTCCTCGGGAGCCAAGGGCGGCTGATCGCCGAACAATATTTCGAGGAACCCCAGATACTCGACATGGCGGCCGATGACGACGAGGCAAACGGTGATCGGCGTCGACAGAAGAAGTCCGACCGGCCCCCAGAGCATGGTCCAGAAAACGGCGGCGATGACGACTGCGACGGGGGAAAGGCCCGTGCTCTTGGCATAGAGCCGCGGCTCGACGAACTGTCCGACGATCATTTCGACCACGAAAAAGAGACCGACCGTCCAAAACAGCAGCGACCAGCCGGGGCCGACCGCGATCGCCATTGCTGCGGGGATGATCGCGGCGATGACGACCCCGAAAAAGGGTGCGAAGCGCAGCATCATCGCCATGATGCCGCAGAGAATCGGGTTCGGCACGCCGATCAACCAAAGCCCGGTGCCGATGACGAGGCCAAAGGTCGCATTGATGGCGGTCTGCACCAGCAAGTAACTGCTGATTCGGCCCGCGGCGTCGTCGAGCGCCACCGTCGTGCGGTGAAGATCGCCGGTTCCGGCGAGACGAATGAAACGGTCGCGCAAATCTTCCCGCTGCAGCAGCACGAAGATCACAAAGACGATGACGATTCCCGCCGTCGCCAGCGGTTGCAGCAACGGCTCGACCACGCGCTCGACGACCTCGAGCGGCGTCGCATCGGGTTGACGAATCACCACCTGAGTGGGGCCGGCAGCCGTCTGAACCTGGGGCGGCTTGGCGGCCGAGGTTAGCGGCGTCGGTGCCGTCGCTCCGTCGGGCTTGGCAATTTCATCGCCGAGGCTTTTCAACATGGCGGTGGCGCGGCCGACCGTGCCGCCCGCACCGGTCTCGCCCCGCAGCGTGTGGATTTTCGTGACGATATTGGTTTGATATTGCGGCAACTCGGTCGCCAATTGCGCGATCTGACTTCCGACCAGAACCCCGAGGCTGGTGATGACGCAGAATGCGATCACCACGGCGGCGATCACGGAAGCGAAGCGGTTCAAATGCCAGCGCCTCAGCCGCAACACCATCGGCGCGAGCGCGAAACTCAACAGAACCGCGAGCGCGAGCGGCACGAAGACAGCGCGTCCGAAATAGAGGGCGACGATGATGATCGCGCCGGCCGCCAACGCGGCCGCCGCCGAGGGTGGCGTGCCCCTGACAAGGTTTGCGGGGCCGGGAGGCCTCGCGACAGAGGAAGGGAAATCGGCCATTGCGCTGCCTTCGAATCATTGAACCGGTCGGGACGAGCACAACGGGTCGAATTTCAAAACTGCGACCCACTCACTGTCGCGGGACCGGATCCCGTCTCACCCCGGCGATCGACTCAAGAGTTGCGGTTGGTCGTCCCGGTCACCAAGCCGGCCACCAGGGCCGCCAACAACACAGCGCCCTTATGTTCCTTGAACAGCTGCAGACCTTGGGCTAGGAGCTGCTCGGCCGAGGGCGGAACCGGCACCGGCGCGGGTACCCTGGCGTGGGACCGCAATTGGGCGCAGGCGGTCCAGGCCATCGCCAGACCGGCAAGCAGCAGCACGCCGGCGATCATCAGCGCCGTACCCATCGCTCCGAGATGCGGGACCGCGAAGATCCACAACGCGACGCCTCCGCAGGCGAGCGCGGCGAGTCCGAAGACGATCGCGAGAACCGAGCACAGTGCGAAGATCAGAACGCCCGTGACCGGCGATGCCCGGACCGCGGGAGGGCGGCCATATGCCGCCAGGACCGAAGCCGCCAATCCGGCCACATCTCTGAGGCCGAGCCGCATCGTCACCGCCATAGAACCTTGCAGGCGACAAAGCCGACCACGAACGCCGCCAACAGGCTGGTAAGCGGCCGCTCTTCGACCCGGTCGCTGACGGTTTTGACCGAGCGCCTGCCTTGCGCCGATAGACTCTCGTAAAGATGCGAGGCGCGCTCGCTCAAATCGTTGACGGCTTCGTGCATCTCGTCAGAGGCCCCGTTGCCGAAATCGGTCGTGAACTTGGAGGCCATCGCCGCGAGATCGCGCTTCACGGCCTCGAAATCCTGAACGAGCGTTTCGAAATCCGGCACCGTTTCGTGACCCGAATGGGCCTTCGTCGAACTGGACATGGCGGCTCTCCACAGTTGGCGCGAAATTTGGCTGGCCGAATGAATCCGGTGCCTTACCCGTCCATTCCGCCCTCTACCTACTTTCCTATACGGGCGCCGGAAAGCTGTGGATTGTACTCAGACGGCGGGGGCCCCGGGCGGTAGGGCGCTCGAAACCGCGCGTTGGCCACTTGGACCGAAGCAATACGTTCGGCGTCGGCGGGGCCGTCATAGTCAGGCACCCCGTGAGTAGATTCCGAATCTATGCCGGCGAGCGACCGCCACAGTAGCGTAGCCTGCTCCGCTCTCGTTGGGGTCCGATTCCAATGTCGAATGTGTCGTCGGTTTTGCTGATCGATGATGACCCCAATGTGCGCCACGTTCTCTTTCACATGTTGGAGCTATTGAAATTGCAGGTGATCGAGGCTGGCAACGGCATCGCCGGACTGTCGCTTTTTCGCCAACATAGGCCGCGAGTCGTCATCACCGACATCATTATGCCGGAGATGGACGGAATCGAGGTTCTGCGTGAGATACGCTCCCTGGACCCGGACGCTCAAATCATCGCCATGTCGGGCGGTGGGCGCGGCAGATATGCCGACCCGCTGGCACTGGCACGCGAGCTGGGTGCGGCGGAAACGCTGAGGAAACCAGTCAATATTCTTCAACTTCACGCGGCGGTGACTCGCATCCTGCAACGCGACCATGAGGCACCGATGCCATACCGACATGCCGGAGCGGAATACGCCACGCGTCGCGACCTGATCGTGGCCCAGATCGCCGATTGGGTGAGCGGCAACGGCATGAAGGACGTGGTCGCGATCTTCGCCCGGCAATCCGACGAACAGCTGGCGCAGGAACTTGCCGCGGAGAGTTGGTATATCGGCGCGGAGGACGAACGCGGGAGCGGCGATGCAAAGCCGGCCGAAATCCTCGCTGCGCTCGCCAAATTGCGCGTTGAGATGCCCGGCGGCGAGCGCTGAGCCCGTGGCCGGCGGGCGCGCTCCACGAATTGCTATTCCCAGGGCAGGCGGCGCGGCGTCGAACGTGTTCGTCCGTCGCGTATTTGGTTCGTGGTTCGACGGCCGTACGACCATTCGTTCGGCGAGGCCGGCCGATCAATGGATCCTTGGCCGCCACGAAAGATCGTCGGACAGCACGTAGATCGCGATCGCTGCGACAAAGAGAAGAGCGCCGACCCAGAACAGCCGCGAATGATGAATGCGTTTCCAATGCCGCCGATGAACCGCGGGCTCGGGCGTGCTCCCGCCCGGATTTCGTTGATTCATGCCCCGGGCATTTCGGAATGTGCCGGCAATCTGGCGTAGGGCCGTTCCTCGGCCAAAACATAGGCGCGCAGCGCAAAAGCGTCACGGCACGCATTGTGCGGAAGGTCGCTCAGTGCCTCCGAATCAAAAAGCGGCAGATCGAGCAGTTCGAATTTCAGCCGCGGCGACGGCATCCGCCATCCCGGGCCCGTCACCATCAACAGCGCCAAATGCGCGATGTCCTCGGGCCAATCGGCGATCACCACCGGCTCCGCGTCCTCGCGCAAGTACGCGGCCAGTTTCGCGATCATCTCGGGACGAGAGATGGGCCGCGTATGCAACACCGGCAACACGTGCTCGGCGACCCAGGATTCCGGTTGGACGCAAGGCAGCGCCTCGTAAAATGAAGGCGCTTCTTCGCCCTCGGGTACCAGCGCCAACGAGATCAGTTCGCCGCCAAACCCGTTGAACTCGGAATCAAGGAAATACCGCATTTACATCTCTCAGCTGCGATGAACGAATCATTGCGGACCTGCGAGTCGAATGTCGTGGAATTCGGCCACCTGCCCCGTGCGCCGACACCCCATTGGTCGACACGATAATTGTCCGCGGGTGCTCGATACAGGCCCGGAAACTACTCAATGGGATCGACCTGACGGTCACCGCCATCGAACGATTGGGCGTGGCGACTGAGCCGCGGGCGCTTGCGGAGACACGAGCGAAGCGGAGATGGACCGTCCCGTGTCCTTGGCCTGAATGCCGCCCGAAGCGGACATCGGCGCGATGCGCTGCCGGCCGGAAAATGACGTTCCGACCCCGGCTCATGCAACAGGGTGCGCCGCAGCGTTTACCCAACCTTTATCAATCTTGTTTATGCTGTTCGCTCGGCCAGAATTCGCCGGATGTTTCGCCACGTCAACGAATCGCGAACGCGCGCATGAACGAGGGCACACCGATAAAAGCCGCCAACGCGTCGCTGCGCGACTTCATCATGGTCGTCGATGATGTGCTCCCGCCGGAGCATTGCCGGCGTCTCATCGACCGTTTCGAGGCGATGGGAACGCACGAACTCGATGTCCGCAAGGAACCCGGCTATAGCTTCGCGCAGCTCGGCATCACCACGGCATGGCCTGATGAACAGGCCCTGCTCCTGCCCGTCTTCCTCAGGCATTTCCAGGAATATCGGCAAACGCGCCGCGCCTTCTACTGGCCGGCGAACATGGCCTACGAGCATCTGCGTATGAAGCGCTATCTTCCCAACGGAAGCGATCTCTTCACCCCCCATGTCGACGTTTTGGATCACTTCAGCGCGCGCCGCTTCATGACCGCCTTCATCTACCTGAACGCACCGGCCGACGGGGAAACGGTGTTTCCCGAACTCGATTTCGCGGTTGCGCCCAAGGCCGGCAGGCTCCTGTCGTTCCCGCCGCTGTGGCTGTTCCCCCACGAAGGCCGGCCGCCGCGCCTCGAACCGAAATACATCCTGCACACCTATCTCTGCTACGGCGGCTGACGCTCCGCCGGGCGGACGTGGATCGTACGGCGAGCTCGGTCAGGATTCGGACCAAAGCCGGCATTGACCGCTGCCCCGCGCGTTGCCGAGCGCGCCCGTACCGCGACTCCATTGATAACCTAAACGCGAAATTGACTCAGCAGGGCTCGCAAGCCTAGTTCGAAGCGATCTTCCCTTGCGTCGATACGGCCCTTGCCGAACGCCTCCACAAGTCGCGGAAAGGCGCCGGAGGCAAGCTGCCGCCTGGCAAACGCTTCGTCGACTTCGGTGTCGGCGGAAGCCTCGCGCAAGGCATGGCCGAACACGAAATCGTCAACCACGGCCAATAGCGTGATCTTCTGCTTTTTGGTCATCGCCGTTCCGGCGAGCGCCTCCATGCACTGCTCCATGTGACGCATCGCGTTGATCCCGGGCGGCGCGGACAGCATGGCGACGAGCGCCCACGGGTGGCGCGAGAGGGCCGCATGGGTTCGCTTGGCGATCTCGGTGATCGCGCGGCGCCAATCCTTGGGCAGCGTAGGCAGCAATGCCTCCGCCATCAGCGCGTCATCCATCGCGGCCACCAGTTCGTCCTTTGTTTTCACGTAATAGTAGAGGCTCATCGTGCCGACGGTGAGCTCCTGGGCGACGCGGCGCATCGAGACGGCGTCGAAACCCTCGCGGTCGGCGATGGCGAGCGCGGCGGCAGCGATGGTTTCGCGGCTCAGCCGCAATTTCTGGGTTGACATTCGTACAGTGTACTATAAATCAGTTCGTACGATGTACGAAAATATCGTCCTCATCGCCGGCGCCGGGCCGGCCGGTCTCACCCTGGCGATCGACCTCGCGCGCCGCGGGGTCGCCATTCGCGTCATCGATGCGGCCTCGACGCCCTTTGCCGGGTCGCGCGGCAAAGGCATCCAGCCGCGCACCCTCGACGTGTTCGACGATCTCGGCGTAATCGACGCGATTCTGGCGGGGGGAGGCCTCTATCCGCGGATGCGCTACCATTTCGGGCCGTTCTCGCTCCCCGGCAAGCCGATGGCCCCGACCCGGCCGGCGACCGCAAGCACGCCCTATCCCAATCCCTGGATGGTGCCGCAAGCGCGCACCGAGGCGATTCTGCGCGAACGCCTGAAGGCGCTGGGCGGCGTCGTCGAATTCGGAACCGCGCTCGTGTCATTTTCGCAGAATGACCGAGGGGTGGAGGCGAGCCTTTCCACCGGCGAGGTGGTGCGCGCCGCCTATCTGGTCGGGGCCGATGGCGGTCGTAGCGCGGTGCGGAAGGCGCTTGGGCTCAAACTGTCCGGCGAGACGATCGACGAGCGGTTGCGCATGGTCGCCGATCTCGAGGTCGACGGTCTCGACCGCGCCTATTGGCACATCTGGCCGATCGCCAATGGCGGCATGATCCTCCTCTGTCCGTTGGCCAAGACCGATCTGTTCCAATACGTCTCGGCCGCGAAAGCCGCGGAGAAGGGCATCGAGGCGCATGTGCGCGCGGCGACCGGACACACCGTTACGCGCATCGCCTGGAGTTCGACTTATCAACCGTCGGCGCGGATGGTCGATCGGTATCGTGTCGGGCGCGTGTTCCTCGCGGGCGACGCGGCGCACGTCCATCCTCCCACGGGCGGCCAGGGGCTCAATACCAGCGTGCAGGATTCATACAATTTGGGCTGGAAGCTGGCTCACGTCATGCGGGGCGGACCCGACGCGTTGCTCGACACCTACGAAGAAGAGCGACTTCCAGTGGCCGCTTCGGTCCTCGGTTTGAGCAAGCAGCTCTATGTCACCCGCTCGCGCAAACGCGGCGATGCCACCAATCAGCTCTCCCTGAACTACCGGACCAGTTCGCTGTCCTCCGGCGCCCCCTATGGGAGCCTGCATCCCGGCGACCGCATGCCGGACGCGCAGCTTGAGGACGGCGGCCGGCTGTTCGACCGTCTGCGCGGTCCTCACGCGACCGAACTGGTCATGCCCGACGGAATCCGGATACTGATTCGCCCGGATGGCTACATCGCCCGGATCGGAACAAGCCCCGTCGGCGAATACGCCGGCGCGCCTACCCATCGAGTTGCGGCACCGGCCCTTCGACGGTGAGGCACGCCCGCCTCTTCGATCGCCGCGATTCGCTCGGCCGCGAGAACATCCCTGCGCGTGTCAGCGCTCGTGGACCAGCAATCGGGTAATGAGCGACGAGAGGTCTCCGACGCCGTAAGGCTTGGCCAAGAATCCGTCCGCTCCAGCCGCCACAGCCTGTTCCTCGTTCAAGCCACTGCCGAAAG
>Ga0181537_10004262_pt1 | contig 11916 bp, 8 predicted proteins | sample PEATcosm2014_Bin_39_FD_119765 | JGI IMG/M metagenome (GOLD analysis project Ga0181537, IMG submission 119765) | Peatland microbial communities from MTU Mesocosm Facility, Houghton, MI, USA - PEATcosm2014_Bin23_10_metaG | ecosystem: Environmental > Terrestrial > Soil > Wetlands > Peat | place... | reverse complement strand
TCCGTTGCTCGAATGATCTCCCGCCAGAAATCTTCCTGCCATAATGGGACGCCAATCCGCTTAATTCGTTCGCGCCGGAGATCGGGAGGTTCGTCATATGGTTCCAATAGGTGACCAAGCCCATGCCCCGATGCTTTGCGGATGATCGGTTTCCCAGTGTCATCATGATTGAACAGCACATACCTCTTTGCCGATATGGCAAGGCATTGAGGTGGTGCTAGGTGATCAAGATCGCCCTCATGATCTATCGGGAAATCGACCTTTTCCAATTGGAGGATCGGACCCTTTTCAGCATAGGGGTTGAGATCGGTAAACCAATCCCGCGCAGTCATCGCCCGGCGCTTGAACTCTTCCGGAGGAAACATCGCCACATTCGCTATGGCGATGCTGTCGGTGTCACAGAAGGCCCAATCAAGTCCCTGATTTAGAACCTGGCGTTCGGCGAGTGCGAGCATAAGCCGCGCGCCGCCGGTAATCAGGGTTGCCAGCAGCGGATGGAAGTACCGGCCTCGCTTTTCGAATTTCTTCCACTTGAAAGCCAACGCATGATCTCGGGCACTGTATGCGAGCATGTCCTTCGATTTGTCGTATTCCTCAACGTTTAGCTCAACAAAAATTCCGTAACTCGTGGCATTGGCAAGAATTTTGATGCCCTGCTGATCGCTATCGAACCGGGCTTTGTCCGCATCCGATGCCAGTTTTTGTTTCGCTTGTACTTCCCGGCGATGGTCGATCAATGCCCGATAGAAGTCATCAATTTTAGGATCGACTATTTTTCCCGCGATGGTGATTGGATGCAATCCATCCTGCGCCGCCAGCGCATGAAAGCGGATGGCCCTCAAGATTTTCGGTTCTTTCCCCGTCAAAACTTTCGAAGCCAGCACGTCGGCGAGCGTGAACCATATCGGCGTATCGGCAGAAAGATAATTCAAGCCGATGGTCGCTGCTTCTTCGTCGCTGTAGTGCGCGCGGACGGGGAATATATCGTGGTCTGGAAGAACCTGGACGATAGCCGTCAGGTCTCGCCATGCTTTCTGTTCGCGCAGTGAATCCGGTGTGCAACTTTCGACAAAATCGCGGATTTTATTCGTATCGTCATCGTAGTTGATGCCCTTTGCGCGAACGAAATTCCAAAGGCCCATCAGCGTGCAAACGGTCGGATACATGGAACGAAAATCACAATGGATGATGTCTGCAATTTCGCGCCGTATATGAACCTCGGAGCGTCCGCCGTAATAGGTGCTCATAATTTGGCCGGTAATTTCAGCCGAAAAGTCAGGCTGTACATCCTGCCAGGACTTGATACCCATGCTGCTCAAATAGGCTTTACCTAAACTCGCCTCGCTATAGAGGTCGTATAGACCGGTACCAGTAAGGCCGAGCGTGCTGAATCTCCGTGACAACACCTCGAAACATTCCCAGGTTGTCTGCACGTCGCGCATGCCATAGCGGATATATTCCGGTTTTAATTCCTCGCCGTGATCTTCGGACGGTTTTTTCGGTGTGTTGACCTTTAGGAGCTTTGACAGGCTTTCCAGCGAATGCGATTCACTGGTCAGCGTCGCCGCCACTGTTTTTACATCGACAAAATAACCGCGATCCGGATATCGGTTCGCGTCTTCATTAAATTGGTCGTCGTCTTGGTCAGTTTTGTATTTCCCACGCGTGCCCGTAAAATGGATAAGCGATGCACGTTGAGACAGATGCCTTACTGATACGCGCGGCCATTTCTTGTCATTCGATAAGGTAAAACTGAATCCGGGTTTCATGCTCCGCCGAGCGTTGACGTGGCCGATTGCCAATCTCGACAAATCGAAGGGCAAATTGAAACCAACGATTTGCGCCCCAATCAGAAATCCTTTTTCAAATAACACGTGCTCCACGAATTCTTCGCGGGTCAATAACCGGATTCGTTCACCGTCATTGGTCGGTTTCTGTTGGGTGATTTCTGCTCGAAGGATTTCCTGCTCGTGGATACCAAGCGTCGGGTCGTAGAACACGCCTCGTTCGATGAGATGCCCGCGATGGCGAAGCTGGTAAACTCCGAAGCGTAGATTTTGATCCGGCGTGGTTCTGGTCTCACAGTCGAAAACAAGTGTCCAGTCGTGTTGGGTAGCGATGCGTTCGCCATGCGAAAGACCGGGACGATTGCTTCTCTTATGCTTGTTATTGCCGTCGCGTTTCGGCTTCCGAATAACATAAGAGCGCAGAGAGATAATGAGCCGGTCAACCGGGATGTTTTCGCCTTTTGGCGGCTTCGTCCCGTTGAACGGTCTCATTGCATCACCCTTGGGGAGAATCGATCCCCTTTATGACGAGCTTAAATAGAAAGTCCTCAACCTCGCGTAAATGTGCAGTGGCAAATTCCAGGTAATCTGCCACGCTTCCAATCTTGTTGATTTCGTTTACCAACGGGATTTTAGAGTCGAGCCAAAATCCGGCGTGCTCACTGAGTTGCCGAGCCGTCCGTTTAAGATGGCAGTTACGGCATAGGGCATAGACCTCGTCGCTAAATTTCTGACCATCGACATGCTCTACGTCAAGGCAAAGCGGATGTGATTCCCCGCAAATACAACGACAATTTTTGAGGCCATGTTTTTCCAGCTTAGTAATTCTAACCTGTACTAACTCCGGTTTTTCGACGGCCAGTTTTTTTAATCCGCAATTTGCACACGTGCCCTGGGCCTTAAGACCACTTTTTATTCCAAACAAACCATCAGGCATGAAACACGCTGGATTCGATTCTTTGCACTCACAATTTATGCTGCTGACGCCAAGCCTCTGCAATTCTCTCCACATAATCTGCGCTCGAATAAATTGGCGATCCATGTCGTCCATGATCGCCTCTTCAATTCGCCTTATCGCGATAAATATTGACGAACGAGAGTTCGCCTATGCTTTCTAGTTTTCTAAGAATATTTGGTCTTATTTCCCAAGGGTGATATTTACGGTTAGCGTCGTAAACTCCACTGTCCTTATATGGCTTTAAATGAGAGACCCTATTTGTTTTGATAAACTTATTTATCGCATTCCAATGATGGCTGATCTTGCTAGCAGCTTTTTTACGAACCGGAATCCAGTACGGATTTGGATTATCGAGTGACAAAATCAACATCATCACCGGCCTCCGGTCGATGATGATCACCTTGCGGCCCTTGCGCTTGACGGTCGTATTCTCTTTTAGATAGCGCCGGAACGTTTTGAACGATACGCCCGCCGATTTTGCTGCGGCTTTCTGGGTCTTTCCGCCCTTCACTAGCTCAAGTGCGCGCTCGCGAGGATCGCTAGGATCGGCAATTGTGAGAGTCTTACGACGGATTTCGCCAGGGCGGGCATGCCCGCGCGACTGCGAAACACTCAATCCGAGAGCACGGCCTCGGGAGATTCTGTCCTTATATTCCCGCTTATAATTGCGAATTCTCTTCGCCACGTGTCGTGATCCGCTCTCATCTGTGCCAAAAGGCCGAGAGGGATTTTGCAAGTGCGTAATTGCGCGAAATACAACTTTAAACTGGTTTTGGATTTAAAGTACGAGGACGCTATGACGGTAATTTCGAGGATTTGTACTCTATTTTGTCCTTTCGAAAATCTGCTGTGATCACCTTTCTGACCGCATCGTATTTGAGGCCCTTTGTTGACGCGGGATCTAAACCGAACCGGCTACAAACTCGGGATTTGATTGCTGCCACATTCGCCCCTATGGAGCCAAAATCAATTTTGTCCTCTGATTTCAGTTCTTCATAAGCAGCTTTGATCTCGGATGCTAGGGAGGGTCGTCCCGATCGATTTCTTCCTGGGGACGGGGCTAGCTGAATAGCTAGCATGTCTGAGGCTGCGCTAATTGAGATAGGAACTTTGGGACGGACAACGTGAACATCCGCATAATCTTTGTCCTTTGAATAAAGCCCTGAATTCTCCCAGCTTATTTTGCAATCATCATTCCAATCATTGGCCGGTATCCACCGGGGTTCAGCGCCACGAAATTTTGGCTTAAGAAATCCCACCCCCAAAAGTCCGCCAGTTCTGAGAAGACCAATAATTTCGATCTCAATATTTTTTTGAAGCTCTTGGTATTTAGGCAATTCCGCCGTAGGCGAGACTGCCAATTGAGGTTGAGACTCCCATCTAATTGGCTCGGGTGGGAGGTCCGCAGGTATTTCCGGAAATAGCTTCTCGTGAAGCCTCTCGAATTCCCGCCACAGTGCCTCACTGGAATACATTTCGAGTGCTTCAGATAATGTCTTACCCCGATCCCAGGCGGCTTTGGGTAGCGTTGTCATTTAGATTGCGGTTCTTTCGGCACCGTTCAGGCCCAATTTAACTGCCCTCAAATGACCTCTGTTTCGGCTGACTCTTCACGAGGGTACCCCAAATTCACGAAATTCGACTGCGATTCGAGTGCCTTACAGGCCGGTGGATTTGATTCAAAATGAGGTTTTCCCTATAATATTCAATAAGATAACCGGGAGGCCAATTCCCCGAAATACCCCATTTTTCAGAGTTCCGCAGGGATCGGAATTCATTTTGGGGCATTTCGAAATTGGATCGCCCAGGCGGGGAATTGATTTTTATGCATACTAATTTGACCCCCGATTTTGAAAATGATGGTCGAAATTCGACCGTCAAAATTAAGCCCTTGAATCGGGAGATCAATCAGGAAAAACTCGAACAAAAATCACCCTCAAAAATAGCTCTCGCGGATGATGTTAATTGGGCAGAGCGCAATGAATATTGGCTCAAAAAGACACCCATAAAATCACAACGCTTTTTAAAAAGGGCCGGTGTTCGGCAGGTGCTCATCTTGAGCGGCCACGGAGTCCACCTGCGTGTCGATCATGGCTCACTTTTGGTACGGAATGGATTTACCCATTATCCTCAACAGCAGGAAACTTGGCAGTTCTTTCCGGGTGACTGGCGCTTGCCGTCGCGAATTGTCCTGCTCGATGTGGATGGCAGTATTTCTTTTCATGCCTTGTCATGGCTTTCAATTCACGAAATTCCGTTGGTGCAAATTAATTGGCGTGGCGAGGTGACGAACATTATCGGGACTTCATTTAGGGTCACTGATTCTGTGCTCACAAAAAATCAGTTGGCCGCGCGCACCAATGGCTGGGGCCTCCGTTTTGCGAGGCAGTTGATCCTGGATAAGACAAAAAACAGCATTGAGACCTTGCGATTGGCACTGCCAAAATCGGATGACGTAAATTGGGCTATAAAGAAACTTCGTAAATCCTTCAGCCATTTGAAACGCCGTGTACCGGCAGATTACAGCCGTTTGATGGGAACTGAAGGATTGGTTGGGTCTGTATATTTTAAGGCTTGGCGGTCCTGTTCGATAAATTGGAAAGGGATTGATCAATATCAAATTCCAGAGGATTGGCACCGAATTGGGCCGCGAACGTCAAAAGTCGGCGACAAGCACCAGCGTAATTACCGAGCGACTCACCCCGTCAATTCAATACTCAATTACGGCTACGCCGTACTCGAAAACCAAATTCGAATGCAAATTGTGGCAAGAGGCTTTGATCCAACGATTGGGTATCTACACGGCCAAAGACATGGCAAGCACGGCCTGGTGCTCGATTTGATGGAACCGATGCGTCCAATCGTGGATCGGAAGGTACTGAAATTTGTGCAGCGGCAGACCTTCGCGCCGGGAGATTTCACCTTATTGAACAATGGGGTTTGTAGGCTGAATCCTCAGTTGGCCCGGAATGTGGTTCGGGCCATTGATGTCTCGGAGGATATCGAAATATCCGTGGGTCGATTTGTGGCGGCTTTAAATCCGCGCTGAAAAACTGGGAGACAAAATGGACACCATCAAATATCTAACTCACATAATTTGGCGCATCGGATTTTTTCCCTTCGCAATCACCGGGCTGTTAATTACGGTCGGATTTCGGGGCGCGATTTCGATTGCCAGTTGCGGCCTGCTGTTATTTGCCCTGAGATATGTGAAGGCACCTTAATTTATCACCGACTGAATTTCATGGGTCTAACGTCAGAGGATTTTGATGCCAAATCTCGACCGTAACATCGGCATTTTGTGCTTTCTGGCTTGATCCCGGATGTGATGGAAGTACCGTAAATTAATCACGGAGCTAAACCATGCGCAAACTGCCCGCACTGATAATCAGTGTCGCACAAAGCTATCGAGATACTTTAAATTGGTATCACCATGGCACCTGAACAAGGCGACGCGGAAGCTCAATTCGCAATTGGTTGTATAAAACTGGCTAGTGGTCGGGACTCACCCGAGAACTACGCTGAAGCGGCTAAATGTTTCAGCAAGGCTGCCGAGCAAGGGCACGCAAAGGCTCAAAACCAACTCGGGTATATGTACTTCGTTGGTCAGGGCGTTCCGAAGGACTATGCCAAAGCGGTGCAATGGTGTCGAAAAAGTGCCGATCAGGGTTCCTCGATGGCGCAAAGCCAACTCGGATATATGTACGCGAATGGTCTAGGTTTGGTGCGGAATGATGCTGAAGCAGTGCGGTGGTATCGCCTTGCCGCTGAACAGGGCCGCGAAGCATCGCAATACAATCTCGGAGTAATGTACAGCGCCGGACGAGGTGTTACGCAGGACTACAAGGAAGCAGTGAAGTGGTATCGCCTTGCTGCTGATCAGGGATATGCGGGGGCGCAACACAGTCTCGCTTTGATGTACGAAAATGGGCAAGGCGTGGCGCAGGATAACTCTGAAGCAAAAAATTGGTATCGCAAGCTGGCCGAGCAGGGCGACGCAGATGCGCAGGCCGCTCTGAAGCGCCTTGACGTTGGACTAACTGGCTTTTTTAAGCGGCTGGCTCAGTATTATGCCGAGTTTTTATCAACTGACTTCAAGAAGCAACGCCTGCCTCGTCGTCGCCTGGAAAACTCTGACGCAAAGGGTAGGCTTGTAGGAATTCCTCTCCGTAAATATGCGGGCTTCCAACAAAAACTTTGGGAAGAACTTGCGAAGCCAATTGGCACTGGGCTTTCTCTGACGATCACGCGTGGTAGTTGGCGTTCAGCTTTACCGAAGGCAATCATGGAGGCTATTGCCGCTCATATTGATTAGGTTAAGCAGCTCGATATTGATTCTGTTCTTAATAGAGCGCTAGCGCGTGCACGCCGACTAACAGAAAGTCAAGCCGGTGATCCCGAAATTGCATTTGAGCAGTTCGTTGAGGAAACCCGAGCGAGCATTGCCCGAGAAATCATCGCCCCATTTCTTGACCGTATGGAAGATTTCTTCTCACGCACCGAACATAAACCCGTCGAGTCACTTCGGGAACTCGAAGACCAGCTTTCGACGCGTCTTGCTAATAATATTGAGACCTCCTCTGGTGCGGCCTTTTCAACATTATTTGTAGAGGGCAAGTCCGAATCACTCGAAGCCTTACTGCGTGACCAATTGGCCCTCGACTTTGTGCGTAGTGAGCTTGAAACATTCTTCGCCACTTTCAGCGCCGCCGATCTCTACGTCGATCTTTCTGATCTCGTTCGTTCATCGCGACTAATCGAAAATGTCGATTTCTACCTACATATTGGAGAGGTTCATCACGATAAGCATGTCTACCCAATCTTTTACATTCCATTCACGGTTGAGAGAACCGAGCGCAGCTTAAAGATTAATTCCGAGCCAAGACTCTATGTGAATAAACGTGCCATGGATTATGTCGCGCAGGAGGTCGCAAGTGCTGAGAGGCGTGCGACTGTGCCCTCCATGATTCGTGAGCGAATCTTCTATCTATCACCAGAGCAGTCCGCTCTTGGAGTTGCCCAGAAACTTCTCGATGATATGGCAAGTACTTTTAATCTGCGGGCCGATATTAATCTGCACGAGCCTCGCGATCAGAAGGTGAGCAGCCTTCTTGTAACGGCTACGAATAGGCTTTCATTTTCGCTTTTTGACCGTTCAGACGAGTCAATGGTCAATGATTATGAAGCGATGCTCGTTGGTCTTGAGGCGGGCGGTGATGTTGTCGCATTTTTTAAAGCCTTGATTGATGATTTCTTATTGAAAAATCCAATCGTAGTCCGTGATGACATTGATGATGGCTGGGAAGAATTGGCGATGCCTCAGCGGCTTGTCTTCGATAGTCCTCTGCCGCTGGTCGAAGAACAACGCAAGATTTTATCGGCTATCAGGCATCCACAATCACGCTTCATCGCAGTCGAAGGACCTCCTGGGACAGGCAAGTCGCACACCATCACTGCCGTTGCCTTCAATACTATTCTGTCCGGACAGAGCCTCCTCGTTCTTTCCGATAAGAAAGAAGCTCTCGATGTTGTTGAGGATAAGCTCAATCAAGCACTCGCAAAGGTCAGACCCTCTGAGGACTTCGTTAATCCAATTCTGCGCCTCGGTAAGGGCGCATCAAATTACGCCCAGCTAATGAAGAAAAGTGCGATTGAACGATTGCAGGTTAATCAACGAGTTGTACGTCAGAGACGCTCCGAGCGCGAACTGGCACTGAAGAATGAGAGTGCAGCCCTGATTAATGGCCTCCAAAAATCAGCCGAGGCCTATGCGGCAATCGATATGGCTGAAATTGCTGGTATCGAGCGTGAGACGAAGCAATTAACCGACCAAACACCTGTAGTGAAAAATTTGCTCGAAGATGCTCATCTTTCGGCGCTGATTGAAGATTATGGAATAGTTGCAGCGTATATTCGCTCGCAAGCTACCCTTGCAACAATTCTTCGTTGGCAGGGCGCTTACCCTGCGCGTCTGAATGAATTAGCTCGGATAGCTGACGGACTTGCAGCGCTAGAGTTGGGACCATCTGATATCGCTCCGTTACGGTCATTCTCTCTTGAGAAGCTTCGTTCCTTTACTTCATTAATTGATAAGATTTCAGAATCGGCGCTTCCAGTGTTCGGGCATCTTTTCGCCGGGAAGAAGTTGTTAGCAATCTCACATGCTCTGCGTGATGAATGTGGCATTGTTTGCAATCAGCCGGGTCGAGAAGAAGCGCACCTGAGGTTGCTCAGAAGTCGGCTACTTGATGTGAAGAATCATCTCAAAACACTTGGGATTGAATCCGAGTTTGAGGTCGCTATTGCCCTAATTTCCGCAGGGCTTGCCGAAACTGATAAGAAAACTCTAGTTCCTCCCCATGTGCTTGAGGCTGCTCGTCGCCTCGATGAATCCATGAACCATTCAGCAGCATTACTAATGCCCGCGAAGGGTCGCTTTTATTCGATCATGCTTGATGGTGTTACCGGGCCGATGGAACTAGTTGATCGAATTGGTGCGTTGAAGGCACGCGAAGCACTGGTCCGTGGGCGCTTCGAGGCGGTGCCAGAAGTGGATTATCTTGGTGCCAAAACCCGAATTGAAAGTTTAAATACCCAGGCCTTGGCCGAACGGATCGACGAGCGTTTGATCGAATTCTATAACCAAAAGAGAAACGATGCGCTAACGCTGGGAAAAATCATTCGAGAAAAACAGCGTTTCCCGCTCGATAAATTTGCCGATATTCAGCGGGCCTTTCCTTGCATCATCGCGGGACTCCGCGACTATGCCGAATTTATTCCTCTCAAACGCGAAATCTTTGATCTCGTAATTATTGACGAGGCGTCACAAGTTTCAATTGCTCAGGCTCTTCCGGCCATCATCCGAGCTAAGAAAGTTCTTGTCCTTGGCGACCGTAACCAATTCAGCAATGTGAAAACTACAAATGCATCCCGCGAGGTGAATACAGCGTATATGAATGATCTGATTAAGGCATTTGACAATGATTTCCCACGAGTTGGCACCGAAGTTCGGACTAAGATTGACCTCTTCGACATCAGAAGCAGCGTGCTCGATTTCATTGAGCCAATATCGAATTTTTCTATTCAGCTTAAAAAACATTTCCGGTCGTATCCCGAAATGATCGGTTTCTCGTCGAAGTATTTTTACAACGACAGCCTACAAGTGATGAAGATTCGGGGTAAGTCAGTGGAGGAAGTGATTGAATTCGACGCCATCGATCATGACGGTCTAATCGATCAGCGCAATGTCAATAATCCGGAAGCACAACGAATTGTCGATAGGATAGTTGAATTGCTCGACGATGAGCAGTTACAGACGGTCGGCGTGATTACGCCCCATACTGAACAACAAGCCCATATTGCTAACTTGATCCAACAGCATCCGCGTTCCGAAGAGATTTACGATAAGCTTCGATTAAAGGTGATGACTTTCGATACCTGCCAAGGCGAAGAGCGTGAGATTATATTTTACTCGCTAGTCGCTTCTGCGGAAAAAGATCGGCTCGCATATATTTTTCCACGTGAACTTGATCGTGATCGTTCGGGTGAAATTGATCATAATTTACGTCTTCAAAGGCTAAATGTCGGTTTCTCTCGTGGCCAAGAAAAAATTGTGTTTGTGCATTCAAAGCCGATTGACGAATATTCTTCGGCGCTAAGAACTGCCCTCGTTCATTATCGTAGTGAGCTTGAACGAGCTAAGGCCATGCCCACCGAGGACGATGTTGATCAGGCATCTCCGATGGAAAAGAAAGTCCTGCACTGGCTCAGTCAGGTACCACTTCTCCGCGAGCTTGGGCCAGCGTGTGAGATTGTGGCAGGTTTTGAGCTTGGCAATTATCTAAAGCAACTCGATCCCACCTATAACCATCCTAAATACCGAATTGATTTTCTTCTTCGGATTGAAGATGGTAATCACATGCATCAGTTGGCACTTGAATATGACGGTTTTGAATTTCATTTCGCGAAAGATATGCCAGCGGGATTGATTGATAATTCAACTTGGTCCTCCTACCTCAACAGTTCTGATCTTGAGCGTGAACATGTGATCGAAAGCTTTGGCGTTCAGATGATCCGCCTTAATAGGTTCAATCTTGGCAAAGACCCAGTTGCTACTATTGATAAGCTATTACGCGAGCGTCTCGAAGGTGCTTTCGAGGACCGTAAACCACACGATCTAGTAACAGAGACCGCCAAAAAATCTGAAGAGATCGAGCAAGGTCTAAAGTCCGGTGATAACAAGCACTGCAAGAAATGTAACCGCGATCTTCCTATTCAAATGTTCATCGATGCTAATGCGAAATCGGGTTACAGCCATCATTGCAAAGACTGCAAGTCTGGCGGACCGCGTAAGTACGGTGGTCCGAGATTTAGACGTCACTACCGAAGGCGATATTATTAGAGGACATTGGATTGATAGTCCGGCGCTCCTGCTCAATTGCAGCCCTCACTACCGAAATTCGGCTATAGTCTATCGAAGAAATGGTAGAGCGAACGTTTAGGTAGAGAGGGAGCGCAATGATTTCTCCCATGCTCTTTAGCAAAATGACCGGGCCATTTCGGAAATTATGGCGCGGAGAGCAATCACTACCAAAAGCGTTCTGGCTCTACTTTATCCTTATCGGCATCCTCCTGGCACCCTTCATCGCGATGGTGTGTGCCGTACCATTTGTTTTGCTCGACCAGCCACAGGCTGCATGGCCGGTATTCTTTGCGACGCTGTTTGTCTATCCAGTCTTTGCCGCCGTGGGAGTCTGGCGCAGCGCCAATGTATATCTTTTTAAAAGCCCAAAGGTTTACGCCGTTAAGGTCATTTACGTGGTTGGAACGAAAATCGCGGTATGCATCATTCTATTGAAAATCGTACAGCGATTGACTGGGGTTACGTTTATCGGGCTTTTAAAGAGCCTAAGCTGAAGTTAGAACACTACAGCCGACCACTCGACCGCGCCCAACTCTCAACACCAGCACCCCTAAGCGCCCTCTCGCGCCCAACTCTTGGGCCAAGAAGGGGCCGCGAGTGCGGCTCATGCGAGGGATAGCAGTAACCCCCGGGATTTGGCCCCGGGGCCGGGCGCGGCTAGAAGCGCCAGCGCATTCCCGCATCGCCGCCAAAGCTGTTCGAATCGCCGGAACTCATTGCGTCGACATTGGCGAAGAAGGCCAGAGAAC
>Ga0181537_10004260_pt1 | contig 11920 bp, 10 predicted proteins | sample PEATcosm2014_Bin_39_FD_119765 | JGI IMG/M metagenome (GOLD analysis project Ga0181537, IMG submission 119765) | Peatland microbial communities from MTU Mesocosm Facility, Houghton, MI, USA - PEATcosm2014_Bin23_10_metaG | ecosystem: Environmental > Terrestrial > Soil > Wetlands > Peat | place... | reverse complement strand
GCCCAGGATGGTGATCGTCAGGATCTGTCCCATCTCCCCCAGCAGGGCCGGGGTCTCCGCCCGAAAAACGCTTCCGAAGCCCACGAGAAAAAGGACCGGGACCGCGTAGCCGTAGACGAGCGCCTGCTTGCTGCGGAAATTGAGTTCCAGGCAGAGGAGGAAATGCCTGAAGAGCCCGGGCAGTCTGCTCGCGTCGCCCTTCATTTTCTGTCGCCTGCCGGGGTTGTCCAGCGTCTCCCGGTGAGGGAAAAATACGCGTCCTCGAGCGAAGGCCGCACGATCTGAAGCTCGATGATCTCGTGGCGGCCGATCTCCAGGACCTTCACAAGCGCAGCCACCGTCCGGCCCGCATCCACGGTCTCCAGAATCCAGCGTCCGTCCTCGAGACGGCTGGCGGTCACGCCGGGCAGCCCCTCGGCCGAGGAAACCTCCATCGCCCTGGCGGTACGCACCGTGACGCTCGAGCGGGTCGCCGTGGCCGCGATCAGCTCGGCGGGCCTGCCCGCGGCGACAATCCGACCCGCATCCAGGATAGCGACCCGGTCGCACAGGTCCTGGGCCTCCACAAGGTCATGGGTGCTGATGAGGAGCGTTCTCCCGGAGCGGCGCACCTCGATGATCAAGTCGTGCAATTCCCGGCGCGACGCGGGGTCCAGGCCGGCGGTGGGCTCGTCCAGAACCACCAGGCTCGGGTTGTTCACGAATGCCAGGGCCAGAAACAGGCGTTGGCGCTGGCCGCCCGAAAGGGAGTCGAAGGGCGCGTCGGCCTTCGAACCCAGCCCAAACCTCCCGATCAGCTCGCCGACATCCGCGGGTTCGCCGTAGAACGAAGCAAACAAACGGAGCGCCTTCCTCGGCGTGATCTTGTCCTGAAGCGTCGCCGCCTGGATCTGGGCTCCGCAGAGCTGCTTGGCGTCCTCGGGCCTTGCGAGGGCGTCGATTCCCGCGATGGAGACCGATCCCGAATCGGGGCGCCGCAGGCCCAGGATGCATTCAAGGGCCGTGGTCTTGCCCGCTCCGTTCGGGCCCAGCAGCCCGAAAATCTCGCCCGGCTCAACGTCGAAGCTCACGCCGCGAAGGGCCTCCACCGCCCTGTAGCGCTTGGCCAGGTCGCGCACGCGGACGCTTACAGGCAAGGGTGCAGGCATTTCGTGGGCCACGCGGGGAATCGGGAGAAAATGATCCCTGGCGTCAGGGAAAGTCAACGAGGGCATGACCGCCCTCTGAAGAGGGTTACTTTGACTTCCCCTCTGGCGTTCACGTTAGCTTTTTCGTGACTCGCCGCATGAGACCTTGGCACCGCTCCGCCAGCTGGCTCCTCTTCACCCTATTGATGCTGCCGGCGGTTGCCCTCGCCCAGGAGGTCCCGAGCCCGCCCACGGTGCAGGCTGAGAAGGTGGTCGTCGAGGAGGCCGCTCCCGGGGCGCAGGCCGGCGACTCAAACCGTGCAACCCTCGAAGGGCTTGCGCCGATCGTTTCCGGTGACTGGGAGCAGGTCACCTCGCAGGTCCCAAATCTTGAGATTGAGTCGGCGGGCCCAAGTTCATTTGGCGCCATCCTCGCGCTGAGGGGCCTGGCGAACACGCCCTACTTCAGCGATCCCGCGGTCACCCTCTACATGGACGACATCCCGATGGGGGGAGGCTTCACCTATCCGGCGGGTCTCTTCGGCTTTGTTTCCGCGACGGTCCGCAGTGGCCCCCAGGGCGCCGAGTTCGGCCGGGCCGAGGACGGCGGCATCATTGTCCTTTCGCCCCGCCTCATGGCGGGCGGCGACATGCGGGCGGGATTTGGCGACTACGGCGCCCGGTCCTTCGCGATCGAGGCGGGCGCGGCCGAGGGGGCGAACAACGATGTGAGCCTGGCCTTCGCCTCCACCCAACGGGACGGCTACATCGAGAACACGCAGATCGGCAAGCGGGTGGACAATCTGCGAGCCCTCGACGGGTTCGCGCGCGAGCGGTTCCGACCCACCCGCAACAGCGAGATCACGGTCGAGTTGCTTGGGGACCAGCACCACGACGGCGCGGCCCCTCTCGTCCCGCTGGGCGGCCCCCTCTACACCGTCGAAAGGAGCCATGAGGGCGCCACCGACTCCGACCTGTTCGGGGCATCCCTGAAGGCGGCGCTCGAAACGGACGTGGGAAAGCTGACGACCGTGACGAGCTTCACCGACTGGAGGCTCGATCCCTACGAGGATTGGCTTGTCCTGCCCCCCGCCATCCAGTCCGTGCTGACTCAGGATCAGCAGACATGGAACGAGGAGCTCCGCCTCTCCTCGGCATCCCACTCGGCGCTCACATGGGATGTCGGCGGCTGGCTTTCCGAGCGCCAAACGTCCGGTGCGGCCAGCCGGAGCATTGCAGGGGTGATCCCCATCGAGCTCTCAGACTACGGATTCCTCAGGCATGAGGCGGCGCTTTTCGGGGAGCTCTCCGCGACGCCCGTACCGCGTTTCCATCTCTCGGTTGGCGGACGCGTCCAGCGTGTCGAGGAGAGCCACCACCAGGAAGAAGAAGCGCAGACGCCTGTCCTGCGCCTTCAGTTTGAGAGGGAGAACAGCTCATTCCTGCCGAGGGTCGGCGCGACCTACGAGCCCGACGCCCTGACCACGGTGGACGCGGCTGTCTCGACGGGAACCCGGGCCGGCGGATATGCGGCCTACACGAGCAATCCCGCCCTTATCCCCTTTGCGGCGGAGCACGTCATAGCGTTTGAGGCCGGCGTGCGCCGGGAGACCGCAAACAGGACCCTTTCGCTCTCGGTCAGGGCATTCGACTACGAGATCACCAACTACCAGATCGAGAGGTCCTTTAGCGCCGCGGACTACTTTGTGGCAACGGCGCCGCGGGCGCGGTCGCTCGGCTCGGAAATTGGGGTCTCATGGAAGCCGACCACCTCGTGGACCATGGGCTTGGTCGCCGGGCTCACCGATGTGACCCTGCTTGAATTCAACGACCCCCTCACGGGAGCGAGCTATGCGGGAAACCGGGCACCCTATACGCCCTCCTTCACGGCCGGCCTCCGGCTCGGCTACCGCTCCGCCAAGGGTTGGTTCGCGACCGCGGAGGCAACCGCGACTGGAAAAACCTTCTACACCGAGTCCGAGGACCCAGCCTACGCCCAGGACGAATACGCCGAGTTGGGTGCGAAGGCGGGATTCGACTCACGCCGATGGCGGATCACCCTTTACGTTGAGAACGCGGGGCAGGCCCACTATTACAGCCAGATCATTCCCGGCGTTAAGAGTGGCGCGCCCGGAGTCCCGCGGATTCTAGGGTCCGAGTTGGCCGTCAAATTCTGATTCGCGCCTCAGGCGCCCTTCGCAGGCATATGGCGCCGAGCAGTCGGTCAAGCCGGTCAAATATGGGTTTATTTCGGCCTTGAGGTGGTAAGGCACCGACGGGTCAATCCGTTTCAAGGTGACGAACGCAGGGGCATATGACGCGCCCCGACGAGGCTTTTCATATTCCCGCGAATATGTAACACAGGCCAAGCGCGTAAGCTGCTGTGAATGGTTGCCTTATCTCTCGCCATTCCCGCGGCGCTCCTCGTCGCACGAAATAACCCTAGCGTAACCGAACCTCCATCGGAGCGCACACCGCGGCTTTGCCATGCGGCGCACGCGAACCTTTCACTCGTGTGTCCCCTTCGACGCCGTGAAATCAAAACTGCCCCATGTTATTTCCTGCATTGTACTGACGCTTGCACTCCAACCCTCAGCAGCCCGCTCCCAGACCGTGACGCTCATGCAAACGGCGATTGAATCAACCTCATATACGGTGACCGTTGACGCCGGCTCGGCTCCCGCGGTCGCCGGGTACTCCACGACACAGACCTTCTCGGCGGCCGACCAGAGCCCTTCCTCGCTCGGCCTGCCCGAGACGCTCAATCTTTTCTGCGTCGAGCTTGGGCAGGACGCCAGCACGAGCCCCCTGAGCTATGCGATTGATTCGATCGCCCAGGCAGACATGAACCGCGCTCCAAATTCCATAGACGCCGATGCAGGAGTCCCGATGAGCGGCATCGGCGCGGACGCCGGGATGAGACTTGAGAAGCTCTACGGTTTCGTCTTCCCCACCTATTCCAACAGCAGCCCGCTGAATGTAGACTTGAGCGCAGCGGGAATCAGCGGAAACGCCGCCTACGACAGCGCCGTGTTCCAGCTCGCTGTCTGGCAGGTGGCCGAAACCGACAGCTTCGGCAGCATAAGCCTCGCGGGACCCGGCTTCTTCGCCTCAAGTTCAACTCCCACGCTCCTTTCAGACGCCAACCAACTCCTTGCCGCGGTGGCCAGCGATCCCAGCGTGACGCCTCTCAATCTGGACGCCCTGACCAGCAGCACGAACCAGGACTACATCCTCCCTGACCCGAACGGCAGTTTTACGTCCATTCCAGAACCTTCCTATTTCGCAGCGGTAACAGGCGGTATATCTATCGCTGCAGCATCACTTAAGCGGCGTCGCAGGTTTGCAGCTTGAGTGAAAAGCGCGCCTCTCGATAGACCTATTTTCCTGGCATACTGGGCCTTGCGAATTCGGCTCGTCCGGATCCATCCCCGTCAGAATCGCTTGGTTCGATCGAGACGAACGGGGGGAAATGCCTGCGGCTGATCGCCGTAACCGACTAGTTGGTAGAGGCTTGAAAGAAGGAATCTCATTGCACAATATTTCCGACTTCACCTTTTTAATAACCCCTCCACATCATAAGCCTCTTCATGAAAAAAATTACCATCGCCTACTCCACTGCACTCTTATGCATGACCTTGGCCGCACTTGCCGACCCGGTGCCGCTTCCCTCGCCGACGATCGTCGCCAAGCCGGTCGCGAACCCCGCGGCGTCAGTGCCGCCGATGCTCAGGAACGTCGTTACCGCCGATGAGTGGCAGAAGTATAGCCAATTCAACGTGAGCGTTAACAAAAGCGACGAGATGAAGCCTCTCCTCGCCGAGATGGAAGCGATCCGCGACCAGACGAAGGCTGTCCGCGAGAAGATGACTGCCGTCCGCGCGAAGAAGCTCGCCGACGACCCCGAGATCGCCGCGATCGACAAGAAAGTCCAGAGCGCATTCCACGGCCCGCATTCGATGAACCCGAACTTCGGTGTCCATCCTGCCGCAAAGCCGGTTACCGCCCCCGCGACGGCTCCCGCAACGGCGGAACAGAAGTAAAGCCCGCGACGCCGATATAGACCGCTCGTCTTTTCAAAGCCTGCCATTCCCACGGAATGGCAGGCTTTTTCGTGTGCGGTCCCCGGCGCGGGTCAGGGCCACCCGACGTTCAACGCCGCAAGGCCGTGGAAATGGTAGCTGTCGCGGTACCGGGGCTGCTCGGCAAGGAACAGCCCGGGAAGGCGCCTGAATAGGATCGGCAGCGAGACCTGGAGCTCAAGCCTGGCCAGAGGCGCGCCAAGGCAGAAATGGATCCCCCCTCCGAACGTCGTGTGGGCTGAGGCTGCGCCGGCCACCGGCCTTGTCGGGTCAAACCGGCTTGGATTTGTGAAGCGGCTCGGGTCCCGGTTCGCGGCCCCGTAAAGAAGCGCGACCTGATCGCCGCGCTTCAAACGGACGCCGGCCACCTCGATGTCCTCCTGTGCCACTCGGGTGAACAGGTGAAGGGGCGGGTCGAAACGCAGGCATTCCTCGACCGTGGCGTCGGTCAAGGCCTCGGTCGCAAACGCAGCTGCAACATCGGTCTTGTTCTCAAGCAGCGTCTTAACGCTGTTTCCGATCGCATGAACCGTCGCCTCATGACCGGCGTTTAACAGCAGAATGCAGGTTCCGATCAGCTCCTCCTCGGAAAGCCGGTCGCCTGCAGCCTCCGCGGCAAGAAGATGGGTGATCAGGTCATCGCCCGGCGCCCGGCGCCGCTCGGCCACATAACCCCTCAAGTACTCGGAGAATTCCCGGGTCGCCGTCTCGGCCTCGAGCTCCGTCCTGCGCGTGCGGCCCAGCTGGAACATGACGACCATCCGGTGCGACCATTCCAGGAGCTTCGGCGTCACCTCCACGGGCACGCCGAGCAGCTCCGCGATCACGATGACGGGAATCGGCGTCGCAAAGGACTCGATCAGCTCGGTGCGGTGCACCGGCTCGAACCGGTCGATGAGCTCATTGGAAAGCGCCGCAATCCTGGGCCTCAGCCTCTCGATGTGGCGCGAAACGAACGCCCGATTCACAAGCGAGCGAAGACGCGTGTGGACAGGCGCCTCCCGCTCGAGCATCGAGTTTGAATTCACCAGGTTGAACGTCGCGAGGTGCTCCTGGCCCTCGCGGGTTTGAGGGATGGCAGCCTCTCCGGGAAGGGGCAGGAGTTCCCGACCGAACCGGCGGTCTCGCAGGACCGCTCCCACGTCGGCGATGTTGAGGAGGCACCACAGCTTGTGCTCCTTCCAATAGAAGGCCGGCATAAGCGACCTGATTCGCTCAAAAGTCGAGTAAGGGTCCCCGTAGAATCCCGGGTGGGACGAATCCAGCGAAACCGAACGTCCGTCAGGGTCCAGGGTCAGCCACGGCAGTTCGGGTTCCGTCATTTGAGGGTGAAATAGAATCCCGCGGGAAATGGACGCAAGGCGCCGAAATGGCGGAGCGGGCGGGATTCAAACCCCGGTCCCCGCCATTGCGACTGAAATTCCACGCCCCGAAGAGCTCTCGTCGGCCCGGAGGGCCTACGCCGTCACGGTTTGAGCGAAGCAAGATACTTCAGGCTTATCGGGATATCCCTGGGGGGATTGACCCCCTCATCCTCGATGAAGCTGTACTCGACGCCCTGCTTGCGCCCCTCGCCAAGGACGGCGGGCCAGTCGACGCGGCCGGTTCCCAGCGGTACGAAGTCCGTGATCGGGGCCTGGCCTGTGTAGAATCCCGTGGGGGCCCCTATCCTCATGTCTTTCAGGTGAAACATCTTCCAACGCCCTGGATATTTCTGCATCAGCGCGACGGGATCCTGCCCCGCGTGGACGACCCAAAAGACGTCCATCTCGAAGAAGAGCAGCTGCGGGTCGCTCTCGCGGGCCAGCACGTCAAATCCCGTGCCTCCGCCGGGAAGCGGCTCGAATTCTCCCCCATGCGGGTGGTAGCCGAGCCTCAGGCCGGACGCCCTCAGGATCTTTCCCCAGGCATTGAAGTCAGATGCGGCCTTGTGGGCCTTTGCGGCATCGAACACGCCCGTGTGGGGGACCCACGGAACGATGATGTTGCCGCTCCCGAGGGTCTTCGCGTCGGCGATGACCTTGTTCAAGTTCGACTCGAGCTCCGGGTACTGATTGTGCGAGCTCACGGCCTTGAGCCCGCGGGCGTCGAACTGGGCGCGGAGCTCGCCGGCCGTGAGCCCATAGGTCCCCGCCGTTTCAACCAGGGTGAAACCCATGGACTTGACGAGATCGAGGCCCGTTCCCAGGTCGGCACCGAGCTTCTCATGCAGGCTCACGAGCTGGATGCCGACGGGAGCCGCCGTGTCTTCGGCCGAGGCCGAAAGGGCTGCCCCAAGCAGCGCAGCCAGGATCGAGATTTTCTTCATGGTTTTTGTCCGTTTGTTGTTTGGAAATGGGAATGCTTCCTAGGGGTTCAGCTTTGCCTGATAATCCTCGATGAACAGGTCCAGGAATGGCTGCCTCAAGTCTTTCCGGGCGCGGTCCTGCCTTTCCCGGAGTTCGAGGAAGGCACGGTCGCTGGCGCTGTAGGCGGGCCAGCTGACGAGGCCCTCGCCATTCGGATCGCCGGTCGCGGCAAAATTGGCCCAGTAGCGCTGCATCTCAGCAGAAAGGCGCTTGTCTTCCGGGCCGTAGGTGACGCCCGACGGGGGGGACGCCATTTCCCCAAACACGTAGCCAAGCTCCGAGGAGTGCGATGCGCCGAAGGCTTCCCTCCCCTTCGGCGTCCGGCTAAAGAGGTACAACCAAACGTTGGCACCCGCTGAGCTGTGCCAAAGCGCAACAAGCGAGGTCGGCGACCTGAAGGACGTGTCCGTCAGGTATTGGGCGCCGGCGTCGCCGAAGACCGGATCTGCGGGCGCCGCCGCGTCATCGGCCAGCCCATAGAGATCCAGGGCTGCGTGAGCCCTCGGGCCGTAGCGGGCGCTGACGAGATTTCGGAGCTCGTCCGCAGTGCCCTTGAATGAGGATTCCCTGGCGTTGGTCCCGATCAACATCGGCACCTTCGCCTCCCGGCCCGATGCGTAGGTCCTCGCAGGCGGCTCCTTTAGGATCCATCCGTCCACGTTTATGCGCCCGCGCATGTGCGCCTTCTCGGCTCCGGCGAGCAGCGCCTGCGCGTCAAGCGATCGCAGCGCTCCGATGTTTGCGCATCCAAGGCTCTCGGCCAATGCGGTTCCGGATGCCTCCGCCTGCGAAAGGGTCTGGGTGTCCGGGGCTCCCACTCCCGGAGCGCTCTCGACTATGGCCTTCGAGATGAGTCCCCGTGCCTCATCGCTGGCAAGGAGGACGCAGATGTCTAGCGCACCGGCCGACTGCCCCATCATCGTCACATTTCCGGAGTCGCCCCCAAACTGGGCGATGTTCGCTTTGACCCAGCGCAGGGCCGCAACCAGGTCCTGGAGGCCATAGTTACCCGAGGCGTGCTCCGGGGATTCCGCGGACAAACCCGGGTGCGAAAAGAAACCGAATACCCCAAGGCGGTAATTGACGGTCACGACCACCACCCCTGCATTCTGGAGGGTGGCACCCTTTGCGAGGTGCTCCCAGGCGCCGCCCGCGAAATTGCCGCCGCCGTGGACGAAGACGATGACCGGCAGCTTGCCCGAGGCCGGCCACTCCGGCGTGACCACGTTGAGATAAAGGCAATCCTCGCTCGCATTTGCGATCATCGGTCGATTCCAAGCGCCGTCGTCGGGCTGGAGCGCGTCGCGCGAGGGCGACGTCGCGTCGCGAACGCCGGCCCAAGGTTGCACGGGCTGCGGCGGCCTCCAGCGCAGGGGGCCGGTCGGGGGTTGCGCAAAGGGGATTCCCAAAAAAATCGCACCCGTGCCGTTTGTGAGTCCCCTGATTTTGCCTCCGCTCACGGAGGCCAAGACCTCGTTCTGAGCGAATGCGGTCGATGATGCCGAGGCGATGAGCAGCCACAGGGCGAAGCATCCTCCCGCACATGCTCGTGGAATCATCTGGGTCCGAAATGAGAAGGTACGCCGAAGCGGTCCATGGGGTTTTTCCGACCGAAAACGTACCGTTGAAAAACAGTAACGCAACACATGAAACAAATTGATATTGTCTTGGCTCATGCTTCCTCAACCCGTTAGCCTGCACAGAAGATCCCCGGAATCTCGGCTTGGTCTCGCCGCAGCAATATCTCGCCTGCCCTTCGGACTGGGAATCGGAAACCCTTCCTGAACGCTCAACACCTCATGCTTCGAATCCCGTCTGCCTTATGCTTCCTCTGCGCTCTTCAGCTCCCCCTTGGAGCGCAGCAGACCCCGGCCGGTCGGGTTTCTGATTTCCCGAACTGGGCGTATCCCGTCCCGGCTCCAGCGCCCGCAGGTGCCGCCGCCCCGATGGACGACGGGCATCTCAGGCACGTGCCCGACAGTACGGTGGCACTCGCCCTCAAGGACTTCGCCGCTCATGTCACCGCGGTTCCCGACTGGCATCCCGAGGATCACCCGCCGATGCCCGGGATAGTTTCGGTGGGCAGGGAACCGGCGGTGTGGGCTTGCGCCTATTGCCACCTCCCCAACGGCGCGGGCCGGCCGGAGAACGCGAGCATCGCCGGACTGACACCCGCATATTTCAAGCAGCAGATATCCGACTTCAGAAGCGGCCGCCGGGCCGGTTCGGAACCGGCGCGCGCACCGCAGAATTTCATGATCGCCCTCGCCAAGGCCGCCACGGATGCGGAGGTCGCGAAAGCGGCCGACTACTTCGCCTCGCTGAAACCTGAGTGCTACGTGACCGTCGTAGAGTCCGAGGCTGTCCCGGTGACCTACGTCGCCGGGGCCATGCTCGCCAAAGTAGCCGGAGGGGGCACCGAGGCCCTGGGCGACCGCATCATCGAGTTCCCGGTGGATTTGGGACGTGCCGAGAATCGCGATCCCCGGACCCCCTACCTTGCGTATGTACCGGTGGGGAGCCTCGCCAAGGGAGAGGCGATCGCAGCGGGTAGGCGCTCAAGTGCACAGCAATGCTCGATCTGCCACGGCCCGGGTCTCAAGGGCCTTGGCGATGTTCCGCGCCTTGCCGGCAGGTCCCCCAGCTACATCGTGCGCCAGCTTTACGATTTTAAGTCCGGCACCCGGACGGGAGCCACGGGGCTCATGAAGCCCGTGGCCGCCAGCCTGACTCAGGCTGACATGGTCGCGGTCGCGGCCTTTGTATCGAGCTTGAAGCCCTAGTCCTCCAACCGGCTGCGGCAAAGGACGGATGCTGTCTGTTTCCGGGCTCGGGAACAGGATCGCCTTTCAATACGGGTTGGAGCGTGCCTGCAGAGTTCAATTCGGGAAGGAGATCCTCGAGGAAAAGGCTTGACGACCCATAACCATTTGGTTATCTATCGTCCATAATCAATGACCTATTTTTCTCGCCATGCGCACCGCGCCTAACGCGCTTTTCAAATCGCTTTCCGACCCAACCCGCAGGGCGCTCTTCGAGAGCCTGAGCCGCAATGGAGAGCAGACGGTTGTGATGTTGACCCACCGCGCAGGCGTTTCGCAACCGGCGGTATCGAAGCACCTGCTTATCCTCAAGAACGCCGGATTGGTGCGCGCTCGACGCGGTGGTCGCGAAACCCATTACAGCGCCCGCCCGCGCGCCCTGGCACCTCTGGTCGGCTGGATGAGCTTCTACAGCCGCTTCTGGCACGACCGGTTTGACCGCCTCGAAGCCCTGCTGGAGACGCTAGACTGACAACCCACAAAAAACATAACGATGACCGCACCCGCTACACGCTCGCTCGTAATCGAAAGGGAACTGCCTCATGCGCCGGAGAAGATCTGGCGCGCGCTAACGGAAGGCTCGCTGCTCAAGCAATGGCTGATGGACAACGATTTCCAGCCCATCGTGGGCCATAAATTCACCTTCCGATCCACCCCGGTGCCCAACTGGAATGGGATCGTCGAATGCGAGGTTCAGGTCGTGGAACCCAACAAAAGGCTCTCCTACAGCTGGGGCTCTTCCGGAATGGGAAGTGTCGTGGCCTGGTCTCTCGTTGCGACTAAGGAGGGAACCCTGCTTCGCATGGAGCAGTCCGGCTTCCGACCCGATCAGGAGGCCAATTACAAGGGCGCCAGCTACGGCTGGCAGAAATTCATAGGCAACCTTGAGCGGGTGCTCGCGGATGAAAAGTAACAGGCTCTGCCTCCGCCAGACGGGCGACGTAATGGCGGAGCCAGGAGTATTCGAAGAACCTGCACGGCCCCAAACGCATTAACTTTTCATGAGGCGGTTGTCTTTGCGTCTTTGTAGAATTCCCGAGCCTTGTTGAGGAGCTGGCCGTCATTGAGGTGGCTTTCGTCGATGACGACAGTCCCGAGCACACGCCGGGAAATCTCCGGGTGGTGCTCCTTTAGCCAGCCTGCAAGCTGCTCCATCTCGCTGCTTTCTCCCGTGCCTGAGCCGAAGATCAGGATCGGCCCGCCAGCCACGAGTTCCTTCGCGACTGGCTCGAAGAATGTATTGGGGTCGGGCTTCTCCTTTCCGCGCGAGAAATCGCGGGAATTGTGCGCGTGACGGAAGAACTCCGAGGGCTCGTGGGGGAGGATCTGCTTGGGCTGCGAGCCGCTCATCTCGGTGCGGAATAGGCGGGCCTGATGGTGATTGATCACCACGAGCCAATGGTCCGCCGTCCCTTCTGACTGCGCGGTAGCGACCTCCGACCTTTCCAGGAAATGACGGAGCGCCATGACCTCGTCCGACTCGGTCACGTCCTTGGACTTGGAGGGCTTGAGCACCATCGTTTGTCCGTTGCGGGTGACCT
>Ga0181537_10004259_pt1 | contig 11920 bp, 8 predicted proteins | sample PEATcosm2014_Bin_39_FD_119765 | JGI IMG/M metagenome (GOLD analysis project Ga0181537, IMG submission 119765) | Peatland microbial communities from MTU Mesocosm Facility, Houghton, MI, USA - PEATcosm2014_Bin23_10_metaG | ecosystem: Environmental > Terrestrial > Soil > Wetlands > Peat | place... | reverse complement strand
CAGGATGGTGTCGCCATGGGGATTGGTTTCGCGTCGCTCCTTGAACGGGAACACATCGAGCAGCCAGGAGATAAAGCTCTTTCTTCTTCCCGGCGTGACGGACCTGCCGTAAGCCGCGTTACTCAGCCAGGCGAAATACCGGTCCGGAACCGCCTCGACCCGCACCGGCTGCGGGTGCCCCAAAATCCGCTCGCCTGGCTCACGCGTAAAAACCTGCCAGGGTTGCTGCAGGAACGCGCTCCAGATCGGTATATCAATCGAAGCCGTGGCCTGACCAGCCGGATGCCGAAACGGTTCGTGCACCTGTACCTCCTGCATCCGGATAAAACAGAGCTCGCGATCGCGCGCCCGACATTTTAATGGGCACGTGACTGACGACTGGCTTCATCTGACATAAAGGCGCCAGGGCGCAGTTTTGCCCCCAGCCACTTTCCCACGTCCCCAGCCCGGCTCGCATTGCCATGCAGTGCGGCGGCGCCGAGGCCTGATTACTCCCAATATGCCGATTTTACCGGCATGAATACGTATGTGTGCCGGTTGGTTTGAAAAGGCATGCCGGTACAATGGCGACAGACCGCGGGCGACCATCTAGTAACTACAAAGGTACGCAAAGCAACCGGCATTGCCGGGCCAACGTCGCATTTCCGGGTAAATCCGTCTTAAAACAAGAAGGACGATGATGCGCTTTCCCCGTGCGAGTGGGTTGCTCCTGCACGTCACTTCGCTTCCGGGCCCCTATGGCTCGGGAGACGTCGGGCCTGACGCCTACCGCTTCGTGGACTGGCTGGTCGAATCCGGTCAGACCATGTGGCAGATCTTACCGCTTGGCGGTGCAGGTCCGGGAAATTCCCCCTACATGAGCAGCTCGGCATTCGCGGGCAATGTCCAGCTGATCGATCTCGGGGATCTCGCGAAAAACGGATGGCTGAGTGAGGCGGAAGTTCAACCGAACCAGATCTTCGATGGGCGGCACATCGACTTTGCCGCGGTGGCGCCCTATCGTCTGGAGCGGCTGGCACTCGCCGCAAAGCGCTTCTTCAGCCAACCGCAACCGCAGGCTCGGGGCGAGTTCGGTAAATTCTGCGAGCAAAATGCCAACTGGCTGGATGACTTTGCGCTTTTCATGGCGCTTTCAGAACGGTTTGTCGGGCGTCACTGGTGCGACTGGGAACCTTCGCTGGCGGCACGCGACCCCAAGGCGATCAGCGCCGCCCGGCGGCAGAACCTAGAGCGGGTCAATTTCTGGAAGTTCTGTCAGTGGTGCTTTTTCACGCAGTTTGGCCAGCTGCGACGGTACGCCAACGAACGCGGCGTTCGCATGGTCGGTGACGCACCGATATTCATAGCCCATCACAGCGCCGAAGTTTGGTCGCGGCCGGATCTGTTCGAACTCGACAAACAGGGCCGACCGACGGTAGTCGCCGGGGTGCCGCCCGATTACTTCAGTGCTACCGGCCAGCGTTGGGGCAATCCGCTCTACCGCTGGGAAGCCCACGCGAAGGAGAAATTCGCCTGGTGGATCGAGCGCATTCGCCGCAGCTTCGAATTGGTCGATGTGCTGCGCATTGACCATTTCCGCGGCTTTGCCGCCAGCTGGGAAATTCCGGCCTCCGAACCCACGGCGGTCCATGGGCGCTGGGTCAAAGCGCCCGGCGAGGCACTGTTCAGCGCCATCGCCGCAGCCCTTGGCCCATTGCCGATCATAGCCGAGGATCTGGGAGTCATTACGCCGGACGTGATCCATCTGCGGCGAAAATATCAATTGCCGGGCATGTGCATCCTGCAGTTCGCCTGGGGTGAAGCCGGCGAGAAGCGATTTCTGCCGCACAATCACGATCATGACTCGGTGGTGTACACCGGCACCCACGACAATGACACGTCACTCGGCTGGTGGAGCACTGCACCGGAAGCCGATCGCCAGCATCTGCGCGAGTATCTGGCGACCGACGGCCACGCCGTCAACTGGGACCTGGTTCGCGCAGCCTTCGCCAGTGTGGCCGATTCCATAGTATTGCCAATGCAGGACGTGCTGGATCAGGGTAACGGCCATCGCATGAACTTTCCCGGACGCAGCGACGGGCAGTGGACCTGGCGCTTCATGTGGTCCGACGTGAATCATGGGCTCGCCGCCAGATTGCATCGCTTTTGCGAGCTTTATCAGCGATTGAGATTGGACAAGGATCGCTGAAATCTGAAGCCCGTGTTAACGGTGCCGCACGCTCGATCAGCACCACCGCGAGTCTGCCAGACGGTCTTCGGCCGTGATGGTCTCGCGTGATATGCTAAATTAATCCATTCGTTGACTTGTCGCTGCGGTGTCGCAGCGTTCCCCAAAACGCGTCCAGCGCGGTCAGACAATAGGTCGGAGGCCGTCCACGATGAATCGCAAATCTCAATCAGCCTCGATCGAAAATGACGAAACGATAACGGTCCCCAGACCTTGGAAATTTAGGTCGGTGCCGTGGCTGGAGTACATAAGGACGCTGGGGCCGATCCTGATTCTCAGCGTGATCGTGATTCTGGTAGGGCTGCATTTCGTAAGTCCGGCTCCGCCGCGAACGCTGACTATCGCGGGCGGTCCGAAGGGCAGCACGTTTGCAGTGAATGCAGCGCGCTACCAGAAGATCTTAGCGCGCAGCGGCATCACGCTTAAGATCGTCGAAACGGAAGGTTCGGTGGACAATCTAAACCGACTGACCAATCCGCACTCGGGCGTTGATATTGCGCTGGTTCAATCCGGCATCGCCGATACCGCCGATACCAGCGATCTGGTGTCACTCGGCAGTATGTTCTTTGAGCCGCTAACGGTTTTTTACCGCAGCCCGGCACCGCTGCAGCGCTTATCACAGCTTCGTTCCCAGCGCATCGCGATCGGCCCGCAAGGCAGCGGTGTGCGGATACTGGCGCTGGCGCTGCTTAAGGCTAATGAAATCGAGCCAGGGGGATCTACTCAGCTGCTGGACCTCGAGGGGGAGGCGGCGACAACCGCACTGCAGCACAAGCAGGTGGATGCAGTTTTCCTGACCGGCGATTCGGCTGCGCCGGCAACCATTCGCGAGTTACTGCACGCCGAAGGGATACGAATGTTTGATTTTTCGCAGGCCGATGCCTACGTGAGGCACTTTCCCTACCTGAATAAACTGCCACTGCCGGCCGGCGCATTCGATCTGGGCGAAAATCTTCCCGCATCTCCTATCAATATGCTGGCTCCGACGGTGGAGCTGGTCGCGCACGAGAATCTTCACCCGGCCTTATGTGACCTGCTGATCGAAGCGGCCATGGAGGTGCACGGCCATTCATCATTGCTGCAGGCCGCCGGCCAGTTTCCGAGTGCTACGACGCACGCGTTCCCGATCAGTGCTGAGGCGGCCCGCTACTACAAATCGGGGAGCAAGAGCTTCGCCTACCGTTATCTGCCGTTCTGGCTGGCGAGTCTTTTCAATAGATTACTTGTCGTGTTTGTGCCAATCCTCGTCGTCGTGATACCTGGGTTGCGGTTTTTACCGCAGCTTTACAATTGGCGCGTCAACCGGCGCATCCACCGCCGGTACGGAGAGCTGATGGCACTTGAGCGCGAAAGCCTGGGCGAATTGTCCGAGGAACGACGCGCAACGCTGCTTGTTCGGCTCGAGGAGATCGAGCACTCTGTCATCAGCCGAAAAATGCCTGGCTCACACGCCGAACAGGTCTACGCACTGCGGGAGCATATTGCCTTCGTGCGCAAGCACCTGTCGCAAACAGAAGCTACGAATTGATCGACTCAGGCGTAGCAAGGTGAGTAGCTGCGCGCGGTTATCCGGCCGCGCAGTATGTTACTGCCCGAGCTTGGTTCGGAATTCAGCCGCGGTAAGCTGACTGATGGCCAGCGGCTGGCCTAGGTCAAAGTCGCGCGTGCGGGCCAATGAGCCCACGACGACGGGATCAAAACCGGCGTCCCGAACCAGCCGCTGGGCAATCTCTAACGCCTTGGCGTCATCACCGCCGACCGGAATGGCGAGCCGCTCGGGCTGACGATTGCTGTCGCGAGCGAGCGATGCGGCTGGAATGCAATTGAACGCGCGTACCACTCGGCTGCTATGCAGAAATGCCGCCGTCGCCAGGCCGGCACCCTGCTTCTGCGCATCGAAAGCCATCGCACCGTCCCGACTCGCGATTGGGTTGCTGGTGTCGATGATGACTTTGCCGGCGAGCTCGGCGCCCAGATCCTGCCCAATCTGTGGCATCGCGCTGTAGGGAATGGAAACCAGAATTACGGTGCCGAAAGCGACCGCCTCGCGCGGCGTGCCTGCATGAGCCCGCGGTCCAAGTTCGGCTACCAGCGCCTGAAGCTCTTCGGGATGGCGTGACGAAACGAACACCTCGTGGCCCGCCTTGACCCAGTAGCGGGCCAGCGCGCCACCGATTCGACCGGTACCAATGATGCCGATCTTGAGGGATGCATCGGATGACTGCGCACGCGCGGGCTGTGCGCCCATCAAGGCCAAGATCCCAATCGTCACTGTTGCCGCGGACGCCAGCAGTGCGACGAGGCTGAGCACATAAGAAATCCGAAGTCGGCGCATGGCAATCTCCGAAGGGCGAGGCCCCGCGGATTTTACAATACTGGCCCTTCGGCAAAGGCGCGAATGCATCCGAGGCGGTTTTTTTTTGCAAGACGATCGGTCGGTCAAATCTCTGGTTTGGCACACCGCGGCGAAGCGGCCTCGCCGCGGTGCCATCCCAGGCAGTTCTCTCGCCCGCAGGTGGTGGGTCAGATCGAGTCGACATCGCCGGCAGGCTGCACTACTGCCACCTGCTGGAGTACGTCATCGGTGTAGTGGCCGATCAGAATAATTTGCGATATGGTGATCAGCACGGCGGCCACCAGGGCTACGAATTTTGAGTTGGTCATGGCAATCTCCTTAGGAATCTGTGGGGAGAAGTGTCCTCCGAGCGCCCAAAGTGAACAAACGCAATGTCTGATCGACGCATAAGAAAAACTGAACAATCACCAGCCTATGACCGGCTGCCGCTCAATGCCCTGCGGGTCTTTGAGGCGGTGGCCAGCCAGTTGAGCTTTGCGGCCGCGGCAGAGCGGCTAAACGTCACGCCGGCGGCGGTCAGCATGCAGATCCGCACGCTCGAGCAGTACGTGCAGCTGCCACTGTTTCGACGCAAAGGGCGCTCTATTGAGTTGACGAGTGAAGCTTTGCATCTGTTGCCTGGGGTACGGCGCGGCCTGACTGAGTTGCAGCAGGCCATGCACCAGCTCCGGCATGATCGCGCCGGCGGCCCGCTAAATATCAGTACGCTGTCCTCGTTTTTGCAGAAGTGGCTGCTGCCGCGTCTGCCGCAATTTCAGGAGCTATTTCCGAAGACGGATCTGCGGATTCATACGTCGCGGGAGGTAGTGGATTTCTCGCAAAGCGATTTCCACGTGGCGATCCGTATGCTGTCCGGGCCCGCTGCTGGGCTGTACAGCGAGAAGCTAATGGATGAGTGGTTCCTGCCGGTTTGCAGTCCGGAAATGCTGAAGCGCCTTGGCCCGATCCGCACGGCACAGGATTTGAAGCGCTACCCGCGGCTGCGCTCGGCAGATGAATCGTGGACGCTATGGACCCGGCCCATCGGCGAGCAGGACTGGAAGGAGCACGGTACAGCGTATGACGATTCTTTGACCGTGCTGGCGGCTGCGGAACAGGGTCAGGGTCTCGCCCTGACGCGGTGGAGTCTGGCCGCTGGCGATCTGGAATCCGGGCGGATCGCTAGACCGTCACCAAGAACAGTTCCATGCCCCCGCTCTTACTATTTTGTCTGCCCGGAGGCGTATCTGACGACGCCCAAGGTGAGCCACCTGCTTGAATGGCTGCGCACGGTTACCAGAAAATTTCCGGCGCCTGATGCGCGCGAAGCAAAATAAAAATCCAAGCTCCGATAGTATGGATTAGGGCGCGCCGAATACCGGCAGTGGCGCGGCCGCTTTGGGCTGCGCCGATTGGAAGTCCGTTCCTAGCAGTGCTGCGATGGTCGCGGCTATCTGCGCCTGATGAATCTCGGGGGGACCCCGATGCTCGCCCGCCGGAGCTGTATCGGGCCCAATTACGGCAATCCAGATATTTTCTGAACCCGGTTCTTCAACACCGTGCTCCTTCCACTGCTCCAGACCGCTGCCCCGACCATGGTCCGCCGTGATGATAAAAGTCGTCTTGTTTCGATACTCTGGCATGGCTTGCATCGTGTCCCACAGTTCGCGGGCGAAGGCGTCCGCATGATGAGCGGCCTCGAGCACCAGGTCATATCGACCGCTGTGAGCCCACTCATCCGTATCGCCGTAGCCGACGAATAACACACGAGGATGAGCGGTCTTCACGTAGTCCAACAGTGGCACCTGCACGAAAGAATCCGGGACCAGGCCCGCATCAAGCAGCGTCGTCGTTTCATACATCCGCCGCAGCAAGGCCTGGCGGGGTGTATCCCCGCCCGAGGTATGCGGGAGCGTAGTGTCGCACTGTATGTATAAGTGGCTGCGCGGTGTGTTGAAGATATCCCGGTAAATTGGCCAATTACCGAAGATGGCCACCTTGCCGGCGAACTCGGGACGTGCGTTCAGCCACTCGAATACATTCATGTTCGGATTGGGCCCGAACTCGTTGGTGGTGATCTGCGGGTCCGCGAAGCCGATCGACATCTCGCTGTAGCCGGGGTAGGACCAGAACACCGCGTTGGTGACGCGGCCGATGCTGCCGAGATTCTGATTCCCCCAGACCTGGCCCTGCTTGGCCACTACATCCCAGATGAAGGGAAACAGCAGCCGACGGCGGGCTGCGGCATCATCGTTCCAAAAGCGCCGTCGGAGCTCAGTCTCGCTTGCCCAGATGCCGCCGTACTTTTCATTGAGTAGCGTAGGGTCTGCACCGGTGAACATTTCCTGCCAGCGCAAACCGTCCATGACGATCAGCACGACATTCTTAGTCCGCAGCGGTGCATGGGCCGGTGCGCTCATCGCCGGCGCGAGGACCGCCATGCACAAGGTCAGCGCCAGCGCCGCTCGTCGATTGAATCTGGCGCTGCCGGACAATTGAGGGGCTATTCGTTCGTTTGCTTGCATGGCTGCCTCTCGTGGATGCGGCTGCGCACGACTCAGAATTTTTGACCAAACTGGAGCGTTAGCGTGCGTGGCTTGACCGGAACTATATAGGGAGTGGTGCAAAACGACGGATTGCAGACCAGGTAGCGCGAGATCTCGCCGTGCGAACCAAAAAGGTTCTCAGCGTTCAGGCTGACGTTCCAGTTGCCCTTTCCTGCGCCAGTACTTACGTCAAACGTGCCGTAGCCCGGCATCGGTCCGGCAACCCCCTCGTCTGCGACCGCTAGCAGGGAGCGCGAGGAGCTCTGGTAAAAGCCGGCTCCCTGCGCAAAGGCCTTAAGCCCTGCAACCTCAAATTCATAGCGGAGCGAGACGTTAGCCTTGAACGCCGGCGCTACGGGCATCGGCGTGCCAGCGGGCGCCGCCACGTTCGCGCTGCCACCGCAGTCCGGCGCGGCGCTGAAGGCAATGCAGGCATCTTGCGTCAAATCGTGCTTCCACAGATACGTGCCGGAGCTGATCAGCGTCAGACCATCGGCCAACAGCCATTCCAGTGACGATTCCACGCCCTGCGTCTGGGCGGCCCCGGCATTGATTATTTGCGTGATGCTGTAAAGACCGCTTACGCCAAATTGCGCGTCCTTCCAGTCCTCGAGAAACACCGCGCCGTTGAAGCGCACCGTGTTGGCTGCCCAGGAGGTCTTCCAGCCCAGCTCATAATTGGTCAGGTAATCTGGCCGATAGGGCGGCACGGTCGGAATCCGGTTGAAACCTCCCTCGCGAAAGCCGGTCGAATACGTGGCGTAAATCATTTTTTCCGGACCGAGCTTGTAATCCAGCGTTACACGGTCAGTGTATTTGCCACCGGACGTATTGGCATCGACGTTCTGACACGGAATAACCGGTCCCGCAGTGGCCGGTGTCGGCGGCGTGGCGCACAAGGCCTCGCCGACCGTGTAATTGCCGTTGAAGCCAAAGAAGCCCACCGCGGTCGATTCATAGTCAAAGACTCGAATGCCGCCGGTCAGTGCCAGGCTTGATGTCAGGTCATAGGTCAGGTCGGCGAACGCGGCGCGGTCCACGTCACGACGGGTTATGCCCTGCATGTAGTGCACGCCAGGCTGGCCGGTAATCGACAAGCTGTCCGCCAATCCGGCCACGTCATAGCGGTATATATCGTCATCGCCCTGCACTTCATAGAAAAGACCGAGTACGAAACGCACTGGTGCATCTTTTTGCGAGGCGAGCCGGAGTTCGTGGGTATGGTAGGAGAGCAGATCGTAGCTCACCAGTTTCTGGGCAGGGCTGATTGGCTGACCCGCGTTGTTCTCAAAATAATCGCCAAAGTAGGACGGATTATTGGCGTACGCCGTATCGTAGGCAAACGAGTAGTCGGAGTAATCAACCACGCTCTGGATCGTGCGGCGCATGTAAGCGCCCGAATAAGTCAGGTCAAGATTTGCGATCTTGCCCTGGATCGTCAGCGCGGCCTGATACCACTGGTCGTCATTGCGCATTGGCTCGTACGTGGCAACATTCAGGTAGCCCAGATCCTGCTCGTAAGCAAATGACCCGTTGGCGCCCTGTTTCTGGTACATCAGTGTTGGCAGGATAGTCCAGTGGTCATCTAGGTCGATCTTCAGGGCAGCGCGGCCGCCTGCGGTGCCGACGTTGTTGTAGTCATTTTTGCGATACGGCGTGTTATCACGCACCACCCCGGAAGTCGGATAAACCTCATTCGGCGGCCCGGGGACGTTATTTATATAGCCCGGGTCGCGCTCGCTGTAACCGACCAGGCGGATTGCGGCGTTGTCACTCAGCGCAAAGTTGACGTACGCCTCGGCCTTTTCACCGTTTCCGCCATGATCGACATTAATAGCTGAAAGATCATAACCGGCATACGTTCCGCTGGTATCGGGCTTGTTCGTAATGTAACGAACGGTGCCGGCAAGGGAGCTGGCGCCAAACAACGTCCCTTGTGGACCGGCCAGCGCCTCAATGCGCTCCATGTCATAAACGTGTATGTCCAGCGCTGAGTCGATAGCAGTTACAGGCTGCTCATCTACATAAACACCCACCATCGGCTGGGAGCCGACTCTGAGGCCATCACTGCCGTTGGTGACGCCACGAAAATAAATCTGGGCCTGACTCGGCCCGATTGTCTGGAACGATACACTTGGCAAGTACTTGGCGAAGCTGTCGAAGTCCGTGATGTGCAGATCCTCAAGGCGCTTGGCATCCAGCGCTTCGACACTGATTGGCACGTCTTGGAGATTCTCCGAGCGCTTTTGCGCCGTGACAACGATCTCCTCGAGCCCCTGAGGCTCGGCGGCTACAGGCGGCGCTTGCTGCGCAAAGGCCACGCCGGTGCCTCCAAGGAGTGCCGAGGCCAACTGCCAACCGGCCAGTCCCGGGCCATTTCGGTTCAGTTTCCGCCTGCGGCTGCGCGTCATAGACGAATACCTCGTTCCACGGACGTCAGGTGTGCCCGATCCTCTGGATCAGTGTTCCGGATCGGTTGGTCATATTAATGAGCATGTCGTTCATCTGTGGCCGCGATCAGCTCATCGACGGCCGCGCCAAACAATTGCTCATGCAGCGCAACGTCGGCACGAGTGGAGGCCGGGGACATCAGTATCATGTTGTGAAACGGCGTGATAAGGACACCGCGATTCAGCAGGTACAAATGCAGGTAAGTCTCAAGTTCCCGATCCAGACCCGCGTGAGCTGCAGTGCCATCGGCCGGCGGCTGGGGCAGAAAGCTGTATTCGACCCGGCACCCGAGCTGCACCACGTTCCACGGCAGGCGCCGGGTTTCGATCAGCCGCTCAATCCCCTCGCGAAGTCTGCTGGCAAGTCCGATCATGCGCTCAAAGGCATCGGCGGTCAGAACATGCTCCAGAGTCGCGCGCATCGCTGCGGCTGACAGTGCATTGCCGGCCAGAGTGCCGCCGACGCCTCCGGTATCCTGATAGTCGGCATCGCGCTGCATAGCCAGACGTTCGCAGACTTCCGCGCTCAAGCCAATAGCCCCAGAAGGAACCCCGCCGCCGATCGCCTTGCCGATCGTGACGATGTCGGGCTCGAGCTGCCATGCCCGAGTGCAGCCTCCCGGCCCAGCTGAGAAAGTGTGGGTCTCATCGATGATCAGCAAAACTCCGTGGCGGCGCGTCAGCGCGCGCAGCGCCTGATGATAGCCCGCTCGGGGTAGCACGATGCCCATATTAGTCATCGCCGGCTCGGCCAGCACACATGCGATGCTGTGATCCGCCAGGGCTTGTTCCAGTTGGTCAAGATCGTTGAATTCGATGGCGCGCGTCGTGTTTGCCGGATCCACCGCCGGTCCCACGTTGCCGTTGCGCGAGCGCGTCAATCCATCCTTGTCCCGAACGGCGAACGCCTCGTCCACAGTGCCGTGGTAGCAATAGCTGAACACGACAATCCGGCTGCGACCGGTAATCTGGCGGGCGATCCGCAGCGCGCAGCGATTAGCGTCCGTGGCCGAAAGCGTGAACTGCCACTGGGGCAGGCCAAACCGTCGCGTCAGTTCCTCGGCAACCCAGGCGCTATCTTCGGTAGGCAGCATCGTCGCAATACCGCGTCCGACCTGTGCCCGGACCGCTTGCATAAGCTCGGCCGGACAGTGGCCACTCATGGCGCCGGTATCACCGAGGCACAGGTCCAAATAAGTGTGATCATCCACGTCCACAATTCGTGAGCCAGAGGCTTCCCGCACGTAGATCGGGAAGCCACCAGGCCAACGTGCCATCCAGGGCATTGGCACGCCACCGATCATTGAGGCCAATGCGCGCTGGTGCATGGCGCGCGAAACCGGATGATGGATCGCAAACTGCCGCTGTTCACGGGCAATCAGCTGCTCAAGCCGCTCGCGATCCATATCTGACGCGTGTGAGCCGCCTGGGGCCAGCGGCATAGATTCGTAACGCTGTGAATTCATTGGGCCCGTTACATTTGTTCGTTGACGGTCGAATCAGTGTCTTCGGTGTCCGTCGCCTTTGTTAATGCGCCGATTGTATCCATTAAAATGTTCGGCCATCTAGTAATCCCGCCGGAATACTGCGCAGTCAGTTGAATGATCGGGAAATGCGCGGCATTCATTGCAGTTGATAAATGACGAGGCTCGGCGTGCACCCTACGAATAACGACGGGCGGTGATGGGCCGGTGACGGCCGGCAGGCTGCAAGCCCGAGGCAGCACGCAACTGTAAACGTTCGTTCGCAGTTCTGTCACATCGACCTTCTAACCTCCAATCCCTCGAGCCGGGCGGCGCAACGCGCTTCCCGGGCCTGTAAAAAAAACGGAGGACTTATGGTTCGACGAATGCTGGCGATTGGAATGGGTATCTTGGCCCTGGCGTCATTGCCGGCCCACGCCGAGGGCGCCCTGCGGGACCGGGATCACGACATCCGCCGCGTCCTGCTGATCAGCGTGGACGGGTTGCATGCGCTTGACCTCGCTAACTACGTCAACAGCAACCCGCATTCAACGCTCGCTTCGCTGAGCGAACACGGAATTACCTATACCAACAACTCGACTTCGAGCCCGTCCGATTCCTTCCCCGGCCTTGCCTCCTTGGTGACGGGTGGTTCGCCCGTGACGACCGGGTTCTGGTACGACGTGACTTACAACCGCGCGCTGTCGCCGCCGGTGCAAACCGATGGTACGGGCAACCCCGGCGGCAACTGTCCGCAGCAGGTTGGCACAATCATGGCCTTCGATGAATCGATCGACACCGATCTCACACAGCTCGATGGCGGCGGCTCGATCAATCAGAACTATCTGCGTCGCGATCCGCTGAATAACTGCAAGACTGTAATGCCGCACGAGTATCTG
>Ga0181537_10004258_pt1 | contig 11921 bp, 13 predicted proteins | sample PEATcosm2014_Bin_39_FD_119765 | JGI IMG/M metagenome (GOLD analysis project Ga0181537, IMG submission 119765) | Peatland microbial communities from MTU Mesocosm Facility, Houghton, MI, USA - PEATcosm2014_Bin23_10_metaG | ecosystem: Environmental > Terrestrial > Soil > Wetlands > Peat | place... | reverse complement strand
GGCGGCGGCGCGCTCGGTGGCGGGGCACAAGATGTCAATGCTGCAGGATTTGGAGCGGAGCCGAAGCCTGGAAATCGATGCCTTGGTCACCGCTGTGCAGGAGGTCGGGCGGCTGACCGATGTGCCGACTCCAATGATTGATGCGGTCTTGGCGCTTGTACAAGAACGCGGCCGGGCCGCACATTTATACGCGTAGGAATACCGCGAGGACCAGATGTACCCCGAGGTCTCGCTCTGCGTTATGACGACCCAGCCCGGGAGATCCCCCACACCACGAGTCCGCCGAGGGCCAGCGCGCACCCGACATAGCCGGTGGATATGAGACCGAATCCCGCAGCGATTGCCATGCCGCCGAGCCAGGGACCGAGGGCGTTGGCCACATTGAAGGCGGAATGATTCAACGCGGCCGCAAGACTTTGCGCATCGCCGGCAACGTTCATCAACCGCGTCTGTAGCACCGTTGCGAGCGCGCCGCCGACGCCGATCAGGAATACGTCGGCGCTCACGGACCAGAGGTTGGCGGCGGCAAACGGAAAAAAAGGCCAGCACGACAGCGCTTCCAACCAGCAATGGGGAGCTCTGTTACATCCGTAACATTCGGGCGCAATAGCGCACTGTGCCCTCAAGTGTCGGGTCCGCGAAAGGCGACATGATTTATTTCGCTTGTAACGCGGGACACCCGCTTCGAAATTCAAGGGAAATCCTTCCGCTGCATTCTCACCCTGCACGACGGGCGTCATTAATCAACATCAGGAAGCAAAGCGTATGATCACTCACAAACCAATGCTTTACGCATTTTCATTCGTCGCTATCTTTGCCGGCGTTCTGCAGGGATGCGCAACATACAAAAAGTGCGGATTCGGCGGCTGCGCCGGAGACGCGCAAATCACCGCGAACGTAGAGACTCTCTTCAAGCAACATCCGGAGTTGGCCGCCAATTCCATCCAGGTGCAAACTTTGGATCAAGTGGTATATCTCGATGGATTCGTCGCAACAGGATTGGAGAGGAGCACCGCGGAGTCGGTCGCGCATCAGGTGCCATGTCGCTCGATCGCTGTGGTGCATTAGCGGCCACGCGCCTGCAGGGATGGGATGTTCAAAAGTCGTCTCGCGTGACAGCATGATTTCCACCTCTTCTCCGTTCGTTTCTAACTTCGATATTCAGTTTTGCAAGCAGTCGTTGCACATCGATTTCAGAAAGGATAACTTTGGTTTCCGTTGTAGCATTCAGATGCGTTCGCTCGGCGGCAGCTAACCCGATCTCTGGCGAGACGGATTGGAGAACGTGATGCAGCGATTTTCCAGACGGAAATTTGTCGCGACCATCGGTGCAGCAACCGTGGCACCGGCGTCTGCGTTGTACCCTGCGCAAGCGGCGGCACCTCAACAAATGGCGCCCCCTGTCTCTCCCGCCGAATCAGCGAAGCCGGTCTATCTTTTCTTCAATCTCGCCGAAGCAGCATTCATCGACTCGGCGTGTGAGCGTCTGATTCCAGCGGACGAATCCGGACCGGGCGCATTGGGCGCCGGTGTGCCCAATTACTTGGACAAGCAACTGGGCGGCGCGTGGGGGTCTGGAGAGCGACTGTACCGAAGCGGACCGTGGAAGGCCGGGTCGCCATCGCAAGGGTATCAGTTGCCGTTTACGCCGGCGGAGCTCTTTCATGTGGCGCTACGCGCCATCAATCGCCACTTCGAAACGCAGGGCGCCGCCTTTGGCACGCTTTCGGCCGAGGGGCAGGACACCTACCTCAAGACGTTGGAAGCGGGCGGCGCGGACTTGGACGGAGTGCCTTCGGCTGTGTTCTTCGACATGCTATTGCGGATGACGGTAGAAGGATTCTTCAGCGATCCTGTGTACGGCGGGAATCGCGACATGGTTGCGTGGCGAATGATTGGGTTCCCCGGTGCCTATGCGGATTACTACGAGGCGATTGACCGGCACGGTGAAAAATTCGTGCGCGAGCCCATGAGTATCGGAGAGGACGCTCGACGCCATTTGCACGTCGATCCGAACATTCCCGCGAGCCTATGAGGCGAGCCGCGCGTGTAACACACGGGAAGGGAACGAGACATGGTACAGCGCCTGAAAGAAGTGGATGTCGTCATCATCGGCGTCGGTATGGTCGGCAGCATCGTCGGCAAGGAGTTGGCTGCTGCCGGCTACAAGGTGGTGGGTCTGGAGCGGGGCGAAGCTCGGTTCACGGTACCGGAGTTTCAAAGTCCCGCAGTGCACGACGAGCTGCGCTTCGATATTCGCAAAGCGCTGATGCAGGACAACACCCGCGAGCCGGTGACCTTTCGTAATAACAGTTCCGAGACGGCCCTGCCGGTTCGTCGATGGGAATCCTTTCTGCCGGGCACGGGTTTGGGTGGTTCGATGGTGCACTGGAACGGTCAGACCTACCGATTCCAGGCGAACGATTTTGAGCTTGCGACGCGCACCAAGGAGCGTTACGGCAAGAATTTCCTGGACAAAGACGTCACGATTCAAGACTGGGGAGTGACTTACGCGGACCTCGAGCCGCACTACGATCGGTTCGAGTATCTGTTGGGCACCAGCGGAAAGGCGGGAAACATCAAGGGCGAGATCCAACCGGGCGGCGATCCCCATGAATCGCCACGATCGCGCGAGTACCCGACCCCGCCGCAGAAAGAGCATTTTCAGGGCGCCTTGTTCCGCAAGGCCGCCACCAGCTTAGGCTATCACCCCTTCCCCCAGCCGTCCTCGAATCTGAGCCAACCGTATACAAACCCGGAGGGAGTCAAACTCAACGCCTGCGTTTTCTGCGGATTTTGCGAGCGATATGCCTGCGAACACTACGCAAAATCAGTGCCGCAAACTGTAATTCTGCCCGTGCTGCTTGCGAACCCGAATTTCGAGCTGCGCACCGGCTGTCAGGTTCAGCGCATCAATCTGGATTCCACCCGGAAAAAGGCGACCGGTGTGACCTACATCGATACCGCAGGCCGCGAATTCGAGCAACCCGCCTCGTTGGTCATCACAGCGTCGTTTGCGCTCAATAACGTGCGCATGCTGCTGCTTTCGGGGATTGGGAAGCCCTACAATCCGCAAAGCGGAACCGGGGTCGTGGGGCGCAATTATGCGTATCAGACCATGAGTTCCGTGGCCTCCTTTTTCGACGAAGATGTTTTCATCAACCCGTTCATGGCCTCGGGCGCCTCGGGAACGTTGATCAACGATTTCGCAGGCGACAATTTCGACCATTCCGGACTCGGCTTCATCGGCGGAGCCTTCATCGGTGCGGTCAACACCAACGGCCGTCCCATTCAGTATCACCCGGTGCCGCCGGGTACCCCCGCCTGGGGCAAGCGATGGAAGGAGGCGGTGGTCAAACACTACAACCACACGGTGATGTTCAGCCTGCACGGCAGTTCGGTGTCGACGCGGCAAAACTATCTCGATCTGGATCCCACCTACCGGGATGCGTGGGGTCAACCGCTGCTGCGCATGACTTTCGATTTTCCGCAGAACGATTTGAAGATGGCGGCCTACGTCACAGCCAAGGGTGTCGAGATCGGCAAAGCCATGGGCGCGAAACAAGTCGCAGGGGCGCCGCGCACGGCCCCCTACACGACGACGGTGTATCAGACGACGCACAACACGGGCGGCACTGTGATGGGCAACGATCCTCGCACGAGCGTCGTCAACCGCTATCTGCAATCCTGGGACGTCCCAAACGTGTTCGTCATCGGAGCATCGGCTTATCCGCAGAATGCGTCCTGGAATCCGACCGACACCTTGGGTGCGTTGACGTATTGGGCAATCGACGCCCTCAAGAATCGGTACCTCAAAAATCCCGGTCGCTTGGTGTCCGCGTGACGCGCGCCATACAGCCCCTCTCATCCGCCATGGTCTGCCTGCTGGCGCTTCGGGCGAGCGTCGACTTTGCCGCCGCCGCTCCCCCTGCGGCCGGATCGCAGCCGGCGAAGCGGCCGGGTCCCGCCGCGGCGGTGGTCTGTCAGAGCTGTCACGGTGCGAACGGCGAGGGATCCCCAGCCGCTAAAATTCCTCGCCTCGCAGGGCAGTCGGCAGACTATCTCGACAAGCAACTCCGCGACTACGCCTCCGGCGCCCGCAGCAATGAGGTCATGCAGAATTTCGCCAAGCCTCTGAGCGAGGTGGATCGCACGGCGGTGGCCGAATATTTTGCATCGCTCACGTCTCCGTCTATTGCACCCAATCCGCGGCCGACCGACTCCCAATTGGCGAGGGGCCGTCAACTGGCCCAACAAGGAGCAGAGGCAGAGCGCGTACAGGCCTGTGATAACTGTCATGGGCCTGACGGAAGCGGTGTGCCGCATTCGGCGCCTTACCTAGCCGGCCAATCAGCCGACTATCTTGCCGCCGAACTGCAGTCCTGGCGGCAGGGCAAGCGCAAAAACGATGCCGGCAAACTCATGTCCTCGGTTGCCGAGCGATTGAACGACGCCGATGTCTCGGCTGTTTCAGCCTATTTCTCGAGCCTTGGAGCACCATAGAACCCATACGCGCGCTGAGACTTCACTCAGCGACCAGGAGTAGAGCCATGCGCACACTATGCCAATTGTCCTTTGCCGCGGTCATCGCGCTTGCGTTCAATGCCGGGGCCGATGAACCCAAGCCACAGCCCGTGCGGACCTTGTTCTCGCATCACGATCAATCGGGGGTACCCGGCAAGGAGATCGTCATTGGCACCGCGATGCTGCCACCCGAAACCGCGATCGGCTTTCATACTCACCCGGGGGATGAGAGCGGGTACGTCCTCAAAGGGAGACTGATTTTAAAGATACGCGGACAGCCGGATCGGATACTCAATCCGGGGGACAGCTTCTTCAATGAGCGAGGTGCGATCCACAGTTTGGTCGCTGCACCCGGAGGAGAGGGTGGCACGGCCGTATCGACCTGGATCGTCGACAAAGGAGCGCCCCTCGCGACGCCTGTTCCGTGACGAGCGCATCAGTCAGCGCGTTTCATCCGTAATCCAGGCGCGCAGGCGCGTAATGCCGCTGAAATTCGCCCCCGCGAGGATTCTGGCAGCAGATTATTCTCGTGGACCCGGTGGTCCGGCTGAGCCGGAACGGAACTGTCCGGAGATCGCGATCAGCGGTGTGCCGGGATGCGCCGCCTGAATATCGCGTATCGATTGCGCACCGGCATCTTTTGGCATGTAGCCACTCACGATCACGAGATCCGCGGTGTAATCGCGAGTCGGGCTGTTGGGATCAACAGGTACTTTACGACTCGTCGCACGTGCCTCCCCCACCCGGGCGAAGGCCATAGCCTGCCATACTCTCAGAAATGCAGCCATGCGGGAAAAACCCATGCGGGAAAAACCGGCGGCCCTATGCGGGTCAGGACTTGGCGGCTTTCGCTTTCGCCTTTACTGCATCCAAATGGGCATTTGCGTCGTCTTTGCACGCCTTTTGAGCGTCGCCTTCCAGCGCTTGGCACTTTGCTAGAGCTATTTGTGTTTCGCCCTCAGCCTGGGTAACCGCGGAGTCCGCCAGGGCGTCGACACTCTTGCCGGCCACTTTGTCCAACGCATCCGCCCGGTCCTTGGCAGTTTCGGCCTCCACTTGCTTTACTTTCTCGTCCGCCTTGGCGTTGTCATCGGCGGCTGTGCTCTGAGCTTTAGCGACGTCTTCTTGAACCTTCTCGGGAGATTCGGCCCGGTTGCAGCCTGACAAGCACAGTAGTGCGCCGGCGAACAGCGCAGAGCTTAACGCTAGTCTCATTTGTATTCTCCAGTTTTCCAAGTCGACCGGGCATGTTGGCGAAGCATGCAGCGCCCCCGGTAATGCGCGACTTGCAGTAGAACGAGGCTACCTCAGCCAATGCGCGCGGTCGGTGCGGTGGAGCACGAAGGCCTGTCTTATGACGGGATCAGCGACTTCCAAAGACTCATCCGCTCCTGCACCTTATCGCCCGTCACGCCGCGTATTTCACCGGAATGGTCCAGATGCAGCGCGGCGCGCGTCATGTGACGTTCCCAGTCGGCACTCGACGCCAGCGCGTCAAGTTGTGCCGATTCGGCGCGGATCAGAAAGAACCCATTCAAATCCCCGCCGTGCGGATTCAGGAGCACCACATCGAACGACTCGATGGAGCGCTTTTGCTGCAGGCCGCCGAGGTATTGCACGAAGTCGCCGAAATGCTCGGCGCTCAAGGGCTCGCGACCGGGAAGTGGGCGGTTCCAGCCAAACAGCATCACGTTGGTAGTCATGGTCATTCCCCCTGGATGATTGATCTTTTCCCGTGCCTCGGCACGGCCGCGGATAATGTAGCTCCACGCAACCGCGCCCGCCATTGCTTTTCCGAGCGTTTGTTGCTCTGCACCGCCGAACGCTATTTATCCTGACGTTCTATAGGAATACCATGGTCCTATCGGACACAGTGGGGGACACCCAAAGCGTTTGTTTCGGAGGTGTTTATGCCAATTTTACGTATGAGCGCGATTGCGTCAGTCATCCTGCTCGCGGCGTGCACCGCAACCACTGCGGATGTAAAGCCACAGTCCAAAACTCTGGCGGATGCTCAGAATCCGGCTTGTCTAAGTGAGAGTGGTAGCCGTGTTCCGAGCACCAATGGATGCCCCGCATTTGGTCATTCTTATTCGAACCAGGACCTCGAGCGCACCGGCTCCTCGACGGTGGGTGGAGCGCTGCGGCTCCTGGATCCTACGATGACCGTGCATCAGTAAGGGGTCGAACAGCTCCGTCAGCCTTTAGATAGGCACAGAACATCTCGCCGATCGCTTGCGCGAGCTCATCAACCTCGGCCCGGCATCGGGCCTGACTCGAGATCGCCTTTCCCGTGACAGTCATAACGAGGCCCACGAGGTCTGCGGCGAACGCGCGTTCACGCGCCGAAGCGCGGTTCTCGTCATCGCTGATCTCACCAAAGGTACCGGCTGCTTCAATCTGGGAAGCCGGCCCATGCAGCAGGCGATAAATCAGACTAGGCCTCGCTGACGGTGGCCGTTCCATCGCGTGGCATACTTCGCATTGGTATCCCTTCTTTGGAGACACGCCGGTGCGCGAGTTTTTGCAAGGCATTCCAGTCGTGATGCTGCTCCTGGTCGCAACGGTTCTGGAGGTGAGCGGCGACGCCGTTGTTCGCCTCGCCATCTACGATCACGCGGGCTGGGTACGGCTTGTGCTCCTTGTCGCGGGTGCTGCGCTCCTCCTGGGGTACGGCACTTTCCTGAATCTGGCACCGCTGGAGTTTGGACAAGTGGTTGGCCTGTACTTGGCAACACTCTTGGTCGTCTGGCAGGTGATCAACTTCCTTGCGTTCAGGGCGATACCCACGGTGCCGATCATGGTCGGCGGTTCATTGGTGATTGCGGGCGGCGCAATCATCACATTTTGGAAACCGGGATAGTCCCATCAACCGTCGAACTTCGGATCTCGACAACGCGCCGTTCTCAGTTGATGGGCCCGGGTGCTGCTTCGGTCGCATTCACTTCGACGTCGACCCGCCGATCGGGCTGCAAGCAGGCGATCAGTGCGGGTGTCCGCCCTCGCCCCGGACAGTCGCCGGGCTTGGTCACCGGATCTTCGCCGTCCACACCCTTCGCAATCACCTTGTCGGCAGGAATCCCGTGCTGCACCAAGTAATCCCGGACCGAGTCGGCGCGGCGCGCCGACAGCGCTTGATTGTATTCGTGGGATCCAATCCGGTCGGTGTGACCGGTGACGGTAATGACTTTGAACCGGTCACCCTGGAGTTGCGCTGCAAATCCATCCAGCGCGACTCTGCCTGCGGGGTTCACCGTGTCCTTGCCAAAATCAAACAGCGAGTCGGCCGAGAAGCTCACCCGCTTTGGTATGGGCGGCGGCGGGGGCGGTGGGGGAGGCGGCGGAGGCGGAGCTGCCGCGGCAACCGGCGTGGGCTCGGGAACCACTTCGCGGGCAAGGGCAGGGGGTTCTGCTCTGCCGAATTTCACTATCAATCCCACTGTATAAAGATCGATATCCCCTCGGTTGCCGACAGCGTCATCCACTCGGTAGCGTTCCGCCTCGAGGCGCATGCCAATCGAGCGGGTGAAATCGTATTGTGCCCCGAATCCGAATTTATACTTGCCGGCCCATTTATGGGGCGAAGGGTCGAGCACCGTGACATCGCCGGTTCCGACGAAAGAATCCCGTGATTCGACATAGATCACGCCTGCGCGCGCAAACAGGGAAAAATCATCGCCAATGGGCACGCTGCCTACCGCATCGAAGTTCGCGCCCATCATCTTGGCGTCGCCGTGCAGAGTTCCTGGCGGCAGCGTATCGGCCCGAAAGCCGAATCTCCCCAGGTCGAAATAGCCGCCTTCGAGTGCAAAGTAACGATTGAATTCATAGCCGCCGAATGTCTTGAATGCGAAATGACGGTTCTGATCGCTGATCGAAGTGGTCGTCAAGCCGTCGATCGACAAGCCATCGGCAATTCTCGAGTTGTCTATTTTCGCCCGGGACTGACCCGCGTTGAAGCCAAGGTACCATCCGGCGTCGTCGGCGAATGCCTCCGTGCTCAAGGCGCCCGCGAGCGACGCCAGACCGAGCATCATCCGAAAGTTCGGCGCAATTTTCATAGTAGCTGTCCGATGGCGCCCGAGCGTGGCTAGGCGGGCACACTCTGCGGAATGAGACAATCGGCTGTCTGTACGGGCGCGAACATTAGAAGGGGGAAGTGATCGGGCCGAACTGCCCGGTCAAGGGACGGAAGATTTTCGCCACCCGCTCACTCGACGTCCTCCGGCAAGGGTTTGATCTCGCTCCATTCGCGAGTCAGGCGCCCTGCGAGCAAAACAGCCTGTGTGCGATTCGCGGCACCCAGTTTGCGCAGGATGGCGGTCATGTGCGCCTTTACCGTCGCCTCCGTGATCTGCAAATCCTCTCCGATTTGCTTGTTGAGCAGACCGGCACACAGCATGCCAAGCACCCGAAACTGCTGCGGTGTCAGTTGCGCCATCCGTTGGCCGATCTCCAGCGCACCGTGATCTGCACCGGGCTCCCTTTCCAGCAAGCCGGCGTGCGTACCGGCCTCGCCGCGCAGCACGGCCAGGACATTTTTACCAATGGTGGCTGCGTCCGCGGATTTGGACACGAAACTTTGTGCCCCGAATGCCAATGCCTGGCGCATGGTGCGCTGATCGTCGGACGCCGAAACCACGATGATGGGCAATTCGGGGCGCGACCCTCGCAGGTGCGCAAGCGCGTTGAATCCATAGGCGCCGGGCAGGTTGAGATCCAAGAGCAGCAAATCCGTTCGAGGATGCTGATCGAGTGCGTCGAACAGGCCGGCGACACTGTCGGCCTCGAATATCTCGCAGTTCGTGCAGGCGGCCGCTACTGCGCCCTTGAGCGCCAGGCGGTACAGCGGATGATCATCGACGATGAGCACTTCGTATTGCATCGAGCCACGCGTGATCTGCTCATGCCGCGGAGGCATGTCGCGCCTGCAGCCGGAACGCGCACAGCAAGGCTCGCAGCGCTGCGGGCCGCAACGGTTTGTGCAGGAGGGGAAATCCTGCATCGCGCGCGGCCAGGATCAATTCGGCATCGTGGTCGGCGCTGATCAGCGCCGCGGTGAGGGTGGTCGTTCGCGATTTGCACAGGCGGTGCAACAATTCGATGCCGTCGACGCCGTCGCCCAGATGATAGTCGGCCAGTACGGAGTCGACATCGGATCGCTCACACAGCACGGTGGCTTCCGCGCTGTTGCTCGCCTTCAGCACGTGCACGCCCCACTGCCCCAGCAGCGCCTCCATCCCGTCGAGGATCGTGCAGTCATTGTCGACGCAGAGTACGCGCAGACCCTGAAGGTTGCCCGGGTCCGGCACGCGCACATGCCGATCGATGCTTCGGGTACGCTGCGTACCGATTTCGCGCGCAACTCGTACGCCGAACATCGAGCCGCGCCCCGGATGGCTCGCGAACGAAAGGGTGTGTTGCATGAGCTTGGCGAGCCGGTCGCAAATCGACAGCCCGAGACCGAGACCCTTCTCGCCCCAAGGCGAATCATGTTCGAGCCTGCTGAACTCGGCGTACATCTTCTGGCGTTGGTGCAGCCGTATGCCAGGCCCGGTGTCGTACACGGCAATCTCGAGTTCGTCACCGCGCCTGCGGCAGCCGACCAGCACGCCGCCACGCTCCGTGTAGCGCAGTGCATTCGAAAGATAGTTTTGCAAAATTCGCCGCAGCATGGAGCGGTCGCTACGCACGATTTCCTGGCTGCCGACGATGCGAAGTTGCAGCTTTCGAGTTTGCGCGAGCGGAGCGTATTGGCGGCGCAGGTCCTCGAGCAGATCAATGATCGGAAAGCTGATGATGTCCGGTTTGAGCACCCCGCTGTCAAGACGTGCACTGTCGAGCAAAGCGGTGAGAAGATCCTCGGCGGCACGCATCGAGTCATCGATGCGGCTGGCCAATTCCTGGATTTCGGGGTGCGCCCGCGCCTGCGACTCGAGCGCCGAAACGAACAGCCGCGCCGCGTTCAGGGGCTGGAGCAGATCATGGCTGGCAGCGGCGAAGAAGCGGGTCTTGCTGGTATTCGCGGCTTCGGCCTCCTGCTTGGCAAGCCGCTGCGCCTCGAGTGATGCTGTCAGTTCTGAAGTGCGGTGCGCGACGCGCTCCTCCAATCCCTGTTTGGCCTCGAGCAGCGCCTGTTCATGGCGCTTGAAATCCGTGATGTCCGTATAAGTGGTGACAAAGCCGCCGCCCGCCATCGGCTGGCCGTGAATGCTGTACACCTGCCCGTTGCGGCGTACCCGCTGAAACGTGTAGGGGGTGCCGGCACGCAAGTGCGCCAGGCGCTTTTCGACCAGTGTCTCGGGATCGCCCGGTCCAAGCTCGCCGTGCGCGGCGTTCCATCGCAGCAGTTTGACGACCGGGCGCCCGACGGTGACCAGCCCCTCGGGATACCCAAATAGCTCCAAATACCGCCGATTCCACGCCACCACGCGCAATTGTGCGTCGACGACGCTGATCCCTTGCGTGACGTTTTCCATCGTGGCCTGCAGCAACTGCCGGCTGAAGCGCAATTCCTGTGAGGTTTCGTCGAGCAGCTCCGCGACTTCATCGACTTCGAGACCCTTGCGGTGCAGCGCGTGCGTGAGCACGACGCGTGCCGAAGAAGCGCCGATCGAGGCGGCCAACGCACGCTCGACGTGCTTCACCAGTCCCCGATCGGCAGGTTCGGACGGCTTGGGCAAATCGCGCCGGGTTTGAGCGACATATTCCCGGAGTGCCTGGCTGGCGGCGGTGCTGCCGAGGATCCTGGACGCCACGGTCTCGAGATCGCCCACCTTGCAGTTGATCGCGTGCGGCCCGACCGAGGGCTGTTTGGGCGCCACGAAGGCCCGGGCGGCCAAGCGTTCCTGGAGCGTCGCGCCGCGGCGCGCGGATACGATGAGCATCACGAGTACGTTGAGCGACAGCGCCATGAGCGCGCGCGTACCGATGGCGTCCCCTGCCGCGATGTGCGTGGCCACGATTCCTTCGGCAAGATTGGGCAGGAACAATAACAAGGCCCAGGCGGTAAACCCGCTCAACATTCCCCAGAATACGCCCGCGCGGCTCGCGCTTCGCCAATAAAGCGCAGCGAACATGGCGGGCGCAAATTGCGCCACGGCGGCGAAGGCCAGCTGACCGATCGCCGCCAGGCTGATTGAGCCCGATGCCGAGCGGTAATAAGCGAAGGCCAGCAGCGCGAGCGATACGATGACGGCACGCCTCACCCACAGCACGCGCTTGCCTAAACTCGCGCCATCCTCCAGGCGCTGACGCCACAGCAAGGGCGCGGCTATGTCATTCGAGATCATCGTCGCCAATGCCGTGCTGGCCACCATAACCATCGCCGTCGCCGCCGACAACCCCCCGAGAAAGACCAATACGGTGAGCCAGGGAGTTCCATAGCTCATCGGAAG
>Ga0181537_10004257_pt1 | contig 11922 bp, 11 predicted proteins | sample PEATcosm2014_Bin_39_FD_119765 | JGI IMG/M metagenome (GOLD analysis project Ga0181537, IMG submission 119765) | Peatland microbial communities from MTU Mesocosm Facility, Houghton, MI, USA - PEATcosm2014_Bin23_10_metaG | ecosystem: Environmental > Terrestrial > Soil > Wetlands > Peat | place... | reverse complement strand
GTAATAATCTCTCTTGGTGGTGGCCATTAGTTCGTCGCTATTTAATGCTTCTTAGCGTGCTTGCCTTCGGGCGGTTTGGCCACAAAAACCGACGCGGCCCGCAGGAGCCGGTCCTTGAGCTTGTAACCCTTGCGCATCTGGGTCAGGACATGGCCTTCGGGATGCTCGTGCGATTCATGGTGGCCCAGCGCCTCGTGCCGGTGGGGGTCGAACGGTTTTCCGACGGCATCGATGGTCTCGACCCCGGCATCGCGCAAAACCTGTTGGAATTGCGCCAGCACCATCTCCAGCCCCTGGGCGATGGCCTTGGGATCAGTCGCCGATTTGACCGCCGCCATGCCCATCTCAAAATTATCGAGCACCGGCAACAGGCGCTCCAGGAGGGCTTCCCCCGCGTAACGGACCGCCTCTTCCTTCTCGCGCAGAATCCGTTTGCGGGAATTGTCCCACTCAGCCTGGGCGCGAAGCAGCCGGTCCTTCAACTCCACCGCCTGGGCTGCCTGCGCCACGGCCGCGTCGAATATCTCCTTCGAGACCGTGACGTAGGCCGGGTCAGGGCTCATGATGGCAGGAGTCTCCTCCGTTTTCGGCGTGGGGCTTTCGCCCTTCTTTTCGGCTTCTTTATTCATGTCAATTGGTCATTTAATCGGAACGCTGGACGGCAGCAAGGGTGATGTCGTCGTTTTGAGGGTGCCCGCTGCTGAAGTTCTGCACCCGGTCGACAATCGTTTTCACCAGGAAATCGACGCTTTGCGGGCCGGCCTCCTGCAGCACGGCTTTGAGCTGCTCCTGGCCAAATTCGTTGCCTTCGTTATCCAGCGCTTCGTTGATTCCATCGGTGTAAACCACCACGGTATCGAGTGGTGAGAGTTCTACTGTAACATCCCTGATGACTTCGTCAAAGACATCGCCCGCATCAATTCCAAGGGCCATTCCGGGAGCGTCGATGGCCTCGATACGCTTAAAATGGTCCCGGCACCAGAGGGCCGATTCGTGGCCCGCCCGCGCCAGGGTGAGCGTGCCCGACGAATCCATGATCAGGTAGATCATGGTGATGAACATGTCCTCCTGGATGTCGGGGTAAAGCAGGCGGTTCACCTCGCGCAGGACCTGGGCAGGCGAGGAATTACCCGGGGCCTTGCTCCGCAGAACGCTCCGGCACATCGCCATGATCAACGAGGCGGGGATGCCCTTGCCGCTGACATCCGCCACGGCCACGCCCCAGCGCTGGGCATCGACCTGGATGAAATCGAAATAGTCGCCGCTGACCTGTTGCGCCGGGATATTGAGCGCGGCGCAGTTAAAGCCCTCCACCAGCGGCGCCCGGCTGGGCAGGAGAATGCGCTGGATTTCGCGGGCGACGGCGATGTCATGGTCCAGCTTCTTTTTCTCCGTCAACTGGCTGTAAATCTGGGCGTGTTGGAGCGAATAGGCGGCCTGGTCGGCGACCGATTTCACCAGATCGAAATCGGCCTTGCTGAAGGTCTTGCCCTCTTCACGATTGGCCAGGGCCAGGACGCCGAGTTGCTCCTCCCGGTAATGGAGCGGGACGGCCATATAGGTCTCGGTCTGCAAGGTTTTTTGGCGAAACCAGGGAAAACGCTCATCCAATTCCGCCCGCTCCGCATGAGTGGCCACGCCGGTCCGCGCGACATCCCCAATGACGCTGGTCGAATCGGCGGGAATGGCCTCCAGACGCAAAAACGCCTCCAAATTCTCCGCCCGCGCGGCCAGTTGATCCGCCACGATATTATCGACCTTCAATACCGGCGGAAAGGCGCCGCTCACGATCGCGGCCAGCAGCTTGTCCCGGTCCGCATCCCAAAGATAGATGGCCGCACCCTTGGCCCCCGTCACTTTTCGGGCGCAGGTCACGATGATGCGCAGGAGGTGCTCCCGGTCGATCTCTTCGGTGAAGGCTTCCCCCAAATCGTGCAGGAAATCATAGATAACCTTCTTCTCCTGCTGGAGCGCGACAAATTCCTGCTGCAACTGGGCTTGCATCTTCAGGCTCACCCGCAACTTTTTGCGAATGTAAAGAAAGCCCAGCACGGCGAGGACCCAGCCGAAGCCAACGATGTACCAAACGATGCCGTGCATAATGCTTAGGCGTTAAGCCTAGGGCATGTCTTCAACAGAGAACAAGGCCCACGGCAAATAACCCTCAAAGAGACCTCTGCGAAAGTGTTGTTTTTCAGTTCCGTCATCCTGAGCGAGACGAACGGAGGACGCACTTTTCCAGTCGCGGTTGGCTGAGCCGAGTCGAAGGACCTTGGTTGCATTTTCGGGGCGCTCGGCATCAAGATCACGCTCCCGTCCAGGGCAACGCGGCGAAGCGGCCCTGGGCGACGGGGGCCTTGTCCGCCGTTGATCATCGGGGGTAAAACGAGCGGGTCCTTCGACTGCGCGAATACTTCGCATTCGCTCCGCTCAGGATGACGGAATTTTAAAGAGAAGCTTCCGCAAAGGTCTCTTACAGGATGCTTCTCCATGCATGAGCGATCTGACCGTTACTTAGTCTGAACAGGCCCTCTAGTTCTTCGCCGCCGGTTGACCGAGATCTTCCCGCAAAAATTCCACCACATCCTTGAATTTCGGAACATTCCGGGGATCGAATTCCATCAAATTCACGTGAGCTTCGAGGATGGTCGGGGCCGCTTCCGCCCGCGTCGGGACCGGACAGGGCATTTCCTTCAGCTGTTCTTCCTTCACGCCATTCCCATTGATATGGATCGCTTGCGCGCCTGAGCCGTTACCGCCACGGACGCCGCGCCCTAAAACATCGCCGCCACTGCCCTCAATATGAATCAGCCGATCCAACCCCAGATTCCGTAATAGCTCCAGGTTTCGGGGATTGGCGTTGAGGATATGGAGGAGACCGTTCCCGGCCTCCTTGAGCTTGAGTCCCAAACCGAGCAATATTCCGAGAAAAGTGCTATCGAGGTAGGTACAAGCGTCCAAATCGACGACAAACCGGCTCACCCCTTCTTTCAAGAGTTGCTGGTAAAACGCCTTTAAACAACCTGAGTTCTGAAAGGAACCCCGGCCTACGACTTTGATAAAACCGAGGTCGGCACTACGTGCCACCAAAATTTTCGACATCTCCACTCTCTAATTATATGGCGAGCGGGACAAAGGTCAACGCCTAGAATATTTAGGGGGTGAATTAAATTTTGGTAAGGAATGATGGTTAACTGTCCGGAAAACTCGTCCGCCTGTTCCTTGTTCAAGCCGCTCGACCCGTGTATCGTATCCTGCATGAAACTCGTCGTGGCGATCACCGGGGCCAGTGGTTCCCTTTATGCCCAGCGCCTACTTCAGATCCTGAACGACGATCCCAAGGGCCCGCACGAAGTCCATATCGCCCTCAGCACTCACGCCCGCGAAGTGGCCGAGGCCGAGGTCGGCAAGCTGGCCATCCCCGGCGGCTTTGAAGTGCATGGGGACACCTCCATGCAGGTTCCTTACGTCAGCGGCTCGGCCCGGTTCGACGCCATGGTCATCATCCCCTGCTCGATGGGCACGCTCGGACGGATCGCCCACGGCTACTCGGACAGCGCCATCGTCCGCGCCGCCGACGTCTTCCTCAAGGAAAAGCGGAAACTCATTCTCGTCCCGCGCGAGACGCCCTGGAACCTGATCCAGGCCCGCAACGTCGTGACCGTCCTGGAAGCCGGCGCCGACGTCATCCCGGCCATCCCCTCCTTTTATCACCGTCCCCAGACCGTCCTCGATGTCGTCGATACCGTCGTCGCCCGCGTCCTCGACCATCTCGGCCTGGAGCACGCCCTGACGAAAAGATGGATGGAGGAGCGAAGCAAGGATTGATGGTTTATGACGCCTTCACCCATCACCATCCGTATAGCTTTTCGTATTTATTGGCTCCTTATTTGCGCTGGAGCAGCAATCGCCTTCACCATCCTATTATTCATACGCCACGGGACCAAGATTGATTGGCCTTTATATGGGGTTTTACTCGTGTTCATCGCGTTTGCATCAGCCATTGGAACATGGTGGATGCAATGGCTCTATATGGTTCGACTTACCAATACCGACATCAAAGGGCTTAATAGTCTCTGTTTTCCAACGACCTTTCTTTGGGATGAAGTATCCGAAATAAAGCCCCTGAATTTTCTAGGACTCAAGTGGCTGCGCATCCTCTCGACGAAACATTATTGGGCCCTATGGGTTCCGTTGCAAATTTCAAACCACACATCAACTCTCGAGAGCATTGCCGATTTAGACGAAAAACCGCGTCAGTTATTGACCTATTTGGAGCCTCATGTTCTTCATGTTCCTCCTGTCTAAATTCAGTTGCCTTCCCCAATCCTGTTAATCTTGTTAATCCTGTCTAAACTATGCCCTCCTCCGTTGCCATGACTTCGCCGCCGGACAAACCCCGGCCCGGCCTGTTCCGGCATATCTTCGGGACACTGGAGCTGATCAAGTTTTCCCACTCGGTTTTCGCCCTGCCCTTCGCCCTGAGCGCCATGCTCGTCGCCGCTCACGGCGTGCCCGACCTGTGGACGCTGCTCTGGATTCTCTGGTGTCTCGTCGCGGCCCGGACGGCGGCCATGGCCTTCAACCGCTGGGCCGACTGGGACTACGACACGTTCAATCCCCGCACCAAGCGCCGCTCGCAACTCGGCACCCGCGGCACGACCCTGACGCTCTGCATCCTTGCCCTGGTTGGCTTCGTTTTCGGATGCTCGCAGCTTAATTTTCTCTGCCTCGCGCTTTGCCCAGTCGCCTGCGTCCTCATCCTCGGCTACTCGCTCACCAAACGGTTCACGGCCTATTCTCACGCCTTCCTCGGCCTCGCGCTGGCCGCCGCTCCGATGGGCGCCTGGGCCGCCACGACGGGCAGTCTCCTTTCGCTCCTGCCCTGGATGCTCGCCGGGGCGGTCTGGTACTGGGTTTTCGGCTTCGACCTGATCTACGCGACGCAGGATGTCGAGTTCGACCAACAGGCGCGGCTCCATTCCTTCCCGGCCCGGTACGGCGTGAAGGCGGCGCTCCGATTAGCACGCATCCTCCATCTTTTTACGTGGCTTATACTTCTGGCATTCGGTTGGCTTGCCGGTCTCGGGATGCCATACTATGTCGCCATGGGATTGATCTTCTTCGCGCTGATCTTCGAGCACATCCTCTGCCGGTCGAACGATCTGGCGCGGATCAATGTCGCGTTCTTCCAGATGAATGCGCTGGTGGGGTTGATTCTGGTGCTGGGCGTGGGAGCGAGCCTTTATTTGCAAAAGAGGCCTGATTTCATCTATTGGGGAATCCATTACTCATGAGCTTCATGGATAAAATCATCGCCCGCAACGGCCTGACCGACATCGCGGAAAAGGTCTTCGCCGCGCAACGCCTGACCGACGAGGAGGGCCTGCGACTCTACGCGGTGAAGGATCTCAACGCGCTCGGCTACCTGGCCAATCACGTCCGCGAACGGAAGAACGGCAACGTCGCGACCTATGTCCTGAATCTTTATCTCAACTACTCGAACATCTGCATCCTGAGCTGCCAGTTCTGCGCGTTCGCGCGCCGGCCTCACGAAAAGGAAGGCCAGTTCACCTACGACATCGAGGAAATGGCGCGCCAGGCCAAGGAAGCCTACGACAAGGGCGCGACCGAGGTGCATATCGTCGGCGGACTGCACCCCAAGCTGCCGTTTTCCTACTACATCGAAATGGTCAAGGCGCTCAAGGCCGCCTGCCCCAATCTCACCGTCAAGGCTTTCACCGCCATCGAAATCCGGCACCTGGCCGAGCGAATCGCGAAGAAGCCGATCCGCGAGACGCTCGAAATTTTGCGCGAAGCGGGGCTGAGTTCGCTCACCGGTGGCGGCGCGGAAATCTTCGATCCCGTCGTCCGCGACCAGATTTGCCGCGGCAAGGAGAGCGCCGAGGAATGGCTCGAAGTCCATCGCACGTGGCACCAGATGGGCGAGCGGAGCACCTGCACGATGCTCTACGGCCACGTCGAGACCACGGCGCATCGGATCGATCACTTGCGCCGCCTGCGCGAATTGCAGGACGAAACGCACGGCTTCACCGCCATCGTTCCCTTCGCCTACGAGCCGGAAAATAACAAGCTGACTCATCTCGGCCTGGGCCGTGCGTCGGCTTTCGAAGATTTGCGCAATCTCGCCATCGCGCGGATTTACCTCGATAACTTCGATCACATTACCGCCTACTGGGTCAGCCTCGGCCTACCGACCGCGCAAGTCGCGTTGAGCTATGGCGTCGACGATCTGCATGGCACGATCCAGCAGGAAAAGATTTTCCACATGGCCGGGAGCCAGACGCCGCAGGGCCAGACCGTCGCCACGCTCGAACGCGCCATCCGCGAGGCGGGCCGGATTCCAATGCAGCGCAATACGTTTTACCAGCGGATCAACGCGCACAAAATTCCTGGGGAAGCGTTGCCGGATATGCCGGCGACCGAGGGGGCGTTGGCGTGAGCAACACTGGCCGCTCACAACGACTCCCGGGACTTGCCGACGAAGATTTGAAGGCTCACCACGCCATCGGCTCGGGCCCCTATCTCAACGCGCGGCCCCTGCACTGGACGATTCAGGATCCGGTCACTTTTCTTGAACCGAGCCAGTTGGTCGTGGAACTGGCCGCGGGCAGGTTGCAGGCGGGACTCGTGCCGGTGGTCGCAGCACTCGAAAATGCGAGCGCTTATCATATCGTCGATGGCGTGGCCATCGGCGCGCTCAACAGCGTCTATAGCGTCGTCCTCGTCCACACGCTGCCGATTGTTCGCCTGAAAACCATCGCGCTCGATCCGGCGTCGAAAACGTCGAACCTCTTAATCCGCGTCCTGCTGCAAAAATATTACCGCATCAACCCGCGCTACGTTTCACCCAGCGAACCCGCCGAGGGCCAACTCATCATCGGCGATCCGGCCATCGCCTATCGGCAGTCCCATCCCGATGAACGCTATCTCGATCTCGCCCAATCGTGGCACGCACACACGGGCCTGCCCTTCGTCTTCGCCGTGTGGGCCGTGCGCCGCGACACGCCCGACGCGGAAGGCCTGGCGAAAAATCTGCGCGCCGCCGCCAAAGCCGGACTCGCCGCGCGGGGCGAGATTGCGCGCAGCCACTTCGAGTTTCGCTACCTGACCGACCATGTCTATTATCACCTCGGCAATCCGCAAAAAAAGGCGATCTCGACCTTTGCCTCCGATCTGGTCGAAATCGGATGCCTCGCCAAAAATCCGGAATTGAGTTATATCTAAAACGTCATCCCGCCTCCCCCTAATCCTGTTAATCTTGTTAATCCTGTCTAAAATTTCTCCATGATCCAGCCTCTCCTCGATACGGAAATCAAAGACAAGGTGCTCGACGGCGGACGCATCACGCCCGAGGAGGCCAAGCAGCTCTATTTCGCGCCGCTGACCGAACTCGGCGAGCTGGCCGACGCGCGCCGCCGCCAGCGCAAGGGCGCGGCCTACGACGGCCACGGCAACGAGATCGTCACCTACATCATCGACCGGAACATTAATTACACGAACGTCTGCAACGTCTATTGCAAGTTCTGCGCCTTCATGCGGACCGAGCGCGACGACGACAGCTACGTGCTCTCGCCTGAGCAAATTGGCGCGAAGATCACCGAGCTCGAAGCAATCGGCGGCACGCAAATTCTCATGCAGGGCGGACATCATCCGAAGCTCGGCATCGATTACTACATCAACCTGCTCCACTACATTCGCCAGCATCATCCGACGATCAACATCCACGGCTTCTCGCCGCCCGAGTTCAATCACTTCGCCAAAGTTTTCAATATGTCGCTTGAAGAAGTCATCACGCGCTTCAAGGAAGCGGGACTCGGCTCGATTCCCGGCGGTGGCGGCGAAATTCTCGTCGATAAAATTCGCAACGCCATCTCGCCGCTGAAATGCAACTCGGACCAGTGGCTCGAAGTGATGCGGATCGCGCACCGGCTCGGGCTGGCCAGCTCGGCCACGATGATGTTTGGCCATGTCGAAAGCGTCGACGACCGGATCGAGCACCTGCTCCGCTTAAGGGATGTGCAGGACGAAACGGGCGGCTTCACCGCGTTCATCTGCTGGACCTTCCAGAGCGACGGCACGAAAATGCGCAACATCCCCCCCACCGGCTCGCACGAATATCTGCGGATGCAGGCGCTAAGCCGTGTCTTCCTCGATAATTTCGATAACGTCCAGTCGTCCTGGGTGACGCAAGGCCCGAAGATCGGCCAGGTCGCGCTCCAGTACGGCGCGAACGATTACGGCAGCGTGATGATGGAAGAAAACGTCGTCTCCGCCGCCGGGACGAGCTTCCGCCTCACCGTGGACGAGATCAAGAAGGCCATCACCGAACTCGGCTACGAGGCGCGGCAAAGGGATAATTGGTATCGGTTGCTCAACTGATTTTTGACGGAATTAACGGAATTCCCCTCGGCAGCGCGAAGAAAAAGAGCAGCTTGATTAGTCGTTCAATTCTATATTAACCACACGCACGGTTTCCACTGCGTGGTCTGTCCAGTGGAAAATCCGGAAACGCGAGAATATGCTGACTTGAATTTCGCGCCCTGTCGGATCGTGTACAATCGATTTTCCCTTGGAAAATGGAGCACTTTTCAATTGCTCCAACCATCGCATCAAGACACGTCGATTGGAAATGCTCACAGCAAAAAGAAAATGCACAGCATCCAGCTCAAGCGAGAGACGGTAATTCACTTAAAGACCCAGCTTCTCCAACTGTCGATGCAAAGCCTGCACTTCTTCAAAATCAACGGCTTGGCCCGCCTGCATTCGGTTAATCTTTTCCGCCAACTCTGCTCCTAAATTGGGGCGTTGCTTGAGCTTCGTTTCTAACTCCAAGCGCTCAGCTTCTGTCATGGGCGGGCACAGCGAACCGGGTGCATCCGCTTCCGTGATCTCAACAAGTTTGTTCACCAACTCAAGGCGTTCCTCGCTCGGGAGTGCTTCGATCTGATGAAGAATTTCTGAAACGCTCATGCTTTTACTATAATAGAAACTGCGAGGGTGACGAGCCAAAAATCACCTCGGCAGCGCGAAGAAAAAGAGCATGACGAGCGTGGGGAAAAGCGCGGCGAGGAAGAGGTAGCCGGGCGCGATGCCTCCGGGAAAATATTTTTGGAGGAGCGACTGCCCCGCCGGATTGGGCGCATTGGCGATGACGGTGAGTCCGCCGCCGCTGATCGCCCCGGAAACGACAGCGACTTTGAGCTGGTCGCTGAAGTTCGGCACGAGCGTGGCGAGATACGTGATCGCCGCGTTGTCGTTGAAGGCGGTCAGGACGGTCGCGCCGATGAGCAGCGGGTATTCGCTCAGGCGGCCCAGCACCGGCTCGATCCACCAGCCTTGCAGGCCCCCGTGGATGACGAGGCCCGCGAGGAAAAAGCCGACCAGCATCGGCGAGCGCATGTTGATTTCGTCCTGGTAGGCCGTGGTTGCCATGGTAAAGGCGAGGAAGAAAAGAAAGCCGCCGATGAAGAGCGCCGGTTCGTGCGCGACGAGGACGGTCCAGCCGAGAAACGCGAGATGCACGCCGGTGATCCAGAGCGGCACCGGCTCCAGGCCGTCCGCGTCATCGGGTGGAATGACCTGGGCGTGGATGACCAGTTGCGCGAACTCTTTCCGGAAAATCAGGAAGTAAACACTGCTCCCGGCGAAAATTCCCGCCATGGCGCGAAAGCCGAAATGTTCGGCCATGAAAGCCGTGCCCCAGCCCCACTTGCCCGCGACAATAAGCACCGGCGGCGCGGCGAAGCTGGTCATCGCGCCACCGACGGAAATGTTGACGAAGAGCAAGCCAAGCGTCGCGTACATGAACCGGTGGCTCGGGCCGAGCCGATAAAATTCGCGCCCAAGCAGCAGCGCACAGATGGTCATCGCCGCCGGTTCGGTAATGAACGAACCGAGCAACGGCCCGAGGATGACGAGCGCCAGCCACCAGCGTGCCGGGGATTGCCCGGCGATCCGGCCCAGAATGCGCACGGCGATTTGCACGATGGGGCGGCTCGCGGCGATGGCCATGATGATGACGACAAAAAGCGGCTCGACGTAGGAAACATCCTGATCGAGGTAATGCCGCGTCACGTCGGAGCCTTTGTAAATCCACATCAACAGCGCGAGGGGAATCACCCAAATGCCGAAGACCACCTCGACCTCGCCAAAAAAGTGAAGGACCGCGGCGGGAATGCTTTGGCGCAGGTGTTGCGGAATTGTTTCGTCGAGATCGGGCCCGTGAATTTCCCGGAGTTGCGCCTCGTGGATCTTCTGAATCCGGTGCGACAGGCCCAGGATTTTCGGTGCGAGAAAGGTGTGGATGATCGCAAGAAGAAAAATAATGGTCGCGATCACGTTGAACGGCTGGGCGAGCGCGCGGCTGAGCAGGACCGTCCCCACATCGGGATTGCCCGTATCCTGATACGATTCGAGCGGCGGCGGGAACGCCGGGTTCGGCGGCGGCGCTGCGTTTGTTGATGGCGCTGCCGCATGAGCCAGGGCGGGAAAGAATCCCAGCAGGCTCAGCGCGAAAAGAAGGACGAGGCGATTCATGGCAACGCAGGTGTCATGACGCGCCCGCCGCAAAAGATCAAGCCTGTTCGATGGAGAATCGGCCAATGAAAGAGCCATAGCCACGCGGCGTGATTTTGGCTAAGATGGCAGGCTCAACCTCTCCCTCCTATGACCACCACCAAACCTCGCGCGCTTCTCTTCTCGGGACAGGGCGCGCAAAAAGTCGGCATGGGCGCCGACCTGTACGAAAACAGCGTTTCGGCGCATGCACTCTACGAACTGGCCGACTGCCGGCTCGGCTGGCCCTTGAGCGATTATTGCTTCAACGGTCCCGAAGCGATCCTGACCGAGACGCGCGTCTGCCAGCCGGCGCTTTACGCCCATGGACTGGCGATTCTGGCCGCATTCGAGGACCACACGGGCCGTCCCCTTCGTTTCGAGGCGGCGGCGGGCCTCTCCCTCGGCGAATACACGGCCCACGCCGCGGCGGGCACCTTTACCTTCCAGACCGGTCTGCATCTCGTCCAGGAGCGGGGCCGCCTCATGCAGGAGGCCTGCAACGCGACGGTAGGCACGATGATCACGTTGCTGGGCGCGACGCCCGAGCAGGCCTACGAAATCGCCACGGCTTGCAACGTCGATGTGGCCAACCTGAATTGTCCCGGCCAAGTCGTTCTTTCCGGCGGAGTCAAGGAGATGGAGGGCGTTCCGGCGCTGGCCAAGGAAAAAGGCATCCGCAAGGTCATCGCGCTCAAAGTCGCGGGGGCCTATCATTCCCGGCTCATGGCCGCCGCCGCGACGGGTCTGGCTCCCTTTCTGACCAATGCCGAAATGCACGCGCCCAAAGTACCGGTGGTGGCCAATTTTACCGCCGATGTGACCGATGGAGCCGACTCGATCCTACGCGCGCTCGAAGCACAGGTCTGCGGATCGGTCCGCTGGACCGAATCGATCCAACGACTCATCGGCATGGGCTTCACGGATTTCGTCGAATGCGGGCCGGGCGGCGGGATCGCCGGGTTGCTCAAGCGGATTGATCCCGCCGTGACGTGTTTGTCCTTGGAAACCCACGCCGACATCGTTAAACACGCCGATGCCCTTTTGTAATCCTGAGGCCCTGCGGACGGCAGTCTTTTAATTAAATATGAAATTTCTCACCGATAAAGTCGCCCTCGTCACCGGCGCGAGCCGAGGCCTCGGCAAGGCGATCGCCCTGGCGCTGGCGGCGGAAGGCGCATCGATTGCCGCCGTGGCCCGCAGCGAGGAGGCGCTCAAGGAGACGCTGGAAGCCATCCGCGCCGCCAGCGGCGTGGCCGAGCCTTTTCCTCTCGATGTCTCCGACGAGGCCGCGGTCGAGGCCACCATCGAAAAAATCGTCGCCCGGTTCCAACACGTCGATAT
>Ga0181537_10004256_pt1 | contig 11923 bp, 10 predicted proteins | sample PEATcosm2014_Bin_39_FD_119765 | JGI IMG/M metagenome (GOLD analysis project Ga0181537, IMG submission 119765) | Peatland microbial communities from MTU Mesocosm Facility, Houghton, MI, USA - PEATcosm2014_Bin23_10_metaG | ecosystem: Environmental > Terrestrial > Soil > Wetlands > Peat | place... | reverse complement strand
CGTGAGGAGGTGACGAGTTCGCGGTTTTCGTTGCCGGGATGGCCGGTGGTGAGGATGTCGGTCACGCCATAGCAGGTGCAGAAATAGGTGACTTCAGGCGTGGTTTCGAGGTAGATGCCGGTGCCGCGGATGCCGGCGGTGAGGGTCTGGGCGTAAATCTTTTTGTCGCCCTTGCCGAACACCACGGCGAGCGCGCCGGTGAGCATGCGCAAACCCGAGATCAGCGGATCGAACTGGGTTTTCTTTTCAAGCCGCAGCATGCTGTTGGCCCGCATCAGGAACGCGTCTTCGTTGAGCTTGAACACGAGTTGCGAACCGGCGCCGGTTTCGATGGTGTCGCCGGATAAAATCGGCGTCTTGGCGTCGGCCTCGCGGCCGTTGACCTGGGCGGTGCCCTTGAGGCTCGAGATTTCGCCGGCGGCGGCCAGGCGCGGCAGCAGGAGCAGGCCGCCGGCGCCCAAGGAAGCCAAGACGAAGCCGCGGCGCTGTCTTACAAGATCGGGATGCTTGGCCATGCTGGTCTCCCTGTGCGATGCACCGCAATATGTCGGACATGCGCGTGCAACCTTACGGTGTAGGCGACGGGCGCCGCCAACGGTAACATCGACGGTAACATACGGGTCCCTCGGCCGAAACCTGGCGCGCCAGCGCTGATCTGCGGTTCCTATGAACCCGGGGGAAGGGATGTTGTCCTAGAAGCGCCGGGGCCGGCCGCGTTGCGCGGCTTCGCTGTCCTGTGTTAAATACCCTCTTTCGCCGCCTCGCTGAAGGCAATCCGGGCCGCAGAGCCAAGGGGGCCGTTTCTGTCGCGCCGGCGGTCAAACTTAGCCGGGCTGTTATTGGGGACCATAGAGTCAAGTGGCATTTTCGCTTTTTGGCAAGAAAGACGAGCCGGCAAAGAAGGATGAGTCGACGGCAAAGAAGCCGTCCGCACCTGCATCCGTTCGCCAGCCTGGCACTGGCACGGCCAGGCCGCCGCCTGTAACGCCGCCCGCGCCCAAGCCGGTCGGGGGCGCCAAGCCCACATCCAACGCCCTGGCTTCCGCGCCGAAAGCGGTACTGGACCGCGAAGAATCGGTGCCGGTGGAGGACGACGATCTCGATTTCACCGCGCTCGTCGAACCGAAGGCAGCGCCGGCCCCGGCCGCGGAAAAGCCCGCCGCGCCTCCAGCCGCCAAGCCTGCAGCGCCGCCCGCCGCCCCGGCTGCGGCTGCTGCCAAGCCCGCGCCCGCTGCCGCACCCAAGCCTGCTGCCGCTGCCCCTGCGCCGGCCGCCAAAGCTGCTCCGGCCGCTGCTCCAGCCGCTGCGCCGCCTGCAAAACCAAGCGCTCCGCCGGCCTCGGCCGATCTCGCGCCGCTGGACCCGGGCGATCTCGCGACCGCCAAGGGCGGTCCGGCGAAAATCGAAAAGACCTGGATGCCGGAGGGCCGCAGTCTCACGCCCGAGAAGGCGCCTGCAGCGAAAGGCGCGGCTCCAGCCGAGCCTGCCCGGCCGCGGGGCTCGGCGTCCGCGGGCCCATCCGCGCCACCGACTTTAACGCCAGGCAAACCTGCGGCCCCGGCCGCGGCCGACACAAAACCTGCCGCGCCGGCGGCGGATGCGCCCGCCGCAGCCAAACCGGCCGCAGCACCCGCCGCTCCACCCAAACCGGCGGCCGCTCCTGCTCCTGCCGCTGCCGCCGCGCCCCCTGCGCCGAAACCGCAACCCGCGCCGGTCGCCGCGTCCGCTGCTGCGCCGGCCCCTGCGGCCGCACCGCCCGAGCCGGCGGAACCCGACTTGACGCTGCCGGCCCCGCTCGAGCAGGCCGCCGTGATGTTTGCCAACGGCCAGGCCGAAGCTGCGGTCAAGGCGCTGAAGGCTGCCATTGCGGCAGGCAACCTCGGCGACTTTGCGGCGCAGGCTTGGCTCATGTTGTTCGATCTTTACCAGGCGCAGGGACGCAAGGAGCAGCACGAGGAACTGGCGCTCGAATTCGTCGTCAAGTTCGAGCGCTCGGCGCCGGCCTGGCGCGAGGAGCCGAAGGAAGCGGCCAAGGACGCCGCGTCCTCGCGCGGCATGGGTTCGTATTTCGCTTTCACCGGTGAGCTCACCAATGCGAGCACTGCGGAATTCGAGCAACTGTCGAAAGTTTCCGCCAAGGGCTCGCTGTTAAGAATAGATTTCGGCAAGTTGAAAGGTATCGATGCCGGCGGCGCCGAGTTTCTGCTCGAGGTGCTGAAATCGCTCGGCAAGGCCAACCGCGAACTGGTGCTCACCAGCCATACCAACCTGGTAAACCTTATCACCAGCCACCTCGAAGTCGGCAACAAGGACAACCCGCAGGTGTTCTGGATGCTGCTCCTCGAGCTCTACCAGATACTCGGCCTGCAAACCGAGTTCGACGACGCGGCGCTCAACTTCGCCATCACTTACGAAGTATCGCCGCCCTCGTTCGAAGCGAAGGCGAAAGTCGCGAAAGTCGAAACCGCCAGCCCGGAACCGTCGGCGTCGGGCGACGACGCCATCGTGCTCGCGGGCGAGCTTTGCGGCAGCGACGACGACGAGCTCGCGCGGCTGGCGAAATCGGCGGCCCTGCATCAGCATGTGCTGATCGACATGGCGCAGGTGAAGCGCGTCGACTTCGTGGCCGCCGGCGCGATCCTGAATATTGTGACCGCGCTGGCCGGCGCCAAGAAGCAGGTGCAGTTCCGGGCCACCAACGAGCTCGTGGCCGCGCTGTTCCAGGTCGTCGGCATTACGCGAAGCGCCAAGCTGATCCGCCGCCGCTAACAGGTTTTACACGAGCTTGAAGTAATCGGCGGCGCCCCCACCTACGCAGTTCCTCCTGCTGTTGTTGCCCAAGCTTAACGCTGGTTCCTCCCCCCTCCCCTATGGAAAGTTATCACGGCACCACCATCCTTTCGGTCCGGCGCGGCAATCGCGTCGCCCTCGGCGGGGACGGCCAGGTCACGCTCGGCAATATCGTGATCAAGGCCAGCGCGCGCAAAGTGCGCCGCCTCTACCAGGACAAGATCCTCGCCGGTTTCGCGGGCGGCACTGCCGATGCCTTCACCCTGTTCGAGCGCTTCGAGGGCAAGCTGGAGAAGCACCAGGGCAATCTTTTGCGTTCCGCCGTCGAGCTTGCCAAAGACTGGCGCACCGACCGCATGCTGCGCAGGCTGGAAGCTATGCTGGCGGTCGCCGATCGCGAGTCTTCGCTCATCATCACGGGCCTCGGCGACGTGGTCGAGCCGGAACTCGGCATCGTCGCCATCGGCAGCGGCGGACCCTATGCGCAAAGCGCGGCGCGCGCCCTGCTTGAAAACACCGAGCTCGGCCCGGAAGAACTGGTGCGGAAATCGCTTGAGGTCGCAGCCGACATCTGCATTTACACCAATCGCAATTTTGTGATCGAGACGCTGGAGTAACGGGGACACGACATGAACATGACCCCGCAGGAAATCGTCCACGAGCTGGACAAGCACATCGTCGGGCAGCAAAAGGCGAAACGGGCGGTCGCCATTGCGTTGAGAAACCGCTGGCGCCGGCAGCAGGTGGCGGAACCGCTGCGCCAGGAAATCACGCCCAAGAACATCCTGATGATCGGCCCCACGGGTGTGGGCAAGACCGAGATCGCGCGCAGGCTCGCGCGATTGGCCGACGCGCCTTTCATCAAGGTCGAGGCGACCAAGTTCACCGAAGTGGGCTACGTCGGCCGCGACGTCGACACCATAATCCGCGACCTTGCGGAGACCGCGATCAAGGACCTGCGCGAGAGCGAAATGCGCAAGGTCAGGACGCGCGCGGAGGAATCGGCTGAAGAGCGCGTCCTCGACGTGTTGCTGCCGCCCGCGCGCGATATCGGTTTCGCGCCGGAGAACACCGCCGACTCTTCGACGCGCCAGAAAATGCGCAAGAAGCTGCGCGAGGGCGAATTTAACGACAAGGAAATCGAAGTCGACGTCGCGCAGTCGATATCGCAAATGGAAATCTACGCGCCGCCCGGCATGGAGGACCTCACGTCGCAGATCCAGGGCATGTTCCAGAATCTCGGCGGCGGCCGCCGCAAGACGCGCAAGCTGAAAGTCGCGGACGCGATGAAGCTGATTACCGACGAGGAAGCGGGGCGGCTCGTCAACGAGGAAGACCTCAAGGCGCGCGCGCTTGCCAATGTCGAGCAGAACGGCATCGTGTTCATCGACGAGATCGACAAGATCGTGAGCCGTTCGGAATTGAGCGGCGCCGACGTTTCGCGCCAGGGCGTGCAGCGCGACCTGCTGCCGCTGGTCGAGGGCACCACGGTTTCCACCAAGTACGGCATGATCAAGACCGACCACATCCTGTTCATCGCCAGCGGCGCGTTCCATCTGGCGCGCCCTTCGGACCTGATCCCCGAAATGCAGGGGCGCTTTCCGATCCGGGTCGAGCTCGACTCGCTATCGGTCGCGGACTTCGAGAAAATCCTGACCGGCACCGACGCCTGTCTCACGCGGCAATACCAGGCGCTGCTGAAAACCGAAAACATCGAGCTGGTGTTCGGCGAAGACGGCGTGCGAAGGCTTGCGGAGATTGCTTTCGCGGTCAACGAGAAGACCGAGAACATCGGCGCGCGTCGCCTGTACACCGTGGTGGAAAGGCTGCTGGAGGAGATATCCTTCGAAGCGAGCCGGCGCGACGGCGAGCGGGTGAACATCGACGCGGCTTACGTTGACTCAAGACTCAAGGAATTGGCGCAGAGCGAAGATCTCGCTCGATACGTGTTGTAGGCGTCAGCGCTGAACCGGGCGTTTGGCGAGCTTTCTCTGTAGCGTCCGCCGGTGCATGTTGAGGGCTCTCGCGGTAGCCGAGACATTGCCCTGATGGTCGAGAAACACGCGCTGGATATGTTCCCACTCCAGGCGCTCCACCGATAAGGTCTGCAGCGGTTCCGCGGGGAGCGCGACGTCGCCCAGCAAGGCGGCGACGATGGCTTCGCTGTCCGCCGGCTTCGCCAGGTAGTGCGAGGCGCCGCGCTTGATGGCTTCGACCGCGGTCGCGATGCTGGCAAATCCCGTGAGCACCACGATCCTGCACGCCGGCGCCGCGGCCTTGAGCCCGGCGATGAGGTCGATCCCCGATTCGCCGTCGAGGTTCAAGTCGAGCACCACTTTCTCCGGTTTGAGCTGCTGTGCGGCGGCGAGCGCCTTTGCGGGCGTGGCGGCGCAATGCGTTTGATAGCCGCGGCGCGTGAGCGCGCGCGCGAGCACCGCGCTGAAGGTCGCGTCGTCGTCGACGATGAGTACCGTTTCGGCGGTCATGCGGGGTCTCTTGGTATTTCTCCACGCGTGACCGGAAGCTCGACCAGGATCAGCGCACCACCGGGTTTCCCGTCCTTGCCTGCGCGATTTCGCAGCAGCACGCGGCCGCCCGCGCGCTCGATCGCCGCATGCGCGAGCAGCAGGCCGATGCCGGCGCCGCCGCTGCCGAGGCGCGCCGGCAGCGGCGCGCGTCCGGCGGCCTCGATGGTCGCGGCGTCGAAACCGGGACCGTCATCGCGGATTTCGATCGTGAGCGCATTCCGGTTCCAATTGAGGCTGACCGCGACCGGTTGCGGGGCGGCGTCGGCTGCGTTGTTCAGCAGGTTGAGCAGCGCGTGCTCGACCGTGGCTTCGATAATGAGCTGCGGCGCGTCGCCGTCGCCGGCTATCGCCAATTCCGCGCGCGCATGCGGACGGCTCGCGTGCCACCGCGCGATGAGGCGCTGCATCCACCGGTCGGCCTGCTCGCTCATCGCGCCTTCGGCGCGGTCGCCGCCGGCCCGGTAGGCGAGCCCGGTAAGGATGCTCTTGCAGGCCGCGATCTGCTGGCGCAACACAGCGAGATCGCGTTGCGCGGCTTCCGGCAGCGCGGGGTCGGCCAGCATTTCGCCGGCGAGCAGGTTCATGGTCGCGAGCGGTGTGCCGAGTTCGTGCGCGGCGCTCGCCGCCAGCGCGCCCAGCGCCACGATGCGCTCGTTGCGCAAGGCTATTTCGCGCGAGGCCGCGAGTTCGTGTTCGCGCGCGCGGACGGTGGCAGTGAGGCGCGCGATGTACCAGGCGATGATCAGCGCCGAAATAACGAAGGTGAGCCACATGCCGGCAAGATGCAGGCGCATCGCATAGGCGTGATCGGGCAGGCTCAACGGCCATGACCACTGCGACAGCGCGGAGTAGGCGGCGATGCTCGCGGCGGCGACGCTGAGAGCGTAAGCGGGGGGCAGCACGGCGGCGCCAAATGCGACGGGCAGCAGCAGCAACGACACCAGGGGATTGGCTTCGCCGCCGCTGAGATACAGCAGCAGGGCGAGCGCGCCGATGTCGAGGCAGAACTGCAGCGAGAGCTCCATGCGGCCCGCGGCTGCCAAAGTCATGGACGCCCGCCACAGCCAGAGGTTCAACGCGGCCATGCCGCCGACCACGTACAGCATCGGTGACTGCGGCAGCGGGATGCCGAGCAGGGGTGGCGTTGCCAGAATTGCCAGCGCCGCCGCGGCCAGCGCGATCCAGCGCCACGCGATCATGCGCTTTGAATACGCGCGTCCCAGGTCGATCGGCGCCGTCTCGGGTATTGCTGCGGGTGTGGCCGGGAGCCGGGCTAAGGTGAAGGATCGAAACATGGCGATGCCGTTGGGGGAACGCGCGCAATGCTATTCTATATTCTAGCGTGCCGGGGCAAAGCTGCCTGCGGCAAACTGTCGCAGGAGCGCCGGGTTAACCTGATGCGTTTATCTACATTCATTTTTCTGCAGGCTTGCGCCTTCGTTTTGAGCGCGCCGGTCTTCGCGCAATCGATCACCGTGAGCAACGCCTGGGTGCGCGGTACGGTTCCCGCGCAGACCGTGAGCGGCGCCTACATGGATATCACGAGCAAGGACGGAGCGAAGCTCGTCGGGTTTGCAAGCCCGCTCGCGGGGCGGCTCGAACTGCACGAAATGCGAATGGAAGGCGACGTGATGAAAATGCGCGAGCTAAACGAACTCGCGCTGCCGGCCGGCAAAACCGTGAAGCTCGATCCCGGCGGTTATCACCTGATGTTGCTCGAACTCAAGCAGCCGCTAAAACCGGGGACTGTGGCGCCGCTCACGCTCACGATCGAAGGGCGCGATGGCAAGCGCGCCGAGGTCGAAGTCCAGGCCGAAGTGCGGGCGCTGGGTGCGGGCCGCTGAGGCTGCGAAATTACGGCAGGGTGCGTTCGAGCGCGAACAACTCGGCGGTGGTTTCGCGCCGGCGCACCAGGTGCGCCTTGCCGTCGCTTACCATCACCTCGGCGGCGCGCGGACGGGTGTTGTAGTTCGAGCTCATCGCCATCGCGTACGCGCCGGCTGACTTGATCGCCACCAGGTCGCCTTCGGCAGCTGCGAATTCACGGCCGCGGCCGAGAAAATCCCCGGACTCGCACACCGGGCCCACCACGTCGTAGAGCTTGCGCTCGCCCTCGCGCGGCCGCACCGGAACGATCTCGTGCCAGGCATCGTACAGCGCCGGGCGCAACAGGTCGTTCATCGCCGCATCCACCACCATGAAATTACGCTCTTCGCCCGGCTTCAGGTATTCGATGCGCGTGAGCAGGACGCCGGCGTTGCCGGTGAGCAGGCGACCGGGCTCGAACAGCGCCTTGAGCTTGCGATCGCCGAGCGCGGAGAGCATGGTCTTCACGTAATCGGCGGCGGGTGGCGGCGTTTCGTCTTTGTAGCGGATGCCAAGGCCGCCGCCGAAGTCGAAATGCTCGATCGGAATGCCGGCTGCCGCCAGCCGGTCGACCAGCGCCAGCATCTTTTGCGCCGCCTCGGCGAGCGGCGCGGTCTCGGTGATCTGCGAGCCGATATGGCAGTCGATGCCGGTCACGCGCAGGTGCGGCAGGCTCGCCGCCTGGCGATAAAGGTCGAAAGCCCGGGCAATCGGCACGCCGAATTTGCTGGCCTTGAGGCCGGTGGAAATATAGGGGTGGGTATTGGCGTCGACGTCCGGGTTGACGCGAATCGACACCGGCGCGACGCGGTGCATGTCGCCCGCGACCCGGTTCAGGCGCTCGAGCTCGGATGCCGATTCGATGTTGAAACAAAGGATGCCGGCGTTAAGCCCGGCGCGCATTTCGGCTTCGCTTTTGCCGACGCCCGAGAACACGACTTTGCGCGGGTCGCCGCCGATTGCCAGCACGCGGTCGAGTTCGCCACCGGAAACGATGTCGAACCCGGCGCCAAGCGCGGCGAACACTTCGAGCACCGCCAGCGAGGAATTGGCTTTCATCGCGTAGCACACGAGGTGGTCGTGACCGGCACAGGCGTTGTCGAATTCGCGGTAGGCGGATTCCAGCGCGGCCCGGGAGTAGACAAAACACGGCGTGCCGTAGCGCTCGGCAATGCCGGCGAGCGGAACGGACTCGGCGCAGAGCTCGCCGTTCACCAGGTCGAGCATCGGTTACAGCCCGGGCTTATCGGTCGTTTCGGGAACCGGCTCGAGCGGTGGCACGGCCGGCGACTTCGATGCCTTCGCAGGATCTGCCTTGGGCAGGTACAGCGGCCCCTTGGTGCCGCAGCCAGCCAGTGCGGGCGCTATCAGCAGGACGGCAAGCAGGGGAAGCAGTTTCATTTCGGGCGGGTGTACGGCCTGAGGGCGCGGCGGTTCGCAGCCGAAATCCTAGCACAGGCCGAACCCGTTCGACGGGAACCGCAGCGGGATGCGCGGGCGCGCGCGCTCAGCCCGGCGCGGCCGAGCCCGATGCTTAAAATGGTTTGGCGAAACGCCGCGCTGCTACAGGCGGCAGGAGGCCGGGACGTAGGCGTTCTGGCCGGGGGCGCCCGCGTTGCACGCCCAAACGATCACGTTGCCGACGAGCTGCGGAACCAGGACGATCGTCACCACGGCGCCGACCGAGGAGGTCGCTACGTTGCCGCCAAGCTTGACGAAACCGGCGTCGTACACCGAGCCGCTGGTAATCTTGCCCTGGACGTTGAGAGTGAGACCCTTGCCCGGGTTCGGATCGGTCGGGTTGACGTTGTAGTATTCGACAATGCCGGTCTTGTGGACGGCCGCCCCGAGTATCAGTTCCGTCACCTTGGAACGGATGATGTAATTCTTGTAAGCAGGCAGGGCGATCGCCGCCAAAATTCCGATGATCGCGACGACCATCATCAACTCGATCAGCGTAAAACCCCGGTGAATCGCTTTCATGTCAGCCTCCCTGACTGGTTTACGGCAATAATGCGGATAACTTCAATACTTAAATATGCCAGGCACATTATTGCTTTCGTAGCAGTTTCGCAAGCGATTGTAAATGCCCGGCTTGCTGCAACCAATGGCCCACTTGGGCGGAAAGATGATTCCGCGGCTTATACTGATCATCGATTACTCGCCGCTCGCACCACCGGCAAAACGGGTGCGCGGAATGGACTTTTGCCTTGACCGAAACTGAATTTCAGAAGCAGGTGATCGCGACCCTCGAGCGCATCGAGGCCGCGCTCGATGCATCCGGTGCCGAGCTCGATTTCGAGCGCAAGGGCGACACGGTGCTCGAAATCGAATTCGGCGACGGCAGCCGCGTCATTGTCAACGGTCACGCGGCGGCGCAGGAAATCTGGCTGGCGGCGAAGTCGGGCGGCCAGCACTTTCGCTATGAAGGGGGCGCCTGGTTGAATACCCGCGATGGCGGGGATTTTTATGCAGCGCTGTCGCAGGCCGTCAGCGAGCAGGCAGGCGAACCAGTCACGCTGCATGCGCCCTGAGTGCTGCGCCGCTGCCGGCGTTTTGCCGCTGCCGTTGCCAGTATCCGGACCTTAAAATAACTGGTCCTTCACTTCGTCGGGACTGCGGGTGCCAGGCGTGCCGTTGTCGAGCCCCGGGACGCTGCGCTCGGCGGGCGTGTTCTCCTGGTAGAAGAATTCGCGCCGCGCGTCGCCCTCGCCGGTGCGTTGGCCGCTGTCGGAAATCGGCAGGCTGACCACGCCTTCGGGCATCACCATCTGCATTTCCGGCACGCCCTTCAACACTTTGCCCATGTAGCTGATCCAGATCGGCAACGCCGCCACCGCGCCGGTTTCGTTGGCGCCGAGTTTTTTCGGCTGGTCGTAGCCCATCCAGGCGATACCGACCAGGGTGGGGTGGTAGCCGTTGAACCACGCATCGACGTCGTCGTTGGTAGTGCCGGTCTTGCCGGCGAGGTCGTGGCGGCCAAGCACCGCGCCGACGCGCGCTCCGGTGCCTACGCGGGTGACGTCGTGCAGAATGCTGTCCATGATGAAGGCGTTGCGCGCGTCGATTACGCGCGGCGCGTCTTCGCCTGCGCGCTGCGGCTGCGCCAGGGCCAGCACCCGGCCCTTGTCGTCGGTGACGCGCTGGATGAAGTAAGGGGTAATTCGATAGCCGGTATTGGCGAATACCGAGAAGCCGGTGAGCATCTGCAACGGTGTGACCGACCCCGCGCCGAGCGCCATCGTGAGATAGGGCGGATGTTTGTCGGCATCGAAGCCGAAGCGCGTGATGTAATCCTGCGCGTAATGGGTGCCGATTGCCTGCAGGATGCGGATCGACACCATGTTCTTGGATTTATAAAGCCCGACTCGCATCCGTATCGGGCCGTCGTACTTGCCGTCGTAATTTTTCGGTTCCCAAACCTGCCCGCCGGTGGTTCCCGGGTCGACCACGATGGGCGCGTCGTTGATCACGGTGGCCGCGGTGAAGCCTTTCTCGAGCGCGGCGGAGTAGATAAAGGGCTTGAAACCCGAGCCCGGCTGGCGCCACGCCTGGATCACGTGGTTGTACTTGCTGCGGTTGAAGTCGAAGCCGCCGATCAGAGCGCGGATGGAGCCGTCCATCGGGTTCGCCGACACGAAGGCGGCCTCGGCCTCGGGCAGTTGCGTGATCTGCCAGCTGCCCTTGTCGTCTTTCATCACGCGGATCAGCGCGCCACGGCGGATTTTCTTGTTGGGCGCGGCCTTGTCTTCGAGGAAATGCACGATCCACTTCAGGCGGTCGCCGTCGATCAGGATAATCTCGCCGCCTCGCCGGTAGGCGCGGATCTGCTTGGGCGAGGCTTCGACCACGATGGCAGCGTAAATGTCGTCGCTGTCGGTGACGTCGGCCAGCGCTTCCTCGAGCGCCTCGTCCTGGTCGGTGCCGGCTTCGCCCAGGTCTGCATAGGCTTCGGGCCCGCGATAGCCATGGCGGTGGTCGTATTCGATCAGGCCGTGGCGCACGGCGGCGTAGGCCGCGTCCTGGTCGAGCTTGGTGATGGTGGTGTAGACATTGAGGCCCTTGGTATAGGCGTCGTCCTGGTATTTCTCGAACACCGCCTGCCGCGCCATTTCGGCGACGTAGTCGGCCTTCAGTGCAAATTCGTTGGTGTCGTGCTTCACGATCAGCGGCGCGTTTTGCGCCTCCGCAAGCTGGGCGTCGTCGATATAGTCGAGCTCGCGCATGCGGCGCAGCACGTATTGCTGGCGCAGCTTGGCGCGTTTCGGGTTCACCACCGGGTTGAAGTTGGAGGGCGCCTTGGGCAGCCCTGCCAGCATCGCGGCTTCGGCGACGGAGATCTGCGACAGCGGTTTGCCGAAGTAGATTTGCGACGCCGAAGCGAAGCCGTAGGCGCGCTGCCCCAGATAAATCTGGTTGACGTAGATCTGCAGGATTTCGTCCTTCGACAGGTTCGCCTCGATTTTGAACGCGAGCAGCGCTTCATAAATCTTGCGGGTCAGGGTCTTTTCGCTCGACAGGAAAAAATTGCGCGCGACCTGCATGGTGATGGTGGATGCGCCCTGGCGCCGGCCGCCCGACACGAAGTTCGAGTATCCGGCGCGGATCACGCCCATGTAATCCACCCCCGGGTGCTGGTAGAAACGCTCGTCCTCGGCGGCCAGGATGGCGTGCTTCATGATGTCCGGCACCTCGGTGATCTTGACGACCGAGCGCCGCTCCTCGCCGAATTCGCCGAT
>Ga0181537_10004255_pt1 | contig 11925 bp, 10 predicted proteins | sample PEATcosm2014_Bin_39_FD_119765 | JGI IMG/M metagenome (GOLD analysis project Ga0181537, IMG submission 119765) | Peatland microbial communities from MTU Mesocosm Facility, Houghton, MI, USA - PEATcosm2014_Bin23_10_metaG | ecosystem: Environmental > Terrestrial > Soil > Wetlands > Peat | place... | reverse complement strand
CGCCCGCCTCCAATGCAGATAGCGAGAGACTGGGGAAGGCCGTAGCCCATCGCTCCAAGCCCCGCGGTGTGGTAGATGCGCTGTCCATTGCGTGTGGGGCACGCCAGGAGGAAGATCTCGATTCCGCTTCCGGAACTTCCAGAGACCAGCAAATCGTCGGCAGTCGCTTCCGTTCCAATGACCTCGGCGAGATTGAAGATGCTCACGCGTCCTTCAGGCTTCCGATGTTCATTTGTGACTACCGGGTAGCGGGTTTTCCAGTCGGCGCAACGGGAATCCCACGCCGCGTGATCAGGCAGCCGGATCGATTTCTTCTGGCGGAGCAGTTCCTGCAGGAATGCCCGTGCATCCGCACAGATCGGCTGCTGCAGATACGGATGGAGCTTGGCTAATTCGGCAGCATCGATATCCACGGCCGCTTTGTAGGCCCCACGTGCGAGGTTCTGAGGGGCGTATCCCGTGATTGCGAAATCTAGGCGCACGCCAATCGCAAGCAACACGTCGCAGTTCTGAAGTGCGAAGTTGGCGCCGCGTGCGGCTACTGATCCTGGACGCCCAACGAAAGTTGGGTCGTCACTTGGAACAAGGTCAGCGGCGCACCAGGTAGCCACCGAAGGAACGCGCAGGATGTGGCGCAATTCTTCAAACTCCGCGATTGCACGAGCAAGCCGAATACCGTTGCCGGCAAAGAGGAGTGGCCGTTCTGCCTCATTCAGTTTTCCGATGAATTGTGAGACTTGGCTGGACAGGTTAACGGACGGGCGATACTCGCCCAACTCGGAAGGATCAAATCCGCCTAGAGTCGACGGATCATCAATAGGCGAAGCCTGAACATCCAACGGGATGTCGACCCAGACGGGTCCCGGACGGCCATTCAACGCCAGATAGAGCGCCTTCTCCAGGTGATAGCGGATTTCCCGGGGGTCCAAAACAGTCACGGCATACTTGGTGATCGGCTTGACGATCGAAACAATGTCGACTTCCTGAACTCCGAGCTGGCGCATACCGAGTGGGTGTCCGCTCGCATCGAACATTCGGTCAGGACGCTTTACCTGTCCGGAGATAAAGAGGGTTGGCGTGGAATCAAGCCACGCACCGGCGACACCGGTAACGGCATTGGTTCCCCCGGGACCGGTGGTGACCATGCAAACGCCGAGGTGATTGGTGACCTTCGCGTAGGACTCCGCGCACATGGCGCTGGCTTGCTCGTGAGAGTTGCAGACGGCTTCTATTGCCGGTTCCTGACCCAACGACTGGTTCAAATGCATTGCGCCGCCACCCGTCACCAGAAAAACATGCTTCACTCCCTGGTCGGCGATGAAACGCACAACAAAATCCGACAGCTTCATAGCAGTCCTGTTTGGCCTATTTCGTGAGATTTTCAGCAGGAGTCATGGAAAACACATCCGCTGCCCGAAGCCCGCGAGCCGACAAAATCGCATCAACGAGTTCGCGGGCAGCGCCATTCCCGCCGTATTGATTGGAAACGAATTTTACGATTGAGCGGACATCCTTTGCCGCGTTAGCAGGCGCCGCTGAGAATCCCGCAATTTGCATCGCAGGCAGGTCATTCACGTCGTCGCCCATGAAGCAGATGTTCGCCAGCGGAATCCGAATGGCAGTAGCAAATTCACGGAGTGCTGTTGCCTTGTCGCGGCATCCTGTGTACACGTGAGCGATGCACATCTTCGTGGCATAGCGATCGACAAGCGGGCTCTGCTCGCCGGAAATCAGCGCCAGGCCTAATCCCGCCCGCCGGGCGAGGGAGACTCCCATGATGTCGGCGAAGGAAAGCCTCTTCCATTCTTCGCCAGCCGGGCCCCACCAGACACCTCCGTCGGTAAGAACACCATCAAAATCGAAAGCAATGGCCTGAATACCCTCCAAGCCATTGCAAGACGATTGAGTTGCACTCATGATTTTGTTATACAGCAGCTCCGACTCGTCGAAGCTTCTTGATCACTGGAATTTCCCGTTCGTATACGCACTTTACCCCGTCGCCTTTCGACTGTTCCCAAAGCCGGATATCCCGGACCAGGCGAGTTAGGCCATTCGGCTCCAAAGAAGCTGCCTGATCGGACCCCCACATCGCACGATCCATCGTAATGTGACGCTCGACGGCACACGCGCCTAAAGCAGCGGCGCAGACACTCGTCGGGATTCCGGTCTCATGCCCTGAATAGCCAACCGGAACGCCGTAGCGGGCGGCCATAGTCGGTATCGCGCGAAGATTGAGTTCATTGTAGTTCGCTGGATACGTGCTTGTCGTATGCATCAGGATGAGGTTCTTGTTCCCCAGAACTTGAACCGCGTGATCGATTTCAGCATATGTACTCATACCTGTCGAAGCGATGACCGGCTTACCTGTCTTTCGGATATAACGCAACAGACCGTCGTCGGTGAGAGAAGCAGAAGCGATTTTGTAAACGGGAGGACTGAACGTCTCGAGAAAATCGACCGAATTCTCGTCCCAGGGGGAGGCAAACCAGGTCATCTTCACCGATTTGCAGAATGCGTCGATCTCTTCGTAGTCCTCTTTTTCGAATTCCAAACCATACTTCAGATCGCCGTTTGTGGGTCCGAAGGGATTCTCGCGCGGCTTGGCCAGTTCCTCGGCGGTGTAAACAACGTCAATGGTGCGCTTTTGGAACTTCACCGCATCGCAGCCCGCTGCGACGGCAACACTGATCAAGCGTTTTGCCAGATCGATATCACCGTTATGGTTGATGCCGATCTCGGCAATGATATAGCAAGGTTGATCATCGCCAACCTGCTTGCTTCCGATCTGAATTGTGCTCATGAATAAACCTTTCGCAGGGATGGGGAAGCTTCAAGGAGAGCTACATCTACCGTACTGTGCGCTGTCGAATTCAACAGGTCCGCGCGGCTGTTTCTCCGAGGTTTCATTCCGGTGCCCGACTTTTGGTAACTTACCATAGCATAACGGCCACAACGCTGACGACTCCTGTGCCGCGACACAGTTCACCGTTAGTCAACAGCTTAGGTGGGGCGGCACAGCGCGGGAGGTCAGCCTTTGTCAGAGCCGACGCCCGCGCAGACTGCAAGTTCAATCCAGTCACACAACATGTGGCCACAAAGAATGTGTGCTTCTTGAATGCGAGCAGTGTCTCTCGAAGGGACCGCAAGCAGGAGGTCCGCAACATTGGCCATCGCTCCGCCCCCCTCCCCGGTGAAGGCCACGGCGAGTCCGCCTTGCCTGCGAGCCGTTTCGAGGGCGGCGCAGACATTCCGGCTGTTGCCTGAGGTCGAGATGCCGACCACGATATCTCCTTTTTGGCAGAGGGCCTCAACCTGGCGCGCAAATACCCGCTCGTACCCGTAGTCGTTTCCGATCGCTGTGAGGATCGATGTATCCGTTGTAAGGGCTACAGAAGGCAGGGCGCACCGCTCGCGCCGGAAGCGGCCCATGAGTTCGGCAGCCAAATGCTGGGAGTCTGCTGCGCTTCCGCCATTCCCGCACCAAAGTACCTTATTCCCATTCGCTATTGCCCGGCTCATTTCTTTACCGATTTGCTCAAGCAAGGGCTGTTGCGCCGAAAGGGTGCGCACCACGTTCAGATGTTCACTGATGGCATGGTCAAAGACAATCTGTGCACTGGATGCTTCGGGGAGAATCGACATTGAGTTTCCTTGTGGGTGACGAGCTTTTGATCGCCTTCCTAACCAATTTCGCGAAACCTCAGGACAATGATCAAGACTTGACAGCGGATTCGGCAACAAATTCGCCGACGACGGATGCCACAAAATCCAGCATGGGCTTTGTCAATCCCGGATACACGCCAACCCAAAACACGTTGTTCATGACAAAGTCAGTGTTTGGCAATGTGCCAATCGCACGATACTCGCAGCCTTCGTAGGCCGGCTGGCGGAGCAAATTGCCGCCGAAGAGAAGCCGCGTACCAATCTTGTTGCCTTCGAGTGCGCGAATCAGCTCTTCGCGCGTGAAGGGCGCATCTTCGCGGACTCCTATAGGAAACCCGAACCACGATGGATCTGAGCCCGGCGTTGCTTCGGGCAGGAGCAGGCAGTTTTCCAGCGGCTTGAGTGCCTTCGACAGATATCGGAAATTTTCCTTCCGGCGATCGATGAAATGCGGAAGCTTTTCAATTTGAGACTGCCCCAGCGCCGCCTGCATGTCAGTCGCCTTCAAGTTGTAGCCGATATGCGAGTAAGTATATTTATGGTCGTAGCCGCAGGGTAAGCTACCGAGCTGCCAGTCGAAGCGCTTGCCGCAGGTGTTGTCCTTCCCTGTGTGGCACCAGCAATCGCGGCCCCAGTCGCGAAAGGATTCGATCAGAGTCTGGAGATTCGGCTTATTGGTGAGTACCGCGCCGCCTTCGCCCATCGTGATGTGATGCGCGGGATAAAAGCTGACAGTTGCGATATCGCCGAAAGTGCCAACGCGGCGTCCCTTCCAGGTTGAACCGAGTGCATCGCAGCAGTCTTCAATCAGCCAAAGATCGTGCTTCTTTGCGAAGGCACAGACGGCGTCGAGGTCAAAGACATTCCCTAAAGTGTGAGCGACAAAAATCGCCCGGGTTCGATCGCTTCTTGCTGCGCCAAGCTGGCTGACGTCAATCTCGTAGCTGGGCAGCGTGACGTCAACGAATACCGGCACGAGACGATTCTGAATGATCGGATTGAGCGTTGTGGGAAAACCAGCGGCCACCGTAATCACTTCGTCGCCGGGCTTCAGGCGTCGATCGCCGAGTTTCGGAGACGTGAGAGCACTCACGGCCAGCAGATTTGCCGACGAGCCGGAGTTCACCAACGAGGCGCAACGAACGCCCACGAAACGCGCCAGTTTCCGCTCGAATTCCTCGGCAAAGCGGCCCGTTGTGAACCAGCAATCAAGAGCCGAATCGATCACGCTGCTCAAGTCGCTGCTATCGATTACCTTGCCCGATACCGGAACCGAAGACTGCCCGGGCACGAACTCAGCCGGCGGAAAAGCTTCTGCCAGGTATTGGTTGGAAAGATCGAGGATTTGTCGCCGTAACTGTTCTGCTTTCTCTGTCATGCAGGGTCCATAAGCTAAGGATACACAATCGCGGGTTGGCAGTGTACCCTAGTGGATAAGGAACTCGATCCAGCGAACGAACCTGCCTAATGCACTCATTAAGCGCGGGTTTGCCTCGATGGTGCTAAGGAATTGTAATGAAGGCCGTTATTCTGGCGGGTGGGCAGGGCACGCGGCTGAGCGAAGAGACGGGAATGCGTCCCAAGCCCCTGGTCGAAATCGGCGGCCGGCCGATCCTATGGCACATATTGAACATCTATTCGCATCACGGAATCAATGATTTCGTTATCTGCTGCGGCTACAAGGGCTATTTGATTAAAGAGTATTTCGCGAATTACTTCCTGCACATGTCTGATGTGACATTCGATTTGCGGGAAAACAGCACGCGAATTCACCAAAGTGTTGCCGAGCCCTGGCAGGTGACGCTCGTTGATACCGGCGAGAACACCGGCACGGGTGGCAGACTGAAAAAAATCGCTTCGTATCTCGATGCTGAAGACGCGTTTTGCATGACCTATGGGGATGGCGTGAGCGATGTGGACATTTCCGCATCAATTGCCTTCCATCGAAACCACGGGAAACTAGTGACTGTGACCGCAGTGCAGCCTCCGGCTCGTTTTGGCGGCCTGGTCATTGACGGAACAGCGATCAACGAATTCCAGGAGAAACCTCAAGGTGAGGGCGGATGGATTAATGGGGGATTCTTTGTACTTTCACCCGAAGTGATCCACGAGGTCCACGAAGAGAACTGGATGTTTGAACGAGAACCGATGCAGAGCCTAACTGCAAAAAAACAGGTGCAGGCATTTTTCCATCGCGGTTTCTGGCAGCCCATGGATACCCTGCGCGACAAGCAAAGGCTGGAGGAACTGTGGTCCAGCGGGAGAGCGCCATGGAAGACGTGGTGAATTCCTGGTCGTGGCAAGGGAAAAGAGTCTTTCTCACCGGACATACTGGATTCAAGGGCGGATGGCTGTGACTTTGGCTTGCGGGCCGTGGCGCGGAGATTCGCGGTTATGCTCTCGATCCAATCGGCGATCAAAATCTGTTTATTTCGGCATCTGTAGCCTCCCTGGTTGACGATGTGCGCGGTGACATTCGCGATCATGCAAAGTTGCAGGCCGCGATGACGGAATTTCGTCCTGAGGTGGTCTTTCACCTGGCTGCGCAGCCGTTGGTCCGGTACTCCTACTCGGATCCGCTCGGTACTTACGACACAAATATCATGGGCACAGCGCATGTTCTTGAGGCCGTTCGGAACGCTCCGAGTGTGCGGGCGGTGGTTTGCGTTACCACCGATAAGTGCTATCAGAATCAGGAATGGTTCTGGCCCTATCGGGAAACTGATCCGCTCGGCGGATACGATCCGTATTCGTCCAGTAAAGCCTGCGCCGAGATCGTTACTGCAGCGTACCGCAGCTCGTTTTTCCCACTGGATCGACTGCGCGAGCATCATGTAGCGGTGTCTACAGCGCGCGCAGGCAACGTGATCGGCGGCGGCGATTGGTCTGAAGATCGGCTGATACCGGACCTCATTCGAGGATTCCTGAGCAATCAGCCCGTGCTGATCCGTCGGCCCAGGGCAATTCGCCCCTGGCAGCATGTCCTCGATCCCGTGCACGGATACGTGAAATTGGCAGAACGGCTGATGGCAGAGCCCGCGAGGTTTTCTTCGGCCTATAATTTTGGGCCGGGCGATGAGGATGCATGGCCTGTGGAGAGGATTGCGACCAGGCTCGTAAGTTTGTGGGGCGACGGGGCTTCATGGGTTTCGGATGCAGCGCCCAGCGTTCACGAGGCGCATTTCTTGAGGCTCGATGCCAGCAAGGCGCATGCGGAATTGGGATGGCGGTCGCTGCTCAAGATAGAAACGGCCATCGAATGGACCGCTGCCTGGTATCAAGCCTGGCGCCGAGGTGCAGACATGCGGCAAGAGACGCAGGCCCAGATTGCAAGTTACGAAAAGCGATTGGCGTCAGCGGTCTGATTTGATAGCGGGATTCAGATGCTGCGTCCAGCTTCCGGTCGTTGCTCTTTGCTTGTTTTCGGCGCCAGTAAGATGAAGATGTACGAAATTTCCAGAAAGATTTTGAGTGTCGAATCCAATTCCCACACCCGAAACCGAAGCGTCATCGCAGCGGCAAACCAGCGAGACTACAGGACCACTCACGGGGTTCGCGCGGCTGCAGGGGCAAACGAAAAACTGGTTGCTTAAGGAGCTCGGCGTCGATCGAGCGGTGGCATTCACAGTGTTTGCACGAGGATGGTCCGGTATTGCCGGTGTTATCACCATTCTTCTTATCGCGCATTTCCTGTCGCCGGCCGAACAGGGTTACTACTACGTTTTCGGGAACTTGATTGCGGTTCAAATTATCTTCGAGCTCGGTTTTTCATTTGTCATCCTGCAGATGGCCAGTCACGAACGAGCGCATTTGACGATCTCCGCAGACGACGTGATCTCAGGGGATCCCATCGCTCATGCCCGCCTCGCTTCCGTTCTGCAAAAGACAGTCCGGTGGTATACCACGGCAGCCCTGGTGCTGGCGGTTTCACTGCTTGTCGTGGGCTCGTACTTCTTTTCTACCCATCATCAAGGCACAACAACCGTCCACTGGCAGTTTCCCTGGTATGCTGACGCGCTGGCGGCAACGCTCACTTTTCAGTTGGACCCGATTCTCTCGTTTATGGAAGGCTGCGGTTTTGTGCCGAATGTTGCACGCCTGCGATTTGCCCAGGCTCTTACTGGCAGCACTTTTGCGTGGCTGGCCCTCGCAACGCATCACGGTCTTTTCGCGCCCGCCGCGTTGATTACCTGCAACGTCGTGGTGACTTTGGTATACCTTTTCCGCCGCCGGCGCCTGTTGCTGCCGCTGATGCGTTTCGATCCAGGCACAAACCGGATCCACTGGATGAAAGAAGTTTGGCCCTTCCAGTGGCGCATCGCGGTTAGTTGGCTCTCTGGCTATTTCATCTTCCAGATTTACAATCCGATTCTCTTTGCCTATCGTGGAGCGGTGGCCGCGGGACAGATGGGTATGTCCCTGAGCATGGCCAACGGACTGCAAGGACTGGCAGTTTCCTGGCTTACAACAAAGATCGCTCCATTTGGCTCCCTCATTGCGCGCAGGGAATTTCAACAGCTCGACCGGGTGTTTTTTCGAGCGTTGAGACAAGCAGTCCTTGTCTGCATAGCAATCACCTTAATCGCGTGGCTTGGGTGTCTCTATTTGAGCGTTCGTAATTTCAAATTTGCCCATCGATTCCTTGAGCCTTCGTTACTGGCCGTTGTGTTTCTCTCTTCCATCATGAATATCTTTGTTTTCGGTGAGGCGTTCTATCTTCGCGCGCATAAGCAGGAAAAGTTCCTCATCAATTCTGTGGTTGGCGCTTTCGCAGTCGGTTTGTCCGCCTTTTTCTTTGGCAGACTCTATGGAGCCGCAGGAATGGTCATTTCCACCGCTGTGTTGAACTTGGGTGGGCTCGTGTGGGCGACGCTGGTATTTCTTAAGTACCGAAGGATCTGGCACGCGGAGTGATTTGAAGCTTCTTAAGTCAATTGAATCGTCAAGAATCTGGTTGGCGCCGACGGGGTCTGGGATTGTGAAGGGCAGGGCCGGCACCTCGGCGCCTGGAGATAAGTGGCGAAAATCCTGCAATTGACACGGTAGCTGGAGAACTGAACCAAGATTTCCCCTTTGCTCCCGGAAGAACTGCGAAAGGCAACATGCAATTCAAGAGCCTAACCCGACCAATTCTTCGATCAGGCCTATTCGCGATGGGCTTTCACGTTTCCCGGGCGACCAAGACAGAGGATCTGACTGGGCTCATCAAGAAGTTACATCCACTTGACTGCGGAATTGATTTGATTCGAATCGGCTCAAAGGGGGACGGCGGTTACCTGATACCTGACGATCTAGAAGGTATCGAGTATTGCTTCTCACCCGGTGTGAGCGATTTGGCAGACTTTGAGAACCAGTTGGCCGACATGAAAATCAAATCATTTATGGCCGACTACTCGGTGGCGTCTCCACCGATCAACAGGCCGGAATTCACATTTGACAGGAAGTTTCTTGGCTCATCCGATCGAGATCCATATTTCACCCTTGCTACCTGGAAAGAGCAACACCTTGGGGACTATAAGGGCGACCTTTTGTTGCAGATGGATATTGAAGGATATGAATACGAAGTGATTCTCAGTACGCCTCAAGCGTTACTCGATCAGTTCAGGATTCTCGTTATTGAGTTTCACGAACTGGATAAGCTCTTCGACGCCTTTGTGTTTAACATGTTCTCAGACTGCTTCGAAAAACTGTTGGAGTCCTTTTATGTCGTTCACATCCATCCCAACAACTGCACCGAGGTTGTAAGGCGGGGAGAGATCGAAGTTGTGCGAACGATGGAATTCACATTCCTCAACAAGAGAAGAGCAGTAAAGGTCGTCCCGCAAACTAAGTTTCCCCGCAGACTGGACGCCGATTGCTGCCCAAAGCAGGGACACGTCGACCTGCCCAAATGCTGGTATTTGTGAAATGTGCGAAAGAATTCTAAGCGGTCGAAATTTAGGTGCCGATTTGGTGGTTGAATATGATGCGCCGGCGACGGGAATGCGGTTTGCGCAGCGGGACATGAGCTAAATCAGAATGCAATATAATCCGGTCAGATATCAATCTGCAGAGAGGGCTCGCCAACAACCATCGCAAATGCCGCCGTTGCTTTCTCTTTGCATTCCCACATTTAATCGCGCGCAATTTCTGGATGCCTGCCTGGACTCTCTACGCTCGACTCCGGCTGAAGTGTGGGAAAGTGTCGAAATACTTATATCTGACAATGCCAGTACGGATCATACGCGAGAAGTTGTCCGGAAATACGAGCAGAAATATCGCATCCGCTATTTCAGGAACGAAACGAACATCGGCGGAGAGCGGAATTTCTTTGCCGCAGCGGAGCGCGCATCGTCAGATCATGTCTGGGTTTTCGGTGACGATGATCTGTTCGATGAAGGCGCACTTTCGAGAATCCTGCCGTACCTGCGGTCCGGATGTGATCTGATTATCGTCAATTATGCGATTTGGTCGAAGGAAATGGATAAGCTGCTCAGGCCGAGCAGCCTTCCATCGACTTCAGATAAACTCTTTACCAACCATGATGATGTCTTACAGACTTTTGGGGTTCATCTTGGCTATATTTCCAGCATTGTGGTTCGAAAAGGAATTATGTTGGCCGCTCCACCGGCCGACCGTGAGAAATACATTGCCTACGGCTTTCCGCACATGTACTCAATCTATTGCGGACTGCCGGCCCGATGTCATGCGGCTTACATTTCCACCGTCCTATTTCGGAATCGATCCGGAAACTGCGAAGGATTCATTGGGGAGGAGGCGCAGCCGAGATGGATCAAGTATTTTATCGAGGGCACTGCGCTGATCTTTGAGGAACTGGAGCGCAGAGGCTATAGCCCCGTGGCTGTTCTGGGAGCTAAGAACCTGCTGCTTTCTGAATCAGGGGTTGGAAGCGTACTTACAGTCATTCATTCCATCGGCCATCTGGAGCTACTGCGTTTTATGAATCAGCACTACGGCCGTATTCGGCGTTTCTGGACCCACTGGCTCCCGGTGTTGCTATTGCCTGCATTCATGAGTCAATCGCTATACTCGCTTTACCGGCGGATGCGAGGACAGGCTTCATAGAGTTCCCAGATAGCTGTATTTGGATGATCGCGATATTTTGATCTAAAAGGGACCGAGCAGATGCGGCGAACTGAGCGCAAACCGCACGTAGTGTTTGACATGACTTTCCCGCGGCGCCTTGGAACGGGAGGCACTACGGTTTATGCGGATGAACTGGTTGCAGCTCTCCGTGAGCGCGACCTCTACCGGGTAACTTGTGTTGCCGAACAGCTGCCTGTTCGTCGACGAGGTGCGTGGAGAATTTGGAACGGAGTCCATAATCTTTTGTGGACGCAGCTGGTTCTTCCTATAAAACTTCTCTGGTTAGGAGCGGACTTACTGCATGCTCCTTCGTATTTCGCTCCGATCCTTTGCCCCTGTCCTTTGGTATTGACGGTGTTTGATGTGTTGTATTTGAAAAACCCACCAACTCGGCGTGGCAAGCTTTGGGCTCTCTACTCGCGGTTTTTTATTACTAGGGCGATCCGGCGCGCAAACGTTATATGCACGATTTCGAATGTCTCCCGAGCCGAAATCGAAGGCGCCAATCGAATTCCGGCTGATCGTATCCGAGTTGCCCACCTCGGTGTTAATCCGCGATATCAACCACAGGCCGAAGCTGATCTTGAATTGGTCCGCCAGAAATACGGTCTTTCGCGACCGTTCTTTCTGTTTGTTGGTTCATGGGTTCGGCGGAAGAACATTCCTCGGTTGATTGAGGCTTTTCAGATTTTTCGCGAGAATATCGAGGCGGATTACGAGTTGATTCTGGTAGGCCCGCAGGACAGCGGCGCGCCTGAGGTGCTTTCGCGGCTTCAGGACCCTGAAATCGCGAAGCACGTCCGCTACCTGGGAATCGTTGCCGACGAGGACATGCCTAGCATCTACGGATCATCTGAGGCATTCGTGTTTCCTTCACTGGGTGAAGGCTTTGGACTTCCAATGATCGAAGCCATGGCTTGCGGCACACCTGTGATCGCTTCTAACGTATCGTGCCTTCCCGAGGTGGCCGGCGATGCCGCATTGTTTATCAATCCCGAGGATACAGCCGACATTGCGCGAGCAATGAAGCTTGTTCTTGAGCCAGACTTGCGCCGGAAATTGAAGGATAAAGGGTTCCAGCGCGCTCAGTTCTTCACCTGGGCAAATACAGCGATGGAGACTGAAAAGGCATATGCGGATGCTCTAAGATGAGCAAAGGGAGCCGGGCCAAGAATT
>Ga0181537_10004254_pt1 | contig 11926 bp, 13 predicted proteins | sample PEATcosm2014_Bin_39_FD_119765 | JGI IMG/M metagenome (GOLD analysis project Ga0181537, IMG submission 119765) | Peatland microbial communities from MTU Mesocosm Facility, Houghton, MI, USA - PEATcosm2014_Bin23_10_metaG | ecosystem: Environmental > Terrestrial > Soil > Wetlands > Peat | place... | reverse complement strand
GGTGGCCATGTGCGCGGCAGCGGAATGCGTGAGCTGCAATGCTTCCAAACTTAAGTTGCGGAAATTGGTGCTCGCCTGCCCGGTGAATCCATACTCAGCGCACGGAAAGCGGTTGGCACCATTTTTCGGGACATTTCTTGGCGCGGGCTTGTTTCGTGCAGGATTGCGGATGAGCCGCGTGCAGCAGCTCTATCCTTACTGGCATGGGCGCATGTTCGGCGATCCGAAGAAGATTCCTCCCGGCAGTTTGGAAGGATATAAAGCGCCGTTGGCGACTCCGGGTTTGTTCGAACATGGGTTGAGTATCGTGAAGACGTGGAGCGCCGATCTGAAAGAACTTGAGGGCCTGCTTCCGAAGCTTGCCTCGATTCGGACACTTCTGATGTGGGGCACGAAGGATCCGGCTGTCTACTTTTCCTCGATGGAACTGCTGGCCCGGCATTTTTCCAATGTGCAGACCGTTGTTTTCCCCGGGGTGGGGCACCTGCCGTACGAAGAGTGTCCGGAGGAGTTTAATCGGGCGCTAATCGAGTTTCTGTCAAAGTGAATCGTCGAAAGTGATTGTTCGGTGCGACCGGCACGCAAACTAGCGACCGCCGACGGGGCGCCGGCCTTCTGGCATCGTACATACGGGACCGCATGACTCAATCCATTCTCGATGTGTTGCGGAATGCGATTGTGCACTATGGATATTGGGCGGTGGGGGTGGCGCTGCTGCTCGAGAATGCCGGCATCCCAGTGCCGGGCGAAACGATCCTGCTTATGGCAAGCTTCCTTGCTTATTCCCAGCACGAACTGCAGCTTTCGTGGATCATCCTGGTCGCTACGATCGCGGCAACGATCGGAGACAACTTGGGATTTGCCCTCGGATACTACGGAGGACGTCCGCTGCTGGTGCGTTACCAGTCCATTTTTCGCATTCGGCCCTCAACGCTGGAGCGAGGGGAGAAGTTGTTCGATCGGTATGGGCCGGCAACGATCTTCTTTGCGCGCTTTGTCTTCGGTATGCGAATCATTGCCGGACCGATGGCGGGCGTGCTGCGAATGCAGTGGCGGAAATTTCTGATTTTCAATTTTTTGGGCGCTGCTTTGTGGGTGTCCGTGATCTCGGGTGCTGGATATCTGTTCGGGCAGCACTGGCATCGGCTAGAGAGAATCATCAAACGATTCGATGTGGCCGTTGCAATTGTGGTGATTCTGGCTCTGGTTTGGGTGTGGTGGCGGAAGCGCAGCGAGAACGGAGCAGCATCTGGGAAGTAACCATGTGCATGGGTGGAGGGTCGAAGTCTGAGGCTATACTGTGCCGAAGTGTCGCGGGTCATTCGGGGCGATGGGGCGATTATCCGTGGCAGTGCAATGAATTACACCGGCTGCGTCCGAGCCGCAATTCGGACGAGGAGGAACATGTGAAAAAGACTGGGTTTCTAACTCTGCTCATCATGGCAACGGTTCTCTTTACGCTGGCCTTTCCGGCGGCGGCAGCCGGACCTAAGGCTCCAGCAGTTCCAGCACCCGTAGTGGCTCCGGCCCCGGCACCTGCAGCCGCCATGCCCGCGCCTCCGCATCCGCACATCCACGAGGCTTTGGAAGCAATGCGGGCGGCCAAGCATCATCTGGAAAGCGCAGAACACGACTTCGACGGACATCGCGTGGAAGCGATCAAGCACTTAGACATGGCGATCCACGAAGCCGAGATCTGCGAATCGATGAAGTAAAGCTCGATCAAGAACGGAAGATTCAAAACAAAAGGCAGCGTCTTTGGGCGCTGCCTTTCTTTATTGGCTCGGAGGTTGAGTGGCTGGGGGAGCCGTCGGCTGGTTCGTTGGTTGGGCCGGGGGAGCCGGCTTCGGCGGAGGAGCGGGCTTATGTTCCCCGAAGGTATATCCAACGGAAACGCCCACGCGGAAAACGTTATTAGAGTGAAACTCGCGGTTGTTGAGAATGTAGTTCCAATGCGCCTCAGGACGAACGAAGAAGTTTCTCCACGGGGCGTACTTCACGCCAACGCCAAAATGCAGAAGGAAATGGTTGCTGTTCAAGCTAGTGCTGCAGCCGCCAGTAGGAATGTTGCAATCGTTCACCTGGTTGTAGAACAGCAGTGATTCCGCGCCAATTCCCGCCATGAAGTCGCCACGAGTTTTGCGGGCGAGATGGCTGGTATAAACACCGTTTGCGTCGTAGAAGATCGCTCGATAAGGCTGGAAGTCGTTGTAGTTTCCCTGGTGGTAGCGGAACGCTCCTTCGGCGAGGATACCGAAATGATTCGGCAGGACATATTCGACGCTCGCGCCGGGATACACCCCGCCCTTTTCAGCCGGAGGAAGAAATCCGACAGAGGCGGTGGGATTTTTGGGAGACCAAATTGTACTGCCGCCAACTGCAACGTCCACTGTTTGAGAACGCGCTGCGTTGGCTGTGACGACAAGCGCGCATGCGAATGCGAACGAAGAGAACCTTCTCAATCCTGCCCCCCTAAGAGCGTGATCGGCATTTCCGTGAAAGCAGGCCGGACAGACGCCTAAGGGCGAGCGAAAAGCGAACCCTGCGCCCGGGACAATTCAGCAGCCGTCAGCCCAACGGCATCTACTCTGGACCACCGATAGTGTAACCGATCGATGCGCCCACGCGGATGATGTTGCCCGAGCTGAAGAAATCAGTGTTGTTCAGGATGTGATAGTAGTGCGCCTCGGGGCGGACGAAAACGTGGCCCCAAACGTAGTAGCGGATACCGCCGCCAATGTCGACCAGGAAGTGGTTGCTGCTGCTATAGCAGGCGCCAAAATACACGCAATTGCTGGTCGGCTGATATCCATAAAAGCGGGTGCTCTGCCAACCGATGCCCGCCATCAGATCAGCTCCGACCTTCTTACTCAGACGGGGCTGGTAGACGCCATTGAAGTCGAAGAGGATAGGGCGATACGGCTGACCAAGTCCAGCGAAGTCACCCTGTCCACCTCTCCACGAGGCGTCGAATCCAACACCGAGACGCTTGTGAAAGATTACGTCGGCGCTGATGTTGGGGTACAGACCTCCCTTTTCCGGGCAAACCAGATTGATAAAGCCCGACGCGCCGCAATCGGCGGCCCCGGGAGACATGACGGTTCCGAATCCAAGCATGGCGTCCCCCTGTTGGGCGGAAGCGAAATTAGCAACAGCTAGAAATGTGAAGATGGCAGCGAGGAAGGCAAACTTTCTCAAGACGAACCTCCTGTGGATTAGGCCTGCTGGCGAGTAAGATGCCATCGCCAAACCTTTTGGATGCAAGTGCCTGGGTGATCTAGGTCCATGATAAATTCAGCCGGAACCGAATTACAAATGGACGAACCTTAGCCTTCACTGGCCGGAACTCTGACCAGGCGAGCGAACAGGCGCTCAGCGGCGTACAAAACTCAACCCAGGACTGTGCAGAAAGTTGCGTGCTATGGCACCGGATCCGGCAGAAAGGTGAGCTCGTGTGCCAATGAGACTCTTACCGCTTTCCCGAGGTGCCGCCTCCGCCGTAGAAAACGTGGTCCATCGCAATGGGCCCTCCTCCGAGGAAGATGAGCGCGAAGGCGAGGGCAGCGAGAGCGAGGGGAAACTCGTATCCGTGATCGCCGGTCATTCCGTTGTGCCAGTTGACCTTCCAGATGGCGACGATTAGATCGACGCAAAGGGCGAATGCGGCGGCCCGAGTAAAGAGTCCAACTAATATCAACATGCCGCCCGCGAACTCAGCGAAAGAGGAAACATAACCGAGCCACGCGGGAATACCGAGGCTTGCCACGAGGCGCACATGGTCGTGAAGATGACGGAAAAGGTTCTGGTAGCCGTGTGCGACCATGACCGCGCCCAGGGCGAGACGCATGACAAGAAAGGCCAGTGGCTGCAAGCGGTCTAGATAACGCACGACTGTCTCCCGGAGGACCGAATAGATTAACGCAGTCCGTGGTACACGAGGCCGATTATTCGATTGCGCGGGGGTTGCAGTTTTGATAACGTTTGTTCGCCGTAAAACGCCAGCCTCGTCCCCGCAAGGCGCGTTCCCGGCTTCTTTTTGTCCCGGGTCCAGAAAATTTCGCAAACGGATGCGTAGATTGCTCGCGCGTTCCCTACCGAACTCTGGCAACTAAATGAACGTTTTGAGCCGAGGAGCTTCCGATGGAGTGGATGATGGATATGGTGCGTAAACAGTTTCTGCCGAAATATGCCGTAATCGCGATGCTGGTTTTGGTTCCAGCATTACTTGCCGCTCAGGAGAAGAAGGCCCCAAAGCCGAGTGCCCCAGCGCCGCATGCCGCGCCTGCGCACAATTCCGCGCCGGCACAACACTCAACTACGCAGGGCCACACGGCACCGGGGAACTCAGCAGGACGACCCGGAACAAGCAACGCCGGCCGACCGGGCTCCAATTCACCAAGCCGCTCCGGACCGGGCGGAAACAACAGTGGTCGCACGGGTATGAACAACACGGGACGGACCGGTCCGAACAACTCGATGGGACGCCCAGGTGGAAACATGAACGCGGGCGGCCGCGGAGCCAACGGTCACGTCGCTCCGGGACGACAGGTTTCCCTCCGCGGCGGAGGATCGGCGAGTATCCGGCCAAACGGTCAGATCCGATCCGTGAACCGCAACGGAATGCAGATTAACCGTGGCATGCATGGCGGCCGAACGGTGATTGCCACGCATAACGGAGCTCGCGTTGTTACGACGGGACGCGGTGGATACGTGCAGCGTGCCTACGTGGTACGCGGTGGACGCTCTTACTACTCGCGCACGTATTACTATCACGGCGTTTACAGGAGCGGTGTTTACCGCGGCTACTACTACGGCGGACGTCCATATTACGGCTACTACCCTGCTTATTATTATCAGCCTGCGTATTACGGCTGGGCCTACAATCCGTGGCCAGCGCCGGTCTATTACGGCTGGGGCTGGGGAGCTGCGCCGTGGTACGGGTATTACGGCCCGTATTATGCGCCGTACCCGGTGTATCCAACCGCAGCTTTTTGGCTGACGGACTTCATGATCGCAGCCACTTTGCAGGCTGCTTATGAATCGCAAGCGAACGCGACTGGATGGCTGCAGTTACCCGCCGATGGAAACCTCATAGCCAGTTTGACTCCATTCCTGCCGGCGGAAGCGGAAACCGCAAAGCTCAGTCCCGAGGTCAAGCAAGCCCTGTCGGACGAAGTGAAAGACACAATTGCAGCCGAGCAGGCGGAAGCGTCTAAAGGCAAAGCAGCCGGCTCTGGAGGGCAGCCCGCAAATTCCAACGAAGCGCCTCCCGCGCTTGATCCGAAATTTAAGACGTTTATGGTCGCTTCGGACATGAGCCTGGTGGCGGACGGTGACGAGTGTCCTCTCTCGCAAGGAGATGTCATTCAGCGCACGACCGACACACCGGACGGCGACGGCAACGTGAACGTTAAGGTCGTCGCCAGTACGAAATCGGACTGCGCAATCGGCAAGGAGGGGCCAGTCTCAACGGACGATCTGCAAGAGATGTACAACCACTTCCGTGAGGGACTGAAAGATGGAATGGGAGAACTCGCCAAGAAACAAGGCACGGGCGGGCTTCCGAAGGCCCCCGATACCACCACTGTGGATGGCGATGTCCCCGCTCCTCCGCCGGACAAGAACGCGGAAAAGACGCTGCAGGATCAGCAGACAGCTGCCGACCAGACGGAGTCTGAGGTTAAGCAGGAAGCTGGTTCGGGCGGTGGAAGTCAGTAACAGCTGAAAGAGCAATCGGGACGGGAGCATCGATGGTGGTGCTCCCTCTCGAAAAAAAACATCTCTGTAGTGCATCCAGACAAGAAAGATTCCGCGGGAGGGATTCACGATGTGGAGGCAGTCAAAAGCGCTAATTCCAGGATTTGCCCTGGGTTTGATGATCATCGCGCAGGCTGGAGCGCAGGCGCCCAGTCTTCAAGAGCAGTTGGCCGCACAATACAAACTGGCGAAATTAGGCTCAGACACAAACGGAGTTTCGGTGACCGATCCGGGAACTCTGCTGGAAGTTAAAAAAGGCGGCATACTCGGCGTGCCCGGCTCAGACAAGTCGCCCCTCACCACGAAATATGAAGGCGGAACGGTTCATTCGCCAAGCGCGCTCATGGTGGCCGGGAAAAAATCGTTGCTCGGACATTTCGCAACCACGCAGTCGCAGGGACAGACGACGAAATTATTTGCAATCGGCGACAAAGCATACCCCACGAAAGTCGACGTCAACCTAGACAAAGACACAGTTTCGATGCTGATCGTGGCTTGCGACACCTGCAACAAGACTGATCCTCCTTCCGCCAACAAGGCGCAGGTGGTCTTTCAATTCCCCAAGGGGTCGTTAACGAAGGCCAGTGCTGGCGACGTGGAAGATACGATCGGGCAACTGCTTGCCATCAGCGATGACACCCAGCAGCAGGATCAGGGCGGGCAGCAGCAAGGTCAGGATCAGGGCCAAGGGCAAGGCCAGGGCCAGGGCGGCCAAGCGCAAGGACAGCAGCAACAGGCTCAACCGGAAACGATCCAGATGGGAATGACGATGGATCAAGTGCAGGGCGCGCTGGGAACGCCGGAGAAAATCGTCAATCTCGGTCCCAAGCAGATTTATGTCTACAAAGACCTGAAAGTGACGTTCTTCAACGGCAAGGTTGTCGACGTTCAGTAACAACGGGATGGTTTCGGCGGGCCGAGCAAGGCCCGCCGAAACAACAAGTTCGGCGAGTGATACAGTACCTCCGTACCGTGCCTAGTACTTCAGTTACTCCTTTCCGCATGACCGGCCTCCCTTCTGTCGCTCTACACCAGTAATAGCGTTAATTCCATAATCAACCACTACATATAGAAGTACCCTCCTGTCGCATATTTCCCAAATTCCAAGAAACGGGCAAAAAACCCAATAAAACGCGGAGATTCGCTTGGAGCCGGGGTTTTTCAAGGCTGATATATGCTCGGGACACCGAAAGCCCTCGGAGCCGATATTGAGGGTGAAGGGAGTCTCCTGAAGCAAACCTGTGCGCGAAGGGCGACCAGGCAGAAGGAAGCAGCGGGAGCACAAGGAACTATGGCCGACTCGCGAGAAGTGATGAACATTCGCCAGGCGTCACAGTATCTGGGCGTGAGTCCGGACACGCTGTACAAGTACGTCGGTGAACAGAAGATTCCCGCGTTCAAGCTGGGCAACCGCTGGCGCTTCAAGAAATCGCGACTGGACCAGTGGATGGAAGAGAAGTCGAGTGAGATGGAATCGCCGGTAAGGCGGAAACCGAAAGCGGCAACGAAAGCAGCGGGTCAGAGTTAACAAAAACGTCGCGGGCGGAAATGCCCGCGCCACACAAAAGGTGGGCACATGTTTGGATTGGGATCGAAGTCCATTGTTGGCCTGGATGTGGGCTCCTCAAGCATTAAGGCGGTGGAGCTCAAGAAGAAGGGTGGGCAGATTGAAGTCGCGCACCTCGGTCTGGAGCCGCTATCGTCCGACATCGTCGTCGATTCGATGATTGTGGACTCGGGCACGGTATCGAGCGCGATCTCCAAGCTGTTCCTCGAAAACCAGATCAAAACCAAGGCCGTGGCCACCGCGGTGAGCGGTCACTCAGTGATCGTGAAGAAGATATCGCTGCCCTCGATGAGCGACCAGGAATTGGCCGAGACCATCGAGAAAGAAGCGGCGCAGCACATTCCCTTCGATCTGGCCGATGTGAGCCTGGACTACCAGATTCTTTCTGACGAAGTGGGTACTCCGCAGATGGACGTTCTCCTCGTCGCCGTCAAGAAGGACAAGATTCTGAACTACACCAACGTACTCTCGATGGCGGGGCGTACCCCGGCTATCGTCGATATCGATGCGCTGGCTCTGCAGAACTGCTACGAGTACAACTACCAGCCCGCGCCGGGCCAGGTGGTGGCTCTCTTGAACCTTGGCGCCAGCGTCATGAACATCAACATCGTGAAAGGCACGACGCCGCTGTTCCCGCGCGACGTCAGCGTGGGTGGACACCAGTACACCGACTCGCTGCAGAAGGAACTGGATCTGAGCTTTGAAGACGCCGAGTCGCTCAAGCTGGGCAACAAGGTGGGTACGGTGAGCGAAGACGCGAAGCAGCCGATTCTGCAGCAGGTGACGGAAATCATCGTGCTGGAAATTCAGAAGACGTTCGACTTCTTCCGCGCCAGCGCGGCAGGCGAGCACATCGAGAAGATCTACCTGGCAGGCGGATCTTCGAAGGTGCCGGGCTTGATGGAGGCGTTGCGGCAGGAATTCTCGATGCCGGTGGAACTGTTGAATCCCTTCCAGCGAGTGACGCCTCCGGTCGAGGGACATGGAGCGGAGCTGGTGGAACAGAACCCTGGCCAGATGGCAGTAGCGGTGGGCTTGGCCTTGAGGAGCTTTGAATCCCTATGATCAAAATCAATCTGCTCGAAAATTCAAAGGGGAAGGGCAAACGCGGAGGCGGCGGTGGCCCGTCAATGCCCACAATGGAAATGGGCGATATGGGGTCGCCCAAACTGAAGGTCCTGGCGGTACTTGTGATCTTCGGCCTGGCCAACCTGATGTACTGGTACCACCTAGATCGTCAGAGCAAGGCCATCGAAGTCCGCATGCAAGCGGCGGAGAAGCATAACCGCGAACTAGCCGACGTGAAAGCTCAGTTCCTGGAGCGCCAGACCCAAGCCAACAACTATAAGCGTCGCGTCGATGTCATTGATGGTCTGCGCCAGAACCAGACCGGGCCTGTGAATCTGCTGGCCATGCTGGGCGAGACGGTGAACGGTACCGAAGCCGTCTGGCTGAGCAAGATGGACGATACCGGAGCATCGGTCAACCTGGAAGGCACGGCGTTGAGTGCAGACGCAGTCGCGAACTTGATTGCCAATCTGCAGAAGACCGGGTTCTTCAAGACGGTCGAGGTGAAGGAAACGTTCCAGGACGACCAGATTAAAGACATGCAGGCGTTCCAGTTCACCCTGACCTGCGAGAAGGGAAAGTCGTAAGGACAGACCTATGGCGAACTTCAGCGAACTGTCAGGAATCAAGCAGTGGGGTGCGGTGATCCTCGGGGGAGCGATTGTATCGGCGGCCCTGTACTTCACCGTATTCAAAGGCCAGGATGAGAAGAACGCTTCGGCACAGCATGCGTTGGAAGACAAGATCCGCGAGAACAACGAACTCGAGTCTTACCGGCCGAAGCTGAAACAGATCGAGCAGCAGTTGGCAGAGCTTAAGCAGCAGCTGGAAATCGAGCAGCGCATTGTTCCCGATGAGAAGAAAGTTGACGGGTTCATTGAAATGCTTGATGGCGAAGCGACGAAAGCGGGCGTGGAGCTACGCCGCTACGCCGCCAAAGACCTCAAGCAGCAGCAGTACTACACGGAAGTTCCTTTCGACATGGAGCTGGACGGCCCGTACTACTCGATGCTGGGCTTCTTCGACCGTGTGAGCAAGTTGGAACGCATCGTCAACATCAGTGGGCTCACGGTGTCGTCGACCAGGACGCCGAGCGGAGCAAAGGTAAAGCACACGTATCAGTACGCGCCGAACGAGAGCGTAGTTGCTTCGTTCACTGCGACCACTTATTTCAGTCACGATTTGACACCTTCCGCGGCAGGCCCCGGAGTTAAACCCGGAACGCCGGCGGCGAAGTAGGCAAACCTATGAAGACGGCGATGAAGCTGACGACAGGCATTTTCGCAATGGCAATGATGGTGGGCGGATCTGTGGCCGCGCAAGCCCAGAGCACGGACGCCATCGATCAAGCACGCAGCATCGCAAAATCGCTGCAGAGCAAACAGGCAACCGATAGCAATGCGGCACTGAATGCTGCGGGGACGCCGAGTGCGAGCAAGCCGTCGCCCGGAGCACCAGCACCTGCGGTGAAGCCTGCAACGATTCCGAATTCCAAGACCGTCGTAGCAGCTTCGACGCCAGCCTCTTCTGAGCACAACCAGCTTAAAAAGGTGAATGTGGTTCCGAACGGGGACAGCATTCAGGTGGAGATCAGCTCCAGCGAAGCGGTGACTCCGAGGGTGAGCAAGATGAGTTCGCCCGCGCGCGTAGTAGTTGAGTTGCCGGGAACGGTCGTCGCCAGCGCGCAGAACAAGATTCCCGTCGGCAGCGACGGAGTAAAGGGTGTGCGCATCGGCATGGATGGCAAGAATCCTCCGACGACCAGCGTCGTTGTGGATCTCGACAAAGCTCTGGCCTATGAAATAGCTCCCGGACCGGCAGGCAAGTTGATCCTTACGCTCCACACGAGCGGAGCGGCGCCGACGATTGCGAAGAGCAGCCCGGTTTCGGCAGCGAAGGTTCCAGCGCAGAAAGCGCCTGCCCCGGTGGTTCAGAAAGAAACGATTGCGAAAGCAGTAGTCGCTCCGAAAGTCGTAGCAGCGAAACCTGCGGAAGCTAAGGTTGCAGTCGCAAAGGTTCCGGATGCGAAACCAATTCCTGTTGCCGCTAAGGCGGAGCCCAAACAGCAGGCTAAGACCGTGGTCGCGGCGAAAGCCGCGCCTCCGGTCAGCGCACCTGTAGCAGTTCCGGCTCCGGCTAAGGTCGCGGAAGCACCCAAGCCGGAAGAAAAGAAGTGGGCGATGAACGGGAAGCGCGATCCGTTCTTTAGCCCGGTGGTTCAGCAGGGTGGATCCGGGTGCTCGACCGGCAAGAAGTGCCTCGAGATCGGAGCCATCAATCTTCGCGGTGTGATCAAGTCCGACACCGGATTCATTGCAGTGGTCACCAACAATATGAACAAAGCGTATTTCTTGCGAGAGAACGACCCGGTGTTCAACGGCTACGTGGTGAAGATCACGGGCGATTCCGTGACGTTCCAAGAGACCGTGCAAGACAAGCTGGGTAAGTCGTTTACGCGGGAAGTCGTGAAGAAGATCTTTACTCCGGCGGTTTAAGCAGGGCGGTCGACTCCGGAAACCGGGGCGCCGAAATCAAGTTGCAGAAGGACACGCGGGCCAGGCCCGCGGGTGGGGAGAGGCGAAATGCGAAAGCAACAACTGACAATGTTCGTATCGTTGCTGTTGACGGTGGGCGCAGCTGCCCAGACGCCAAGCCAGCTCGATCGAGTCAACGTAGTCCGGGACACGGACAATATCCGAGTCGAGATGAGCTCCCAAGGCGCGATTACGCCGAGGGTTAGCACTCTGACCTCGCCCGCCCGCATCGTGGTGGATCTGCCGGGAACCATTAAGGCGACCGAGCAGAAAAACATCGCGGTTGACGCCGCAGGCGTCAAGGACGTGCGGATTGGCGTGGGTAGCCAGTCGCACCCCGCGACGCGCGTCGTGGTCGATCTCGAGAAGGCGTGCAAGTACGATCTGACGCCTGGATCCGCCGGCAAGCTCATATTGACCTTGCATGCGAACGCCGTGGCCCAGGCTGCCGCCGAGACCAAGACCGTGGCTGCGAGCTCGCCGGCGGCGGTTAAGGCCGATGTGCCCGCTACGACGCCGGCAACCCAGGCTTCCGCTTCGCCCACCGATTATGTATTTGTCGAGCCTTCGTACAAGGCGAAGACCGAAGCAAAGGCTGACGTGCCTGCGGACGAACCAACGGTTCGCGCGCAGGAAGCTGCAGCGAGATTCTCCGACAAGACCGCAGCAGATCTGATTCCGGTGAGCGAGCATGCGGCTCAGGCCCAGAATGCGGCGCCGGCGATTCAGCCGGCGGTGAATCTGGCGGCCGAGCAAAAGGCTCAGGCGGGACAACAGGCTTCGACCACCGGGCCGAAATACACGGGCGAGCCGATTTCGGTCAACTTGAAAGACGTCGACCTGAAAGATTTCTTCCGTCTGATTCACGAGATCAGCGGTCTGAATGTGGTTCTCGATCCGACCGTGCATGGCACACTGACCATCGTCCTCGACGATGTGCCGTGGGATCAGGCTCTCGACATCGTCCTGAAGAACAATGACTTGGCGCGTGAACTGGAAG
>Ga0181537_10004253_pt1 | contig 11926 bp, 14 predicted proteins | sample PEATcosm2014_Bin_39_FD_119765 | JGI IMG/M metagenome (GOLD analysis project Ga0181537, IMG submission 119765) | Peatland microbial communities from MTU Mesocosm Facility, Houghton, MI, USA - PEATcosm2014_Bin23_10_metaG | ecosystem: Environmental > Terrestrial > Soil > Wetlands > Peat | place... | reverse complement strand
TGATCAAGCATGCTCACCACGATTTCGATGTCGACGTGCCGGGCAAGGATTCCTGGGTGCACCGGCAATCCGGCGCGGAGGAGGTGTTGGTATCATCGGCCAACCGCTGGGCGCTGATGCACGAGTTGCGCGGGGCGGCCGAGCCGCGGCTCGCGGAATTGCTCAGGAAGATGTCGCCGGTCGATCTTGTCGTGATTGAAGGCTTCAAGTCGGATCCGCACCGCAAGATCGAGGTGCATCGCAAGGCCAACGGCAAGCCGCCGTTATTCGCCGGCGATCCCGCCGTCGCCGGCATCGCGACGGATGCGGCAATCAAAACGACGCTCCCCGTCGTTCATCTCGACGACATCCCGGCGGTGGCTGCGATGATGCGGAAGTATGCGACCGAGGTCGAAGATGTGCTCGCCGCAAGTCTCAAGGCTTAGGAGACGGCGTGAGAGGAGGGATCATCTTCGTGATCGAAAAACCGAATGGATCGATTGAAGATATCAATATTCCGTTCGTGAACTTCCCGGCAGGATCGAGACAATTCATCGCACCTTTCGCGTGCCGAAACGGCCTTGCGCACCAGCGATCTCTACCTTTTTCCTATCGACATTGAGGCAAGCTTCTGCCCCAATCGTTTCGGAGAGCGTGCCATAGTTCGGCGGTACACCGCAAAATTGTGCAAAGCACAACGGAAGGCTGGGTGTTTCGCGGGGTTTATAAGGCCACCTAGGAAACGCAGACAAGCCCGGCAAAAGGGCAGCTGCAGGGGAGGGTTGAATGACGACAATCAGCACTGCCGGAACGGCGCCGGGCAACGGATCGGGAATCCTCGATCGCGCGCACACCATCGCCAAGCCCGGATTCAATCGCTGGCTGGTGCCACCGGCCGCACTTTGCATTCACCTGTGTATCGGCATGGCCTACGGGTTTTCCGTGTTCTGGCTGCCGCTGTCGCGCGCGATCGGTGTGACGGCGCCGAAAGCGTGCCCCGACATGACCCTGCTGCAGGAGCTTTTCACCACCACTTGCGACTGGAAAGTCGCAAGCCTTGGCTGGATGTTCACCTTGTTCTTTGTCGTGCTCGGGGTTTCGGCCGCGATCTGGGGCGGCTGGCTTGAGCGCGCCGGTCCGCGCAAGGCCGGCGTCGTCGCCGCGCTGTGCTGGGGCGGCGGTCTGTTGGTCGGCGCATTCGGCATCTACGTGCACCAGCTCTGGATCATGTGGCTGGGTTCTGGCGTGCTGGGCGGTATCGGTCTTGGCCTTGGTTACATCTCACCGGTCTCGACGCTGATCAAGTGGTTCCCCGATCACCGCGGCATGGCGACCGGATTTGCGATCGCCGGCTTCGGTGGCGGAACGCTGATCGGCGCGCCGCTCGCCAACCTGCTCATCAACTACTTCAAGACGCCGACCGATGTCGGCGTGTGGCAAACCTTTTCCACCATGGGCGTGATCTATTTCGTCTTCATGATGATCGGAGCCTTCGCCTACCGCGTCACGCCGGATGGGTGGAAGCCCGACAACTGGACGCCGCCGAGCGAAAAGAAGTCGATGATCTCGGAGCATCACGTCCACCTCGACAACGCGCACAGGACGCCGCAGTTCTGGCTGATCTGGTGGGTGCTCTGCTTGAACGTGTCGGCCGGCATCGGCGTGATCGGCATGGCCTCGCCGATGTTGCAGGAAATCTTCGCGGGCAAGCTGATTGGATTGCCGGATCTCGGCTTCAACGCGCTGAGCGTTGAGCAGAAGACGATTATCGCCGGCATCGCCGCCGGTTTTGCCGGTCTGATCTCACTGTTCAACATCGGTGGCCGTGTATTCTGGGCGTCGCTTTCGGATTATATCGGCCGCAAGAACACCTATTACTGCTTCTTTCTGATCGGCATCGTGCTCTATGCGCTCGCGCCGACCTTTGCCACGACCGGTTCGAAGATGCTGTTCGTCGGCGCGTTCTGCATCATCCTGTCGATGTATGGTGGCGGCTTTGCCACCGTTCCGGCCTATCTTGCCGACATGTTCGGCACGCAATTCGTCGGCGCCATTCACGGCCGACTGCTGACAGCATGGTCGACCGCGGGCATTATCGGGCCGGTCGTGGTGAACTACATCCGCGAATTCCAGCTTGCCGCCGGCGTGCCACGCGACCAGCTCTACAACACCACCATGTACATCCTGTGCGCGATGCTGGCCGCCGGCTTCATCTGCAACTATCTGATCAAGCCCGTCGATTCGAAATGGTACATGAGCGCCGACGAGGTTGCTCGATTGCAAGGGGCTGGCGCCAAAAACACAGGCGGAGCGCAAAGCGGATCGTTCGGCATCGGCAAGGGGGGCCTTGACGCAAGGTCGGCGTTGTTCTGGCTATTTGTCAGCGTTCCGCTCGCCTGGGGCGTGTACAAAACGCTGGAAAGCGCGGCCAAGATCTTCTGATCGCGACCTTTATAGGGCGTGGGACGTCGTCGGCATCCCACGCGCTGAGCTTCCCATAACCACAAAGAATTCGTTCAAGGGGGATTTTGAATGCTTCGTCTTGCCACCTGCCTCGTTGCGGCATCTCTGGTCATGGGCAACGTTGACTGCGCATTGGCGCAGGCCACGGACGCCAAGCCCTCGAGGGTGAAGCTCTCGATTGCGAAGCTGAAAGAGATGAAAGCGAAGTGGCTGGCAAACCGGCCCAAGCTCAGGGCTTGCCGCGCCGAGGTAAAGGCCAAGGGGCTGGCTGGCGACGATCGCTGGTTCTACATCGCAGACTGCATGGAACGGAGCTAGGCTCCATCGTCTGGCGCACTCTCCCCGGCAAAGGTCACAAGCCGCAACAGCGGCTTGAGATATTCAACGAACGGGTTGCCGTGATTTTCCACATCGAGCTCGAATCGCTCTGAGGGAAAGATCGTCGCGCAGCCGGCTTGCCGGCAAGCCCGTCGCACAAAGGCGAGCGCCGAGCTCTTGAACAGAAAGATGCCGCCGTGCTCGCCTTTGGCATCGCGGGCGACCCAAAAGCCGTCGCGGTTGCGGCCGACGACGAAAACCGGAATCGATGCACTGATGAGGGTGGGGTCGAGCGGCTGAAAACACGTCGGCGAAGTCACGGGCTTTGCGGCCTGCGGTTTTGAAGAGCTGATATAGGCGAGCGACATGGCGATCATGTCGTGACCGGCGGATTGCACGTTCATGGGCGAAAAGCGACCATGAACTTGCGAGATTTCGTAAACATGATGTGCCGCTGATTGCCGTAGGATTGCGAGAGAGCCAGACCCGGCATTTCATAAGAAAGGAATAAAGATCGGCGGGCGAGGTCGCGCGCGTTAACGCCGTTGCCGGCATATATTGTCCGTCTATGAAAGCGCTCCGCCACCGCTCTCGAATTCCTATGCGCTCTTCGTGCATCTTCTCGCATCACCCGGTTCGGGGATCACGGAGCCATCCATGCGGCCATTCTCGTTTCTTGTTTCAGCTCTCGCCTCCCATATCCGCAAGGTCGTGGGCGCGCTGGGGCCGTTCTGGGAAGTCAGGAAATATCGCCCCGAGCGTTACTATATGCGCGGTCCCGGGCCGAAATGGCGCGAGAAGCACTCGTCCCGGCTGGTGTGAGATCGTCTTCTCCGATCGCTGCGATGGCATCGGCAACTTTGGCCTTCGCCTGATCCGATAATCCAACGAGGGGCAGGCGAATGTCCGGCCGCATCAGGCCGAGCAGGCTCAGCGCATATTTCACCGCGGCCGGGTTCTCCTCCGTAACCAGGGTTGTCAGCGGCAAAAGCAGTTCATGCAGGCGGCGCGCGAACTGCATGCGGCCTTGCGTGAGGCTTGAAAAGATATCCCGGCATATCGAAGGTTTGATGTTCGATACAATCGAGATGCAGCCGTCGCCGCCGCCCGCCAGGAAAGCGAGAGCGGTTTCGTCATCTCCCGACATCAGGCGGAATGGCGCCGGCGCCATCGAGCGCAGACGCACCAGACGCGAGAGGTCGGCCGTCGAATCCTTCAGTCCGATGAATTGAGGCGACTCCGCAAGCCTCAAAAGCGTGTCGTCGGCCAACCCCCGGATCGTTCGCGCGGGAACATCATGCAGTACGATCGGCAGCGCCGTCGAATTGGCAATCGCGCGGAAGTGAGCCGCAATGCCCGCCTGCATCGGCTTGTTATAGTAGGGCATGACCGACAGCAGAGCGTCGGCGCCCGACAGTTCCGCCCGCCGGGCCAGCTCAACCGCCTGACCGGTCGAGTTTGATCCAGCGCCCGCGATAACGCGAACGCGACCATGGGCGACTTCGGCTGCGGTCCGAACGATGGCATCAACCTCGGCCGACGTCAGGGTAGAAAATTCGCCGGCGGTTTCCGCGACGACAATCGCCGGGACGCCCGCCTGTATCTGCCGCTCGCAAAGCCGGGCAAAGGCTTTCAGGTCTATAGCGCCCGTCTCGTCGAATGGCGTCGGGATGTCCGGGATATAGCCGGTGAGCCATGCCGTTGAGTTTGCGAACGGCGTCATTGCAGGTCACGCGGCATTTTCAATTTGACGGAAACCCTGCCGGCAAGCCGACAGTACCAGTCCTTGATGGCACCTGACGCCCGCTTCGATCCGAAATCCCATCTGTTGGAGCTTGGTACGAATCTTGAGACTGGAGTTGTTCTCGTAGGAATCGATGAGAACAGCGACGATCGCGTTGGTGCAGAGAAACGGCGCTAGCTCGTTCAAAGCCTTTTCGAGAGACGCCGGGTTGCGATCCGCGAGCAGCCCGATGGCGTGCTGTTTTCGCGGAATCCAGCTCGTCGAAATGGTGGTCACCCGCATGAAGCCGCGGCGTCTGAGTCCGAGGTAGAGTTCCATCCCGCCACCGCCGGCGATGATGGCGCGTTGCAGGTTGGTCAGGCGCGTGAGCCCTATCATCGTGTCGAGCACCTGGGCTTGATCTGAAACCGAATGAAGTTGAACCATTCTGTTCTCCTGGACGATGGCGCGGCGCGCCAGGCGCCGCTTTCGGGCCACGCCGGTCGCGCTGTCGGGCTCAAGAATTTGCTGGGTTTTGCCTGCGGTTGACGTCGAGTTCGATTTCGCGCGCCAGCTCGACAATCGTTTCGGGGTGGTGCCCGTTTTCAAAGAGCGCGTATTTGAAGGCCTGGGCGCGATTGACGAACAGTCCGCCATAAAGCCCATGTTGTTCCTGGGCGACCCAGTTGCCGCGGCTGTTCTTGCCAATAAACGTAATGGTCGATGCGGAGTTGCACGAGGGAGGTTCGGCGAGTTTCACGTTGGTATTCCTTGGCTCATGTGAGGCGCGCTTGCTTTCCGTTGTTCGTAGGTTCGGTCACCGCCTGGCAGCAGGCGAAGGTAACGGCGACCACGAGCGGGGAATCCGGCCCCGATCGCGCTTCGAATATCTGCGCCAGCGGGTATGAATTCGATTGCGGCAGGCCGGTGATCTCATAAGCGCCGCATAAAATCGGATATCGCGCTTCAGCTCAGGCCCTGAAAGCCGAATGAGACGATCAGGCAGCTCAGGGCGGCGTAGGCGATCGCCTCATCCCAGTGATTGAGGACCGGTCCAAGCGGTTGTTCACGCTTCAGCGTCGCCAGCACCGCGCTCAGGATGGTGGACATCAGGAGCAACAGCATCAGGCTCTGGTCAAACCTGATGCTGCTGAACGCGGCAAAGACAACAAGGACGATCATCCGCAGCCAGAAGCGGACGATGACCTGGATCCCTTGCACTTGACGTGTCAGATTTGTATTCGGCTGCCGGGCCACGCGGGCCGCTTTCTACGAAAAATTGTCGCAGCAGAGCGGCAAGTAGAAGGGCTGCTTGCGCGGAGCAGCCGGCACGCTGGTGCTTTCAACCGGGAAGGTGTCGACGCTCTGCGCATCGACGAGCGCGCTCAGAATCGCAAGCGTGAGATCGGTGTGGCAGGCCTCTACCGGCTGATCAAAACAACTGGGAAGTTCGCGCTGGCGCGACAGCGCGCAATGCCATTCACCGGCGTCATAGACCATGCGGCGAAGCTGCCATTGCGGCAATTCCAGCGCGAGCAGCGCAAGGGCGGCATCTGTCCAGGCGCAGGATTGAATAAGCTGCGTCAGCCGATCGAAGTCTTTCGTTCTTCTCACGGACGGCAAGCGCCAGCACGCTTCGCAGACGTCGGACAATAGCGCAGCCGTGACGACCGGGGCGCTGCGAATCTTGCCGGCAAGATGGGAGGTCGTTTGACTCATCCGGCCAATATCTTCGGTCGCAGATATGAATTCGAGAGCGGGAAGCCCGCTATCTCATATGAGTTTCATAAAAAGACGCGCGAAGCCGCCTCAGCCAAACGGGACGGGAGAGCCAAACGTGCAGGCGAGGCAGCACAGCGCCGCAAAGGCCATCGCCTCGTCCCAGTGATTGAGTGCCGCATCCAGCGGTTCCTCACGATCGAACGTCGCAATAACGCCGCTGAGGATGGTGGACATCCACAACATCACGGTGAGGCCGCGTTCAAAGCCGATGCCGCCGAGAGCCGCGAATGCAAGGACGGCAGTCATGCGCAGACCGAAGCGGAACATCACCTGCGTCGATTTCGACGTGAGCGTCAGTTGGCGGGCGCGGCTTGCGACGAACGAGAGCATGATTGGATGTTCCGGACGTGAGTTTTCGTTGAGCTGCTTTTTTGCGAGCAAGGCTTTTTTTAACAAGCAAGGCTTTTTTACAAGCAAGGCTCGGGCCAGATGCGTGCTTTCGAATGGCGCGGCCTCGCTACAGAAGCGCCGCTTCGAATCTGGATAAAAGCTCATTGGAAAACGAGGTTGGACCGCGGCCCAAAATATAAATTATTCATATACGGAAAAAGGCGATGCCGTTCGGCCGCTCGCACTGCGCGCTCGCCGCGAGCTTTAATGAACGCCGCGATCAGAACGCCGACTTGACGACTGCTCCGGAAGCAAGCCGCAGATGGTTCGGATTGGCCGGATCACACCACAGGCGAAACGCCTGTCCACGTCGCGGTGGCGGGCCCTGCCATGGCATCCGGTCATGCAACGTCGTGATATAGGGGACTCCGTTTTGCGGCGTGATTTGCAGCGTCACCTTGACGAGCCAGCTGTCGATTGGCGCAAACGGCAGCTCTTCAGAATAAACCACGCGCGCGGTGCAGGGGCGCAGCGTCTCTGTCGCCGCTTGCGCATGCGCAACGTCAGTTATAGATGTTGCGCCCGCGATCACGATCACCGCGGCAATAACAGACTTCATGGTCATTCCCGCTTTCGTGTTCAGTGATCCGGCTTGTTCGATGATGGGACCTGTGGTGACAGGCGAAGCGAGATTGCGTGCAGTGCGCGATAAAATCAAGTTACCGGATACTTACACGAATTGATTCCCGTCAACATCAGTTCCGGCGGCGGGTGCCGAGAACAAGAACAAAGCCTGCGATGATCGCAGCAACGATGATCATCCAGTATTGGCCGTCGAAGCCAAAAAAGGAAAAGTGCTCGACCAGAAAGTGCAACGCCCCCGCGCCCCCCATTTTCCGCGCAAGACGGAAGATTAGGCGTTTCGGCCGCGAAAATATATTATTTTTATATTTTCAATCTGCCATGGGAGCGATTTGAAAACCCGTCGCGGCGTGCGCCCTGTGCAGCATTCGCCGCAGGCTGTGTCTCTCGGATTGCACTGGAAGTTAAGGCTTTGGCCGCCCGGCTCAGTCGGCGGCGATGTCCTCAAAGCGGGCCTGAAGGCGGTAGCCGACGCCGGATTCGGTCACCAGAAGACGTGGACGGTTGGGATCGCTTTCGATTTTCTGGCGCAATTTGCGCACGAGAATGCGCAGATACTGGATGTTGTCCCGCTGATTGCCGCTCCAGATATCCTTCAACAGCTGGTCGTGCGTCACCACCAGTCCGACATGGGTCGCCAGGATGTGAAGCAGGCGGTATTCCTTCCGGGTCAACCGGATCGGATGCTTGTTCAACGACACCGTTCGGGTCACCAGGTCGACCGAGAGGGGCCCCGCCACCACGACCGGATTTTCGGTGGCGCTCTTGAAATACCGGCGAAGCGCGGCTTCGCTGCGAGCCAGCAGCTCCGCCATTCCGAATGGTTTGACCACGTAATCGTCGGCGCCGGCCTGTAGCAGCCGGACCTTCTCGTCTTCGCTCGACACGATCGAAAGAATGATGACCGGGACATTCGACCACGAGCGGATCCGCTCCAGCACCTCGGCGCCGTGAAGGTCCGGGAGGTTGAGATCGAGGATGATGAGGTCCGGGGCGCTGAAGGTCGCCGCCTTCAGGCCGTCGGTGGCGTTTTCCGCCTCGATCACCGAATAGCCCTGCAGCTCGAAGCCTGCGCGCAGGAAGCGTCTTATCTTGGACTCGTCCTCGATCAGCAGCACGTTGTTCGCGGGCCTATTCATTGGATGCGACCGTGATCTCGGAGGGTTTGGCCGCCGAGCCGGGCAGGGTGATGGACGCAGTCGCCCCCAGCCCCTGTCCCGAACTCGCAATGTCGATGCTGCCGCCGTTGGCTCCGACAAAAACGGAGGCGATCCAGAAGCCGAGGCCGGATCCCGGAATCGTCGCCTGGTGACGCTGACTGCGGAACAGGCGGCGGCCGAGCTGGGGCCGCTCGTCGGCGGTGATGCCGACGCCCTGATCGGAAATCGACAGGATGATGTCGTCTTGTCTGGATTTGACGCTGACCCGGATGGTCGAGCCCGAGGGGGAATATTTGGCGGCGTTTTCCAGCAGCTGGCCGCAGGATTCCTCGATCAGGCCGGAATCGACATGGACCAGCGGCAGATCGTCGGCGAACGCGGTTTCGATTCGGTGCGCCGCAAGCCGGCGCGACCGCGCCTTGATCGCGGCGTTGACGATGTCTCTCGGATCGGCCCATTCGAGATGCGGGATCACGCCGCCGGCCGTGACGCGCGTGGCGTTAAGAAGATTCTGGATGAAGCGGTCGAGCTCGGCGACCTCGTCGGAGATCGCCTCCACCAGCGAACGGGCTCGGCCGTCGTTCTGAATGAGTGGAATGGAATCGAGCACGCTGGCCGAGCCGCGAATCGTCGCAAGCGGTGTGCGCAGCTCATGCGACAGCGTGCCGTGGAACGCATCTCTCAATAGCTGAGCTTGCAGGCGCAGCCGCGCATCTTCCATCGCCTTCTCGATGTCGATCCGCTGCAATGTGAGCGACACTTCCTCAATGATCGCCTCGACGCGGAGCGTCCTGCTCTGAAGCGTTTCCGCCGAACCGACCCCGATATTGACGGCGACGAGTCCCAGGATCGCGGTTTCCGAACTGACCATCCTCAATAGCCAGACATCCTGCGTCGCGGCGTCGATCACGGAACGAACCGATTGGCCGGCCGCCGTCATGGCCGAACAGACATGTTCTTTCACCGCCTTCGGCACCGTGCCCGATCGCGGCGGCTCGAGCTGGCCGTCGTTTTTCGCTGCGAAGAAGACCGCCGGCTGGCCGAGCGTTTGCGACAGGTAGTTGTCGATCGCACAGACTAGTTCCGAGACGGTGAAACAGGCGGCAAGCCGCCGCGAAAAATCATAGAGGTTATGGATGTCCCGCTCGCGCTGGCGCAGCGTCTCGGTTTCCTGGCGCAGGCGTGAGGCGAGATTGCTGCTGACGAGCGCCACCACGAGGAACAGCAACAGATCGATGACTTCCTGTGGATCTTCAACCTCGAAACTGAAGATGGGCGGAAAGAAAAAGAAGTCCGCTTCCGCCATGCTGGCAATGGAAGCCAGCGTCGCCGGCCAGATTCCCCATCGGGTGGCGGCGATGATGACAGGAACGAGATAGGCGATCGGGACGAGGCTGGCGGCGACCGTCTGCTCCAACAGCAATAACAACGCCGTGACCAGACTGACGCTGCCGACCGACAGCAACAACGGAACAGCATCCGTTTGCAGGAAACTTCGCGGCGCGGAGGCCTCGCTTGACGCGGCTACGATACCTTGATGTTTGCCGCTGAAATGCCGGGGCTTGGCGAGCTTGGATGTGATCGGCAGAGGTGAATGCACAAGCGCATGCCTTTGTAGAGGAAGACACCGGTCGATCGTCGCCTTGGCCCAAAGCCGTAAGGTCAAAGGAAGCCTCAGGCTTAAAGGAAGCCCTTTGGCTTAAAGAAAACCTTTGGTTCTAAGACCGCAGCAAAAATCGTGCCCGGCAGTGAATGATCGTGGTGGAGATGCAAAATCAGCCCGTGAGGTCAAACAATCTCGGGGTGCATACGAGCCACTGAAGTTCCACCGCCCTCAAATCACTCCTTGCTCCGATGTCGCCAACTACCCAGCAAGTGCAGCATTCTTCATATCGACGTATAAAATCTATGCCGTTTATCCGGCAAAGAAATATAAAAGTAATAGGGTGGGCTGGTCCGGCCTCGACGATGCCGCGCTGCTCGGCGCAATTGGCGGCAACATTCTTGGCGATAGCCGTTCGCCGTCTGGTTGCCGATGATCACGGCGCTCTGCGGGTGCACCGACGCGGCAGAGCGCAACCCTCGCTCCAATCCGAAATCGCGATATCATTTTTTAATGAAACGGTGCAGCAAACCGTCTCGATTTCCTTCTGCCAGATATGAAACATCAAGCCGGGGCGAACGGAATCGCGCGGCTCGGTTGCGGAACAATGATGTCTTGCCGCCTGAACGAGGTCGTTCCGCCGAACTTTCGCGCGAGAACCGGGGGCAGAGGCTTGCAATGGATATATGGCGGTGATGCACGTGAGGATCGGCACGGTCGGGCTGCTTGCTGTGGTCCTTGCCTTCTGCAGCGAACAAGCCGCGGAGGCCAGCGAACGCATCGCAAGCCCATCGGGCCAGCCGGCAGCTCGCAGCCAGCGGTTGGGGGTGCCGCCATCGGTCTCATCAGAGCATCCGGGTGAGCTTGGACCGATGCGCTACCACGGTGGGCCTAAATCTCCGGCGTGGCGCGATCCCGCGGCGAATTAGGGGCGTGCTGGGCCTTTGCATTCGCCGGCAACGCATTCAATGGCAACGCCAATCTGGGGATCGCGCCGAACAAGAACTTCGCGATGATCGGCGCGGCCGATATGATTATTCGCGGGAATCAGCCTCCGGTGGGCGCATGGATTGCCGGTGGCGGCGGAGCAGGACCAGGCATTCCGGCGAAGTGAGTCGTGGGTAGCCGGAATCTGCGTTGTTGACATCTTCGGCAATGGCTTGCCTAGGGTCCGGGCAAGCGAAGAATATCTGAGCAAATAGCCTAGCAAGCCGTTGTTCTGACTATTTTTATTATATGAAACCGTCTTAAAACAATTGTTCAATTCGAACAGTACGTAAGGCTAGTGTAAGCGCGATGCTGTAACGCAGCATGATCAAGATGCTGTTACACAAGCATCACACGGGTGCTGTCACACAGCATCACAAAAATGGGTGGCGAAGTTGGGGACTTTGGAGTGAGTGCTTTCGGAAACCTGTCGAGATCCCGTGCGATCCTGCTCGCCGTGATTGTGATCGGCGGCGCCGCGCTGTTTTGGGGTCGGGGTTTCATCGGACTGGCCGACGGGCAATCCGGCAGCAAGGAGCGCGTAGCCTCGACCGAACCCGTCAAGCCTGCCGCGACCGACGATCAGTCGGTCGACCTGACGGAAAAGCAGGCCGCTTCGCTCAAGACCGGGCCCATCGCTTCGCGCGACTTTGCGCTTTTGAAAACAGCCGTCGGCACCATCGACTTCAACGAGAATCTGCTGGTTCAGGTATTCTCGCAATATCAGGGCAAAATTCTCAAGGCCTTCTATAACATCGGCGACGAAGTGAAGGTCGGCGACGCGCTGTTCACGATCGACAGCCCCGACCTGCTTCAGGCGGAATCGACCTTGCTGGCGTCGGCCGGCGTTCTCGAACTGCAAAAGAAGACGCTCGCCCGTCTCCTCAATCTCCTGAAGTCGGGCGGCAGCGCGCAAAAGGATGTCGATCAGTCGACCTC